>Ga0163163_10002220_pt1 | contig 16342 bp, 14 predicted proteins | sample S65metaG_FD_119766 | JGI IMG/M metagenome (GOLD analysis project Ga0163163, IMG submission 119766) | Switchgrass rhizosphere microbial communities from Kellogg Biological Station, Michigan, USA - S6-5 metaG | ecosystem: Host-associated > Plants > Roots > Rhizosphere > Soil | place: USA... | reverse complement strand
GGTCCCCACGCTCTTGCGCGCGGAGAGCTCGATCGCGCGGTACAGGCGCTTCGCCTTCGGCGACTGCGGCGCGGGCGCGTCGTGGAAGCCGCCGAGGCTGTAGCCGTCGTACCACGGGAAGTTGCCGGAAGCCCAGAGGCCGGTCCCGCCTGGGTTGATGTTCGCGCAGGAGTTGCCCAGGTTGACCGGCGCGCTGTAGTCGAGGTCGCAGCGGTCGTCGATCGCGTTGCCGAGCCGACGGTAGATCCCCTTGATCTCGACCGAGAAGGTCGGCGCGAGGGCCTTCTCGACGCCGATCGTGAACTCGTCCTGGTTCATCCCGTGAAGGTTCGGGTCGACCGGCTCGTTGAACGCTCCGCCTTGCTGGTCGGGACGCGGGTGGTTCGGCGCGTTCGGATCGTGCACGCTCGAGAGCGGGTCGAAGTTGTAGGTCGTCACGAAGAGCTCGCTGCCGAAGTCGCGCACGTTGATGTCCGTGGGAATCGCGTAGTAGAAGCGGCCGTAGAAGCCGTACACCTTGGAAGTGCCGTCGTTCGACGGGTCCCAGATCACGCCGACGCGCGGCTGCCACTCGTTCGTCAGCCGGGAGACGACCTTCCCGTCGAAGCCCTTGATGTCGGTGCGGTCGAAGCGGAGGCCGGCATCGATCGTCAGGTTGGGCCGCGCCTTCCACGAGTCCTGGACGAACGCCGAGTAGTCGTTGCTGTTGAGATGGACGTCGTTGGACGCAACGGGGACGGCGTCCCCGCCGCCGACGCGCGTACCGAAGAAGGTGTGCGCGTAATAGATCGTGCCGCTGTCCTCGTCGATCAGCTTCGCGACCTGCTGGCCGCCCGTGAACAGGTCGATCGCCTCCGTCGAGCGCTGGATGAAGGCGCCGCCGGCCTTGACCTCGTGGTTCGAAAGGTAGGCGGAGAAGTCGGCGACGTACTGGTCGCGGTGGCTCTTGTTGAAGTCCTGGTAGCCGTTGATGCGCCCGAGGCCGCCGGTGACGGGAAACGGCGGCGCTACCGTCTGGTCGGTGAACTGGATCGCGTTGCCGGCGTCGGTGCCGAACAGCTCGTACTGATCGTTGTGACGCGACCCCTGGAGTGCCAGGAGGCCGAGCCTGCCGAAAAGGATGTTCGCGCGCCCGCCGTAGTCGATGCCTCCGATGTCGCGGTGCCCGAGGTAGGAGCCGGGGTCCGTCGAGTTGGGCGTCCGGATCGCGCCGTCCTGAGTTTCCGGGTCGGCGAAGGCCGTGCCCACGAGCGTCGCCCCCGTCGCGAAGTTCCACGTGAGCTTTCCCGACCAGAGGTTGGCCGCCGTGTCGAGGGGAAACGTCTCTCCGGCGACGATGCCGCGCGGCGGTGAGATCAGCTGGTCGTCGGTGATCCGATTGTAGGCGCCGAAGAACCACAGCCGGTCCTTGACGATGAATCCGCCGAGGTTCACGCCATAGTCCCACTTCTCATACTGCGGCGTGAGCGTCCCCGTGGCCGTGTCCGAATCGTTGGCGGTGAACACCTGGTCCGCGCGGAGCGAAGCGCTGTCGTAGCGTCCGAAGACGCTGCCCGAGAACGTGTTGCCGCCGGACTTGGTGATGACGTTGATGATCCCGCCCGTGGCGTTGCCGTACTCCGCGCGATAGCTGTCGGTCTTGACCTCGACCTCCTGGATGAACTCGTTGTTGATGACCTTGCCCTGGAAGCCCCGGATGACGTTGGTCGTGTCGACGCCGTCCACGATGAAGTTGTTCTCCGCCGACGTCGAGCCGTACACGGTCAGCGCGGCCGAGCGTCCCTGCCGGTCGGCGCGGTCCTGCGTGACGCCGGGGTTCGAGAGCACGATGTCGGTGTAGTTGCGCCCGACTGGGAGCCGGTCGATGACCCCCGACGTGTAGCTGGTTCCCCCCGTCGCCGTGTTCAGGTCGACGATGGGCGTTTCGCCCGTCACGACGATCTGCTCGGTGGCGACGACCTGGAGAGACACCGCGACATTCGCGGTGGCGTCGAGCCGCACCTGGGTCTGCTGCTCGGCCTTCGCGAACCCGGCGAGCGAGACGACCACGCGGTAGTTGCCGGGTGCCAGGGACGGCAGCTGGAACGACCCGCCCGCGCCGCTCACGGTGGAGCGCGTCCCCTGCAGCGAGGGCGAGAAGACCTCGACCGTCGCGCCGGGGAGACCCTCGCCGTGCGCATCGGTCACGGTGCCGCGGATCTGGCCGGTGGTCTGGGCGAGCAGGGCGGAGGAGACGATCGCGAGGACCGAGGAGACGAGTGCGAGGCCGCGACTACGGGGAGCGGTTCTCATTGGAGCCCTCCTTCCGAGCGTTGAGATCCTCATACGCCAGCGAAAACCGGCAAGTCAATCCGGAAGACGCCGTGGACGCGATGGGATGCCGTACGATGGACGCATGGACGCGGTCCTCGCGGCCCTGCAGAGTTCTGCCGAGACCGGCCTGATCCCGAGGGGCGCCACGGTGCTCCTGGCCGTGTCGGGCGGCGCGGACTCCCTCGCCCTGCTGCACGGAGCGGCGGAGATCGTCGCCGAGACGGGATGGCTCCTCGCCGTGGCGCACGTCCACCACGGCTGGCGCGGGCGGGAGGCGGATCGCGACCTCGCCTTCGTCGCCGGGCAGGCGCGGCGGCTCGGGCTCCCGTTCGCATGCCGTCGCGAGGACGCGCGCGGCGAGGGCCGGCGGCTCGGACTCTCGCCGGAGGCCGCCGCTCGGCACGTCCGATACCGGGCGCTCGCGGAGGTCGCCGCGGAGACCGGCTCGACGCTGATCGCCACGGCCCACCAGCGCGACGACGTCCTCGAGTCTCACCTGATCGCCCTGCGGCGCCGCGGGGGGGTCTCGCGGCTGGGCGGGCCGCGCGAGCGGCGCGACGACGGCGTCGTGCGCCCGCTGCTCGACGTCGGCCGGGCCGAGATCCTCCTTTTTCTCGCCGCCCGCTCGCTCCCCTTCCGGCGGGACGCGACCAACGGCGACCTGCGCCTGGCCCGCAACCAGGCGCGGCGCGACCTCGCGGCGATGGACGAGCCCGCTCGACGCGAGATGGCCCTGCAGGCCGCCGCGTGCCGCGATCGGACCCGGCACCTCGAAGCGGAGTTCGCCTCCGCGATCCAGCCCTTCATCCGCCGGCACGGGGACCGCCTGGAGACCGACGCGTCGCGGCTCGAGATCGCCGGGGAGGAGCTGCGCCGGCTGGCGATCGACCGGCTCGCCACGCCCTTCGCACGCCCGGGGCGCGCGCCGGCGACGGGCCGCGAGAGGGAGGCGCTGGTCTCGCGGCTGGGCTCGGGGATCGACTTCCGCTTCGAGGCCGGACGGCGCATTCGCTTCGAGCGGCGCGGACCGCGTCTGATGGTTCGCGGGGTCGAGAGCTCAGGAGTTCAGGACTGACCCCCGGCTGCCGCCGGTGTACCATCTCCCGGCAGACCTCGACAGCATTGATGGCCAGAACACCCCCTCTGTGAGACTCGAGCGGCGCTACGAGTCCCGGCTCATCGCGGATCGCGTCGATGCCGTCGCCGGTGCCATCGACCGGGACGTCAAGGGCCGGCCGCTGGTCGTCGTCTCGATCCTGAAGGGGGCCGCCGTCTTCATGTCGGACCTGACGCGCCGGATGAGGGGCCCGTTCTCCTGCGAGTACCTCCACGTCCGGCGGGCCGAGGGCGCCGGGGACGTGCTCCAGATCGACTTCACCACGGGCTTCTCCGTGAAGGGCCGGCACGTCCTCCTCCTGAAGGACGTCGTCCACACGGGGATCACGGAGAACTACCTCATGGACCACCTGAGGGACGGAGGCGCGACCTCCCTGAAGCTCGCCGCCATCATCGACCGGCCGCTGGACCGCAAGGCCAACGTCCCCGTCGACTTCTCCCTGTTCTCGAGCGAATCCGAGGAGCTCTACGCCGGCTACGGCATGGAGCACGAGGGCCTCCACGCCCACCTCCCGGACATCTACGAGGTCGTCCCGGAGCAATAATCGACCCGGATAGTCCGTTATGCTGGACGCCCCGGGGCAGGTCCCGGTAAGGAGTTGACCCCTTTGAACGCCACGATCAAGAACCTGCTTCTCTGGATGGTCATCCTGGTCCTGATCATCCTGGCCTGGAACGTCTTCAAGACCGGTGCAACGGCCGTCGACGAGGTGACGTTCTCCCAGTTCCTCGACCAGGTCGGCCAGGGACACGTCCAGAAGGTCCAGATCCGGGGCGAGGAGATCAGCGGCCAGTACGCCCCCTCGGCCGGCAAGCGCGAGCCGCGCTTCAAGACCTACGCGGCCAACTACCCGGACCTGGTGAAGGACCTGCGCGCCAAGGGCGTCGAGATCGAGATCACCCCGACGAAGGACTCCTCCTTCGTCTCCGCGCTCGTCATGTACGGGCCGCTCATCCTGCTGGTCGCGATCTGGTTCGTGATCATGAGGCAGATGCAGGCGGGCGGGAACAAGGCGCTCTCGTTCGGGAAGTCCCGGGCCAAGCTCCTCACCCCGACGCAGAAAAAAGTGACGTTCAAGGACGTCGCGGGGGTCGAGGAGGCGAAGGTCGAGCTCCAGGAGATCATCGAGTTCCTCAAGGACCCGCAGAAGTTCCAGAAGCTCGGCGGCAAGATCCCGAAGGGCGTCCTGCTGATCGGCTCCCCGGGAACGGGCAAGACCCTGCTCGCCCGGGCCGTCGCCGGCGAGGCGAACGTCCCGTTCTTCACGATCTCGGGCTCCGACTTCGTGGAGATGTTCGTCGGCGTCGGCGCCTCGCGCGTCCGCGACCTGTTCGAGCAGGGCAAGAAGAACGCGCCCTGCATCATCTTCATCGACGAGATCGACGCCGTCGGGCGCCACCGCGGCGCGGGCCTCGGAGGCGGGCACGACGAGCGCGAGCAGACGCTGAACGCGCTGCTCGTCGAGATGGACGGCTTCGACACGAACGAGGGCGTCATCCTGGTCGCGGCGACGAACCGGCCCGACGTCCTCGACCCGGCGCTCCTTCGGCCCGGCCGGTTCGACCGGCGCGTCGTCGTGGATCGCCCCGACCTGCGCGGCCGGGAGCAGATCCTCAAGGTCCACACGCGCAACACGCCGCTCTCCGAGAACGTGGACCTCGTGATCATCGCCCGCGGGACTCCGGGATTCTCCGGCGCCGACCTCGCGAACCTCGTCAACGAGGCGGCGCTGAACGCCGCGCGGTTCAACAAGAAGAAAGTCGAGATGATCGACTTCGAGTACGCCAAGGACAAGGTCATGATGGGCCCCGAGCGCAAGTCCATGATCATGACCGAGGACGAGAAGCGCAACACCGCGTACCACGAGGGCGGGCACGCGCTCGTCGCGGCGATCGTCCCGGACGCGGACCCGGTCCACAAGGTCACGATCATCCCGCGCGGACGCGCCCTCGGCGTCACGATGCAGCTCCCCTCCGAGGACAAGTACTCGCACACGAAGGAGTACCTCGAGGCGACGATCACAGTGATGATGGGCGGTCGCATCGCGGAAGAGAAGTTCCTCGGCCACATGACGACCGGCGCGGGCAACGACATCGAGCGCGCGACGGACATGGCGCGCAAGATGGTCTGCGAGTGGGGCATGAGCGAGATGGGACCCCTGACGTTCGGCCGGCCCGAGCAGGAGATCTTCCTCGGCCGCGACTTCGGCCGGACGCAGGACTATTCCGAGTCGACGGCGAACCAGATCGACGCGGAGGTCAAGCGCATCGTCACGAGCGCCTACGACCGGGCCAAGAAGCTCATCGACGACAACGAGAAGGCGATGCACAGGCTGGCGCGGACGCTCCTCGAGAAGGAGGTCCTCGACGGCGACGAGGTGCTGCAGATCATCGCGGAGGAGTCCGGCACGGACGTCTCCCGACTGCGCAAGTCCGGCCCCCCGAAGCCGCCGATCCTGCCGGGCGCGCCGGCGGACGTCGTCGACGGGACCGTCGGTCCGCTGGTCCCCGAGCCGGCCTAGATCCATAGATAAGTAGAGTCAGATCGTCTCCGGCGACGCATCGCGAAGGGGCGGGGGATTCCCCGCCTTTCTTTTTGCGAAGAACGCGCGAGAGCCCGACCGAAACCGCACCCCGCGAAGTCGCGTAGTTGACTTCAGAGGGTGGGGACTGTCCCCTCCCGGCTCGCGGCGGACGGCCGCGTACGGAGGCAGCATGAGCATCGCCGACTCGTTTCTCCCCGAGTTCGACTCCGAGATGGCTTCGACGCGCAAGGTCCTCTCCCGCGTCCCCGCCGAGAAATGGGACTGGAAGCCTCACGCGAAGTCACGATCGCTCGGCGAGCTCGCGACGCACGTCGGCGAGCTGCCGCGGTGGGGCATGCGGATGAAGGGCGAGTCCTTTCGGGTCGGCAGCGAGCCGGCGCCGTCGCTGCGGAGCGCGGACGAGCTCGTCGCCCGGCTCGACCAGAACGCCGCCGCCGCGCGGGAGTCGATCGCGGGCATGAGCGAATCCGATCTCGACGGGGAATTCCGGGTGCTGAAGCCCGACGGCGCGGTGTTCTTCGCCCTGCCGCGCCGCGCGGTCCCTCGGAGGGTCTTGCTGAATCACCTGATCCACCACCGCGGCCAGCTCACGGTGTACCTGCGGTTGCTCGACGTCCCTCTCCCGACGATCTACGGGCCGACCGCCGACGAAGGGATCTGACCGGCGACGCCGGTTCATTCGCGGGCGACACTCACCGGCGGTTCGGCTTCACCGCCACTCTCCGCGTCCGCTCCCGGAGAGTAGAATCCGCGCCCATCAGGAGGGCGCCCGATGAAGTTCCAGCCTCGCCTCGCGCTTCCGCGTGCCGCGTGTCTCGCCGCCGCGTTGATCTGCCCCGCCGCGGCGCCCGCCGCATCCAACCGGATGAAGGAGCTGATGGCACGGGCCCGCGCCGAGGCGCTCACCCGCCCCGCGCGGGTAGCGACGGCCGCGGACGCGGGCGATTTCGGGGTCAACGACGACTCGACCCTCGCCATCGACGCCTACGCTTTCCAGGGAGCGCAGTCCGCCGGGGACCAGTTCGGCGACGACGGCAACGGTTATCGATTCCTCGAAGCGACGACCAGCGGCGGCTACATCGCCGCTGCGGTGCAGCTTCCCTCCGGCGTGAGGATCGACAACATCGGGATCAGCGTCTGTTCCGGTACGACGGGCACCCTGACTTTGGGACTCTTCGACGGCGGCGCCTTCGGAGACCCGATCACGCTGGTCGGTTCCCTGACGACCGGGCTCCTGGACATGTGCTACATCCAGACAGTGTCCATCCCGGGAGGGTTCGAGCACTCGGCGAATCAGGAGCATCCCTTGTACGCGGTCATTCACTGGGAGGGGCCGCTGGACGGCACGCTCAAGTTCAACAGCATCGCGGTCTACTATCGGCGTCTCGTATCGCCGGCTCCCGCGACGGCAACCTTCAACGACGTCCCCACGAACCACCCTTTCTTCCAGTACGTCGAGGCACTCGCGGCGTCGGGCATCACAGCGGGCTGCGGGAACGGCAACTTCTGCCCGGATCAGCCGCTCACCCGCGGACAGATGGCGGTGTTCCTCTCGAAGGCGCTCGGGCTGCACTGGCCGCTGTGAATCAGCGGGCCAGCTTCCTCAGCTCCTCCGAGGCCGCGCGGCTCGCGATCATGTGATCCCTGCGGCGCCAGCTCACAGGTACCAGCGCCGGCTCGACGTCCCGTTTCCTACTATCTACGGGCCGACCGACCCCTGCAGCCTTCGGATTGGCCGGGCGTAAGCTCGGCCTCAAACCGGAGGTCATTCATGAAGACGCGAATCTGGATCGCGCTCGTCGCGTGGACGGCAGTGTCGCTGGCAGTTTCTCATCCGGCGGCCGCCGTCCCGAATCGGATGGCGGAGCTCATGGCGAAGGCGCGCGCGACTGCCGCCTCTCACCCGGCGCGAGTCGCGAGCTCGCGTGCCGAGCTGCCTCAGTTCGGAGCCAATTCCATCGTCCTGAACGTCGGTGCCTATTCCTTCATCGGATCGCAGAGCGGCGGCGATCAGTTCGCCGACGACGGGAACGGCTATCGCTTCCTCCTCTCGACCACCAGCGGCGGCTACATGGGCGCTCCCGTGCAGCTGCCCGCCGGCGCGATGATCGACGCGATCGGGGGGAGCATCTGCTCCGGCATGACCGGGACCATGACCGTGGCGCTCTTCGACGGTGAGGTGTTCGGCAACCTCATCGAGATGCTGGGCTCGTTCACGTCCTTCCCCAACGGCTTGTGTGACGTCGAGGAGACGGCGGTGAACCAGCCGTACGGACAAACCCTCGAGCATCCTCTCTATTTCGTCATCCATTGGGAGGGTCCGATGGATGGCACCCTGAGATTCAATGACGTCTACGTGCGATACCACCTGACCGTCTCGCCCGCCCCGGGGGTCGCCACGTTCGGCGACGTCCCGACGAACCATCCCTTCTTCCAGTACGTCGAGGCGCTCGCAGCTTCCGGCGTCACCGCGGGCTGCGGCAACGGCAACTTCTGCCCGGATCAGCCGCTGACACGCGGGCAGATGGCGGTCTTTCTCACGAAGGCGCTCGGGCTCAGCTGGGCGGCGCCGGTCTTTTGAGCTACCTCGCGAGCTTCCGCAGCTCCTCGGAAGCCGCCCGGCTCGCGACGACCACCGCGCCGTCCTTCAGCGTGATCGCGAGGCGGCGGTCGTCGTAGGGGCGCATGTGCTCGACCGCGTCGAGGTTGACGATGTGCGAGCGGTGCACCTGGCGGAAGCGGGCCGGATCCAGGCGCGCCGCGAGCTCGGCGAGCGTCACGTGGAGGAGATACGTCCCCTCCGCCGCGTGCACCTCCGCGTAGTCGCCCTGCGCCTGGATCCGCCGGATCCCGGCCGCGGCGATCGGCACGATCCGGTCGCCGTGGCGGGCGAAGAGGCGCGCGAGCGGCTCCGCGGACAGCGAGCTGCGCGCCCGGTCTCCCGCCGGAACCGAGTCTCCGCGCAGGCGCTCCCGCACCCGGGCGAGCGCCGCGTCGAAACGCTCGCGGCCGAACGGCTTGACGAGGTAGTCGAGCGCGCCGATCTCGAAAGCCGCCACCGCGAAGCGGTCGTACGCGGTCGTGAAGACGATCTCGGCCGGATGGCGCAGTCGCCTGGCGACCTCGAGGCCGGAGAGCTCCGGGAGCCGCACGTCGAGGAACAACAGGTCGGGGGTCAGCTCGTCGGCCATCGCGAGCGCCGACTTCCCGTCGACCGCCTCGCCGACGATCTCGATCCACGGCGTCGCGCCGAGGTACTCGCGCAGGCTCTCGCGCGCGGGCGCCTCGTCCTCGGCGATGAGCGCGCGCACGCGGCCCGTGCTCACGCCCCCTCCGGCACGGCCTCGTCGGGCAGGTCCAGCCGGACGCGGAGCCCGCCGCCCTCGGGACGCTCGAACGCCATCGTCGCGCGGCCGCTGTAGAGCGCGCCGAGCCGCTCACGCAGCAGGCGCAGTCCCATGCGCGGGCTCGCCGCGACGGCGTCCTCGGCGGCACCCGGGCCGTCGTCGCGCACCGCGAGCGTCAGCGTCCCGTTCGACCGGCGCGCCGAGACCTCGACCAGGCCGCCCGCGGCGCGCGGCGCCACCGCGTGGACGATCGCGTTCTCGACGAGCGGCTGCAGCGCGAAGGGCGGCACGAGCACGGCGAGAGCCGCATCGTCGGCCTCGAGCGACACGCGCAGCCGGTCGCCGAGGCGCACGCGCTCGAGCTCGAGATAGCTCGTCACGAAGTCCCACTCGCGCGAGAGCGGCACCCAGTCGCTGCCGGTCTGGTCGACCCACTGGCCGAACCGCAGCAGCTCGCCGAGCCGCTCGAGGGCAGCCTCGGCGCGCGCCGGGTCGCGGCGCACGAGGCCGAGCATCGCGTGCAGGACGTTGAGTACGAAGTGAGGATGGAGCTGGGAGCGCAGGAGCTGCAGCTCCGCGCGGGCGCGCAGCACGTCGGCCCGGGCCGAGCGGGCGCGCTCCTCCGCGAGGGCGCGCGCCGTGTGGGAGGCGTAGCCCACCGCGGCGAGCGCGCAGTGCATGAGGTCGCTGATGACGAGCTCCCAAAGCACGACCGCGAGCGGGAGAGCGTGTGGCGTCGCCGGCGGGAAAAGCCGCCGGTCCAGCAGGACGAGGCCGAGCCACCCCGCCGTCGCGGCGACCGCGATCCCGAAGATCGCGGCGACGAGTCGTGCGGCGAGGCGGCCGCGCTGCTCCCGGCCGGACGGCCATGGCCAGCGGCGCGCCAGGCGGAGCGACACCAACCCGAGCAGCGCGTTCGGGAGCGTGGTCGCGACGGCGGCGCGCAGCGCTTCCGCCACGGTGGCGCTCATGATCGCGAAGAGACCCGTGTAGACGCCCGCGGCCAGCGCCCACGCGCCGGCATACGCGAGCGCGGCGCGGCGGGGGGACGGCTCGAGTGGACGCGATCCCGGGATCATCGAGACACGGATTGTCGCGGCCGCCCGTCCCGCCCGCAAGTGGCGCGCGGCCGCTTCAGTCCCGCTCCGCGGGCGGAGCCGGATCGGGCGCCGCGGGCCGGCTGACGCTTTCCGCCGGGAGCGCCTCGATCTGTGGCATCAGCACGTCGCGGACATAGTGCCACTCGGGCACGGCGACGAGCGCCCCGCTGGCGTACGCGAGCGCGAGCTCGCGGTCCGGCGCGGGCGCATGGGAGTACATGTACGCGAGGTTCATCATGTTCTCCGGGCCTCCCCACGCGGGCACCCACGGCGGCGCTCCGCTCGACTCGGCCTCGCGCCACGCACAGGCGACGCCGTGCTGGAGCGTCGCCGCCGCCTTCGCGAAGTCTCCCCCGACCGGCGGCGGCGCGGCGAACTCCATCCCGCCTCGGATCCACAGCGCGCGCGGGTTGTCGCCCGCGTTGGCCATCACGAACTTGAACGTCGGACCGGCGTCGGAGAGGACCGCTTTTCTCTTCTCGGCGTCGTTCCCCGCGAGGAACACGAGGTTGCCCCAGCAGCCGACCTGCGCGAGCCGCGCCTCCATCCAGTCGGGGTGCTTCTGGAGCGCCGCCTGGAACCGGGCGACGGCGGCACGCAGGTCCTTCTCGAGATCGTCCGGCGTCGGCGTCTCGTTGAATCCGTTCATCGCCCGCCTCCAGAGCGCGAAGCCGCGCCAGTAGTCGCGGTACTCCGACAGCTCGCCGTCCGGCAGGCGGCCCAGCTCGGCATCCAGCCGCGCGAGCGCCGTGCGGTCGCCGCGGTAATCCGCGGAGCGGACCGCGGCGACGAGATCTCCGAGCCGGCGCTCGGTGGCGGACGGCGTACCGGGCTGCGAGAAGGCCACGGCGGCGAGAGCGAGGCTCAGGGCGAGAGTGAGCGCGGCGGGAAACCTCATGACGATCCTCCTCGCACGGGTTGTACGCGGCCGCCGCCCGCGCGGCGCATGCCGTTCGGCGGACCGGCGCGGCGGGCCGGCAGCGGGGCGGATCCCACGACGGATGGCGGCGTCGGACGGCGCCGGCGGACGGCGCCTTCGCGCGGCGCCCCATCCACTAGACTCCCCGCGTGGCTCCCTCCGCCGACCTCGTGATCCCGGCCTCCGACGCCGCCGTTCTGCGCGAGATCTGCGCCTGGGACGGCTTCCGGCCGGCGACCTTCGCCGCAACGGACTTCCCCGTCGACGTGGTCCGCTTCGAGGGCTCGGCCTCCCGGCCCGTCATCGTCTCCCGGGCGCGGCGCGCCGAGACGCTGAAGGCACTCCCGGCGACCCTCCGCCAGCGGGCCGAGGCCGCGTTCTCGCGGGCGGCGGCGCGGCCCCCGTCCCTCTCGCTCGCCCGCGGCCGGTCGCTCGACCTCTCCGGCCCCGCCGTGATGGGGATCTTGAACGTCACGCCCGACTCGTTCTCCGACGGCGGCGTGCACTTCGACCGCCGGACGGCGATCGACGCCGGCCTGCGGATGTTCGAGGACGGCGCCGCGGTCGTCGACGTCGGCGGCGAGTCCACCCGGCCCAGGAATTACGGCGACGCCCGCGAGGTCTCCGTCGAGGAGGAGATCGACCGCGTCGTGCCGGTGATCGCCGGCATCCGCGAGCGGACCGACGCGCCGATCTCGGTCGACACGCGCAAGGCCGCGGTCGCGCGAGCGGCCCTCGCCGTCGGCGCCGACCTCGTCAACGACGTCACGGCCGGACGCTTCGACCCGGACCTCGCCGGAACGATCGCCGCGGCGGGGGCCGGAGCTATCCTCATGCACATGAAGGGCACGGACCCGCGAACGATGCAGGACGACGTGCGCTACGACCACCCGCTCGGCGACGTCGCCGCGCTGCTCGCCGGGGCCGCGGGACGCGCCGTCGAGGCGGGGGTTGCGCCCGGCGCCATCGCGGTCGACCCGGGCCTCGGCTTCGGCAAGAGCCCGGAGGGCAACCTCGCGCTCCTGCGTCACCTGGCGGCCTTCCGAACGCTCGGCTTCCCGGTCGCGGTCGGCGCGTCCCGGAAGGGATTCGTCCGCCGCTTCTCGGGAGTGGGTGACGACGCCGGGCCGGACGAGCGGCTGCCCGGCTCCCTCGCGGCCATGGCCTCGGCGGTCGCCGGCGGTGCGTCGCTCGTCCGCGTCCACGACGTCGCCGAGTCGCTTCGATACCTCCGGATGGCGCGCGCGATCGCGGAGCCGGCGGCCGAGGCGGCGGCGCCGGCGAGAGCATCGGTCCGGTGATTCAGGCGATCGCCACGCGGCTCGGCGCGCTCGAGCACCTGAACTTCGGCTGGCGCGATGCGCTGGACATCACGATCGTCGCGGTCATCGCGTACGCGCTGCTCCGGCTCGTCCGCGGCACCCGCGCGGTGCAGATGGGGATCGGGTTGGTCGCGATCTTCGCGGTCTACGGCTTCGCGCTGCTCTTCAAGCTCGTCGCGCTCACCGCCATCCTTCGCACACTCATCTTCTACGTGCCGCTCGCGGTCATCGTCCTCTTCTCGCACGAGCTCCGCCGCGGGCTCGCCGTCTTCGGCCGGACCCCCTTCCTCGCGCTCTTCTCGGGCTTCCACGCCGAGGAGACGATCTCGGAGATCGTCCTGGCGGTCACGTCCCTCTCGGCGCGCCGCGTCGGCGCGCTCATCGTCCTCGAGCGCAAGGAGGGCCTGAAGAACTACATCGAGAACGGCTCGCGCGTGGACGCCGCGGTCTCGTACGAGCTCCTCGTCACCCTCTTCGCGCCGGGGACGCCGCTCCACGACGGAGCCGTGATCATCTCGGCGGACCGCATCGCGGCGGCGGCGAGCTTCCTGCCGCTCTCCCTGCGCGAAAGCCTCCCGAAACGCTTCGGCACGCGCCATCGCGCGGCGATCGGCATCACCGAGGAGACCGACGCGCTCGCGGTGCTCGTCTCCGAGGAGAGGGGCACGATCTCGCTGGCGCGCGGCGGCGAGCTGCTCGAGGACCTAGACGCGAAGTCGCTCCGGGATCTCCTGTTCCGCGAGCTGGCGGCGGAGCGCGCGTGAGCGTCCGCTCGCTCGTCTTCCGCAACTTCGGGACGAAGCTCGCCGCGCTCGCCATCGCCTGCGCGACCTGGTGGGTCGTCTCCGGCGACCGGCGCGAGCGCATCTCGGAGAGGAGCTATCGCATCCCGCTGTCGATCGTGAACATCCCGACCGGAACGATGATCGTCTCGCCGCTTCCCGACGCCGTCGACGTCCGCGTTCGCGGCCCGTTCACGCCCCTTCGCCAGCTCGATCCGACCAAGCTGGACGCCGTCGTGGACCTGATCGAGGCGCGTCCCGGCGAGCGCCGCTACCCGCTCGCTCCCGAGGACATCAACGTGCCGCGCAACGTCGAGGTCATCTCGATCTCGCCGCAGGAGGTGCGCGTCGTGCTGGACTCGGTCGCCGAGAAGCAGGTGCCGATCCTGCCCGACCTGACCGGACACCCGGCGGAAGGCTGGGCGCTCGAGGACGCCGCCACGGAGCCGCGCACCGCGCGAATCGCGGGCCCGGCGGGAACTCTCGCGACCACGACCGCCGTCCGCACGGAGCCCGTCTCGATCGAGGGACGCGAGGGCTCGTTCTCCGTTCCGACGACCCTGGCGGCGCAGTCCCCGGGAGTGCGCGTCCGCGAGGCACAGATCGTCACCGTTCGCGTCCGCATGAGGCCGCTGCCGACGCCGACGCCCACCGCAAAGCCGGCGCGGCGAAAATGACTCGCGGGAGAGCACGATGAAGCTGTTCGGGACCGACGGACTGAGGGGCCGCGCCGGGGAATTCCCGCTCGACCCGGGCTCCGTGAGACGACTCGGGCGCGAGCTCGCGGCGCGCCTCAAGTCGCGCGACGCGGCCGCGCGCGTCGTCGTGGGCGGCGACACGCGCGAATCGACTCCGCGGATCGTGGCGGACCTCTCCGCCGGGCTGACCGACGGCGGGTGCGGCGTGGCGCCGGCCGGCGTGATCACCACGCCCGGCGTCGCGGAGCTGGTTCTCGAGATCGGCGCCGCCGCCGGCGTCGCCGTCTCGGCGTCTCACAATCCGTACGAGGACAACGGGATCAAGATCTTCGGTCCGGATGGCCGCAAGTGCCCGGACGAAGAGGAGGAGCTGCTCGAGCGCGCGCTGCTCGCCTCGCGCGACGAGCCGAACGCCGGGCCCACGCCGGCTCCCCCGGATCCGGACCCGGGCCTCGTCGCGACCTACGTCTCGCGCCTTCGCGCCAGCGTGCCGGCGCAGCTCGCGTCCCTTCCGGTCGTCGTGGACACCGGATTCGGCGCCGCGTACCAGATCGGGCCGCGCGCACTCTCGCGCGCGGGCGCATCCGTGAAGACGCTCCACGACAAGCCGGACGGCCGCAACATCAACCTGGACTGCGGCGCTCTGCATCCGGGCGTGATGGCTCGCGAGACCCGCGCCTCGGGGGCCGCGCTCGGCGTCGCGTTCGACGGGGACGCCGACCGGTCCATCTTCGCGGACGAGTCCGGCCGCATCCTCGACGGAGACGACGTGCTGTGGATCGTGGCTCGCGACTGGAAACGCCGCGGCCGTCTCACGCCGGGCGGCGTCGTGGGGACCGTGATGTCGAACTTCGGACTGGAGGCGGCGCTCGCGCGCGAGGGGATCGCGTTCCGCCGCGCCTCCGTCGGCGACCGCAACGTGGCGCGGATGATGGACGAGACCGGCGCGGTCCTGGGGGGCGAGAACTCCGGGCACATCCTGCTCGCGCCGCTCTCGCCGGCGGGGGACGGGATTCTCACGGCGCTCGTCCTCTGCGAGATCGTCCGGCGCGAGGGGCGTCCGCTGTCTGCCCTCGCGACCCTGGAGAAGATGCCCCAGACGCTGCGAAACATCCGCGTGGCGCGCCGGCTGCCGGTCGAGGAGGTCGAGGCGATCCGGGACGCCGCGGCGCGCGGCGAGCAGACGCTGCACTCGCGCGGGAGGGTGTTCCTGCGCTACTCCGGCACGGAGCCGCTCCTCCGCATCCTCGTCGAGGGGCCCGACGCGGTCGAGGTCCACGCCATCGCCGACGAGATCGAGTCGGCGGCGCGGGCCGCGCTCACGTGAAGCACATCCGAGCGATCCTCTTCGACGCGGGAGGGACGCTCATCCACGTCGACGCCGCGCGCGTCTGCCGCGCCGCCGGCATCGCGTACGATCCGCCGGTCTTCCGGACGGCCGAGGCCGCGGCGGTCGCCGCGGTGCGGCGGCTGGTGCTCGAGAAGCCCGAGTCGCGCGACGCGGAGCGACTTCCGCTGTATCTCTCGGAGATGCTCTCGGGGCTCGGACTGTCGGACGCCGGGGCCCGGCGCGACGCCGCGCAGCGGGTCGCCGGAGAGCACCGGCGCGCGAACCTGTGGTCGCGCGGGGCGGAGAACGCGGCCGGGACCCTCGAGGCTCTCCGCGGCCGCGGGTACCGGCTCGCGTGCGTCTCGAACGCGGACGGACGTGTGCGCGCGCTCCTCGAGACGGCCGGGCTGTCGCCGTATCTCGAGTTCGTCATCGACTCGGCGGACGCGGGTGTCGAGAAGCCGGACCCTCGGATCTTCCGCGCGGCGACGGACCGGCTGGGCCTTCCCCCCTCGGAATGCGCGTACGTCGGTGACATCTACGAGATCGACGTCGTGGGGGCGGAGGCGGCGGGGCTCACGGCGGTCCTCATCGGGGACGGGCCCGCGCCCGAGCCCGTGCGTCGGATTGCGGAGCTCCCCGGACTCCTCACGCTTTTCACGGGATGGGCATAAGGGCATAGACTCCCGCCAAACTCAAACGGTAGACGCTAGACGTTAGAAGTTAGAAGTTAGAGGAGGGGAGGAAATCCATGGCGAGACGAACCACGCATCGCAGCACCGCCGGCAAGAAGCTCTACGCCGTCCGGGACAAGAGCGGGAAGTTCAAGGACATCCAGACGTACGAGCGCGCGCACCGCGCCGACCTCG
>Ga0163163_10002219_pt1 | contig 16344 bp, 12 predicted proteins | sample S65metaG_FD_119766 | JGI IMG/M metagenome (GOLD analysis project Ga0163163, IMG submission 119766) | Switchgrass rhizosphere microbial communities from Kellogg Biological Station, Michigan, USA - S6-5 metaG | ecosystem: Host-associated > Plants > Roots > Rhizosphere > Soil | place: USA... | reverse complement strand
GTCTGAGGCGATGATCTTGAGCGTGTAACCGCCATCGGGCAGCAGGCTGGACTCAAAGGAGAAGTAACGGTCGCCGAGGCCGTCCTTCAATAACTTCCAACGTGTTTCATTGTCTCCACGGTAGTAGATGGCGAAACTTAGCTGGTCGTCATTTTCATCATGAGCACGCCAACTAACGGCGATGTAGTCGCGGTCGCGTGCCGGCTGGGGAAGACTCACGCCAGTGGAAGCTTGTTGATTGCTGGCGAGCTCCGCCACAGTCTTGGGTACGCCGGGATAATGGGAACCGACGAGCACGTTGACTTCATCCACTTCGGGAGTGACATTTTTCGCAAGATAGTTGACGGTGACGCTGTCCAACTGCGGTGTGGGGTTTCCGGCATGGAGCACGGTTCGCCATTGGATGTAGCGCGCGGGCGGCACATCGAGAAGCGGGTCCTTTATCAGGTCGACTTTCTTCCATGTGCTCCAGTTGCGGTCGGGGTTGTCGACGTTGCCGGAGCGAGCGAAGAGTTCGACGTTGCCGTGGTAGCGCACCTCGGCGCGTCCCCAGCGCGAGAAATTGTGAGCGTCGAAGACATCGCTCTCCAGGGTGCCTTCGTTTATGGGAGCGTTTTCAATGACGAAGATTTTGCCGAGGTTGCTGGTCGCGGCATAAAGTCCCTTGGGTGCACGGGCGAATCCTACGACCTGATTAGCACTAGCTTTCAAAAGATCGGTGAATTGGTTTTCAGCGCCGATTGCATAAATCTTTCCCTTGTTTCCAGTGCCGGCCAATAAGCGGCCCTTCTCGTCGAGCACGAGTGAATAGACCAGGTCGTCGCGCGAAGTCCAGACGCGCTTGGGAGAACCGTCAGGTGCGATTCGGTAAATCTCAGATCCGGTAGCACCCAGGCCAGGAACGGGGATTTGCGGTGCCGGCGAAGATGATTGCGCGGGACCGGTTCCCGAAGTGTTCATTGAGATCGTAGTGGGTCCGGATGGCGGAGGCGCGAAGGACGTAGTGGGAATACCACTCGGCCGCTTGTCCCCGGCAGCGGCGGCGAAGATGTTGCCTTGCGCATCAATGGCGAGTGCGGTGATCTCTTTCTTGGGCGCGCTGTAGAGGACGAAGCCTTCGCCATTTGGCGAGATGCGGTAAATCAGGCCGCTACCATCGGAGCCTGCGATGAGATTTCCGCGGGGATCGAAGGCGATGACGCGGATGTGGGCCTCGTCGCTCTTGAAGAACAGGGAAGAGGTGCCGTCGCGATTGACTCGAAAGATTTCCCCGCGGTCACCGGTGGCGACATAGAGGCGTCCATCGTTGTCGAGAGCGAGCGCCCAGATGTATTTCGTCTTGGGCTCGAAGTAAACGCTGGAGGTGTAGTCGGGATCGAGGGCTACCTGATTGCGATTCTCCTGCGGATTCGAAGGCGCTACGGCCACGGGTGGCGGCGGAGCAGCGGACTTCCCCGCAGGCACGGCGCCTTTGCGTTCGATGCGATAGACCTTACCGTCCGGGGACGTCGCGGCGTAGATCACTCCGCTCTTGTCGACTACGAGCGACTGAACCTGTAATTCCCCGGGTGCGAGGACGACGCTGACATTGCCTTCCGGGGTTATGCGATAGACGCGGGAGGGTGCCCCAGCAGCGGCCAACACATTACCGCGCTCGTCGCTGGCGATCGACCAAAGGAAAGTCGATTGAGTCGTCGCGATGGGACGGAACGCCGGGGCGAGTTCCACGAAGCCGTCGCTACGAATGGCTACGCCCTTGGATGAACCTTTTTCGAAGTCGTCGAACTTGGATTGTTCCCATGTGCGCGTGCCTTGAGCGAAGGCAGCGGTAGCGATGAGAAGAAGAATAGAAAGACGAAATACTCTCTGCATGAAGAACACGAGATGTGAGTCCTGTGGGAAGTCGAAAGAGATTACGATTTACGAGTGTCGCATTGACGACTGGAACGGTTCCAATCGTCAATGATTCAATCGTAAATCGTCAATAAGGATAAACGGATATTACCTCACGTTGACGGTAATTACCTGCTGGCCGGTCACGACATAGTCGAGCGGAGTAGATGCTTCGCTTACGGACGATTCGCCCACTACGACCATGTCCTGGGTGCCGCGCATTCCTTCCATCACGTTGATGACGGAAAGTGGAAGCGTGGGCATGACCTTGTCTTCGACCACGGCCTGAGGATTGGCCTCAAGCAGAGAAACGTAAAGGCGGCTATTGCCGTGCTCCTTGTTAAGCAGAGCGATAGTCGATGGCAGATCCATGCGGCGCTGGAAGAAGCCGCCGGTACGACGCATGCGATCAAGCGTCTCGCCATCACTGACCAAGATTCGCAGGGTGCCCCGAGGAGTCGAAGTCGGGATCTTGATGGGTACCTGGCGGACGATCCGTTCACCGCGATAGGGTCGAAGCACGGTCTCGATGACGATTTCATCGCCGGGACGGGCTTCGGTCACGTCAGTGCGGGCAGTTTCCAAACGGGCCCAGCGGCGCTCGGGAACCAGGTCGATATTGAGGTCGACGCCCTGGATCTTCGGCTGCTCGTAAGGGTTTTCGAAGATGCGGCTGAAGCGTTCGCCCAAAGCTGTAGCGATGGCAGCGGCGGTGGGTGAGTTTCCATCGCCGGGAGCGTACATGTTGCTGACTTCGAGCTTGGGATAACCGGCTACGTTAACGCTGCCTTGAACGCGGAAGGTCGTGTCTTCACCGTATTCATTGATGCCCTGAATGGCGCTGTAAACGGTCGACATCATGGCCACCGGAGTCAGACGCGCGTTGTTGAGGACTTCGAAGTGAAACGTCCTGGGACTAGAGATCCCGTGGAAGCTGAGCGTAACCGGGATCATCTGCGGCTGCTTGCCGAAGCGGCCGAGGATTCCGGTGTGACGGTCCTGCATGAAGGAACCGACCTGCTCGGTGGCAGTGGCGATCTTGAAGGCATTGGATGGCGAAGGCAGCGTAGCGAGCACGGTGGACTTCGTCATCGGCATTTCGACGTTGCCGAAGTTGAGCAACGGGTGTCCGCAGGCGAGCAGATGCGTCGCGTCGATGTAAGTGACTGTACAAGTTGCGGAGATGTCCATATCTCCACGGACGAGAACTGCTCCGACGGAGGAGCCGGGCTCGATGGGCTCAGGCTGCTTGGCATCACTGGCGGAGCCGACGCCCATGACGGGTACGATTCCGGCGGCAGCGAACTGCGGGGAGAAGCGCTTTACAGCATCTTCGGTGAATCCGCTAAAGACGAGCGGAGTGTCGATCTGGCGCAGATACTGATACGGCGAAGATTGAGGAGCAAGGCCAGGGCCGGCGGTAGCCGAAGGCGTCTGCGCGTTGGAAGAGGCTTGCGACATATCCCCCGAGGGCGACTTGTCCATCTCATTGATCTCCAGCATCTTCTCGATGGGAGTGACGCCGGCGATGGGTTCCTTGGAGAACTCACCGATGCGATAGGAGATGGCGCCGATCAATTTGCCGTCGATGTAAACGGGGCTGCCGCTCATTCCGGCAACTACGCCGGTGAATTCAGGTTTGGCACCATGAAGGCGGACCAGGATGATGTCACCTTTGGGCCCTGTCATGTTGCGCAGGATTCCGAGTATTTCCACATCCATGGGCTCGGGTTTCACGCCCTGGAAAACCGTGTAAGCGACACCATGCATGCCGATCTGAACTTGGCTGAGAGGCATGATAGGAACACTGGTTTTTTCCGCGGCGAACGAGCACAGGGATGCGAAGGTTAGGACGGGGACGAATAGGCGCGTAAGAAGTCTTTTCATACTGCAGCCAGCTGACTTCCTTTCCGGTGCGCCTCCCCGGGGAGAGCGTAAAATATAGGCGAACTAGCACTCGCCTGACCAACGCTCAAAAACGACGGGAAGGTGGAAATGTGCATCTATACTAGCAGAGTCACAGACGAGTTTGAGGGTCTAATGGTGCGTCAGAATTCACTTAGTTTGCATATGATTTCCCTTAGTTCATCAGGGTTAGCGACGATTGCGGTGATGGTATTGGCGGTGCTGATTGCCGCGCCTCAGACGTTCGCGCAGGACCAGCAGTCTACCCAGGGCCAGCAACAGCAGAAACCCGGACAACAGCAGGCGCCACCGGAAGCAGGCGGTCCGCAGGGCGACATCGGCCCTATTGCTATCCCCAAGAAGAAGGAAGAAGCGCCGCCACCGCCACCGCCTAGTCCGAAGGCGCCGGAAGGAATGCCGAACTATTCGCTGACGGTGGACGTGCCACTGGTGTCCGTGGACGCGATGGTAGTGACGAAAGATGGGCAATTCGTACCGGGAATTCCGAAAGGAAATTTCAAGGTACTGGAAGATGGAGTGCCCCAGCAGATCCTGAATTTTGGGCAGACGCAGGCCCCGATCACAGCAGTGCTGCTGGTGGAATTTTCGAATTCGAATTATGCGTTCATGACCGATGCGTTGCGAGCTTCGTACGCATTTGCGGACAGTCTAAAGAAAGAAGACTACGTCGCGATCATTGAGTACGACATGAAGCCAAACATCCTGCTGGACTTCACGCAGGACAAGAACTCGGTATATGGCGCTCTGAACATGCTGCGCATCCCGGGCTTCAGTGAAAGCAATTTGTTCGATGCGCTGGTCGATACGCTCGACCGACTGGATCGAATTGATGGACGCAAAGTGCTGGTGGTCGTCGGGAGCGGCTTGGACACGTTCAGCCGCATTACCTACGACAAGGCGCTAAAACGAGTGAAGGAAAGCGAAAATGTCACCATCTTCACGGTGAGTACGGGGGAAGCTTTCCAGATATGGGCGGAAGGCCGACTGTATGGGTCGATTCGGCAGATGGACTTCCTGCAGGGTAAGAATCAGCTGCGAACTTTTGCGGAGATGACCGGTGGACGAGCATTCAGTCCGCGTTTCGAAGGCGAGATGCCGTCAATCTTCCAGGAGATCGGTCAGTCGGTTCGCAACCAGTACACCATGACGTACCACCCGACGAACAAGGCTCTGGATGGATCGTTCCGCAAACTGAAGATCGAACTGGTGGATCCGGCAACGGACAAGCCACTGGTTGTGCAGGATGCGAAGAAGAAAAAGCCGATCAAGTACCAGATCATTTCGCGGTCGGGATATACGGCAAAGAATAAGGTGGAGTAGGGGCAGTCGGAAGTCGAGAGTCATAGGTCGCAAGTCTTCGGGCTTGCGACTTTTTGTTTGCGAAAGAACTGCGGGTCCCTCCACTCCGCGCTTCGCGCTCCGGTCGGGATGACGGCTGTTTGGAGTTTAGTGGAGGTGGACGAGGCGGTCGAAGATGAAGAGGAGGGCGACGCCGACGAAAACGAGGAGGGCCATCTTGACGCCGGGCTCGTGGTTGACCTCAGGCATGATGTCGGTGGCGGCGACGTAGATGGTTACACCTGCGGAGATAGGGAGGCCAAAGCTGGCAGCGTGACGGGTAAGCGTCATGATGAGGACTCCGGCAAAGGTTGCGGCTCCGAGAAGAGCGGACGCGCTCCATGATGTCCATCGGCTGCGTCCGCTGGCGAGCATGACCGAGGTGATGGTGAAGCCTTCGGGAATCTTATGCAGGAAGACGGCGACGAAGATGATCCACCCTAGCCAGTTAGAAACAAGAAAGCCGGACGCGATGGCGACTCCGTCGAAGAACGTGTGAATGAGCAGGCCGACAAGAACCGAAATGCTGCGACGACGGTCAATGAACTCGTCGTGGTGAGTCTCTTCGCCGAAATGGAAATGTGGAGTTACGGTGTGTTCGACGAAGTGAATGAGCAAATACCCGAGCAGGACGATGAAGCCAGCACGCGGGCCTGCCTGCTCAATGCTCGCCGGGACCATCTCCACGATCGAAGTAGCGAGCATGAAACCGGCGCCGAGAGCCATGAAGTACTTGAGATACCTACGCTCCCACGTGCGCTGAACAAGGAACGCCCCGCCAAAGATGTTGGCGAGAGCGGCGACGAGGCCGAGAGAAAGAGAGAGGACAGTAGTGCTCATCGGGAATGGGTTCCCAGTTCTCGGTTCTCAGTTCTCAGTTGAATCGCGGAATAAAGTCCGTTCAACAGCCGACCGACTTCTGCGGTTCTTCTGTTCAATTTCTGCATTTCGCTTTCAGGAACATACCCTAGTTCCATGCTGAGCAACAACTGCGTTTCAACTTCGGCCAGGGAGCCCCGCGCGTTACTTATAAAGCGAAGAAACTCGCGCTGTGAGTACCGAGCTTGCCCCTCTGCAATATTGCTCGGAATCGAAACGGCGGCGCGGCGGAGCTGGCTAATTAGACCGAACCTCTCGTCTGTTGGGAAATCCTCAGTGATCCCGTAAATTTCTTTTGCAAGCTGCATCGATAAACGCCAAACCTGAAGATCACGATAACTGTTGCCCATCAGTCTCCCCCTGGCAAATCTAACCGAGACCTTTGGAAACAAGAACCGAGAACTGAGAACCGAGAACCGAGAACTCGCGCGGAGAACCGTTTTGGAACTATCCGCTATGCCTGATGTGCATGATGTCGCCGTCCTGCACTATGTAGTCTTTGCCTTCGAGGCGGAGTTTGCCGGCGGCGCGGGCGGCGGCTTCGGAGCCTAACTCCAGCAGCGTGTCCCAGTGAATGGTTTCAGCGCGGATGAAATGCTTTTCGAGGTCGGAGTGAATGGCTCCGGCGGCGTTGACGGCCTTGGTGTTCTTCTCGATGGTCCAGGCGCGGCACTCGTCTTCCCCGACGGTGAAGAATGAAATCACACCGAGCAGCAGGTAAGTCGTGCGGATGAGGCGTGTGAGTCCGCTCTCGTGGAGACCATAGCTGGAGAGGAATTCAGCGGCTTCTTCGTCGCTCATGTCGGCGAGTTCGGCTTCGACCTTGCCGCAAATCGCGGTGGCACCCGTGTTCGGCTTGCCGATCAATTCGTTCAACTTGTACTTCGCGACGGCAGCTTCCAGATCTTTGCCGAGTGTCGTGCTCTCGTTGACGTTGAGCACGTAGAGCATCGGTTTCTCGCTGAGGAACATGAAGCCGCGAACGATCTTTTTTTCGTCCTTGGTCATCTCCATCTCGCGTAGCGGACGGTCGGTTTCGAGGTGCGCCTTGGTGCGGAGGAGAAGTTCGTATTCCTTTTCGATCTCCGGGGTCTTCTTCTTTTTGAGATCCTTCTGTACGCGCTCGAGGCGGCTCTCGATCTGAATGAGATCGCTGACGATGAGATCGGCTTCGACGTTGCGGGCGTCACGCAAGGGATCGATAGGGCCGACATGCGCGATCGAATCATTGTCGAAAGCGCGGAGAACATGAGCGAGGGCATCGACGTTGCGCAGGTTGGCGAGGAAGGCGGTCTCTTTGAGAGCTTCCTGGCCGATGGCGGCAACGTCGGAGTACTCGACCTGAGCGTGGACAAGCTTGCGCGGATTGAAGAGCTTGGCCAGACGGTCGAGGCGGTCGTCGGGTACGGTGGCGACGCCGATGTGAGCTTCGCGCGGATTGGCGTAAGTGCGGTTGGAGATATCCGCCTTGGTGAGAATCTTGAACAGAGATGTTTTGCCCACCTGGGGCAGGCCGATGATTCCTGTCTTCATATAAATGATTCCTGGCGCTGTGATGAGAGCGCGATCGTGCGCCGCCGGACCGAGTGCACTAGCGCACGGAGAGCCCAAACTGACGGGAGCAACTACCTATGATAAACGCCGCGCGGTAAGAAACAACACTCCGAGGCCAAGGAAAAAGATGGAGCCTCCGAGGCGGGTTGACCACTTGTGCATCTGGTTGAACTCGATACGCCGGGCGTCGGTCTGTGGGATGGTGTCGATCACGCCCATGTCGGCGCGGAGAGCGGCCATCTTAGGGGCGACGCCAAACTGCGCAACGATGGTGAGGATCAGCATCACGTAAACGAGTACGTGGACTGGTGAAAGAGGCTGGGCGGAACCCGAGGTGAATTTGCTGTAGGCGATCGAGGCAGTTACAAAAATGACGCCGCAGATGAGGCCCATGGTGTGGAGAATGCCCAGAGAGCGGTTAACGACGTTTCCAGCAAGATCGCGGGAGGGAAGGATGCCGGGGGCGAAGACAGTTGGCGCGACGACAAAGGAGAAGAAGATGAGGCCACCGAGCCAGACGACAAGGGCAAGGAGCATTAGGAAGCGGAGAGTAGTGGGCACATGGAGATTATCGCAGATGGGAGAGGCGAGGCGTTTGTAGATGGAGAGGACTGGGGTCCCTCCACTCCGCTTCGCTTCGGTCGGGATGACGGCAGCGTGGGGGTTGTATTAAACCGGGACGGGGGTGCTTTCGACGATGTCGCGAATGATTTGTTCGGACTGTTCAGATTTCTTCATCGTCGAGGAGTATCGCGCGTTGACTACTACGCGGTGTGCGAAGGCGGAGACTGCGAGTTGTTTGAAGTCGTCGGGCGTGCAGAAGCTGCGGCCATCCAGTAATGCCATAGCCTGCGCGGCGCGGTAGAGCATGAGGGAGCCGCGTGGCGAAACACCGAGCGTCAACTGCTCGGACTCGCGCGTCTTTTGCACAATTTGCAGAGTGTAGTCGACGAGGGAATCGTCGACGCGGACGCGAGTGACTTCTTCCTGCAGGGCAAGTACATCGTCGGCGGTGAGAACCGGTTGAAGTTCGTCCAGACGGACTGCTCCGGCTTCTCCTCGCAAAATTTCGCGCTCACTTTCGGCTTCGGGATAACTCATGCGTACGCGAAGGAGGAAGCGGTCGAGTTGCGACTCCGGCAGAGGATAAGTGCCGTGATGCTCGACGGGGTTCTGCGTGGCGATAACCAGGAACGGCTGCGGCAAAGGATGCGGATGTCCGTCGACCGTGACCTGATGTTCGTTCATGGCTTCGAGCAGCGCAGACTGGGTCTTCGGAGTGGTGCGATTGATTTCGTCGGCGAGCATTACGTTGCAGAACAACGGGCCGTGCTTGAACTCGAAGCGCTGCTCGGCTGCTGAAAATATCGAAATGCCGATGACGTCGCTGGGAAGCATGTCGCTGGTGAACTGTACGCGCTGAAAGCGACAGTCGATGGCCCGGGCGATAGCCTGACCGAGCGTCGTCTTACCGACCCCGGGTACGCCTTCGATAAGGATGTGACCTTTCGCGAAAATGGAGACGAGCGCGAGACGGAGAACGTCATCCTTACCTCGGATGATGGTCCTCAAGGCGTTCTCTAAAAGCGCGGCGCGTTGCAGATTCGCAGATGCGGTCTGGGACATGGTATTGAGCCGATTGTAGCGGGTATGAGCCCGGTTTCATAGGGTCAGAAGGTCAGGCACTTCCGAGGAAGGGATCACCACGAAGGACACGACGGGACGCGAAGAAAGCCCCACCCTGTCGCTTTGCGACAAGGGTAGGGCACCCAGAAGTGATCAACGGTATGGCTGGCCGGGGGCCATGCCGGTGAGGCGAGCGACGCGTTCGGCGGTCGGCGGATGCGTTGAGAATAGGCTGGCAAAGTTCATGCCGAGCAGAGGCTTAACGATGTACAGGTGTGCGGTGGTTGGCGTGGCCTGCATCGGAATACGCTGCGACCATTGCTCCAGCTTTTGCAAGGCGCTGGCCAACGCGTACGGATTGCCTGTCAAGTGGGCGCCGGTTTCGTCGGCTCCAAACTCACGCGAGCGCGAAATTGCCATTTGAATCATCATCGCTGCGAACGGGGCGAGGATCATCATGGCTAACGCTGCGATTGGGCTGCCACGTCGATCGTCGTCGCGTGAGCCGCCAAAGAAGAATGCCATGCGCGCGAGCATGATGATGGCGCCGGCGAGTGTCGCGGCTACGGAGCTGATAAGGATGTCGCGATTGCGAACGTGTCCAAGCTCGTGGGCGAGCACTCCTTCCATTTCGTCGTCGTTGAGGATGTTGAGGATGCCGGCCGTTACGGCGACAGACGCGTGCTGCGGGTTGCGACCGGTTGCGAAGGCGTTGGGCGATTCAGTCGGGATGACATACAGCTTCGGCATCGGCAGGCCGGTCTTCGCAGTCAGGCGTTCAACGATCTCGTAGATGCGCGGCAGTTCTTCTCGCGTAACCGGTCGCGCACCAGAACTCCAGATGGCGATCTTGTCGGAGAAGAAATAAGAGACGAAGTTCGTTACCGCTGCAAGACCGAGCGCGAGCACCATGCCGCGCTGTCCGCCTAATAGCTGTCCGACGAAAAGCATGAACAGAGTCAGGCCCGTTAACAGCAGAAAAGTTTTGAACTTGTTGTTCATATCGATTAGATGCTACAGCAGGGCGTGTAGTCTCAGCAGTGACCGTTAAGTGGGAGCGGAGGAATATTACAGACTGGCTATAAACATCAGCAATCAGCGCATCCGTCGATGCAGAGGGACGCGCTGAAATGCTGAGATTCCGGACTACGAAGCTCGGCGAATATTACGAGGCCTGTATTCGCTTCCTGAAGAGAAGTCGGAGAGGGCGGTCACCGCGGTTTCGACGATTCCAGTGGCCACGAAAAATCGCGATTCATCGTCGTCTCGGAAGAACATGGCACTAGGCATTGTAGCGGTCAGCCCGGCGAGACCGGCGTCAATTTTACCGTGAGTCTCGAAGCTCATCTTCTTCCACACTCCGCCGGGGTAGTCGGTGAGAAGTGCGTTAGCGGTTGCAGCGGCCCCGCAGACGAACGAGCTAATGGCGGCGCGCTTGTGACGTCGCCAGAAAAGCGCACCGGCGGTGAAGAAGGTGGCGGCTACGGCGTAGTCGATGACGGCGTGAGTTCCGGGTCCGATCATCTTGGGCATACGATCGGCGATTAGTGAAACTCCGGATTGAAGAAGTGGCATAGGTCCCCCGTGTATGAACACTGATGCCCGGAAAGTGCCGGAAGTTGGGACGCGGCTTTCCTTTTGCCGTCGCTGCAAATACCATGCTGAGGCCCGGAGTTGCTGCTGATTCAGCGGCAGCTTCGGATCGGATGAAACTCACGGAGATGGAGCCCTTGTCCCAAATGCCTCGTGCCTCTTCATACAAATTGATTCTGTTGGCGATTTTAGCTACTGCCCTGACCGTCCTGGCGCAGGAGCCCACAACCAAAGTCACGACTGACGATTACGCCCATGCTGAGAACTTCCTTGGCTATAAAACTAACCCGCTTGTCTACGGGATCGTGAAGCCGACATGGCTGCCGGACGACCGCTTCTGGTATCGGAAGAACGGACCGGAGGGAATTCAGTTTGTGATCGTGGATGCGAAAGGGACACACACGCCGGCGTTCGATCACGCGAAGGTTGCTGCGGCACTGTCTGCGGCCGCCGGAAGATCATTCGAAGCGACAAAGTTGCCGATGGGAGAGTTGGCGGATGACGCGCAGTCGTTGACCTTTATGGTGGCGCCAAAGCGGTTCAAGTGTGACGTGCAGGGCACTAAGTGCGAGGCTGCGCAAGACCGAGGAAAGAATGAAGTTCTGTCGCCGGATAAGAAGCGCGCGGCGTTTATCCGCGATTGGAACCTTTGGGTTCGCGACGCTGACAGCGGCCAGGAGAAGCAACTCACCAAGGACGGTGTGAAAGATTACGGTTACGCGACCGACAATGCTGGCTGGATCCACAGCGACCGACCGATCCTGGTGTGGTCGCCGGATTCGAAGAAGATTGCGACCTTCCAGCAGGATCAGCGGAAGACCGGAGAACTGTACCTGGTGAGCACGACGGTCGGACACCCGAAACTAGAGCAGTGGAAGTATCCGCTGCCGGGCGATGAGAACGTGACGATGATCGAAAGGGTGATCATCGAGGTGGATAGCCCGAAGGTCGTGCGATTGCAAATGCCGCCGGACCAGCATCGCGGGACCTTGTGCGATCACCTGGTCTGCCGCGGAACGGAATGGGACGACGTGCAGTGGAGTCCGGATGCCACGAAGTTGGCGTTCGTCTCGACCTCGCGCGATCACCGCCAGGAGAACTTGCGGATCGCCGATGCGAGCACGGGCGCGGTGCGCGATGTGCTCGAGGAGAAGGTGGCGACGTACTACGAGTCAGGCAACGGCGCGGTGAACTGGCGCTACCTCCCGAACTCGAACGAGATCCTGTGGTATTCGGAGCGCGACAACTGGGGACAACTGTATCTTTACGACCTGAATGGAAAGCTGAAGAACCAGATTACGGCTGGCGAGGGACAGGCAGCACAGGTGCTGCGCGTCGATGAGAGGGGACGAACGATCTACTTCCTCGGCCTGGGGAAAGAGAAGGGACGGGATCCGTACTTCCCGCACCTCTATCGCGTCGGCTTCGACGGCAAGAATCAGCAATTGCTGACGCCGGAGAATGCGAACCACGATATCGCCCTGTCGAAGTCGGGCAAGTATTTCGTCGATAGCTATTCGAAGCCGGATGTGCCGCAAGTGGCGGTGCTTCGGGACATGGACGGAAAGACGATCGCGACAGTGGAGAAGGCTGACATCTCGAAGCTGGTGGCGACGGGATGGAAGCCGCCAACTCCGATCGTGGTGAAGGCGCGCGACGGGGTCACCGATCTGTATGGCCTGATGTTCCAGCCGACGAAGCTGACGCCGAGCAAGAAATATCCCATCATCAATCACGTGTATCCGGGACCGCAGGGTGGGAGCGTCGGGACGCGGGCGTTCTCGCCGGCACGCGGCGACTGCCAGGCGCTTGCGGAGCTGGGATTCATCGTGGTCGAGATCGACGGGATGGGAAATCCCTCGCGCTCGAAGAAGTTCCACGACTTCTACTTCGAGAACATGGGCGACAACACCCTGCCGGACCAGATCGCGGGGATGAAAGAGCTGGCGTCCAGATTCGGGTACATCGACTTGAACCGCGCAGGCGTCTATGGGCATTCGGGCGGTGGATATGCAGCGGCCGATGCCATGTTTCGCTATCCGGACTTCTTCAAGGTTGGAATCTCGGAGGCGGGGAATCACGACAATCGTATGTATGAAGACGACTGGGCGGAGAAATGGCAGGGTCTGCTCGAGAAGAAGTCAGATGGCTCGACCAACTATGACGACCAGGCGAACCAGAACCTCGCGAAGAACTTGAAGGGGCATTTGCTGCTGGCGCACGGAACGATGGACGACAACGTTCCGCCGAACAACACGCTGCTGGTGGTGGACGCGCTGATCAAGGCGAACAAGGACTTCGACCTCATCATGCTGCCGAATCGTCGACATGGATTCGGGAACGAGAATTACATGGTGCGCCGCCGATGGGACTATTTTGTGCAGTGGCTGCTCGGAGCGGAGCCACCGCATGAGTACCAGATTCACGCGCCGACAGATCCGCGAGCGGCGATGGGATTTTAGTGGCAACCGAAGAAACGAAGATCGGGTGAACCGAAGAACTGAAATCACGAGGTATGAAGTCATTTGCCCCGGTGTCTATGGATGCCGGGGCATTATTGCGCCAGGGGAAAAATGAAACGACATGCCGTAGTAGCGTTATTCCTGTTGATTTCGAGCGTCTGTTTCACGCAGGTCAAACCGGAACAAATCGATGCGATTTTTCGTCCTCTTACTGACGATCAAAGTCCGGGGCTCTCGGTGGGTGTGATTCATGATGGGAAGCTGGTGTTCGCGCGCGGATATGGGCTTGCCAATGTTGCACAGCGCACGCCGATCACGCCGGATACGGATTTTCGGCTGGCGTCGGTGACGAAACAGTTCACGGCGATGTCGATCATGTTGCTGGTGCACGACGGCAAGCTGCGCTACGACGACTCGCTGACGAAAATCTTTCCTGAGTTTCCGCCTTATGGGAAAGACATCACGGTTCGGCAGCTTTTGAACCATACGTCGGGATTGAAGGACTATGGCGAACTCTACGTGAAGCAGGTGGGCGAGCAGACGCCGATGGACAAGGTGCCGCAGATCCTCGACAAGGGAGTACTGCAGCTACTGGAGCAGCAGACGACGACGGATTTTCCGCCGGGATCGAAGTGGATGTACAGCAATTCCGGTTACGCGGTGCTGGCGATGATCGTCGAGAAGGCGTCCGGGAAGCCGTTTGGAGATTTTCTACATGACCGAATCTTCAAACCCCTGCACATGGATAAGACCGTCGCCTTCGAGAAGGGGAAGAACGAGGTACCGAACCGGGCGTTCGGGTATCGCAAAGACAAGAAGACGGGTGAGATTGCGTTCGCCGATCAGAGTCCGACGTCCGCGGTGTTGGGGGATGGCGGAATCTATACATCCGTTAAGGAGATGGCGAAGTGGGACAAAGCGCTGCGTGAGCACAAATTGCTAAGCGAGGCGGAGATGAGCGAGGCATTCACGCCGGTACAGGTAGAAGGTGGGGTGAAGTTCGAAGACGGCAAGGAGTTGGCATACGGCTTCGGATGGTTCCTCAATCCTTACAAGGGACACGAGCGCGAGTGGCATGACGGCGGGACCATGGGGTTCCTGACGACGATCCAGCGGTTCCCGAAGGATGGCCTGACCGTGGTTGTGTTATCGAACCGGATGGACCTGGATCCGGGAGAGCAGGCGTTGAAGGTCGCGGACCTGTACCTGAAATAAGGCTACTACTGGTTGGTGAAGGCGATTAGCGCTTCGAGTTTCTTGAGGGCGGCACGGGAGTCGAGGGATTCCGAGGCTAAGGGCACGCCTTCAGCGATTGAGTTCGCTTTGCCAGAGGCGACGAGTGCGGCAGCGGCGTTGAGAAGGATGATGTCGCGACGCGGGGAGCGAACGCCATCGAGGATCTCGCGAATAATGGCGGCGTTCGTGGTCGCGTCGCCGCCGGAGATAGAAGAAAGCGGCGCCCGTTGGAGTCCAAATTCTTCCGGCGTAACTTCGTAGGAACGAACCTTGCCGTCGCGAACTTCAGCGACCTTGGTCTTGCCCGAGATAGTGATCTCGTCGAGGCCGTCCTCGCCGTGCACGACGAGCGCGCGATCCAGGCCGAGTTGGCAGAGTGCCTCCGCCAATTTCTCTACCAATGATTCCGAATAGACTCCAACTACCTGCGCCGAAGCGTTGGCGGGATTCGTCAGCGGACCGAGGAGGTTGAATACGGTTCGCAGGCGAAGCTCGCGACGGACGGGTTGGACGTGCTTCATGGCCGAGTGCATGGCCGGGGCGAAGAGAAAAGCGATGCCGACCTGCTCCAGGCAGGCGGCAACTTGCTCTACCGGAAGGGAAAGCTTCACTCCGAGTGCTTCGACGACATCGGCGGAGCCGCACTGCGAGGTCACGCTGCGGTTGCCGTGTTTTGCGACACGAACGCCGGCGCCGGCGACGACAAGCGCAGTCGCGGTCGAGACATTGAATGTTCCACTGGCGTCTCCACCAGTACCGCAAGTGTCGACAAGGGCGTCGCGCTCGGTGCCGCTGACGTCGAGAGCGTGATCCTTATGGAGCGGCAGTGGAATGGCTGCAGCGCGGATCGCCTGGGCGAAGCCCACAATCTCATCGACAGTCTCGCCTTTCATGCTGAGGGAGACAAGGAAGGCTCCGATCTGGGAGTCGGTGGCCTCGCCGCGCAAGATCGAGCCCATGACGTCGCGAGCTTCGTCGCGAGTGAGGTTTGCCCGATGGGCGACGATCTTGTGCAGGGCGTCGGTGATCATGGAGAAGATATGGTACTAGGTGCGAGGTGCAAGGTGCCAGGGAACGGCTGGTTACCGAACATTGCCCGTTCTGCGCCCGGGCATATAGAATCGTTTGTTTTCCTCTAGTTGTTGGACCAAACAGTTAACAGTACCGGCCAGTTCTCCCGGAATGAGTCGGCCGGAGAATCCGAGCGCACATTCATGAAGATTCACGAGTACCAGGCAAAAGCCATTCTGTCGAAGTATGGCGTGGCGGTTCCGCGTGGTGAAGCGGTGACTACAAGGGAAGAGGCCGAGCGCGTCGCAAAGGACTTGATGCACGCAGGCGCAACGGGCGCGGTGGTGAAGGCGCAAATCCACGCTGGAGGCCGCGGTAAGGGCGGCGGCGTGAAGATTGCCAAGAGCCCGGAAGAGGCCGGCGCGTTGGCCGAGAAGATGCTGGGCATGACGCTGGTGACGCACCAGACAGGGCCGGAAGGGAAGAAGGTCCAGCGGCTGCTGATCGAAGAAACACTGCCAATCGCGAGGGAGCTCTACCTGGGTATCCTGCTGGATCGCGCGGTTTCGCGGCCGGTGTTCATGGCTTCGGCCGCCGGCGGCATGGAGATCGAGCAAGTCGCGGCTGACAATCCTGATGCAATCATCAAGGAATACATCGATCCGGCGATCGGGTTCCAGGCCTTTCAGGCGCGGAAGATCGCGTTCAAGCTTGGGCTTGAAGCTAAATTCATCGCACCCGCGGTGAAGTTCATGATGGCGCTCTACAAGGCGTACGAAGATACGGACTCCTCGCTCTTCGAGATCAACCCCTTCATCACGACTAC
>Ga0163163_10002217_pt1 | contig 16346 bp, 14 predicted proteins | sample S65metaG_FD_119766 | JGI IMG/M metagenome (GOLD analysis project Ga0163163, IMG submission 119766) | Switchgrass rhizosphere microbial communities from Kellogg Biological Station, Michigan, USA - S6-5 metaG | ecosystem: Host-associated > Plants > Roots > Rhizosphere > Soil | place: USA... | reverse complement strand
GAGGGCTTCTCGGTCGGCCGGAAGCTGGAGAAGATTGGGCTGAAGTCCTCCGACACCGCCGAGCTGTCCTTTGTGGACGTCAAGGTTCCGGTCGCGAACCGGCTGGGCGAGGAGGGCCACGGGTTCAAGTACCTGACCCACAACCTGCCGCAGGAGCGGCTCCTGATCGCGATGGGCGGCGCGGCCTCCGCCGCCGCGGCGCTGCGTTTCGCCATCGAGTACGTGAAGGACCGCAAGGTCTTCGGGCAGCCGGTCGCCTCGTTCCAGAACACGAAGTTCGTGCTGGCCGAGTGCGCGACCGAGGTGGAGGCGGCCCAGATCATGGTCGACCGGGCGATCGAGCTGCTCGACGTCGGCGAGCTGACCGTGCCGGACGCGGCCAAGGTGAAGCTGTTCGCCACCGAGGTCGCCGGGCGGGTCATCGACAAGTGCCTGCAGTTGCACGGCGGGTACGGGTACATCCTGGAGTACCCGATCGCCCGCCTCTATGCGGACACTCGCGTGTCGCGCATCTACGGTGGTACGAGTGAGGTCATGAAGACGATCATCGCGAAGTCATTGGGGGTCTGAACATGAAGCTGGATTCCGTTTCGGCGATCGTGACCGGAGGTGCCTCCGGGCTCGGCCGGGCCACCGCGACCAAGCTCGCCGCGGGCGGGGCCAAGGTCGTCATCGTCGACCTGCCCAACTCCGACGGTGAGGCGGTGGCGAAGGAGATCGGCGGTGCGTTCGCCCCCGGCGACGTCACCAGCGAGACCGACCTCGCCGCCGCGGTCGCCGCCGCCAAGGGCCTCGGTCCGCTGCGGGTCCTGGTCAACTGCGCCGGCATCGGCACCGCGATCCGGACCGTCACCAAGTCCGGCCCGCACCCGCTCGACTTCTTCCAGAAGGTCATCGAGGTCAACCTGATCGGCACGTTCAACGCGATCCGGCTCGCCGCGGCCGAGATGGTCACCACCGATGAGGTCGACGGCGAGCGCGGCGTCATCGTCAACACGGCCTCCGCCGCGGCCTACGACGGCCAGATCGGGCAGGCCGCGTACTCGGCGTCCAAGGGTGGCATCGTCGGCATGACGCTGCCGATCGCCCGCGACCTCGCCTCGCTGAAGGTCCGCGTCATGACCATCGCCCCGGGCCTGTTCGAGACGCCGTTGCTGGGCATGCTGCCGCAGGAGGCGCGCGACGCCCTCGGCGCCCAGGTGCCCCACCCGGCCCGCCTCGGCCAGCCGCCGGAGTTCGCCGCGCTGGTCGCCCACATCGTCGAAAACCCCATGCTCAACGGCGAGGTCATCCGCCTCGACGGCGCGATCCGCATGGCCCCCCGCTAGGTTTGTTGAAGGAGTGACCCCTGATGCGTGACGCAGTCATCGTCGACGCCGTCCGGACCCCGGTCGGCAAGCGCAACGGCATGCTGTCCTCGGTGCACCCGACGGACCTGTCCGCCCACGTCCTGAAGGCCCTGGCCGCCCGGACCAACCTCGACCCGGCGCTCGTCGACGACGTCGTCTGGGGCTGCGTCTCCCAGGTCGGCGAGCAGACCGGCTGCATCGGCCGGTTCGCCGCGCTCGCGGCCGGCTGGCCGGAGGAGGTGCCGGGCGTCACCATCGACCGGCAGTGCGGCTCCTCGCAGCAGTCCGTCCACTTCGCCGCGGCCGGGGTCGTGGCCGGGCACTACGACATCGTGGTCGCCGGCGGAGTCGAGTCGATGAGCCGGGTCCCGATGGGGACGAGCTTCGTCGAGGGCAAGGCCGGCTTCCCGTTCGGCCCGCTGGTCATGGAGCGCTACGACAACGTGCGGTTCAACCAGGGCGTCGGCGCCGAGATGATCGCCGAGGAGTACGGGATGTCCCGCACCGAGCTCGACGAGTTCTCGCTGTCGTCGCACGAGAAGGCCGCCCGGGCGATCGACGAGGGCCGGTTCACCGCGCAGTACGCACCGCTCGGTGACGCCGCGGTCGACGAGGGTGTCCGGCGTGGATCCACAGTGGAGGGTCTGGCCGCGCTGAAGCCGGCGTTCAAGGAGGACGGCGTGATCCACGCCGGCAACTCCTCGCAGATCTCCGACGGCGCCGCCGCGCTGCTCATCACGACCAGCGAGATCGCGTCCCGGCACGGCTGGCAGCCGATCGCCCGCGTGCACACCTGTGTGCTCGCCGGCACCGACCCGATCACCATGCTCAAGGGCCCGATCCCGGCGACGGCCAAGGCGCTCAAGCGCTCCGGACTGTCCATCGACGACTTCGGCGCGTTCGAGATCAACGAGGCGTTCGCCCCGGTGCCGCTGGCCTGGCAACGCGAGACCGGCGCGGCCGCCGACAAGCTCAACCCCAACGGTGGCGCGATCGCGCTCGGCCACCCGCTGGGCGCGTCCGGGGCCCGGCTGATGACCACCCTGGTGCACCACATGAAGGACAACGGCCTGCGTTACGGCCTGCAGAGCATGTGCGAGGGCGGCGGCATGGCCAACGCCACCATCCTCGAGCTGCTGTAGGTGTCCACGGTGGACTCGGCGGTATTCCAGGACATCCGGGACGCGGTACGCACGTTCGTGCGCGACCAGGTCGTGCCCCGGGAGCAGGAGATCGAGGACACCGATGCCGTCCCGGCCGAGATCCGGCAGCGGGCGGTCGACATGGGACTGTTCGGGTACACCATTCCCGAGCAGTTCGGTGGGCTGGGGCTGAATACGTACGAGGACGCTCTGCTCACGTTCGAGTTCGGCTACACCACGCCGGCGTTCCGGTCGATGTTCAGCACCAACAACGGCATCGCGGGCCAGGTGCTGGTCAACTTCGGCACGCCGGAGCAGCAGCGGGAGTGGCTGCCGCGACTGGTGTCCGGCACCGTGGCCTGCTTCGCCCTCACCGAGGCCGAGGCCGGCTCGGACCCATCCGGGCTCACCACGCGGGCCAAGCGCGACGGCGACGAGTACGTCATCAGCGGGGCGAAGCGGTTCATCACCAACGCCCCGCTGGCCGAGGTGTTCATGACGTTCGCCCGCTCGACCGGGGCCGACGGCGCGGACGGCATCTCCGTCTTCGCCGTGCCGGCCGGCACGCCCGGGCTCACCGTGGGACCGCCGGACCGCAAGATGGGCCAGATCGGCGCCCAGACCAGCGAGGTCTTCTTCGACAACGTACGGGTTCCGTTGACCGCGCTCATCGGCGGCGAGGAGGGCAAGGGCTTCGGGGCGGCGATGCGCTCGCTCGTCAAGGGCCGGCTCAACATCGCCGCCGTCTGCGTCGGCGCTTCGGAAAGGTTGCTCGAGGAGTCGATCGCCCACGCCAAGACTAACCGGCAGGGCGGCACGCCGATCGGCGAGTTCCAGCTCGTGCAGGCCATGCTGGCCGAGTCCAAGGCCGAGCTGGACGCGGGCCGGGCCCTGGTGCTCGCCGCCACCCAGCGGTTCGACTCCGGCGAGGACCGCCGGATCGGGCCGTCGGCGGCGAAGCTGTTCTGCTCCGAGATGGTGGGCCGGGCGGCCGACCGCGCGGTGCAGATCCACGGCGGCCTCGGGTACATGCGCGGGGTACCGGTGGAGCGGTTCTACCGGGACGTGCGGCTGTTCCGCATCTACGAAGGGACCAGCGAGATCCAGAAGCTCATCATCGGGCGGGCCCTGATCCGCGAATGACCCTGTCGCCCGAAGAACAGTCCATTGTGGACGTGGTGTCCTCCTTTGTGGACACCTCTGTCCGGCCTGTGGTCCGGGAGCTCGAGCACGCCAACACCTACCCCGCCGCTCTGATCGACCAGATGAAGAAGCTGGGCGTGTTCGGGCTCCTGGCCCCGTCCGAGTACGGCGGGGTCGACGTCTCGGCCGCCTGCTTCGCGCTGGTCGCGGCCGAGCTGGCCCGGGGCTGGATGTCCCTGGCCGGCGCGATGGGTTCGCACAGCGTCGTCACCTTCCTGATAAAGACGTTCGGCACTCCCGCCCAGCGCTCGTCCTGGTTGCCGAGGCTGGCGACCGGCGAGGTGCGGGCGGCGATGGCGCTCACCGAGCCCGGCGGCGGGTCGGACCTGCAGGCCATGACCACGGTGGCCCAGCCCGACGGCGACGACCTGGTGATCCGCGGCGCCAAGACCTGGATCACCAACGCGCGCCGGGCCGGCCTGATCGCGCTGCTGTGCCGTACTACTCAGGGCCATGGGCGCTCGGCAAGCTCTCGCGCCGAAGGATTCGCCGTACTGCTCGTCGGATCGGACGCCGGCTACCAGGTCTCGCGCGACCTGCCGAAGCTCGGGTACAAGGGCGTGGAGAGCTGCGAGGTGCTCTTCGACGGCGTACGGGTGCCGGCCTCGTGCGCGCTGGGCGGGGAGATGTCGAAGGGGTTCGCGCAGATGATGCGCGGCCTGGAGATCGGCCGCATCCAGGTCGCGTCGCGCGCGCTCGGCGTGGCCCAGGCCGCGTACGACGACGCGTTCCGCTACGCGCAGGAGCGGACCTCGTTCGGCGTACCGATCTGGCAGCACCAGTCGATCGGCAACTACCTGGCCGACGCGGCGACCAAGCTGCGCGCGGCCCGCCTGCTGATCCTGGACGCGGCCGCCCGCTTCGACGCCGGCCAGCGGGCCGACCTCGAGGCCGGGATGGCCAAGCTCTACGCCTCCGAGGTCTGCCTGGAGATCACCACGAACGCGCTGCGCATCCACGGCGGATACGGTTACTCCACCGAGTTCGACGTGGAGCGGTACTTCCGGGACGCCCCGCTGATGGTCGTCGGCGAGGGGACGAACGAGATCCAGCGCAACATCATCGTCCGTCAGCTGATCGCCCGCGCCACGAACCCGCCCCGCCCATGACGTTGTGGCGGGGTTCCAACCTTTTGCGGGGGGCACTGGTACCCGGGTCGAGGCGATGACCGTGTCCGGGACCGATGCTCAGACCGCGCCGGCCTCGCGCATCTGGGCCACCTCGGTGCCGGTGTAGCCGAGCTCGGCCAGGATCGCGTCGGTGTGCTCGCCCACGGCCGGCACGGGGTCCATTCTGGACGGTACGCCGGGCAGGGTGGCCGGCGGCAGCAGGGCGCGGACCGGTCCGTTGGGGGTGTCGACCGAGCGCCACCGGTCGCGGCCGGAGAGCACCGGATGCTCGAGGTACCCCTGCACCGAGTTCAGGTGGGCGTACGCGACCCGGGCCGCCTCCAGGAGGGCCACCGCCTCCGCCCCGGTGAGCTGGGCGAAACGCTTGGACACCAACGCGTTCACCTCGTCGCGCCTCGCCAACCGGGACGGGTTGTCCGGGTAGCGCGTGGCCACCGACTCCTCGCCGAGAAAGACCGTGCACAGCGACGCCCACTCGCGCTCGTTCTGGATCGCCACCAGCACCGTGACGCCGTCCCCCGCGGTGAACGGTCCATAGGGGACGATCGTGGCGTGCTCCGCGCCGACCCGCTGCGGCTCGGTCCCGCCGTACCCGGTGAAGTAGGCGGGTGCGCCCATCCACTCCGAGAGCGCGTCGAAGAGGCTGACCTCGACCGGGCCGACCTCACCGGTGGTGGCGCGGCGGTAGAGCGCGGTCAGGATGCCGGTGTACGCGTACATCCCGCCCGCGATGTCGGCGATCGAGATGCCGGCCTTGGCGGGCTCCCCGGGCGACCCGGTCAGCGCCAAGACCCCGGTCTCGCACTGCACCAGCGCGTCGTACGCCTTGCGGTCGGCCCACGGCCCGTCCAGCCCGTACCCGGACAGGTCGCACACGATGAGCCGCGGGAAACGCTCGCCCAGCGGTCCAGCCGCGAACCCGAGCCGGGCGGCCGCGCCGGGGCCGAGGTTCTGGATGAACACGTCGGCGCCGCCGAGCAGGCGATCCAGCACCTCGCCGGCCGACGGGTGCTTGAGGTCGAGCGTCAGCGACTCCTTGGACCGGTTGAGCCAGACGAAGTAGCTCGACTGCCCGAGGACGGTCCGGTCGTACCCACGCGCGAAGTCGCCCTCGCCCGGCCGCTCCACCTTGATCACACGGGCGCCGAGGTCGGCCAGTTGCCGGGTGCAGAACGGGGCGGCCACCGCCTGTTCGAGGGCGACGACGGTGACGCCGTCCAACGGTCTCATGCGCCCATCTTGCCGGTACGGGGTCGGCGCTTCCGGCCGGGACCAGGTAGCGTCCGTGCGGATGTCGATGACCACGGTGGTGCGGGCGTTGCGGCCGGCCGGCGGCGGCGTTCTGGCCGTCCTGGTCATCGCCCTGCTCGCGCAGAGCCTGGTCGGGCCGGGCGTCGCCGGCGTGCTGGGCTGGCTGGTGTACCGGCTGACGACGGGCGCCGACCTGGTGCACGCCGCGGCCGGCCCGCTGGCGGCCTTCGGCGGACTTCTCCTCCTCGGGTATCTGGCCGAGGCGGCCGTGACGCCGCTGGAGCTGCTGGCCCGCGCCCGCATCGACGGGGCGCACCGGTCCGAGCTCATGCGCCTCACCATGGGAACAGCCACCATCGACGTGCTCGACGACCCGGAGACCCAGACCATGATCCGTCAGGTCCGGGCCGACCCGCGCAACCACGTCGAGTACACCCCGGCCGATGGCGCCCTGTCGGCGCTGAACGTCATGGTCGGCCTGGTCGCGGCCATCGGGGCGGGGGTGGTGCTCGCCGCGTACGCGTGGTGGATGGTGCCGCTGCTGCTGGTGCCGGCGCTCCTGGTCAGCTACCTGGAGAACCGGCGCACGCTCGCCGTCGTCGACACGCTGCGCTACGCCTACGACGAGGAGGCGTACGCGGACGTCTGGCGGCAGGCGACCATCTCGCCGAGCGCGGGCAAGGACATTCGGGTGTTCGGCTTCGCGCGGTGGATGGTGGACCGGATGCAGCACCACATCTCGGTCGGCAACGCTCCACTGTGGAATCTCCGGCGGCGGTACACCGTGCGTGGCGGATGGAGCACGTTCGCCCTGATGGCCGCCGGGCTGGTGCCGGCCTACGCGGCGGTCTCGGTGAGCGCGTCCCGCGGCCACACCACGATCGCGACCCAGACCGCCGTGTTCGCCGCCGGCTGGGCCATCTTCCTCGCCCTGGCCGATCTGGACCAGGTGCAGCGGATCGTCGGCGCCGGCGCGGTGCTGCGGTCGTACGCCGCGCTCCGCCGGCGGTTGGCGCCGGCGTCTTTCCGGCCGAGCGTCTCCATTGTGGACAAACCTCCACTGGTACGGTTCGAGGGGGTCTCGTTCGCGTACCCGCACGCGACCGATCCGGTGTTGCGGGAGCTCGACCTGGAGATCCGGCCCGGCGAATTGCTCGCCATCGTCGGCCTGAACGGCGCCGGCAAGTCGACCCTGATCAAGCTCTTGGCCGGACTCTCCGCGCCGACCTCCGGGCGCATCACGGCGGACGGGGTGGACATCGCCACGCTCGACCCGCGAGCCTGGCGGAGGCGCCTGTCCATCGTGTTCCAGGACTTCGTGCGCTACCCGCTGTCGGCCGAGGAGAACATCCGGCTCGGCCGCGACGGCGGTCCGTCCACGTTGGACCTGGCCATCGCGGAGTCCGGCGCCGGACCGACCCTGGAGCGGCTCCCTTCGGGTTTGGCAACGCCGCTGTCCCGGGGGCGCGCCGGCGGTGTCGACCTCTCCGGGGGCCAGTGGCAGCAGGTCGTGCTGACCCGGGCGCTCTACGCGACGCACGCCGGGGCGGGGTTGCTGGTGCTGGACGAGCCGACCGCCCACCTGGACGTGCGGACCGAGTTCGAGGTGTTCGACAGGTTGGTCGGCCGGCGCTCGGACGTCGGTGCGGTCCTTATCTCGCACCGGCTCTCGACCGTACGGCGGGCGGATCGCGTCGTGCTGCTCGACGGCGGCCGGATCACCGAGTCCGGCACCCACGACGAGTTGGTCGCGTTCGGCGGGGTGTACGCGCGGATGTTCGACATCCAGGCGGAGCGGTTCCGGCGCGGGTTCGACGACCGGATCGAGGAGATCGAGCCGTGAGCCGGTACGCGCGACTGTGGCTGGAGCTGATGCGCCTGTCGTTCCGGCACGAGCGGCGGATGGCGGGCGGCGCGCTCGTCGCCATCGCCGGCTCGGTCGCGGCGGTCGCGGTGAGCGCGGTGTCGGCCCGGACCGCGGTCGACGCCGCCATCGCCCACCGCACCGGCCCGGCCGTGACGGCGGCGGTCATCGCCGCCCTGACCTACGCGCTGAGCCTCATGCTGCGCACCACGGTCGACAACCTGATCAACCTCACCGTGGACCGGGTCGGGCGGCTCCAGCTGCACGGCGGGCTGTACCTGGATGTCTCCACAGTGGAGGGTATAGACCACCTGGAGCGCAGCGACTACCTGGACCGGCTGGCGCTGCTGCGGCGTACCTTCAACGGGGTCATGTCGTGGTCCTGGTCGATCCTGACCGCGGTCGAGCGCATGGCCGAGCTGGCCGTGATGGTGCTGCTGCTCGGCACAGTCACGCCGCTGTTGGGCGCCCTGCTGGTGTTCGCGGTCGCGCCGGTGCTGTGCGACCGTCGCGGCCAGCGCATCGTGCACGAGGCCGAGGTGGCCACCGAGGAGAGCAACCGGCTGCAGCAGGAGCTGTTCGAGCTGTCCGTCCAGGCGAGCAGCGGCAAGGACATCCGGGTCAGCGGTGCCGCCGACGAGATCGCGTCCCGGCAGCGGGCGGCCTGGGACGAGGTCGCGGCCGGGCGCTACCGGGCCCAGCTGCGGGCCTCCGCCGCTCGCCTGCTCGGCTGGCTCGTGTTCGGAGCCGGCTTCGTCGGCGCGCTCGGGCTGGTCACGTACCGGACCGCCCACGGTACCGGCAGTGTCGGTGACCTGGTGCTGACGATCCTGGTCGCGAGTCGGCTGCGGCAGGCCATGCAGGCCGCGGTCACCAGCACCATGCGTACCACCGCCGGGGCCCGGATGGTGCACAACTTCCTGTGGCTGCGCGACTACGTGGCCGCGGAACGGGCCCGCGCCACCGGCACGCTCGCCGCACCGCCGGTCCTGCGGTCGGGGCTGCGCCTGGACGGAGTGTCCTTTGTGTACCCCGGCACCGACCGGGCGGCCCTGACCGACCTGAGCGTGGCGATCCCGGCCGGCACGGTGGTCGCCGTGGTCGGGGAGTACGGGTCGGGCAAGACCACGCTGGTGAAGCTGCTGACCCGCTGTTACCGGCCGAGCGCCGGCAGCATCCAGGTGGACGGGATCGACCTGCTCGACCTGGACGCGTCGGCCTGGCGCGCGCGGTCGAGCGCGGCGTTCCAGGACTTCGGCCGGTTCCACACCACGGTCGCGGAGTCGGTCGCGCTCGGCGACGTGACCGCGCCGCCGTCCCGGGTCGAGGCAGCGGTCCGCGAGAGCGACGCGCACTCGCTCGTTTCCCGACTGCCGAAAGGCCTGTCGACCCAGCTGGGCGTACACCTGGGTGGGGTCGACCTGTCCGAGGGCCAGTGGCAACGGATCGCGCTGGCTCGGGCCGCGATGCGCACCGATCCCGTGCTGTTCGTGCTGGACGAGCCGACCGCCTCGCTGGACGCGCCGAGCGAGGAGGCGATCTACGCGCACCACATGACCCGGGCACGGGACATCGCCGCCCGCACCGGCGCGATCACGGTGATCGTGTCGCACCGTTTCTCCACTGTGGCCGGTGCCGACCTCATCCTGGTCCTGCACGAGGGCCGGCTGGTCGAGTCGGGCGGGCACGCCGAGCTGCTGCGTGCCGGTGGCCGCTACGCCGACCTGTACGGTCTGCAGGCCACCGCGTACGCCCGCTCCGCCGGGTCCGTCGAGTAACCCGCCTCTAGAGATCAACACAACTGTGCGCATGTTGGGGGATTGGGAGCGCTCCCACCCCACAACTGCGCGACAGTTGTGCGGATCTTGCCCGCCCAGGGGACGGCAGATAGAGGCTACGGGCGGTAGTCCGGGTTGGGGTCGATCATCGAGAAGGTGGCGCCCTGCGGGTCGGTGATGATGGCGAACCGCCCGGCGTCGCTGGTCTGCCGCATCAACTCGGTCGCGCCGAGGTCGATCGCTCGGTCGGCCGTGCCGTCGAGGTCGGCGACCGAGAAGTACGGCGTCCAGTGCGGGGACATCCCCATCTCCGGCTGGATCTGCATCGCCCCGGCCACGCTCTCGGTCGGGGTCTCCAACAGGGTGTACGTGCCGCCGTCGGCCATCTCGATGTCGCGGGTGTGCAACGGGAAGACGTGCTCGTAGAAGCTCTTCGCGATGTTGAGGTCGGGCGTCATCAACTCGGCCCAGGACATGGCGCCGTTCTCGCCGACCACCTCGGCACCCTGGTTGCGGCCAGGCTGCCACACCGAGAACGCCGCGCCCGTCGGGTCGCTGAACACGGCCATGCGCCCCAGGTCCCCGACGTCCATCGGGTCAGAGAGCACCGTGCCGCCGTTCGCGGTCACCTTGGACGCGGTCTGGTCGGCGTCCGGCGTGGCCAGGTAGACCGACCATGACGGCGGTTGCAACGGGTCCGCGACTGGTCCGATCCCCCCGATCTGCTTGCCGTGCAGACGAAGCAGCGAGTAGCCGCCGGCGTCCGGTCCCAGTTCTTCCGTGGCCCAGCCGAAGACCTCACCGTAGAAGGACGACGCCGCGGACGTGTCAGCGGTGGCGAGGTCCACCCAGTTCGGACGGCCTGGTGCGTAGGTGATAGTCACCCACGCGATGCTCCTCCGCACCCGCCCGCGTGTCCGGCGAACCCGCGATTCCGTACGGTCTCGCCGACGGGCGAAGGGCTAGCGGCTGAGGCGCAGGACCGGAACGCCGTTGCGGCAGACGATCGACGCGTTCAGCGTGATCTTGTGCCCATGCGCGCGCAGCTCGGCGAGCCGGGACAGCGCCTCGTTGCGACGGCGCGCCTCGCTCTCGCAGGCCGATGAGATGGCGGCGGCGAACCCGTCCGAGTCGTCGTCCGAGGAGTCCGACGCCGACGAGCCCGACGAGGACCCGGCCGCGGCCGGTGGGGCTGGCGCGGCCGGCGACGGTTGGGTCGGCGTCGGGGTCGGGTCCGGCAGCGTCGCCTCGGTCGACGCGCGGGCGCCCTGCTCGACCGCGACCGCGAGGCAGGACAGGCCGGCCGCCGCCAGCAGCAGGGCGGTGGCGACGAGCGACCACCGACGGACGGGCCGGCGCAGCGGGCGGTGCAACGTCAGCTGGATCGGCGGCGGCAGGTAGCCGGTCGCCGGCAGGCCGTTGGCGGCCACCGGAACCGCCACGGGAACGGGCACCGGCAGCGACACCGTCCGCCCACTGTAGACAGACAGCCCGGCGACCCGGGTGGCGAGCAGGGCCTGAGCCTCGAGCGCGGTGGGGCGGCTCGCCGGGTCTGCGGCGAGGCAGCGCAGGCGGAGCCGTTCGATCTCGGCCGGCGTCGCCTCCGGATCCTCGAAGAGCCGGGTCAGCAGCACGCCGAACGCGTACATGTCGGCGGCCGGGGTCACCCGCGCCCCGGCCAGGCGCTCGGGGGCGACGTAGGTCGGCGTACCGAGGATGCGCCCGCGGGCGTCGCCGTGGTCCGTGTCGCCGGCGCTGGCGGCGATGCCGAAATCGAAGACCTTGGCGCCGAACGGGGTCAGCATGATGTTGCCCGGCTTGACGTCGCGGTGGACCAGGTCGATCGCGTGCGCGGCGCCGAGCGCGGCGGCGACTTCGGCCATGATCCGCAGAGCGGTGCCGATCGGCATGGCTCCCTCACCGAGCCGCTCGCCGAGCGACTGTCCACTGAGGAGCTCCATCACGATGTACGCGATCTGCCGGCCGGACTCGTCCTCGGCCAAGCCGAAGTCGTACACGCTGGCCACATTGGGGTGGGCGAGCCGGGCCGCCGCCTGCGCCTCGGCGCGGATCAGGCCGGTCGGGTCCGAGTCGGGTACGACTGCGTCGGGTGCGGCTCGGTCGGGTACGGCCGGGACGGGCTCGGCCTCGACGGCCGGCGTCGCGGTGGAGGCACCCAGGACCTTGATCGCGACCGGCCGATCCAGCACCTCATCGATCGCCTGCCATACCTCCGACATGCCGCCCTGGCCGATCTGAGCCACGACCCGGTAACGGCCGGACAGCAGGAGGGATGGCGTCACGGTCCGAGTCTGCTCCCATTTGTCAGCTCTCGCAGTGGTTACCCACGGGATACACCGAATAATGGGACGATTCAGGCGCCCTCGGGCGGGTCCCAGTCGATCATCACAGTACGGTCCAGCCCGGTCAGCTCCAGCACTCGGAGCACGACCGGTTGCGGGTTGACGATTGCGACGCGGCCCCCCGTCGGCCGCAGCTCGTTGGCGATCGACACCAGGATCCGCAGGCCCGAAGAGTCGCAGAAGCTGAGTCGTTGGGCGTCCACGATGATGTTGTCGGCGCCATTGCGGACGAGCTCTCCGGCGAGCTCGGCGAGATCGGGCGCGCTGGCGAGGTCGAGCTCGCCATCGAGGGCGATGACGGCATCGCCCTCGGTCTGCTGGTGCGAAAGCGTGAGTGGCATCTGCGTCTCCGACTCGACGATCCCGGGTCTGGGGACCGAGACGATCCTGGCCGGGGAGTCTGGGGTGGGGCGCCCCCGGGTGTGAGGTGGTCCCGATACGAACCGGGTTCGCCGAGCGTAACCCAGCCGCAGCGGGCGCACCGGATGAACGAATCCGGGTTTGGCCGCCTGACCCTCGGGTACTCGGCGCTGACGGACGCCGCCGGCAGCCGAGACGAAAGGGCGTACATGGACGACAAGAGCGGGAAGCGACTGGCCTCGTTGCTCGCCGAGCACCGAGATCCGGTGCTGGAGGCGTGGGCGACGACCGTGCGGGAGACGCTGCGAGGACGTCTGGCCCGAGCGGAGCTGTCCCGCCAGCTGGAAGAGATCTACGGCGCGCTGCAGTCGGCGCTCGAGGGCGGCGCGGTCGCGGCCGACGACCCGGCCGCGGCGGAGCTGCGTGACGTGCTGGCCGAGTTGTCCCGCAACCGGGCGCGCCAGGGTTTCTCCGCCTCCGAGACCGCGATCAGCGTCTTCGGACTCAAGGACGCCCTCCTCGCCGTACTGCCCACTAAGGACAGAGAGGTCCTGGCCGACTACGCCACCTTCTCGTTGATGGTGGACAAGCTGGGCCTGTTCACGTTCGAGACGTACATCAACGCGCGCGACGCGATCATCAACGAGCAGTCGGCCCAGTTGCTCGAGCTCTCCACGCCGGTGGTAAAGCTCTGGGACGGCGTGGTGGCGGTTCCGCTCATCGGCACGCTCGACTCGGCCCGGTCGCAAATGGTCATGGAGCGGCTCCTCCAGGCCCTCGTCGAGACGGGCTCACCGTTCGCGATTCTCGACATCACCGGGGTGCCCGCGGTCGACACCCAGGTCGCCCAGCACCTGCTCAAGACGGTGGTCGCGGCCCAGCTGATGGGCGCGCGGTGCATCGTCTCCGGTATCCGGCCGCAGATCGCCCAGACCATCGTGTCGCTGGGGATCGAGTTCGGTGAGATCGTGACCAAGGCCAACCTGGCCGACGCCCTGCAGTACGCCCTGCGCGAGATCGGGGTCGACCTCGGCCGCGCACGTCGGCGGGCGGCGACGGTCGAGGGCTGACCGCCGATGGACCGGGTACCCGTACTGAAGATCGGCGACATGCTGCTGGTCAGCATCCAGGTCGACCTGTCCGACCGGCTGGCCAGCCAGCTCCAGGAGGATCTGGCCGACCGGATCGTCGCCACCGGCGCCCACGGCGTCATCATCGACATCACCGGACTGGACATTGTGGACTCATTCGTGGGCCGGATGATGGCCACGATCGCCACCGTGTCCCGGGTGCTCGACGCGGAGACGGTGGTGGTCGGCATGCGTCCGGCGGTGGCGATCACGTTGGTGGAGCTCGGCCTGGCGCTCAAGGGAATCCGTACCGCGCTGGACGTCGACCGCGGTATCGCGCTCCTGCGCGAGCTTCGGGCGACGACCGACGAAGCGTCCGTGGCAGACGACGAGGCCGAGCCCGCGCCGGCCCCCGCGACATGATCAACGCGGAACCGGTCGGACCATCGCACTCCCTGCCGATCGCGGTGGACGACGACGTGGTCCGGGTGCGCCAACTGGTCCGGACGGCCGCGGTCGCGACGAAGCTCAGCCTGGTCGACCAGACCAAGATCGTCACGGCGGCGAGCGAACTCGCGCGCAACACGCTGATCCACGGCGGTGGCGGTCGGGTTGAGGTCCAGCCGGTGACCAACGGGACCCGGCGGGGCATCCGCCTCGTCTTCACCGACGAGGGCCCGGGCATCCCGGACGTCGACCGGGCGTTCACCGACGGCTTCACCACCGCCGGCGGCCTCGGCCTGGGCCTGTCCGGCGCTCGTCGGTTGATGGACGAGCTGGATCTGTGGACCAAGGTCGGCGAGGGCACGGTCGTGACCGCGGTCAAGTGGGAGCGCTGAGATGGCGGTCCTCGATCACGACGACGTGTGGCTGCCAGTCCACGACGCCTCGGCCGCCGGCGGGGTGCGCCGGATCGCGGTCGGCATCGGCGAGGCGGCGGGCCTGTCCGCGGCCCTGCTCGGGGACCTCGCGATCGTGGCCATGGAGATCGGCACCAACCTGGCCCGGCACGCCGTCGAGGGCGGCGTGCTCGTGCGGGCCAGTCGCAACGACGAGTCGATCGGCGTCGAACTGGTCGCGGTCGACCGCGGCCCCGGCATGGCCGACGCCGAGCAGTGGGCCCACGACGGCAACTCCACCGCCGGCACCCTCGGTATCGGCCTGGGCGCGATCGCCCGCAAGTCGCGCTCGTTCGACATCTATTCGCTGCCCCACCGAGGCACGGTGCTGGCCGCGACCGTCGGCGATGTGCCGCTGTTGACCACGGCCGGGATCAGCCGGCCGCTGTCGGGGGAGAAGGTCTGCGGCGACGCGTACGGATCCCGCACGATCGACGGTCGGGAGCAGCTGATGCTCTGCGACGGCCTCGGACACGGCCCGCTCGCCGGCGTCGCCGCCCAGGCCGCGATGACCGGGTTCGTCACCGCCGGCCCGGACGGCCCTGGCGTGGTGCTGAGCCACCTCAACGACAGGCTGCGGCACACCCGCGGGGCGGTGGCCGCGGTGGCCGAGATCGACCGCGACGCCGGAATGGTTCGGTTCGCCGGCATCGGCAACATCTCCGCGACCATTGTGGACGGACACCGTCGCCGGGGCATGGCGTCGGTGCCTGGCATCGTCGGCCAGCTGGTCGGGGACACCCGGCGTTCGGTGCGCGAGTACGACTACCCGCTGCCGGCCGGGGCGCTGGTCGTCCTGCACTCCGACGGTTTGACCGACCGGTGGGACCTGAACGACTACCCGGGGCTGGCGGCGCGCGCGGCGGTCACGGTCGCGGCCACCCTGCTGCGCGACGCCGGCCGGCGCCGGGACGACGCGTCCGTCCTGGTGGCCACATGACCACAGTGGACCTTCTGCACCGGGTCGTCGGCAGCGAACAGGACGTGTTCACCGTCCGGCACCAGGCGCGTCAGCTGGCTCTGCGGTTGGGTCTGTCCGGGCACGACCAGATCCGGTTCGCGGCCGCGCTGTCCGAGATCGGGCGCCGGCTGCTGCCGGAGGTCGGCGGGCTCACCGTCGACTTCGTACTGTCCAGCGACGACGCGGCGACCAGCGATGGGACGAGCGGCGGCAACGCGCTGTCGGTGCGTACCAGTGCGGCCGGACCGGTCAGCGACGACGTCGTCGACGCGATCGGGGTCACCCGGCGGCTGGTGGACACCTATGAGGTCGACCGGTCCGAGACCGGAGTCGTCGTGACGTTGACCCGGAGTCTGCCGCGGGCCGGCCCGCCGAGCGCCGCCGACATCGAGTCCATCCGGACGGAGGTGACAGCCATGGTGGCCGGTACTCCGCTGGACGAGCTGGCCGAGCACAACCGCCAGCTACTGTCCACTGTAGAGCTTGTACAGGCCCATCGGGACGAGCTGCTGCGGGTCAACGCCGAGCTGTCCGAGACCAACCGCGGCGTGATGGCCCTGTACACCGAGCTCTCGACCGAGCTGGAGGCGACCAACCGCGGCGTGGTCGCGCTCTACGCCGAGCTCGACCAGCGCACCGAGCAGGCCCGGGCTGCGAACGAGGCGAAGACCCGGTTCCTGGCCAACGTCAGCCATGAGCTGCGCGCGCCGGTGACCGCCATCGTCGGGCTGGTCCGCCTGATCCGCGACCCGGCCTCGGACCCGCTCACCACGGAGCAGGACGACCAGCTCGAGTTCATCGACTCGTCCGCGCACAGCCTGCTCGGTCTCGTCAACGACCTGCTCGACCTGGCCAAGGCCGAGTCCGGCAAGCTCGAACCCACCCTGGAACCCGTGGCACTGGCCGACATCTTCGCCACCCTGTCGGGCACCATGCGGGCCGTCCCGCGCAGCGAGTCGACCGTGCTGCTGGTCGG
>Ga0163163_10002215_pt1 | contig 16346 bp, 16 predicted proteins | sample S65metaG_FD_119766 | JGI IMG/M metagenome (GOLD analysis project Ga0163163, IMG submission 119766) | Switchgrass rhizosphere microbial communities from Kellogg Biological Station, Michigan, USA - S6-5 metaG | ecosystem: Host-associated > Plants > Roots > Rhizosphere > Soil | place: USA... | reverse complement strand
ACTCATAATAAAGGGTTTTGCTGTCTGCGGGATTCTTACCAAAAAGTGTTAAACCACCGACAAGAATATAATCCGCCCCCTGAGAACTGGCCGCGGAAATTATATTTTCTAGTTCTTTGTCCGTGTCACTGATCCATGGCAGGATCGGAATAGCATTTACTCCACAAAGGAAACCTTCCTGTTTCAGCTGTTGCAGTATTTTTAATCTTTCCAATGGCGCCGCTGCCGCGGGTTCTAGCATTCGGGCGAGCTCTTCATTCACAGTTGAAATAGATGTCGATAAAATTACTCCCCTGCCAAGGCTTGTCTTCAGATCTTCCGGAAGAATTGCTGCTTTATCAATTTGTTTTAATAGTTCTATGTCTCTCAGAATTAATTTTGATTTGGTACTAATAAAAACAGGGAACCGGTACTTCAAAAAAAGCTTCAACATGCCCTCGGTTAATCTCCATCTTTCCTCATAATGCAAATAGGCATCTGTTGCAGAGCCCACAACGACAATTCCGTATTGACCTTTTTTCGCTTTGACCCGCAATTGTTTTTCTAATAACTCGAGTGCGTTTGATTTTATCGCGAGACCACTGTCCATGTTCTCTCCGTATTTGCTCCCACGGACATAACAATACAGGCAGTTACAACTGCAACCTTCATAAGCATTCACTGAATAATCGGTCAGGAACCAACTGTCACGCTGTTTTTGTTTATTCAGAACAGATTTTACCTGTTTTTCATGCATAATTTAAAGTTAATTGCTTTTTTTATTGGAAGGAGATGTCCAATTTTGTCACAAACTACCTCTATGCGAAATCAAATTGTCTTTTTCTTTTGTCTGTCCGTTTTGGTAAGTTGCACTTCTTCGAAACAGATCATCACTCCTCCACCCGATTCAATTTCGCAGTTAAAATTTTTAGGAGAATACGATGTTCCAAACGGAAAACAATTTAAAGGAACGACTGTAGGGGGTCTATCAGGTATTGACTACGATGCAAACAACGATATCTACTACCTAATCTCAGACGACAGGTCGGCTATCAATCCAGCAAGATTCTATACAGCAAAAGTTCATTTGAAGGAAAATCAAATTGACAGCGTTGAATTTATTGATGTAAAGACATTGCTTCAAAGAGATGGCAATCCGTATCCAAATTCAACACAGGATCCTTTTCATACGCCCGACCCGGAGGATATTCGATACGACCCGATAAAGGATGAAATAGCCTGGAGTAGCGAAGGTGAAAGAAACCCAGGCAATAACATTCTTGAAGACCCTTCGGTAATTGTTGTTGATCGAAACGGAAACTATAAGGATAGTTTTGAATTACCCGCAAACATGCATATGCACTCAACAGAAAACGGTCCGCGCCAAAATAGTGTGTTCGAGGGATTGTCTTTCTCCACCGATTATAAATTTCTTTTTGTTAGCGTGGAAGAACCAATTTATGAAGATGGACCAAGAGCCGGCGGCAACGATTCAACGGCATGGATACGAATAATAAAATTTGACACAGAGCAAAGGAAGCAAATCGCTCAATATGCATACAGGATCGAACCGGTTGCCTATCCGAGCATACCTGATGGCTCTTTTAAAATAAATGGGGTCTCAGCAATTGTATCGGCGGGAGAAAATAAATTATTTGTTGTTGAAAGGTCCTTTTCAACCGGCAGGTTGTCCTCTACGATACGTATTTTCCTGGCCGATTTGAACGAAGCCACGGACGTTGTCGATACAAATTCCCTTTTATCGCAGCCTGCTGCAAAGCCCGTTTCAAAAAAGTTAGTATTGAATATGGATGACCTCGGTCGCTACATTGATAACGTAGAAGGAGTAACATGGGGTCCTACTTTGCCAAATGGTCATAAGTCGTTATTATTTCTGTCCGACAACAATTTTTCTCCGCTTGAAAAAACTCAATTTCTCTTATTCGAAGTAAATCCCTAAAGGAACAATTTTTGTGGCGGGTTCGTGGAATAGTTGATGGTTTTTAAAAAGTGTAACTATGGCATCTACTAAAACAGCCACCAAAAGGAGACTATCAAAGAGATCCGAAAAGAAACCAGGGAAAAAATGGTCGGGACAAGTAACAAAGCATAGCAACGCGCTGGACCTGGAGAAAGATGTTTTTAAACAGCACGATCCTAAAAAAATTGCACAATCATTGAAGCGATCTGCAGAGCATAGCAAGAGAAAAAAAAGTGGCCCTTATCAATCCGCTATGTCTAGTTAAATTTTTACATTAATCGCGCCGGGAAAAATTTAACGGCTGCAGAAAAACAACCCCTGGAAAAAGCAAAGGGTGAATTGAGGAAATTATTTCATAGGAGCGAAAAATAACAGATCGCCAAGACAGTTAACCACAAATCACCCATACGCCTCATCCTCGACTTTATTGCATATGCCCCGGGCTCCTTTATCACTGTGGCAGGAAAATTGAACCCTCTGTATTAAATTTTTTTTATGATACAAAGAGATGGTATGCGCATAAGTCTGTGGCAAAACGAAATTCCTGTCTATAAACCCCAAAATGATCCTGATATCCAGGCAATCTATGATGTGGCCATTATCGGCGGAGGAATTACTGGCATAAGTACAGCTTTTCAATTACAAAAAGCTGGAAAAAAATGTATCGTAATTGAAGCCAATAATATCTGTTTTGGCACTACCGGTGGCACGACAGCGCATCTGAACACACTGCTTGATACCCCTTATACCAGGATTATAAAAAATTTTGGAAAAGACGATGCTCAATTGGTTGCAAGGGCTGCGACAGAAGCTATTGATCTCATAAAGACAAACATTGCCCAAAATGGAATTGCCTGTGAATTTGAAGACGCTTCTGCTTATCTTTTTTCTCAAACAAACGAACAAACGGAAGAACTCGACGAGATCTATGAGGCCTGCCAGGAGGTTGGCCTTGATATTGCGTACAACCTTTCTTTGCCTGTAACTATCGATTTTGAAAAAACCATTGAAGTAAGAGGACAGGGGAAATTTCACCCGGTAAAATATGTATATGGTCTTGCCCAGGCATTTGAAAAAGCAGGTGGCGTTATTTTGCAGCAAACCCGCGTGACCGGAATTGAAGATACTGAGGGTATCACCATTGAAACTGCCAACGGAAATTTCAGGGCAGCAAATCTTATATATGCGACTCATATACCGCCGGGAGTAAACCTTTTACAGATGCGTTGCGAACCCTGGCGGAGTTATGCCATGTCATTCACTGTAAAGGACGAGAATTATCCCCACGATCTGATCTATGATATGTATGATCCCTATCATTATATCCGTTCTCAAAAGATCGATGGGAAAGAATATGTGATAGTGGGTGGCGAGGACCACAAAACCGGTGACGGGGAAAATACAGAAGCAAATTTTCTGCGCCTGGAAAGTTATATCCGAAAACATTTTAACGTCAGTGAGATCTTGTTTAAATGGTCGTCCCAATATTTCGAACCGGGGGACGGGCTCCCTTATATCGGTCATTTGCCTGGCCATCCAGGTAATATTTTTGTAGCAACAGGCTATGGTGGAAACGGAATGACGTATAGCAGCGTAGCCGCCATGGTTTTAAAACAAATGATCCTTGAAGAAGAAAGCCCTTACATAAAATTATTTAATCCAAACAGGGTAAAACCAATTGCAGGTTTCACCACTTTTTTGAAGCAAAATGTAGGTGCGATCAGAAATTTTGTTGATAAATGGTTTGACAAAGAGAAATTGGAAGAGTTCGTAGAATTGGCTCATGGAGAGGCGAAGGTGACAAAATACAATGGTGAAAAATTAGCGTTGTACAAAGATGAGCATGGAGAACTTCATGCCGTAAGCCCTGTTTGCACCCATCTGAAATGTTCAGTGGCCTGGAATGATGCAGAACAATCATGGGATTGTCCCTGCCACGGTTCAAGATTTTCATATGAAGGGAAAGTTCTTACAGGTCCGGCTGATCATGACCTGGAAAAAATAGAAATAAAAAGTTTAGTAGAACATGATTAGACAATCTGCAGAGACAAAGGATGCTTGCCTCTGCAGCATAGATTTTGACCTTTGAGCTCTATTTGAAAATCCTCGCAAAAAAATCCTTCATATCATTCCAGGAGGCAGAATCTGCCTGGGGATTGTATTTTACCGGCATCTTAAATTTTTCAGCGTTAGCGTCGGAAGCGGGGTTCGTAAACGCATGTGTAGCATTCGGGTACTGTTTAAAGGTATAATCAGCCCCAATAGAATCCATTTGCTTTCTAAATTTTTCTACCTCCTCGGGTTTTACAAACTGATCCGCCATTCCATGACATACCAAAATTTTTGCCTTCAATAAATTTTTATTGGCGGGGGCGCCGATGAGACCGCCGTGGAAACTAACTACTCCTTTCAGATCATCTCCCAGTCTCGCAACATTCAATACAACGCCTCCTCCAAAACAATACCCGATAGCAGCAATATTACTCGTATCGACCTGGCTATAGGTTTTCAATTTCGCCAATGCCGCGTCAAACCTGCTCTTTGTCATTTTCAAATTCTGATAAACAAGTCCCGACATTTTACCTGCATCGCCGGGATTGTCAGCAATCTTTCCATTACCGTACATGTCAACAGCCATGGCGATGTAGCCAAGCTCAGCTAGTTTTCTTGCCCTCATTTTTGGATAATCTACCAAACCCCACCATTCCGGCACTACTAAAATCGCAGGACGTTTACCTTCTTTGTTTGCGTCGTAAACAACGTATCCATGCATTGTAACTCCATTGCCTGAGTATGTGACGTTTTCTTCTTTAAGTGAGGGAGCTTTCGCGGTTTCTTTCATTGTAGAATCAGTACTCGAGCCTGTGGTATCGCTAGTGGAAGAAGAGTTTGATTGGTTATTACACGCCGAGAAAAAAACGAGTGTAGCAATCGTCAAAAAGATTCCTGGTTTCATGGTTTGAGTTTTAGAATACTAAGTTCACGAAAAGCTAGTTTGAGAACAAAAAATTTCCCGTGGTAATGCGTTTCACCAAGATTCAAAAGCACTTCGTGTAAATGGTTTCACAATGGTTATAAAGATTCTACCTTGATACCACTTAATATAGTTGACATGAGAAAAAAATATTTTTTTATCATAATCTTATCCTCAATTTCAATAAGACTCTTCGCTCAGCATCCCTTCAAACCCTGGACAGATGCAGTTGAAACCAGGTATGACAACAAGCAACCAATTGTAATACTCTGACTCTTGACACAACTAACACTTCCTTTTCGCGGTTGAAATGAGAATACGGAATATTCCCGATACATTTCATGTGGCGGTGGTAGCTCACCCTGAATATGATGATCAATACTGGCGTTATGTAGAAGACTTTAAGGTGACAACAAAAAAGGGAAGTGGAAAAATATTCCGTGAGGACGGTACTCCTTTAAAAAACTAAGGTCAATGATTTCCTATGGATAAAATCGAAGGCAACAGTTTGTATTTTTAGGCATGTTTTCGAATAATGATATCTCGAGATACTATGATCTGAGCGAAGTGCATTATCGTAAAATTTGGCGCCTTGATAAAAGCCTCTCACTTCATTACGGTTATTGGGATGATTCAGTAAAAAATTTCCATGAGGCCCTTTTAAATATCAACAAGGTTCTTGCGGGGATCGCAGAAATCAAGGAAGAAGAAAATATTCTTGACGCGGGTTGCGGAGTCGGTGGGTCATCGATATGGCTGGCGAAAGAAAAAAAATGCTTTGTAACGGGCATTAGCCTAAATGAAAATCAGGTAAGTAAAGCAATTGCATTGGCAAAAGAATTTGGAGTGTCTGAAAAAGTTTTGTTCGAGCAAAAAGATTATGCAAATACATTTTATCCGGCTAGTTCTTTTGATGTTGTTTGGGCAATTGAGAGCGTTTGCTACGCTGCTGACAAGATCGATTTCTTAAAGGAGGCAAACAGAGTCTTAAAGCCGGGCGGAAGGTTGATCATCGCAGATTTCTTTAAAAAGAAAGATCTTAATTATGAAGATGCCGGCCGTGTCAAAAAATGGGCGGCGTGCTGGGCGATCAATGACTTTGCTACCAAAGAGGGATTTGACAATGAGCTAAAAGAAATTGGGTTCAGCAATTTAGTTTGGCAGGACGCCACTGAGGCCATTCTGCCTTCGGCAAAAAAACTTTATCGCTCTTATTTTTTAGGTATACTTGGAGCAAAGCTTTACCAGGTTTTCAATCACAATGCCACAGACTTGGGCAAAAACAGTGTTTATAGTGCATACCTCCAATATCAGACACTTAAAAAAGGGTTGTGGAAATACCAGATTGTAAAAGCTTTGAAAGATTGAATGCTCGAGTGATCAAATTAACATCAGTGAAAATCCCTGCCTGCCGGCAGGCAGGTGTGTGATCTGTAAGCCCTAAATTCAACAATAAGATTTTGACAGATTACCGCTGATTACTGACCGGGATCAGTATCTACAGTTTCGTATGCTCATCACATTTGTTACTATCTCATTTCAGCAGGAATAGCATGAATGACTGTTTTTCTTCCTCCACGCAACACACCGATCTCCGTGTTTATTCCAATAATTCCTTCATTCAATAATTTATGCAGGTCGTCAACGCTTCCCACAGGCTTGTTGCTGAATTCGACAATGATATCGCCGATTTTGATTTCATGATTCCGGGCCGGCGAATCAGGAATAATTTCGAAGACATATACTCCCGTTTTTACAGAAAGTTTATTTGCAGCGATCATGCGGTCGGTCAGGTTCACTAGTTGGCCTGCAATCCCCAACTGTGCTCTTTTTACTCTTCCTTCAATGATCAATTTACCTGCGACGTAAGCCGTGAGGTTAGATGAAACGGCGAAACATAATCCCTGGGCTGACTGTATTACAGCTGTGTTCATCCCGATCACCTGGCCCGATGAGTTAACTAATGGCCCGCCAGAATTACCCGGGTTTAGTGCGGCATCCGTTTGTATCACGTCATCGATCAATCGACCATTCGTCGCCCGTAACGTACGTCCCAATGCACTTACCACGCCCGCGGTCACGCTATGCTGCAAACCGAGCGGGTTGCCTATAGCGATGGCAATTTGTCCTGCTTTTAAAGAATCGGAATTAGCAAATGACAGAGCTTTTTGTCGGGAGCCATAAACCTTAATCACGGCAACATCCGTTGACGGATCGGCTCCCTTTAATTCTGCCTTCTCAATTCTGCCATCACTAAAATTTACTTTGATATCAATAGCGTTCTCAATAACATGATTGTTTGTGACAATGTATCCATCAGAAGAAATAATAAAGCCAGAGCCTGACCCCTGCTGCACCTTGTCAACCCGCGTTCTTTGGTCTATTAATTTTTTTTTCACCTGTATGTGAACCACCGACTGGGCGATTTCACCGACTACTTCTGTGATCGTTTTGGAATAGGCATCCAATAGCCCCGCATCGGGAGTATGTTCGACAAATGATATTGTATCCATACCAGGATATTGTCAAAAGGTTTACCAATGTGAGTTGCTGACAGGCTGGCATTGCCTAAGGTTGTAATTTGCTCTTATGAGCAGTGAACGTGAAAAGTGAAACGTGAAAAAAAGGCCGACTGACAATTACCATTGACGTTTCACGTTTGACGTTTCACGTCAAAACTCTTTCTCGTAACTAACGGCTACATTACCGCTGAAGTTTATAACAGGCGGATATTTTTTCGTGATCGATATAGAAACTTTTTTCACCTGTGGATACAAAAGATGAATATCCTCGGTGATTTTCATGGCAAGGGATTCTATAAGGTCACTCGTTTGAAGCATATATTTCTTAACAAGCTCATACAATTTTATGTAATTGATCGTTTCATTCATTTTGGTAATGACACCTACAGACGATTCAAACCCCACGTCCAAATCAACAATAAATTCGTTTGAAACTTTTCTTTCCTCTTCATACAATCCATGATGAGCAAAAAAACGAAGTTGCTTGAGTTTGATTGTAACCATTCCATTGAATTAATGAAGCCCTTTCTCACCCAAATACCTCTCAGCATCCAGCGCCGCCATGCATCCCGTGCCTGCTGCGGTTACGGCTTGCCGATACACTTTGTCTTGCACATCGCCGCACGCAAACACACCCTCAATATTGGTTTTTGAAGTTCCCGCGACAGTTTTTATATACCCTGCTTCATCCATATCCAGCCAATCTTTGAAGATTTCTGAATTGGGCTGATGACCAATAGCAACAAAAAATCCGCTGACAGAAATAGTTTGCTTTGCGCCGGTTTGATTATTAAAAACACGAACTGACGACACATGTTTCTCTCCTACCACTTCTTCTACTTCGGTGTTCCAGTAGATCTTAATATTCGGGCTCTTAAAAACTCTTTCCTGCATTACCTTACTGGCCCGCATTTCGTGCTTACGAATAAACATATGAACGGTCGTCGCAAGCTTAGCAAGATATAAAGCTTCTTCGGCTGCAGTATCGCCCGCGCCTACTATTGCCACTTCCTTGCCCCTAAAGAAAAATCCATCGCAAACAGCGCATGCACTTACTCCATATCCATTCAGGCGCTGTTCACTTTCAAGTCCCAGCCATTTTGCTGCTGCGCCGGTAGCAATAATAATGGCATCAGATTGAACTATTTTTTCATCATCGATCCAAACTTTATAAGGGCGCTTTGAAAGATCAACTTTTGTTGCTAATCCAAATCGAATGTCTGTCCCCATTCTTGCCGCCTGTTTTTCAAAATCAACCATCATTTCTGGTCCTTGTATCCCTTCAGGGTAACCTGGATAGTTTTCTACTTCCGTAGTGATCGTCAATTGACCGCCCGGCTGAATTCCCTGGTACAACACAGGTTTTAAATTGGCTCTCGCGGCATAAATAGCGGCTGTGTATCCTGCAGGTCCCGATCCGATAATTAAACAATGTACTTTTTCACTTACTGTTGCTTCCATAATTAATCCTTCGATCCTCCGAATAAATTTGTCAAAAGTAACTTGAAAATATCAATTGATATTCTCATTACTGATCTGCCTTAATAGCGTGTGCAAAACCCATAGATTCACGCAAAGGCGCAAGAATAATACAAAAAACGCAGAATTTTGTTTGTTTCACGCGCGCCTCATTACGTAAATTAAAAGCCAAGTAGAGAACAGAACGCATAAGTGTGTGACACAACATCTGATGACTTTAGCGATAGGCTGGAACATAAAAAAGAACAGCTCCAATCATAATGACCAGAGCTGTTCATAACCCACAATTTGCTATTCTTATGTTCCCAACTGAAACGTCGGGGATTTAAGTCATTAACCCAGGTAAGCTTTTAAAGCATTACTGTAACGGGCCTTTTGTAAACGCTTAATGGCCCTCTCTTTGATCTGGCGGATACGTTCTTTTGTAAGATCATATTTCTGTCCGATCTGTTCAATGGTTACCCCATTTTCACCATCGAGACCAAAATATGCATTTACAATTTCCGCCTCTCTTGGAGAAAGCGATTTTAACACGCGACGAATCTCGTTCCTTAATGAGTCCTTCATCACGTCATCATCTGTATCATCACTACCTTCCAGCAAATCGCCCATAGCTACATCTTCCGCCTCGTGAACCGGGGCGTCCAATGAAGTATGACGTGTGTTGCTTTGGAAGATGTTGTTGATCTCCGTTTCACTCATTTCCAGTAATTCTGCTAATTCTTCCGTTGAGGGCTCGCGTTCGTGTTCCTGCTCGAAAGCCATGTAGGCTTTGTTAGCTTTGTTGTATGTGCCAATTTTGTTTTGAGGCAGGCGGACTAATCTGCCCTGCTCTGCCAACGCTTGTAAGATAGACTGGCGGATCCACCATACAGCGTACGAAATGAATTTAAAACCCTTGGTTTCATCGAAACGCTGGGCTGCTTTGATCAAACCGAGGTTACCCTCGTTGATAAGATCGCTAAGTGAAAGACCCTGGTGCTGGTACTGCTTAGCAACAGATACCACAAAACGTAAATTAGCCTGTACAAGTTTGTCCAATGCCCGCTGGTCGCCCATTTTGATTCTCTGAGCGAGGGTGGTTTCTTCTTCAGGGGTGATCATAGAGATCTTTGAAATTTCCTGCAAGTACTTTTCTACGGCCTGAGAGTCCCTGTTTGTGATCTGGGTGGCAATTTTTAGCTGCCTCATAGTTATGAATCTAAATGTTTAAGAACGAATAAATGACAGTCGTTTTTTGCAGAAAGTTGCAAATGGATAGTTAATAGGGAATATTTACCGTCCGTGACTATCTGCAAAAGTACACTGCAAACTCCAAATCTCATAATGATTGGGGATAATTTGTAAGAACAAAATCTATGCAAACATTTATATTTCGGCCGAAATGCACGGACGACGGGCATCTTGTCAATAGGACATGGGACTAGTCGCAAGTAATAAATGAAGCTATCCTGGTTGAAAACTACGTTGCTTTTAGCTGCGACCTGCGCCTGAGGACAACAAAGAGGCCCACCCCCCCTATAAAAAGGAGCGTGGAGATAACTTCAGCCTGGGTAGGATGAAAACCCAAAAAATTCATCCGGTTGTTTACCCTGATCTTCTCGATAAAAAATCTTTCCAGGCCATTGACTGCCAGGTAAACGGCAAATAAAGTCCCGGGCACCTTCAATTTTTTTCTGAGGAGCCAGATGACTGAGAAAAGCACGAGACAAACGATTGTTTCATAAAATGGGGTGGGAAACACCGGTATTGGGAGCTGATTGCAATATTTTCCCACGCACCCATCAATGGCAACTCCCGCGTCATTAACGTTATGAGGATAGTTATATGCGAATATCCAATTAGGTAAAAATTGGAGAAATGAGGGTTTAGCATACGTTACATGAGGCACGGCATCATATGTGGCAAATTGCGATAAAAAGAAGTTTCCATGTTCCAGCAGACTTTGATTAAAACGTCCTGGGTCGGCCTCTATTATCTGACCCCCTGTATTCACCATGAAGGCGCTATTATAGACTCCCCAGTCTCCGTCGCCTGCCACCTGGCATCCAATCCTTCCAACGGCATAGGCAAGCATTAAACCGGGGGCGGCTGCATCATTCAGATGCCAGAACCCTATTTTATGCTTCTTTGCATAGAACCAGATGGCCAACGCAGCACATATCAGCCCACCGTAAAATGTTAACCCGGCCGGTGAAAAAATATATGACGAAGGTTCTTTTAGAAAATCACTCCAATTCTCAAAAATATCAAACAGCTTGGCCCCGATCAATCCAAAAATGAGTGCGATGATGGTAATTTCGCCCACCCTGTCGTGCGGCCAAAAGCGGATCTTACGGAGTTCCGGTTTGGGGAGCTTCTGTTTATTTTTTTCTCTCCATTTGATACCCGCGAATAAAAGACCAAGAATAATTCCGGCGGGCCAATTGCCCAATCCTGAAAAAATAAAGGCCTGTGGGTCATTCGTCGCGGAACCATCCATTATAAAAAGAGCCAGGATTTTATACCCTAAAACAAAACCCAGTAAAAAGTTTAGCAGCAGCTCAGTTAAACTGGCTGGCTTTCCCACAACAACATTTATTTCTGTCGGCTGTAATAACCCTTCCTTACCTTTTCTCCGAAGTTCTGAAGCCAGGGTAACGGCTCCAAGAATAAAGGAAAGTGCAACAAAAAACCCAAACGAATTGATAAAACGAAGAGGCTTCCAGTCAATACTAAATAAATCTTTGAATGCGTAATAAAGATTGGGATACATCTAGGGAGCTTCCGATTTGAGTGGGCAATGTTATGAAATAAATCTGTGATTTCTTTATAATTAAGAGGCTCTCACTTGAGAGGCTCTTAATTGACTCTCCATTAATTACAATATTCCTGGAATGCGCTGATCAAATTTCTTGCAATTACCTGTGCTGGCCGGCCTTCGATCTGGTGCCTTTCGATAAAATGAACCAACTCGCCGTCTTTAAACAATGCGATAGAAGGTGATGAGGGAGGATAAGGGAGTAAGTGCTCGCGTATCTTTCGTACAGCTTCGTCATCAAAGCCTGCAAAACTAGTAGTAAGGTAATCAGGTTTTTTTTCCGCGTTAGCAACTGCCATTAAGAGACCCGGCCGGGCAGACCCTGCTGAACAACCACAAACAGAATTGATCATTACCAAAGTAGTCCCCTTTTTATTTAACTGGGTATCGACTTCAGTCGCCGTTAACAGTTCAGTAAAGCCGTTTTCGGTAAGCTCTTCTTTCATGGGTACAACAATTTCTTCTGGATACATATGATTTGTTTAAGTAAGAAAAATATTAAGCTACAAAAGTAGAAAAAAAGTTTGCGAAATAGGCAAAGTTTGCAATACTGGCAGTGATTGTGTTCCAATTCGGAAATAATGACGTAACAAACCAATGAATTCTAACTATACGGCAGGAAAATTCAGGGAAAATACAGCTGGTACATGATTTGAAAAATATTTGCCGTAACTGAAAAAATTATTTAACGGATAAAACAAAACAGCCATGACACTTGTAAAATTTAATAACAGGCCAGCTAACGGATTTAATCTGCTTGACGGCTTCTTTAATGAGCTTCCCACTTTTTTTAAAGACGATTTTGGAGCAAAAGCGCAAGGTTTAATTCCGGTAAACGTCAAAGAAACAAAAGATGCTTACCAACTTGAGGTAGTAGCCCCAGGTTTTGACAAGAACGACTTTAACGTAAACCTGGAAAAGAATATTCTAACGGTTTCGGCTGAGAAGAAAAGCGAAACGGAAAACAAAGATGAAAAGCAGATTCGTAAAGAGTATAATTATCAGTCGTTCAAACGCTCTTTTACAATTGATGAAAAAGTCGATGCAGAAAAAATTGAAGCAAAATATGTTAACGGCGTTTTAACATTAAACCTTCCGAGAAAAGAGGAAGTCAAAGCTTCAGCAAAAGAGATTTTAGTAAAATAAATCATTTGTCGAAGATTTTCTCATAAGCAGTTGGTTTTGGTTTATACCCCTCCGGATTTCTATCCCAGGAGGGTTTTTTATTTTGATTTCTTTAAAAGAATTCTTTCTGAAATAAGGTAATTTGCACGCCTTTATAAAGACAACTCCTCATGAAAAAATCTCTTTGGTCAACCCTATTGATCCTTACCATTAAGAGCTCATTTGCCCAGTTTGCTGACAGCATGGTCATATCAAATCTTGCGGCCACTCAGGATTCTTCTTCTTTGCGTATCATTAATCTGAATCCATATTTTACGCAACATGTTGACTCCACGCTCTCCTATCAATTCCAAATTAATCGCGATCAATCAAAATACTATTGGTTTTTGAAGAATTCCCCTGTTGGATTAAGAATAAACAAAGACGATGGCCTGTTGACCTTTAAGGCTGAAAAATCATATTTCCTCTCGGGTAAGTTGAAATATGATTTCCCTTATAAAGTTGCGATAGGTGTTCAGAATCTGATTAATCCCGGCGACAGGGTTGATACATCTTTCACATTGCTCTTCTTCAACACTGATATCATTCCTTCAAAAGTGAAACCAACAGTGGCGGGAACATTGTATGTTGATGAAGGAGAGACAGTCAGTTTTAAGGTGCAATGCGAAACAGGAAGTTTCCCAATAGAAGATATCCTTTTTAGCAGCAGCGTTCCTCTCAAAAATTTTTCATTGGTCACAAAATGCAATGACGAATTTAACTGGACACCAGATTTTGATTTTGTGAAGGGCAAGGATTCATTAGTGGTCAACCTGAGTTTTATTGGTTCGACAAGTTTCCAGAGCCATGATACCGCCAGTGTCAAGGTTGTTGTAAGAAATGCATTGAACTATCCTTTTGCTTTTGCCGAATATAACCTTGTTGTGAAAAACGTAAATACTTATGTCCGCCAGTTGAAGTATTCCTTTTTGCAACTTGACAAAGGAGTAAAGAAAAACAAATCTGCGCGAACGGGTTTCGATCTTACCAGTGCAACTACTGCCTTAACAGGAACTATTCTCAGTACCTCAAGTGGCACCGGGGCGCAAAATGTCGGTAAAGTTTTGCCAAGTGTAGGGGTAGCGCTTGTTCCAATAAAAGAAGCCGCCGTACCTGCAAAGGTGGTGGATCAAAACCAGGCGTCTTTGATACGCTCCTCTATCAAAAGACTTGAGTATATGCTTACGGATAATACTTTGGTCGGAGAAAAAGATCCTGACATTGTTCCGAAAACAACGAAGCTAAAAGATGAATTAAAGCAAGCGCAAATCCAACTCATCGACGTGCCGGTCGATTTCACAAATGATATGACCGAAGATGAATTGAACAATTACTTCAACAGTCCCAAGGTGAATAAAAAATACAGGCTGAAAACAAAATAATCAATCGCAAGGTTGTTTACGTCTTGTATCAATCAGGTATTGGATCTTCCATTGCCCGTTGATAAATACCAATTGAAAAGAATCAACGCCGCAATGACTAAACTTTCCTTCAAAATAAAATTTATAAGGCGCCCAAACCATTGCCAGCTGTCCATCTATTTTTATTGATTCAAAAACGATTTGTTCATTTGCTGCGCCCTTTTTAAGTGTACTGATGGACTTAGCAAAATCATTTATTGGTTCATTTTCAATTACTATTCTTCCCTCTTTGTTCCTCCCAACACTTTGCAAAATTGCACTGTCAGCAAAGGCAGCCTGGATCATCTTCGCATCTGAATTCTTCATTCCTTCAAATAACTGTTTTACCACTGCCTTAACAGAATCTTCTGTGGTTTGAGCGTCCAAATATTGGGTTAACAAAACGATTACAAATAGTAATATTAAGATTCTTTTCATGTTAAAATGTTTAAGATTTTCCGGCAAATAAATTGTTTTACCAATATAAACTAAATATACATTTATGAAAAAGATCAGAATTATACAAGTGGTAATTTTAGTCGCGTTTGTGAGCATACTTGCCAGCTGCAGTTCCAGCTACTATCCGTATGGTGGCACTTCGGCTTCATTGGTCATTGGTTCAAGCCCCGGCTTTTACACCACGAGGTATCCTGATGGTCGTTACTACTATCGTAATCCCCAGGGATATATTTATTGGAGGGGATATGATAACAGGTATTATCTTGACAGATCTTATATCGGCAAAGTACACTACAACAAGCATGAGTACAACGAATGGCAACGATATAATGAGCGCCATCGAAGAGCTCGTTATTAATTTTTGTTAAGCCCTTTTTTTGTGAAAGATTTCGTGGCCGGTTTCACAAAATCTGCCCTCACTGAAAGGGCTTTTTTATTACATATACCCGAGTATCTTCAGCATGCTTTGAGCAGTTTGCTCCTTGGCGTATAACGTATCAATCAATTTTCCATTTTTATCATACCCCAACAGAACGTGCTTAGGTGAAGGGATTAGACAATGTTTTATGCCACCGTAGCCACTGATCTGATCTTGGTAGGCACCGGTGTGAAAGAAACCAACGTATAGCGGTTCTCCATTGTTTATTTTAGGAAGGAATACTTCATTGATATGTTCTTCTGAATCATAATAGTCGTGACTGTCGCAGGTCATGCCACCCAACACCACGCGCTGGTAATCTGCATCCCACTTATTAATGGGAAGGAGAAGAAATCTCTCTCCAATTCCCCATGTATCGGGAAGAGTGGTGATAAAGGAAGAATCGATCATATACCAGATCTCCCGATCGTTTTGCATCTTCTGTCCGACAACACTGTAAATATGAGCCATACTCTCTCCTACAGTGTAGCTTCCAAACTCTGTGTAGATATCCGGCATTGGAACCTTGGCTTTTCTGCACGCCGACTTGATATTGCCAACAATCTCATTGATCATGAACTGATAGTCATACTCGAATCCCAACGAATGCTTAATTGGAAAGCCGCCGCCAATATTAATCGAATCCAGTTCGGGACAAATTTTTCTAAGCTGGCAGTAAAGATTGATGATCTTATTTAACTCACTCCAGTAATAAATGTCATCCTTGATCCCTTTGTTCAAAAAAATATGAAGCATCTTCAACTGAAACTTACTTTCGTATCCTTCGATCCTGTCAACATAAAATTCAAGAATATCCTTGGCCCGGATACCGAGACGGGATGTGTAAAAAGGAAACGTAGGTTCTTCTTCCGCAGCTACGCGAATACCCAACTTGAAAGGTACCCTTACCGCCTTCGCGTATTCCCGCAATTCCTCCTTATTGTCAAGAATGGGAATTACATTGGCAAAGCCAGAATTTAACAGGCTGGCGATTCTTCTTGTATAATTCTTTTGCTTAAAACCGTTGCAAATTACCTGTATATCCTTTGTGATCTTTTTTTTCTCGTATAACTTCTTGATGATCTCGATATCGTAAGCATAAGAAGTCTCTAAATGAATCTCGTGCTTTAATGCTTCTTCCACCACAAAACTAAAATGTGAACTCTTGGT
>Ga0163163_10002212_pt1 | contig 16356 bp, 19 predicted proteins | sample S65metaG_FD_119766 | JGI IMG/M metagenome (GOLD analysis project Ga0163163, IMG submission 119766) | Switchgrass rhizosphere microbial communities from Kellogg Biological Station, Michigan, USA - S6-5 metaG | ecosystem: Host-associated > Plants > Roots > Rhizosphere > Soil | place: USA... | reverse complement strand
TAACGAAGCTGCACTAAATGCCGCGCGTTATAACAAGAAGTTGGTTGCCATGGGTGACTTTGAACTCGCCAAAGACAAAGTGCTCATGGGTGCCGAGCGGAAGAGCATGGTGATTTCAAACGAAGAGAAACGCGTCACTGCTTACCACGAGGCAGGACATACGTTGGTCGGGCTGAAAGTGCCAAACGCTGATCCGGTTCACAAGGTAACCATCATTCCACGCGGTATGGCACTGGGTGTTACTCAGCAACTTCCTGAGGGCGATAGACATAACTATAGCCAGGAATACTTGCTGGGTCAGATCGCAATCCTGATGGGCGGACGTATCGCTGAGGAAACCTTCCTGGGCAGCATTACCACCGGAGCATCGAACGACATCGAGCGCGCTACCGAGTTGGCCCGCGCAATGGTTTGTGAATACGGTATGTCCGAGATGGGACCGCTGACCTTCGGTAAGAAGGAAGAGCAAATCTTTCTTGGACGCGAGATTGCGCAACATCGTGATTTCTCTGAAGACACTGCCATCAAGATAGATCAGCAGGTAAAGAAGATCGTCACGGTTCAGTTCGAACGAGCGAAAGGGATCATCGAAGAGAACCACGACACTATGGTTCGACTTGCTGAATGCCTGCTCGAGCGCGAGTCGCTTGATGGTGTGGAGATTCGAAGAATTGTGGCAGGCTTGCCGCTAGACGACACGACTCCGTTATCTGACGGAGGCGACGAGGATAGGCCGCAGTTGAAGGAACCATCACCCAAGCCGCTTAAGCCAATCCTGCCGCCAATCACCGGCGGTAATCCGGCGCCGGCCTAACGGCACCGCATTCAAGGAACTTCAAAAGGGAACGGTTAATTCCGTTCCCTTTTTGTTTTTGGAGGATCGTTTATTATCGGTTCATGCTGAAAGGCTGGAGAATCAAAGATCGAACACTACCAATCGGTGAACGCACACTTGTGATGGGCGTTCTCAACGTTACCCCTGATAGTTTCAGCGATGGTGGCCGCTTTTTCTCTTTTGACCAGGCACTCGAGCATGCAACACAAATGATCAGCGATGGTGCTGACATTATTGACGTGGGTGGAGAATCGACTCGCCCAGGGAGCGGCGAACCCGTCCCAGCCGAAGAGGAGATCGATCGCGTTGTCCCCGTTATTAAGGCTGTGTCTGAATCTTCCGACATTCCGATCTCGGTCGATACAACCAAATCAGAAGTCGCCAGGGCCGCTTTGGAAGCAGGCGCTGACATTGTCAACGACATCTCTGCGCTTCGTTTTGATTTTTATGTCGCCGATGCAGTGGCCAAAGCAGGGGCTGGCCTTGTCCTAATGCATTCACGTGGAACACCAGCAACAATGCATCGACTCCCGCCAGTTGCAGATATCTTTCACGAAGTCACAACAAACCTCGGAGCGAGTCTGAAAATGGCTCAGCGACGTGGAGTACAACGGGAGTCGATTGCGATTGATCCGGGAATCGGTTTTGGAAAGAGTCAGGAACAGAACCTCGAGTTGATTGCCAAACTTGATCGCATCGCAGAGGCATTTCCTAACTTGCCAATTCTGATCGGTACTTCAAGAAAATCGTTTATCGGTCGAATACTGGCAGACGAAGGCGGCACGCCGGCTCCGCCTGATCATAGATCCCAAGGGACGTTGGCCTCTGTTGCCGCAGCCATCCTTAAGGGTGCAAACATTGTGCGCGTTCACGACGTGAAAGAAACTGTAGAGTTTGTTCGCGTACTGGATGCGATCAAGCACTTCTAGAATTTGTTCTTTACTTCAGCGTGTCGATCGATGTCCGATATGCTTTTGCAAGTCGGCCGGCCAAGGAGTTTTCAGTTTATGAATCATTCTCCGACAAGCTAAAGCATATCGGACAGACTTCAACTTGCCTATGTTAAGTTCGTAAGAGAGAATCCTTTTTCTGAATCAAGCTTGAATCTTCCGAACATTCCAGACTAGTCGATGAAAAAAGTATTTCAGTTGAAAACCCTGCGTGTGTCGGCGCTGGGGATCATGCTTCTGTTCGTATCCGGATTTGCGGAGTGCTATAAGCCGGTCACTAAGAATCAACTCCCTGCTCGCATCAAGACCGTCGCGGTTCCGGCATTTCAACTGGAGAGCCAGGCGCTGCGTTACAAGATTGGTTCACGTTTTACCGACGCAGTGATGCACGAACTCGTACATCGCGGTCGCGGTTTGCGTGTTCAGTCAGATCGCGAGGGAGCAGACGCAGTTATCGAGGGCGTCATTCGAAATTTCCGCTTCGGTGGTGTACTGCTGGATGACAAAGGCCGAGCCCGCATTTTTGAAGTGACAATTACAGCCGCCGTTACCGTCAGGGACCAAACCGAGAACCGTGTACTCTACGACAACCAGAATTTTGAGTTCCGTGGCGAATATGAATTTGCGAGTGACCCACGAAGTTTCTTCAACGAAGAGGATCCTGCCGTCTTGAGAATGGCACGCAGTTTTGCCGAGAGCATAGTCTCAACACTCATTAATGCAGTTGAAATAGGAAAATGAAAACATTAACTCGCGATCAGCTCGAGCGGACAGTTCGCGAAGGTGTCGAGCCTCTCTATTTGTTACTGGGAAGCGAAAGCTACCTGCGTGGAAAGGCTGCTCAATTGATTGCCGACGCCGCGTTAAATGAAACTCTTCTACGGGAGTTTAATGAGTCCAGTTTTAGCCTGATCAGCGATGCCGTCCAATCGGCTGTAGCGGCAGCCGAACAGCTGCCGATGATGTCTAACAAGCGGGTTATAAAGGTGAGGGACTTTGCGAAGCTCCGTGAAGCGGATGAACAAGTATTGATCGCTTACCTCAACAACCCTTCACCTTCCACTGTGATGATCTTTGCTGCCGATGATCTAGACAAACGAAAGGGAGCATCGAAAGTACTTCTGGACCGTTGTGTAGTTGTCGACTTCTCACCCATCAAAGATTCAGAAGCCAAGACCTGGAGCAAAAACCACCTTAAAGAATTGAAAGTAACTGCGGATGACCAGGTGCTCAATGAAATTGTTCGACTTGTCGGTACCGATGTTCAGACACTTTCAACGGAACTGGATAAACTGGCTGCGGCCGCGATCGACAGCAAGAAGATCTCTTTGGAACTGGTTGATGATTTGATCGGGCGGTCACGCGAATTGTCGAACTTCGAACTCGGCGATCATCTGCTCGGCAACAATCGCAAGCGTGCTTTAGAGACTCTCTACCGTTTACTCGACGATGGCGCCGAACCTGTCATGCTTGTTGGACTCCTTGCCAGTAACTATCACAAGCTCGCCCTAGGCAAATACCTGCTTGCTCGGGGAGGTCGCGATGAAGTATTTCGAAATGTTTCGATGCCGCCATTCAAACGCGACAGCTACATTTCTTCTTTGCAACGAGCAGACACCGCCAAGATCGAGCGTAGCATTCAACGTATAGCCGCCACAGATCTCGCCATCAAAACATCGCAAGCAACGCCCCGACTCCAGCTCGAGTTGTTGGTGTATGAATTGGCAAGCTAAGCCTCTCTCCAATCCTTCAAGTCAGGTTCGACAAACTCTTCGCGGGCCCGTTCAGAGAACAGCAAGTCGCGCGAGTAATAATCCAAAGCCAAATCTGCATTACCGAAACGTTCGATAACCTGGTTACATTGCTCCACCACTCTCATATCTGGAGGCACCGTACTCATTGCCTGCGCGACGAACTGAAACCAGAAGACAGTGATCGTTTGGTTGTACTTCCTTCTATCAACCTGGTGATGATCAACAAAACGAAGAAGGGCCTCTCGCATCTTGTCGATAGCCTGCTCCAACGTCAGTTCGCGCAAGTAAACAACGGCGACTGTGAGGTGGTGCTGATGTTTGAACGCGGACTTATCAGTTGTGCACGACTCAAAACCACGGACCACGTCGTCGATTTGAGCTTCAGTTTGATAGGTAGACATACCTTCTCCAAACATTAAAAAACGAGGCGAGTCGCTATCGACCCGCCTCGTAGTTCTTGAAGTCTGTTCGCGCGCTATTTACCGGTCTGGTTCGCCTGCACGGTCAATCTCGATTTGTAACGAGCAGCGGCGTTGGCGTGCAACACGCCCTTTTGAACTGACTTATCAATGACTGAAATTGCTTCCGGCAAAATCTGGTCAACCTGCTGCTTTTCGCCCGATTCGAGGGCGCCTCGGAGCTTCTTGATGTAGGTTCTTACCTTAGTGCGGTGACCGCGATTAATATCGCGTCGCTTCTCATTTTGTCGCACGCGCTTCTCAGCTGATTTATGATTAGGCATTAAATCTCTCCAAAACCTTAGAAAAACTCTCTTGAAATCCTGTTGCAGGTGGGCACAGACTCCAGTTTAGCCCATGAAGCAAGTGACGGAGTATAGGGATCGGGAATTGGAGTGTCAAGCAAAGGTAAGGCGTGAGTCTCACTTTGTAATAAGGCTACTTGAACCGTAAGACGCAGAAAATTGCTCCGGTAAAAGCCTACTCCCACAGTAAAGATACGATAGATAAATTTCCACTATCGCGATGCTGACAGTTTGTTTGACACGCTAGTTACGGCTGTAGTAGCGTCAATCGCATCCTGATGCAAATGCAACAAATCTCGCCACCACTTACTCCGATCACAACAGATCAAGCTGTCCGAAGGAGAACGTTTTAGCAGTTGAAGAAGATTGAACTTCCGCCCAGGGGTCTTGAGACGTTGTTTGGTGTTCACGATCAGAACATCAAATACCTCGAATCCGTACTTGATGTCCGAATCGATGCCAGAGGTCAGGATGTCTCTATTGATGGCGATCCCGCCGACGTGGAGACGGTACAACGGATACTCCAGGACTTTTCGGATCTCTTCAAGGAAGGCAAGCACTTCACTGATAAGGAACTCCGTGAAGCTTTTGCACAGATAGCAGAAGACCGTGCATTTAGTCTCCGTGACTACTTCACCAAAGCGCGCTTCAATCCGGCCGGCAAGAAACAGGTCGCTCCAAAGTCCGTTAACCAGCGTAAATATATTCAAGCGATCCAGGAAAAGGACGTCGTTTTTGGAATCGGAGTCGCCGGAACCGGCAAGACATACCTTGCCGTCGCTATGGCCGTTCAAGCTCTGATGCAAAAGCAGGTGAACCGAATCGTACTTGCCCGTCCTGCCGTGGAGGCCGGCGAGAAACTAGGCTTTCTGCCGGGCGACTTACAGGACAAGGTCGACCCGTACTTGCGACCGCTCTACGATGCTTTGTTTGATCTTATTGATTATGAGCGCGTGACAAGACTACTCGAAAAACGTGTGATTGAAGTTGCTCCACTTGCCTTCATGCGCGGACGAACTCTTTCCGACGCCTTTATTATTCTCGACGAAGCTCAAAACACAACGAGCGAACAGATGAAAATGTTTTTGACTCGCATTGGCTTTGGTTCTAAGGCCGTGATTACAGGCGACGTCACCCAGGTTGATCTACCTACCGGCAAAAGAAGCGGTCTGATCGAGGCTGAACGAATCCTCGCTGGTCTTGAAGATATCGAGTTCGTTTACTTCACCGACAAAGATGTAGTTCGCCACAAGCTCGTCCAGTTGATCATCAGAGCATACGAAGAGCAAGGCAAGAAGAGTCATATTTGATGATTGAAGTGGTTAACCGCCAGCGCGGTCGAAGGATCGCAACGAATCCATGGGTGAGTCGTACGAAGAAAATGCTCGATGTAATGGCTAAGTCAGACTCGTCCGTTACGATTGCCTTCGTTTCAGATCGCAAAATACGTGAGCTCAACAGGCAGTTCCGCGGCATCGACAAATCCACGGACGTTTTATCATTCCCGGGTGAAGATACGTCCCTCAATCTTGGCGACATTGCGATCTCAGCAGAAACGGCATCGCGACAAGCAAAAGAGAATGGTCTGACGTTGAATGGGGAAATTGCACAACTCATTCTTCATGGCTTGCTCCATCTCTCAGGTTATGATCATGAAGCTGATAACGGTGAAATGAACCGGCTGGAGTTGAGGTTGAGGAAGAGGTTGGTAATCTGACAATTGCTGATTGCTGATTGCTGATTGCTGATTGCTGATTGCTGATTGTAGGCTCTAATGCTTGAGATCTATTTGGACAAACAAAAATCAGCAATCAGAAATCAACAACCTGCAATCCACTGGGCTTTCGCTGACAACTAACGAACTTTCCCGTACTATTCATTGCATCGATGGAAGTTGAAATAGGACTCGCGCTCCTGCTGCTTTTGTTTCTTTCTCTGCTGGCCACGGTCGACATGGCCTTCGCCCAGCTGAGCGACGTCGGGCTGCGTCGGCTCATCGGAGAGAACGGCGACAAACCGGAGCGTCGCAACCTCGCCTTTCTCCGTCAGGCATTTCAGAATAGACCTCGCTTTAGTTTTGCCCTCTCCGCAATGATCCAGATTCTCCTGGTAGTTGTTGCCGTTCTGATCACCTCGATTTCATTAACTGTGTTTCCTGATCCGCGTTGGGTACTGGTTGGTTTGCTGGCCGGTTTGATTCTGGCGGGGATCTTCCGGCAACTGATTCCATTATTTATCTCAACCCGCAATCCCGAGGGTACACTGCTGTTCCTCATGCCTGTAGTTCGACCTTTCTTTCCCATAATGACGTTCATCGCTGATCCTTTTCAGAGCTTGTTTGATCGGTCACGCCGGAAGGATCAAGTTACAGAAATTGGTGAAGAGACCGAACAAGCTGATGACAGCGACGATCTTCAAGCACTAATTGACGTCGGCGCAGCGGAAGGGATTCTTGAGGAAGAAGAAGGCGAACTGATCCACTCGATCATCGAATTTGGCGATACACGAGTTAGTGAAGCAATGACTCCGAGGCCTGATATCGTCTCAGTGCCCACAACAGCATCAGTCCGGGAGGCACGCGAGATAATGCTCGAATCTAAATACTCTCGACTGCCGGTTTATCGAGACCACATGGATAACGTTGAAGGGATCATCTACGTCCGGGATCTGCTTCAAATCTGGTCAGAAGGTTCAGAAGACCAGAACATTCACTCGCTAATTCGCCAGGTCTATTTTGTTCCGGAAACAAAGCCCGTCGATGAATTACTCAAAGAAATGCAAAAGGCTCACGTTCAGCTTGCAATGGTGATCGATGAATATGGAGGAGTCTGCGGGCTCGTAACCGTCGAGGATATTCTCGAAGAAATTGTTGGCGAGATCGAAGATGAGGACATTGCCGGCGAAGAACTCGAAGAGATAGTTGAAGTAGGCGACGGCCGCTTTGATGTTATGGGATCTACAGAAATTGGAAAAATCGAACGACTCTTCGATTTAGAAATTGAGGCTGATGACTTCACGACAATAGCTGGTCTTGTCATTAATGAATGCGGCAAAGTACCCCCGGTGGGTGAACGATTCACCTTCCGCGGACTGGAAGTTGAAGTCTTGGAAACTGACGATCGGCGGATTGGTCGCCTACGAGTCGGCAAAGCCACGCAAGAAAACGCGTCGGAGATGCGCGCGAGCTGAAGTTAGAGGGAGCAATACTTCGATGGCCAACATTCTTCGCGCACTTAAGACAATTGCGGTTGGTGGCAGGACTCTCAAGTGTGAAGCCTGTGGAAATGATTTTACTTGCGGGGCTTCATTGAAAGGTTGCTGGTGTGCTGAGATTAAACTTAACGACCAGGACCGTGCCGCTCTTAAGTCCTGCTACTCCGATTGTTTGTGCAGGGAATGTCTGGAGAAACAAGCCGCACTGGATAAGCAAAGCAGTTAGTGATCTAGTTTGTCGGGGTGGCATTCCATGGCCGCTCCTTGTAAATCATCAAATCAGACAACGTTGGCGATGGCCACTGAGTGAACGCTCTTCTGAATTGCAGTGGTTACTTCAAATAGGTGACATGGATTCATGGCAAAACATAAGAGCAAGTTTCTAAAGGGTCGTCGAATTGATCCTGCTCCAATCGAAAAATCGATCGGCGTGGCTGATCTGATTGACGAGTCGTTTCTTGCCTATAACGCCGCGCGTCTTCGCGAAGCTTGCCAGCTTTACACTCAGAAAATGCTCGAGCCCGAAGTAACCGTTGGCTTGTCGCTCACAGGAGCCTTGACGCCGGCGGGCCTTGGAATCTCGGCCTTGATTCCGCTAATCAAGGCTGGCTTCATCGATTGGATAATTTCGACGGGCGCAAATTTGTATCACGACACTCACTTTGGTATCGGGTTGGCGATGCACCTGGGCAACGCGACAACTTCAGATATCGTCCTGCGCGAGGAAGAAGTAGTTCGAATCTACGACATCTTTTTTGACTACTCTGTGCTGCTCGACACGGACGCATTCTTTCGGAAAATCATTGAAGCTCCTGAATTTCAAAAGCCCATGTCGACCGCTGAGTTTCATTATCTGTGCGGCCGATACGTTCACGAACGTGAACAGAAGTTAGGAATCAAAGACAAGTCACTACTGGCTATCGCTTATGAATACGCAGTACCAATCTACACTTCGTCGCCTGGTGACTCGTCTATCGGAATGAACGTCGCAGCCAAATCATTACAGGGAAACAAACTCGCTTTTGATCCTTCACTTGACGTCAATGAAACTGCAGCCATCGTACTGGCCGCCAAACGCGGCGTTGGCAAAAAGAAAAAGGGTGGAAAACAAAAAGGCCGTTCCGGAGTGTTCATCCTGGGCGGCGGCTCACCCAAGAACTTTCTCTTGCAAACCGAACCTCAGATTCAAGAGGTTCTGGGAATCGACGAGCGAGGTCACGACTATTTTTTGCAGGTTACTGACGCGCGTCCAGACACTGGCGGACTATCAGGAGCGACGCCTGGTGAAGCAGTGTCATGGGGCAAGATAGATCCCGATCGACTTCCTGACGCCGTCGTATGTTACGTTGATTCAACTGTGGCGCTTCCTCTGATTACAGCTTATGCTTTAACTCGGCACGAACCGCGAGCGCCGAAGCGACTTTACGATCAACGCCAGGAGTTCATGGATTTGTTGTTGGCTGAGTACATGAAATCAAAACGGAGATGAGTGACTGGAGATAACTAGCGATCATGGGAAAGACTTCAACTAACGGTAAACCCAAATCCTATTACGACTGCGTTGATTGCCCCGCCTACTGCTGTTCGATCTATGACCGCGTGCAGGTTACGCCGCGTGACGTCCGCAGGCTCGCGAAGTATTTTGGTGTTACTGAAGAAGTAGCGACTGCACGTTATACGAAGATGTGGGGGAAGGAGCGCGTGCTACGGCGCAAGAAGGACACCCTGTTCAAAGAGACATGTCATTTTATTAATACTGAGACCAGAGGCTGCACTATCTATCATGCACGGCCGGCGGTGTGTCGAGAGTTTCCTACTACGAAACGATGCGCTTACTACGACCTATTAACGTTCGAGCGCGAGCAGCAGGACGATCCAAAAGTAATTCCGCTTGTCAATATCACTTTCAAGAAATGAGTTGTGGCGTTAGTTCTGCGATATCGGCCACGGCGGCAACGCATACGATGCACCTTGAGTTTTCCACGCGGCTAGATTGAAGTCCCGCGAAAGACCACACTTCATACAAACCCTGTAAGTCTTACCTCCACGCGTGAACGGTCGACTCAGATCGTGTTGCCAACAGCCTAACAACCTCTGCACCAGGCGTCCGGCCGCGTTGTTTAGGGCGCGAGACCGTTCCGCTTGGTTCTTAATCATTTGTTGATCCAGGACTGCAATACTTTGCATTTCAACCTCCTATAACTGCCCAAACCTTATTCTTGACCGTTAACTCAAGAAGCACTAACAACCCCCTGAACTATTGAAGCGACCATTAAGATTGTGACTAGAAGCAAAAAACCTAACATCGTTCTCATGCGCCACTCCTATTCTGGTAACTTCTGACCCGTCGAAGGCACGAATTCAATTCGCTTCGGCGCACTTGATGTCGCGAATTCATCCTTGCGTAGTTCATAACTGGGAACCATCACGAAGGTGGACTTTGCGTTTGACGACTGTCTGACTGCCGTCATGAATTTCTCAGGTGAGAAGTTCTTCTTAGTCTCAGTCACGGCAACATTCGCATTGGTCTTGGCCGACACGCCATAATTATCAAAGCGTTCGTCGACCTTGGGTTGGTTACTGGAAGCGACTGCAACCACGCTCGTAGATTCATTCTGAGATTTGGCTGTGTCAGTCTGCGCGAAACAGGTTGCCGACACTGCTAGTAAACCGGTGGCTGCTAGTGCGAGTTTTGAAAATGTTTTTTGCTTTGACATCGTCTCTATCTCCTTCTGAATTCTTATTACTGCTGACGGGAAGGAGAGTAGCAACGTGTCGAGGTCTTGAAAATTGTACGTTGGTTCCGCGGCCTTGTACTTTGGTGCAAGACCCCAAGACTTACTAAAAGGCTTACGAAAGGGTGGGAATCGGGATTGAACGAATCTTATCGAGCAGAATATCGATGTTGAATGGCTTATCAAGAAAGGCTACCGCTCCGCTATCCAAAACTCGCTTTTGAATTGCTTCGTCCGCGTCCGCGGAAATAAAGATAATTGGAAGGTCAAATCCCCTGCCGTTGAGGATCCATTGCAGCTCGTCGCCACTCATTCCCGGCAGGTTCATGTCGAGAATCAGGCAAGCACTGTCTGTAAACCCTCTGGAATCCAGGAATTCCTCCGCCGATGTAAAGGATTTGACTGTAAAGCCTGCGGATGTGAGGACGCGAGATAACATTCGCGACATGGACTGGTCGTCGTCAACGACGGAGATAATGGTGCTTGTAGTCGACACGTTGTTAGCCCACCGGTAGTGCCCCTCCCTGCTGGAGCACTACCGGCATGTATTCGCTGCCTCAACGCAACGAATCCGAAGAAACATTACCAGCTTGAGTTGGGTGGGGAAAATTGTACGAAGGTTCAGTAGTATTGCACCAAAGTACAATACGGGTGTGGTCCTCACCTTTGGGTTTTCAACCCTTCTAATGTTGCCCGACCCCAATTCCCAACTTGTCGGCCATTCGCACCAGGTCTGCAACTGAATCTGCCTGCATCTTTAGAACGACCTGTGCACGATGTGCCTTGATTGTTCGCTCACTTGTGCCCAACTGATGAGCAATCTGCTTATTGAGGGATCCGGCTGTCACTAACGCAAAAACTTCTCGTTCTCTTGCTGTCAGAGAGTCATACCTTTTTCGTAGGTCATTCTCCTCAGCCAGTTTCGTCCGTGCCTCGCGGTCACGATTCAGACCTTCTTTGACTGCATCTATCAAGTCTTGATTGCGGAAAGGCTTTGGCAGGAAGCCAACCGCTCCTGCTTTCATCGCCTCGACGGTCATGGGAATGTCCCCATGTCCAGTCATGAAAACAATGGGAAGCGCTCGTCTGCCGTCAGCTAACTGTCGTTGCAGGTCCAGACCACTCAAGCCTGGCATCTGCACATCGAGTACGAGACAAGCCGGACAGTCAAGTGGCGCTGACGCGAGAAACTCTTCGGCAGAGGAAAACTGAATCGTCTTTAGACCGACAGTCCCAATCAAGCGGACCAGGAAACTGCGAAACGACGCATCGTCATCAACAATGATCACGACTGGTGGCTTCTCAGTCATTCCTTCCCTCTCGTGAAGCGGGCAATGTGAACCTGAAACTGGCGCCGAAGTCCTGATTCGCTTCGGCCCAGAGCTTTCCACCGTGGGCTTCAATAATCGACCGACTTATCGCAAGGCCCATGCCCATTCCGGCAGACTTAGTCGTGTGAAACGGTTTGAATAATTGCTCAGCTTTTGTTGATTCAAAACCCACTCCAGAATCAGTGACTGTCGCGATAACACCGTCTCCAAACCGATCCGTCATGACACTAAGCGTTGGTTTTCTACCGTCGACATCATTCATGGCCTCGATACCGTTCATCACAAGGTTGAGTAAGACTTGCTGCAACTGAACCCGATCAGCATGTACAAGCGGAAGTTCATTCCCGAGTACTGATGAGAGCGCAACTTGTTTTCTCTTCGCTTCATGACTGACAAGTTCCAACACCTCTCGAGCTACTTCACTGAGATCAAGCGGACGTTTCTCCGGCGCTTGCTTCTTCACCAGCGAACGAATCCGCAAAATTACCTGACTCGCTCGATGTCCGTCGTTGGCGATGTCTTCGATCGCTTCTCGTAGTTGCGTAAGGTCTGGATTGCCGACATCAAGCCAGCTTAGACAGATGTCTGCATTTCCAACTATCGCTCCAAGCGGTTGATTAACTTCATGTGCAATCGATGCCGCTAGTTCACCCATCGTTGTTACTCGGGCAACATGAGCTAATTCTGACTGAGTCGTTCGCAGTTGTTCTTCGGCACGTTTCCGCTCGATAGCGATCCCGGCGATGTGCGTAGCGACTTCCGTGAGTCTCGACTCAGTCCCCGTTGGTACCTGTGGTTGACGGTAATACATGGCAAATGAGCCAAGCACTTGGCCCGATCCGGAAAAAATCGGAGTTGACCAGCATGCACGTAAACCGGAAAGCTTTGCGAGCTCGAGATAGTCTTCCCAGAGCGGATCGGTAAGCATGTCCGTAACAATGACAGGCTTACCCAGGAACATTGCAGTGCCGCACGAGCCGTTCTTTGGACCAATCGGAGCCCCGTTCACTGCCTGAACGTAGATTTCAGGAAGATTCGGCGCCGCTCCATGTCGAATATATTTTCCATCTTCACTAAGCTGCAGAACTGAACACAACATCCCTTCAGACTGTGCTTCGATTAGGGTCACGAGGTTAGCCAGAACGTTTTCGATCGTCTCGCCTCGCGCGATCATCTCCAACACACGGCCCTGTCCTGCCCGAAACTCGTCTTCTTTCTGGCGTGACCTGGAGAGTTCCCGCTCAGCCTCTTTGCGGCGACTTATGTCACGAAACACGGCATGAAGAATGTGTCGGTCCTCGAAAGGAATAGACGTAAGCAAAACTTCAGCGGGAAACTGCGTGTTATCTGAACGTTTTGCTATCCACTCAAACCGCTGACTTCCCTTGAGGAAAGCAGCAGCAATTACTTCAGCGAGTTTTGCAGACGATGAACGTCCATCGGGTTGGACATCGGGAGATAACTCCGAAGTGGGAAGCGAGAGCAAAGCTTTCCGTTGACCATAGCGAAGCATCTCGATCGCAGCCTGGTTACAGTCGAAAATTAAACCTTCATCGATCAGGAGGATTGCGTCAGGCGAGTTTTCAAAAATCAGGCGCAGTGTGGCGTCAGACCACACGAAAGGAGTGCGATTCTGACCATGGTCTATGCGGTTGGAGGCGTGCCCTTGGTTGTGACCGTCCATTCAGAACTCCGTCGTTCGGACGCAACTCAGCCCGGATGAATCAGCGTAGTAACTGGTCAAGGGTTGACAAAACTTACCATAAACCCAAGTTTAGGGCTCTCTTTACGCACGACTAGTGTCAATTTTGACAGGTTGTGTTAATTGTTTGCATAGGTACCCCGGCGACCGGCTATTTCCTGAAAGGCGTACGTCGATGGAAAATTTCCTATCAAGATTTAACGGCAAGAGAATTGATGTCTACTGTGGAGGCTCGGCCAGTCTCCGAGGAGACGTCATCAAGGTTGAGTCAGGAGTGCTGCACCTACGCGATGCTGATGGTAAGAGCTGCTACATTGCAGTCGACAAGATAGTCGTCGTATGGGAAGCACGAGACGACACGCATCGTGCCGGCTTCATGCCAGCTCCCAACAAGGAGTAAAAAGGAATTTCGGATTGCGGATTTGGGATTTGCGGAAATCTTAACCGGCTAAACCTGAAAGCCTAACTCAAAACAAAACGCCGGACGCTGTCAAAGCGCCCGGCGTTTCACCAATCCGAAATCCGCATTCCGAAATCCGAAATGCTCTTTGATCTCGTTAGTCGGTAATCCTACCCATGGGCAGCGGAACTCTACGGAACCCATCGATGTGCTTGCCCCAGTAGCCTTCAAAAGTCGCGTAAACAACGCCGTGATGTCGCGACGCGTGGTAGAAACCTTTTTCATCAGCGACAACACCAACGTGCGATAGCCCGTTAAAAAATACGAGCGTTCCAAACTTGTATTGATCGTCAGAAGTTGGCGGAGTGAACTTCGCAAACAACGTTCGCGCACTGCCACGTTCAAAATCAACACCTATTGCCTGGAAAATGCTCCAGACAAAACCTGAGCAATCGAAGGATCGTGGTCCCGTCGAACCCCAGTGATAAGGTGAACCTAAACGCTGATCGATTGCTGCAAGAAGTAAGGGCTGCAATTTCGGAAGACCCTCAGTGGCGGAGCCTATACTTGGAGCGACATCAATAGTTGGCTTTGCGGGAACGGTTGGCCTTACGGGTTTGGATTCCCAGACTGGCTTTGATTCTGTGACTGTAGTAGATGCAATGAATGCGGGATCATCGATAGAACATGTAACTTCGTTATTGTCAGGCTGAACAACTCGAGCTGGAGTCTGAGAAAGTGCGTTTGATGAAAATAGCGCAACCGCAAGAACGGCGAATAGGGAACGAGGGATTAGTTTGCAAAATGCCATAAATGGGGAAGTACCTTCTCCGTCGGGAATTTTCTGATTGTTTTCTATTTCTAGGTGAGGGGAAACACCGCTGAACCGCAATGGCATAGTAGCCGCTGGGGTAGGTTGCTTCAACAGGCAATGTGACTGTTTCGTGACGAAACGCCGGACCACACTTCTAATCGGACTGAAAGAGGTCACGAGTTGTTTTCGGGACACCACTAATCTTCTTCCTCGTAAAAGCAAAGTGTTTGATCCGGAAACACCTGACGGTCAATATGAGTGAAAGATCGGAGATTGCCGCCGCAGGTTGAATTTACTTACAAAACACAGCGAGTTATCGAGAGGGACTTCATCACAACCGCTTTGAAGGTTATCGAGCGTCTGCGGAAATTCGTCGGTACAAGGTAAGCGTAAAAAGCAGAATAATAGCGAGAGTCATGGGGCAACACTCCTGACTTACTGAATTATTTATATGTCCTGAATAGAGTTCCAATCGGCGGCGAGTTCCGAGAAAGATTGTGGCAAAATTCTTATGTTCCGCGCCCGGCGTAGTTGAGTCCAACCGTGATGATCTTCTGGAGCAGCTGATCGTATGGGACTCCGCTGTACTCGGCCGAGTCTGCGAAATCCTCTTTGTGGGCAATCTGCGGATTGGGGTTGGCCTCGAGCAAATAGAATTGGCCATCTTCCGTCATCCGATAGTCGAGCCGCGCATATCCACTCAGAAACATGTAGCGATAGATTCGTTTTGAGAGCCGTTCGAGTTGTTTTTGCTGTTCGGGCGTTAAGTCCGCTGCCCTCGTCGCGACTCCAACTTTCTCCTGGTAGGCGGGATCCCATTTCACTTTCAGAGTCGCAATGTTCTCCGAGCCTTCCGGCAGCTTCTCCATCAACAGTTCCCAGGGGGCATAGGTCTGTATATTCGTGTTCCCGATCACGCCGACGTAGATCTCACGACCCTTGATGTACTCTTCCGCAATCGCTGCTGTCTTGTTTTTGCTGTGAATAAACTCAACGCGCTGTGACAGCTTTTCGTCGTCGTGAACAATCGAAGCCTGTGCAATTCCAACCGAACCTTCTTCGCTAATCGATTTCACCAATAACGGAAACTTTAAGCGCTTTGGACGGCGAACTTTTCGGTTCATCGGAAACACTGCAAAGTTGGGAACCTGAATCCGGTGATATGACAAGATCATCTTCGTGAGTGCCTTGTCGTGCGCTAACGTCATTCCACGCGGGTTACAGCCCGTGTAAGGTTGTTTCATCAGCTCGAGATAACTAACTACGTGCTGATCGTAAAGCGGGTAACCATGGAACTCCTCGAGGAGATTGAACGCGACGTGCGGTTTGTGTTCGAGCAGAGCGTTGCCGATTACGTTGAGCTGGTTGTAAAGACCAACCGGATAAACGTCATGGCCCATCTTTTTCAACGTAGAGATCACGTCGAATTCAGTTTTTACTTCCAGCTTTTCTTTATCAGAGAGACCGTTCAATGAATCGGGAGGCACGAGGTCTTCGTGGACGAGAACGATAATGCGAAGCTTCTTTCGTGGCTCAAACGTCATACGGCTATGCGATGATAACCTGAGTGGAGCACGTTCATTACTTGCACTGTCAACACTATCATTACACGACGACGGGCTTCTCGTGAAGGTGTAGCAACACGAAGTTTTAATTCTTTGCAACGATCAATCATGTTCTGCAACACGTGATCGATCGTGTATTGATGAACTCCGGTCCCTTCCGCAACTATCTGACGAATGTCTCGACGCACACTTCTAATGAAACTAGCGGCACTCGGACGGGAACGAGATTGCGGCTCATCGGAAAAAATTCGATACAGATCGCGATCGTAAACGGAGGGCCATTCGAAGTCGTAT
>Ga0163163_10002211_pt1 | contig 16361 bp, 15 predicted proteins | sample S65metaG_FD_119766 | JGI IMG/M metagenome (GOLD analysis project Ga0163163, IMG submission 119766) | Switchgrass rhizosphere microbial communities from Kellogg Biological Station, Michigan, USA - S6-5 metaG | ecosystem: Host-associated > Plants > Roots > Rhizosphere > Soil | place: USA... | reverse complement strand
GCCGTCACGTACCATCGCAAGCGCCGAGAGATTCGCGACCGCCACAGCGAACTCCTCGACATTCCCGGCATCGGGGACCTCACGCGCACCCGCCTGCTGCAACACTTCGGCTCCCTCGATGCCGTCCGCAACGCCGACACATCGACCCTCGAAGCCGTCGTCAACTCCAAGCAAGCCCACGCGATTTACCAACACTTCCATCCAACAACTGGAGTGGAAGAACTGCAACCGAGCGGCGAGTAGAGAATGGAATTTCGACGAAAGTTCCAAACTAGGATTGCTGCGTAAACGCGATCGTCGGCAAGACGTTTAGACCGCCCAGCGAGGGCAGGTGAAACCCATCGGCACACCTGCCTTGCACGCCTAAAAACGCAATGTCATGCCTGCACGAATCGCTCGAGAGGAACCCGGCGAGATGTTGCTGTTGCTGTCCGCGTTCAGGTAATACCGCTTATTGAAGAGGTTTTCGACGTTTACCTGGAGGCGGACCTTTTCGGTCAAGGAGTAGAAGAGTGCAGTATCCGTTCTGGTGTAGCCCGGTAGCACTACGGTGTTATCAACGGCTGCGAACATATCCGAGCGATTGGTAACGCCGACTCCCGCGCGCAAGCGCGGCATGAACTGATAGCTGTTCCACAACGAGAACGTGTGATGAGGTACCATTGCCACCTGCGCTCCGGCAATAGCTGACGCGGTGGCGCTTGTAATGTAAGCGTCCTGATAAGCATAACCACCGGCAATCTGCCAGCTTCGAGCCAGGTTCCCGTTGACTCCGATCTCATAGCCGTTCGTACGCGAACTACCCGTTTGGATGATCCTGCTCGGATCGTTCGGATCCGTCGAGCGGGTATTCGTACGGTTCAGCTGGTACGCGGCCGTTGTAAGAGAGAGCGACCTCGCCAAGTCCCACTTCACTCCGATTTCGTAGTTTGTGAACATTTCTGGCTTGAGCTGTTGGGTGATGTTAGTGAGGGACGAGAACTGGTCTCCCGAACTTGGCAAGTAGGAGACGCTGTAACTGCCATAGACAGATACTCGATCCGCCGGCTTGATGACGATGCCGGCCCGAGGAGAAAGCAGGTGGTCGATCCGTTGCAGATTGGCTGCTGAATTGTTGTTATGAAACTGGAGGTCAAAATAATCGAACCGGACCCCACCCAACAATTGCAGATATCGTGTCAGTTGAACCTGGTCTTGCAGGTAAGCCGCTCCAAGATTCGTGACCAGATGGTTGTTGGCATCCGTCGCGCTCTGGCGGAAGGTGACCGGGGTATCGATGACGGTATCACCGAGGGGCACAAGGATTGAGGTGCTCGTGTTGTTGAAGTATCCGGTATTCCGGAAGTTATCTGTGATCTGATGCCCGCCCTCGACTCCACCCATAAGAGTGTGACGGATCGGTCCAGTGGAGAAGATATAACTGACGTCCGTCTGGTCGAAGATATTCCGGCGATTAGTCGCGTTGTTGTACGCGGAGACGCTGAGCTGTGTTTTATCGGCAGTGACTACACCCGGTACGTAATTCTGGTATCCGCGATCGTAGTTCGCGAACGATGCTCGATTTTGGATGCTTAATCCCGACGTGGTCACATGCTCGATCGTAGTCGTTCCAATGTTCACCAGAGCGCGCACCCGGCTGTCGTTCGGATCGCCGATGTAAGTGTCGATCGGAAGGTCTATCGGCCTCCCCTGGAAAGAAGGAAGCCCTCGGTCGGCAACGCGGTGATCATGGAAATTCTCATATGAGGCTGTGATTCTGGTGCGCTCGGTAGCAGCAAACGTGAGTGTCGGACTGACTCCATAGCGCTCCAGGTTCAGAAGATCCCGGAAGCTATCCGATCCCTCGTACATACCGTTCAGTCGTAATGCGAACCGCTTCCCCAACGGTTGGTCCAAGTCAGCCGCAAATCGACGGTCATTGAAGGCTCCTCCCTGGATCGTGAACTCGTGGATGGGAGTAAAGCCTGCCTCTTTCGTGACACGGTTGATTACGCCGCCCGCGCCCCCGCGGCCAAAGATCATCGCGTTCGGTCCCTTCAGCGCTTCGACGCGATCGAGGTTGTAGAGGTCGCGATAGTACTGCACGTCGTCGCGAATTCCGTTTACATAGAAGTCCGCCGACGTGCTATTCCCGCGAATAACAACCTGATCTCGATTGTTTTCTCCCTGGTGTGCGGTGATGCCGGGAACGTAACGCACGACATTCTCGATGCTCGTCATCATCTGATCGGCGATCAGATCTTTGGTCACTACTGTGAGCGACTGCGGAACGTCGATCACCGGGGTGATCGTCTTCGTCGCTGAAGAAGTAGTGGTTGAGATGTAAGGTGCGTTCTCGACGACGGTGATAACAGCATTATCGCCCGCAACACTTAAGACCAGGTCGATATCTGCCGCAGGCCCATAAACGACTTTCATCTTCGAAGTGCTCTCCGCGAACCCTTTACGGGCCACGGTGATTTCGTATTCACCGGGAATCAGTTCAAGGACGAATTCACCATTCTGATCGGAGACGACGTGTACCGGAACTCCACCGCCTGCAGGGCGGGCCGAGATCGTGGATCCTGCAATGCGCGCCCGGCTAGGATCGGAAACGGTTCCATGGATGGTTGAGACCGCCACTCTCGGCGCCTGAGCGAGGACGAAGCTTGCGCTGATTACAAACAATAAGAACAGAGGAAGACGGTACGAAAACATGAACGAATGCTCCATCGAGATCGTGCCAATCACGAACTCGAACATTTTTATTTACATTTTTCCAGTTGCAACAGAGTCGCAACTGTATTTACAGTATCTATCGTTACCTTTGGTCTGCTGTGAGGTCAATCACACTTCGCATTTTTTGTTGCAACAGAGTTGCAACTACTTGCGACACGCAGGAGTGAAACTTGCCTCTACCTGAATCTGAGATACCGGGACGCCTGCAGGCATTCTTCGCGGAACGCGGCATTCGCATCACGAAGCAGCGTCGCGCGATCTTGCGCGTCATTGAAACCGCCAACAAGCATCTGGATGCAAGCCAGATCTTGCGAAAGTCGCAAAAGATTGATGCCTCCGTCGACCGAAGCACGGTCTACCGCACTCTCCGGCTTCTAAAGCGCCAAGGGCTGGTAGACGAACTCGATCTTATGCACATCCACGGTGAGGGGCACTACTACGAGCGAAAGGGACACGGAGATCACATTCATATGGCGTGTCTCCGATGCGGGAAGATATCCGAATTCGTAAGCGATATTTTCGACAGTTTGAAGAAACAGGTTGAGACCGATTGTCGATTTCACATTGTCGTCTCGCGGATGGAGATCGGTGGGTACTGTTCAACTTGCCGTCGATCCTAGTCTAACTAGTCGGTCTTACAAGCGGTCTTCTGTACTCGATTCAATCATGAAAACAATGCGTGGAACTCTCCAGCCTAGGTTCAATCTCAATGCTGCTTAAAACAGACCTCATACTGTTTCTGCTGTTCCTACTTTGTGTCCCAGTGATCCGCGCGGATAGTGCGAAAACAGGTAAGCGTGCAGGTCATGTCCGGCATTACTTTCTGGCTGCCGAAAACGTGGACTGGGACTATGCGCCGAGTGGAGAGGACCTGACGCACAATATGCCCATCCCCTCTCCCTGGGCTGGACGGACCAAATTCAGAAAAACGCGTTACATCGAGTACACAGATGCGACGTTCACAATTCGCAAGCCGCAACCTGAGTGGCTTGGAATCCTCGGACCGATTCTGCGGGCCGAGGTTGGCGACCACCTCGAAGTTACTCTTCTGAACCGCACGCAAAAAGCTCACAGCCTGCACCCACACGGCGTGCGCTACGATGCGCTCAACAGCGGGGCGGACATAGGACTGGGTTCTAGAGGCATTGTCGAGCCCGGCGAATCTTTCACCTACCACTGGTACGCCGACCGCGACAGTGGGCCGGCTCCAGGTGGACCAGCTTCCCGTGTCTGGCTGTACCATTCGCATGTCGAAGAACCTGAGGAGGTCAACGCCGGTCTCATTGGCACGCTGATCATTACAGCGGCGGGTAAAGCCAAGGCCGATGGCTCGCCAAAAGATGTGGATCGCGAATTCGTGGTCCTTTTCACGATCTTCGACGAGTCCCCCATCCCATTTCGCGGACTTCCGACGGCTGCGGCCACTGTACCCATGATTCCGGATGAGAAGAATCTCTTCCACACGATGAACGGGAGGATTTTCGGCAATCTCAGGGAACTGGTGATGAGGCAAGGCGAAAAGGTGCGCTGGCACCTAGTCGCCATGGGCAACGAGCGCGATATACATACCGCGCATTGGCATGGCGAGCGCGTCACCCGAGCCTCCTTGATAGAAGACAATATCCCATTGGTTCCCGGGTCCATGGAGACCGTTGACATGGTGGCGGACAACCCCGGTACTTGGTTCTTTCATTGCCATGTTGAGGATCACATGGAGGCGGGGATGATGATGACCTACACAATCATGCGACCACCACGTGCCTGTCCCGTGACCTTTGAGAGTGGCGACTTCTGGAGCGATAAACAGCAGGTCTCGGTGAACATACGGAATGCGACTAAGCGCACAATCAAGCGGGTAGTTCTGGGGGCTGGCGCCATGACGCAGATCAATGACCTGCGCATGTCATTCGATCCATGGGAGGCAAAGGATCTCGCTCCAAGCGCTATAGGCGAGATCAGGACGAACATCAATATGTTTCATCCCGATGCGATCGGCGCCTGGGCTTTCTTCCCACAGACTGTGATTTTTTCAGATGGCAGCCGCTGGACCCCGAATGAGTGGGGGGAGTGCTTTCATATTTTCTGGAAAGACAAACAGCACCCGCCCGTTACAGTCTTGCCCCGATTCCAATCAGATATGGACGACGATTAAGGAATATAAAGCGAATCTCGAATTCGGCTGTGTCTCAGAAATCACTGCCGAGTTGGTCTACCTGGTGTACTTTTTTCTCATGCGAACAGCACCAACGTTGCTCCGTCTCCTGTTTCTATGCGGATGCTTTATTTCCCTTGCGACTGCTCAACGGTCACCAGGCAAGTCGAACGACACTGACATCGTCGTACCTGCCGGCACCAAGATCACCGTGGAGTTCAAGTACGGCCAGCACCGGGAACCGCAAACCTACGATGCCAAAGTCGTCTGGCCAGTGCGGATTGGATTTACCACGGCTATTCCCGTGGGAGCCAATGCAAAGTTAGAGGTTTGGACTAATTACAACGATGCTGGAGCGGTGGACATGGCAACGCTGACGTCGGTGACCGTGGAAGGAAAGCAGTATCCCCTACAATCCGACGCGCTAGAGTTGCAGCCCGGTTCGGCAGGTGAACTAAGATTCACGTTGGCAACTGAGCTGACAATCAAACGATAATCCTCTGTAACGAGAATTCAGGTTACCAACAGTTATCCAGCCTATAGACCGTGAATTTGGGCGTGGTCCTGAGAGACCAACCAATCGACAGCGGAAGAAACCTTCTAACCCCGTTCGACTAGTTTGAGTTCTTCCCTCGTCGAGGCCACAAGGGCCTTGACCGTAGCGGCAGCTCTCGAGTACCGTCTTCCCACCCAACAAGGTGCTCTCGATTATCCAGTCATTCCTGTATACGTTGTTCGCGAGTGCTGCTCCACGCCCCGTTAATCAATGAAATGGAGAAACAGTATGTCAGCCTCACGCCCGAGCGCGACCGTCGGAAACGTATACCGTAACGCTTATCGTCTCGCATTAGTCATGCTGTGGGTAACTGCGTTCGCCGTACTACCCGCATGGAGTCAAGCAACCGGCTCTTCAACATTTCATGTCGACTCTCAGCGTTTGCAAGGAACACTTGAAAAATTGAGCGAGTTCGGCCGGAATCCCGAAGGTGGGGTCACTCGCATTGGCTTCTCGGCGACCGATCAGGCTGCTCGCGAATACGTCATCGGTCTGATGAAGCAAGCTGGCCTTGAGGTTCGCGTCGATCCTGCAGGGAACATCTTTGGCCGGCGCTCTGGCTCGGAGACGTTGCCAATACTGCTTTTCGGCTCGCACATCGATTCAGTGCTGCACGGCGGGAATTTCGATGGCGATGTCGGCAGCATGGGCTCCATCGAGGTGATGCGCGCGCTCAACGACGGAAAAGTGAAGACCCGCCACCCACTGGAAGTAGTCATTTGGACCAACGAAGAAGGCAACCACTTCTCCCTGGGCACCCTGGGTTCCGGTGTCGCCGCCGGATTGCTTGGGCCTGAAATCCTCAGCCGCAAGGACGACCAGGGACTGACGCTGGCAGATTGGCTGCGTCGTTACGGTCAGGATCCGTCTCATCTTACTGACGCGCGCATTCCAAAAGGGGCGCTGGCAGCCTTTATCGAATTGCACATCGAGCAAGGCCCTCACCTTGATGAGGCAAAGATCCCCATCGGGATCGTACAGGGGATCGTCGGCATCAAGAGATCGGATTGCGTCGTCACAGGTTTCGCGAATCATGCGGGTACCACGCCGATGAATCGCCGCAAGGACGCCCTCGCGGCCGCTTCACGGGAAGTCCTCGCCGTTCGTGAGACTGTGCGTGCCGAAAATGGCCATCAAGTCGGTACAGTCGGCTTTATGAAGGCGGAACCGGGAGCTGTAAACGTCATACCTGGCCGGGCTGAGTTCCCTGTCGAACTGCGCGATCTTGATGCCGCGAAAATAAAACGCATGTGGGAACATATCCAGGAGAAATTTAAACAGATCGACCAGGAAGAGAACGTCGCGACGCTCTGCACTTCAGTTGACGATACTGAGCCCGCCCCGACGGACTCGGCCCTGCAGGCCGCTACCCGTGACGCCGCGAAGTCCCTAGGCCTGGCCACTATGGATCTACCCAGCGAAGCGGGACAGGACTCCCAGCAAATTGCCAAGATTGCGCCGATAGCTATGATCTTCGTCCCCAGCAAGGACGGCATCAGCCATTCCCCGAAGGAGTTCACTCCCTGGCAAGACGTAGCCAACGGTGCCGAAGTTCTTTATCGTACGCTCTTGCTTCTCGATGACAGGATGAATCACAACTGATTCTTCGAGCGAGACTCCTAGATGGTGTGTTGAGAAGTTGCATTCTCGTGAACTATACAGAGTGCGTCTGATGCAGTTTGGCGCTTGAACGGCGAAATGTCCCGGTTGTGGGATGATTTACTGCCCTACGACCTTCAAAACATTCCCCGCGTAATCGATCACGTACACTTCGTTGTTATCGTCGCGCGCGAAGGAGCTGATCCCTCGTCCCGTCGACAACGCTAGGGTACGATTCCACGTCGTTCCGCTTTCTGTCAGTATCCAGATTTTGCCGCTGATGAAGTCCGCGAAAATGTATCGGCCAACCATGCCCGGAATCGCTGCTCCGCGATAGACAAATCCCCCGGTAACAGACTGGCCCTCGCTATGCGGATAATCGGTAATCGGCGGGATCAATCCTGTCGCTGAGCAGGTGGACGCACCGTAGCAATGCGTTCCCTCCATCACGTTCCATCCGTAGTTCTTCCCGATCTCGACGATATCCACCTCCTCAAACGCGTCCTGCCCGACATCGCCGACGAACAATCGTGATGTCGCGCTGTCGAAGGAAAACCGCCAGGGGTTTCGAAAGCCGTATGCATACACTTCGGGCGCGCCTCCGCTGGCCGCGAACGGATTGCCGGCGGGAATGCCATAGGGCTTCCCTGCACTCGTCGTGTTCACGTCGATGCGGAGTATCTTGCCTAGAAGTGCATTCGTGTTCTGGCCGTTACCCTGTGGGTCTCCGCCGCTTCCGCCGTCTCCCATTCCGATGTAGAGGAAGCCGTCTGCTCCGAACGCAAGCTGGCCGCCATTATGGTTGTCGAAAGGCTGGTCGATCGTAAGCAGCGTTCGCGCCGTAGAGGTGTCTACTGCATTCGGATTGGACGCGGAGACGAGATACTCGGCGATGATCGTCTGTAACTGCATACCAGTGCGCCGCGTGTAATCGACATAGAACTTGCGGTTCGTACTGAAGCTCGGATGGAACGCAAGGCCGAGCAGTCCCTTCTCTCCTCCACTCTCCACCAGCGCTGAGATGTCCAGGAATGGCGTCGGGCTCACGGCTCCGTTTTGCACGATGCGAATGATGCCTGCCTGTTGCAACACAAAGAATCTGCCGGTACCGTCATGCGCGGATTCCATGCCGACGGGCGACGAGAGCCCGCTTACGACGGTCGAAAGCGTGATAGCCGGAGGCGCACCGGACGCAGGCGGTGGCGGAGGAGGATTGTTTGTACCACCCGACGTGCCACCGCCACAGGCGGTAAGCGATAACCCTGCAGTCATCAATACGATTCGTAGGAACATAGCTGGGAATTGAATGGGAATGATAAAGCTCCCGATTGGAATAGAGGCTGCAAGCCTGGGTTTGCATGGGCGCACTCAGCGACGGTTTTTACGTTTGCTGTCGACTTTGCGCCAGTATTGAAATTCGTCTGCATACAATTCTCCATTTAGATCGGAGACATGCAGTTCCATTCGTCTCTGCGCATCAGCAATCGCCCGGTTGTAAATAGCCGGCCCAATTTCTTCGACGATGAAATTGAGCAGTAAGCCGGCGGGAAGATCGCCAATCGCTTCCGACATGTTTTCCTCAAAGTATCTCTTGATCGAAGCAATCGCGTCTGCGCGAGCTTCCTTAGACAATTCCATGGTCATCATCTTGGACAACTCCAACGAGCGAATAGCAGAGCTGGTTTCTTACAGCGGTTATGATTGTACGGTTATTAGCGAGTTTCTGGACGATGCCGGGTGTTAGGACCTCATATCGCCCAGAGCTGCTCCGGAGCGCTCGCAGCCTGAACGAATCCATCCTCCACCTTAGTTGACACGGAACATGACAGCTACTGCCTGCGAAGTTCCTCTTGACGAATCCTTGGCAGGGACTAACATGTTGAACACTCAATCGGGGAACCTCTAACTCAAACATTCCTTAGTCGTTCGAAGGTACCGGCCACGGTTATCGCAGACGGCATTCTAGATCGATAAGTTCAATTTCTCACAAGGAGAGAATCGTCTATGTCCAGAAAACTGGGGCTTTGGCTCATGCTCTTTCTGCTGCTTTTAACCGAGGTCGCTGCGCAAGCCCAGCAGGCCACGGAAGGCGTTCACCAGCCACCAAAAGTATTAATCATCGTTCGCGAATCGATGAAGCCCGGGAAGTCGGGCAGCCCACACCAGAAGACCGAGAGCGCATTTGTTTCGGCGTTCACGGCAGCCAAATGGCCAACCCACTATCTCGCGATGGATTCGCAGTCCGGCGCGCCGCGCTCCCTCTTCTTCATCGGCTATCCAACCTTTGAGGCATGGCAGGAGGACAACGCGAACACTCAGAAGAATGCTTCCCTCGCCGCTGCCTTGGACAAAGCCACCATCGGGGACGGCGAAATGCTCAGCGGCATCGAAACTTCTGCTTTTGTCTTTCGGGAGGATCAAAGCCATACCGCAGGCGTGGAGATTCCACACATGCGCTACATGGAAATTTCTCTCTTCCACGTTCGTCCCGGTCACCAGGCCGATTGGAATGCTTTGGTGAAGATGTACCAGGACGGCTTCAAGGACATGCCCGACGTACACTGGGCGGTCTACCAGAGCAACTACGGACAGCTCGGCGACGGCACATTCCTTGTCATCACGCCGATGAAGTCCGCGTCTGAAATCGATAAAGGCTTCGGCGATTCCAAGAAGTTCTCGGAATCTCTTGGCGCAGATGGAATGAAAAAACTGTCAGAACTGTCAGCCGCAGCAATCGAGTCCAGCCAGACCAACCTCTTCATGTTTAACCCGACACTTAGCTATGTCGGTGACGATTGGAAGAAGGCCGATCCGTTCTGGCAGACGAAATCGGCGGCTCCGATGAAAAAAGCTGAAACCAAGCCCAAGCAGTAAGCACCTGGCAGCCGGTAGTCAGACATATTTGTTGGCTACCGGCTTCCCACTACCCGCCAGCCGAACTCCCAATTTTCAATTCTCAGTTTCTTGTATAGAATTTCCCAGGCATGCCAAGCACAGACAAGCGCGTCGACGCCTACATCGCCAAGTCCGCTGAATTCGCCCAACCCATCCTTCGCACCATTCGGGAGACGGTGCACGAAGCCTGTCCCGAGGTGGAAGAGACGATCAAGTGGAGCATGCCTTTTTTTATGTACAAGGGAATCCTGTGCAACATGGCTTCCTTCAAGCAGCACTGCGCCATTCACATCTGGAAAGGCGACGCTGTAGTTGAGGACAAGACGAAGTCGGACGAGGCCATGGGCCAGTTCGGCCGAATTACGACAATCAAGGACCTTCCTCCAAAACGTGTCCTCGCAGGCTACATCAAGAAGGCAATGCAACTGCATGACAGCGGAGCGAAGACCGCGCGTCCGAAGAAATCTGGAGAAAAGAAAGAATTGGTGGTGCCAAGTTACTTCTCCGCAGTATTAAAGAAGAACAAGAAAGCACAGAACACGTTCGACGGCTTCCCCTACAGCAAGCGGAAAGAGTACGTAGAGTGGGTGACTGAAGCAAAGACCGATGAGACTCGCGATCGACGACTGAAAACGTCCGTTGAGTGGCTCGCCGAGGGCAAAGCAAGAAATTGGAAATACGAGCGCTGCTAAATTGAACCTCTACTGACGGCGTGCATGGGCCACCCCGTCCTGACTCTGGTAACATATCCGAACCTCGATGACTTGGGCTAAGACCAAAAAGTACCTGTTGCGTTCGTTCGCAGTTCTGTTCCCACTCTGGTTGATCTTCGTCGGCGTGATTGCCTACGAAATGCATCAACCGCCGGAGCAGTTCGGACGCTTTATGTCGCACATGCCCATCGCGACCTTCTTCCTCGCACCTTTTGAAACCATGTGGGTTCGCGCACGCGCCGGCACTCTGAAGCCGGGCGCCGCCGCACCGGACTTTCGTCTCAAGACACTCGATAAATCATCCGAAATCTCGCTCTCATCGTTTCGCGGGAGGTCCCCCGTGGTGCTTGTCTTCGGCAGCTACACTTGACCGCCCTTTCGGCGGGAGGTTCCTGCCCTCAACAAGCTCTACGACCAATACAAGGATCGCGTTCCGTTCTACGCTGTCTATATTTTGGAAGCGCACCCCAGCGATGTCTGGCAGATGCAGAGCAATGTGAAAGACAAGGTTGTCTTCGCCAGCCCTAAGTCGGAAGATGAGCGAGCCGGTGTCGCGGACTCCTGTGTCCGCAAGTTGGGAATCAAGTTCCCAGCGGTGATCGACGGCTTCTCGAATCAGACCGAGCAGGCATACACCGGTTGGCCCGATCGTCTTTATCTGATCGACGTAAATGGGAATGTCGTTTACAAGAGCAAGCCAGGACCGTTCGGCTTCCATCCCGATGAACTCGCCGTTGCCCTCAAGAACCTGGTGCCCTAGTTTTACGGAACTAGCTCCAGGAACGTCACTCCGTAGCCATTCAACATTACCGTCATCTTCGATGCCGGCGTTACCGCTGTCGCGGTCGGTCCCGTCGTGGCACTTGTGGTGGCATCGATCGTGACTTGCTTGGCCGACTTGAATGTACCAATCGCAGAGGTGTCGATCACCACGCTGCGCGGCGCTCCGGCCCCATTGTTGTCGCCCGAGTTCGCAACCGCATAATTGGCGACCATCACCGCAACCGTTCCATCCGACTTTCGGACGGCTAGCAGCTCAGGCGAAGTCTCGGTTGAAGTAATGGGCAGCAGGTCGATGCCACTCTGCGTCGGATCCGCAACGTCCGTCATAACCTGCCCCAGCCAGTAGTCTGCCCAATAGCTCAACAGAGTCTGCCCATTGTTTCCGTCCACTTCGCCGTACTGCTGGTCTGCGTTGTAATCCCAATGATGCAACGACTGCGCACCTGCCTTGGTCAGTTGCGAGAACACATATGGGCGCCATCCCGCAAAGAACGCGCTGGTACCGCGCGGGTCAGCCAGGAACGTCTGCGGCGAGTTGCAGGCGCTGACTCCATTGTTCGACCAATCGGCGTTCACATTGTTTTCGGTGACCCACACCGGCAAATTGGCCAGCGCGGGCTTCGTCGCCATCTGCGAATAGAAATATTGAACGTGATCATGGAAGCCCGTAACCGTGTTGACGACCTGCGTGTCCTTATCCTTCTGATTGCAGCTTCCGTAATAGTGTGTCGCCAGCGCGTGAACCGGCTGCGTCACTCCGGCCACGAAAGCCGGCAGGTAACGTTGTGGTTCGTTGCCCCAGTCGCTCAACTCAATCCCAACCAGTTTGATCGTCGGATCCACCGCAAGCATCTTCTGCGCCGTCAGGTTATAAAGCGCGACATACTGCTGCGGGGTCATGCTGGTCAGATTCGGTTCGTTGAACACGCCCCACCACTCGATCGGCTTCCCTGCTGGCGACACGAACGTCTTTCCGCTCACCGAATCCGTAAATCCACCCGGCGTGTTGTAGTACTTCACCAGCGTCGCCGCCCAATCTGCAAACTGATTGAATGTCGGATCAATCATGCCCTTCGACGTGTCGCCGTTCACCCACATCCACGCTGGCGCGTAGAGTTGCAATAACGGCGAACCGTCGGTCACCTGCAGCACGGGCTGCACGATCGCGTCGATCTTCGTGAAGTCATAGAAACCCGGTCGCAGACTGTCAGTCGCGCCATCCATGGGCTGGAGATTAATGTGTCGCGGACCCAATTTGTTGAGCGCATCCTGCCGCGCCACAGTGTTTGTCTGGAAAAATTGGTACGACCAGTCGGCCGGTTGAAACGACGTCGATAGGAACATATGCGAATGCTGCGAGCTTACGGTTGCAACTTGCGCGGCAACCGCAACCGTCAGCGTCATCTGCGCGGTCGTACTGCTGCCACCGTCAGAGACGCGAAACGTAACCGTGTAGTTTCCCGCTGGAGCTTGCGCAGAATTGCTGACATGAAAAGTAACGGACGGTGCGCTCGTGGCCGAACCAGTGGAGAGTTGGGTCACGACTGCGACAACCCCACCAGGCGCCCCGCTGGCCGTGATCGTCAGAACACCACCGCTGGTCCCGCTGGTAGAGATATCCACTTTCGCGGGAGTTCCGTCTTGGGAAATCGTCAGCGAAGCCGGCGAAATGCTAGCGGATATTCTTGACGGAGGCTGAACTCCGCCACCTTCTCCACCGCCGCAGCCAGCAAGGACAACGAGAAGCAATACTGCCAAAGACAGGGATAAGGGCCGCATTGTATGAGTTCCAGAGGGCAATTATGCCCATGGAATCGTAAGTCTCGCCAAGCCGCCGGACAACAACTATTCACCACGAACACAAAGAGGCTCCGAGAACCTGACTCGAAAGGCAAAATCTTACGGTCTGGGTTTTACGAATGAGTTCCCTCTCAGATGAGCTGTCTCCTAGTGCTTCCCGATGGCAACATCGGCGCTGAGATCGGCTGCTTCCGGCGAACCGGCTCCCCAACCCCGCGCGGTTTGCTCCTTATACAGCAGGAATGCGCAAAGGGCCGAGCCTAGCAGCATGATTAGTCCGAGACCGTGCTGGCGGAAGATGAACTTGCCCGCACCGAACAGCGCCAGGTAGATGACTGCGCAACCCAACACCCAGGACAACAGGTTGCGACCGAGATCTCGCGTTTGCGTGATCTGCGTTTCGAGAGCCGCGATCGGCTTCCACCCCCGGACGTCCGGACGGACTTTGCGATAGAAGGCCCGGAGTGTCGGTTCGGGCTCAGCACTGGTCAGCAGCGTGACCGCAATCGCCACCACGGTTGTGCACAGAGTTGTAGTAAGCGCCGACTTGGCGAAGATGACCGGATCACTGCCGCTGAAGAGAGGTGCGACGGTTCCCTTTGCACCCAGGAGTTGCCAGCCGCGCAGGGAGAGGGAGACAACCATGGCGGTGGTCATCGCAGAAATCTCGCTCCACGCGTTGATGCGCCACCAGTACCAACGCAACAGGTACACGATGCCGGTACCCGCACCGAGTTCGAGTACGAACTCCCACCCGGATTTGATGGACGTCAGCAGTGCGGCGACGCACGCCGCAGCGACCACCAGGAGGACCGTGGCAACGCGGGAGATATGGACGTAATGCTTCTCGGTAGCTCCCGGCTTGATGAAGCGCCGATAGAAGTCAGAGACCAGGTACGACGCTCCCCAGTTCAGGTGCGTTGCAATTGTGGACATGAAGGCCGCGAGGAACCCGGCCATGGCAACGCCTCGCCAGGCGTGTGGCAGATGCTCGTTCAACACCAACATGTATCCCGACTCTGGATTTGCCCCCGGAGCTCGCAACTCCGGGTGGAGGACGATTACCGCCAGCCCGGTGATGATCCACGGCCAGGGACGTAATGCGTAGTGCGCGAAGTTGAACCAGAGCACGGAGAGCAAACCATTCTTCTCATCCTTGGCGCTGAAGATGCGCTGTGCGATGTAACCGCCGCCGCCCGGTTCAGCTCCCGGATACCAGAACGCCCACCACTGCACACCCAGGAAGACGACGAACGTGATAACCGGCAAAGTCCAAAGATTTTCCGACGTGATGCTTCGAGAGAAGTCGGGGAAGATTGCCAGCGGATCGGATGCTCCCGTTTCTGCCTGCATCGAGGACAGCCGCGCCATCATCACGTCCATGCCGCCGATGGCGCGCACAGCATAAACAGCAACGGCGATCACGATGCCCATTTTCAGGACAAACTGAAAGACGTCTGTCCAGAGGACGCCCCAGAGTCCGCCGAGCGCCACGTAGAATCCGGTGAACGGGACAAGGAACAACACACAAATCAGCAGCGCCTTGAATTCGGTGATCTGGAAGGTGACGCTCACGATGGAGACCATGGCCTTCGTCACCCATCCGAGGATCAGGCAGTTCATCAGCAGTCCGAGATAGATGGCACGGAAGCCACGCAGAAACGCCGCCGGCTTGCCCGTGTAGCGCATTTCCGCAAATTGAACATCGGTAAGCAGTCCTGATCGGCGCCACAGACGCGCGAATAGAAATACGGTCATCATTCCGGAGAGCAGGAAACTCCACCAGATCCAATTCCCAGCCACTCCCTGCCGGTAGACCAGCCCGGTGACAAGCAACGGGGTGTCGGCCGCAAACGTGGTCGCGACCATGGAGGTCCCGGCCAGCCACCACTTCACGTTGCGTCCAGAGACAAAATATTCGTCGACGCTGTTGCCCGATCGCGACTTGAAGTAGAGGCCCAACAGTAGGGTGATCAGCAGGTAAGCGACGATCGCAGCCCAATCCAGAATGGTAAAGGTCATGGCATCCCTTGAAGCAGAATATGAGAGCCACCAGTGTTCAGAAGAATACGGCGGGTGTCAATTCTTTCTTCATTGAGTGACATGAGCGGCAGCATCACCGATGAACCGGGCGACTATAGCACTTCAACAACGGTCCTCAAGCCACCCTCCGGCCCTGCCTGTTACATCCAAATCCTCGAGGGAAACTCATGATCTCCAAGGCAAATGTCCGCTCCCATCCGATACACCCCATGGTCGTCGCCCTGCCCATCGGACTCTGGGTCACCAGCTTCATCTTTGACCTCATCGGAGCCACATCGCACGAACAGTCCTATTTCCTCGCGAGTTTTTACATGATCGTCGCCGGATGTGTCGGTGCTGTGCTCGCGGCCGTGCCTGGCGTCATAGACCTGTTTGGCGCGATCCCCCCGAAGTCGAGTGCCCGATCGCGTGGCTACATACACGGAAGCCTGAACACGGTCGCGCTGCTCGTTTTCATCTACACCGCTTATCGACGTGGCGTTCCGACCGCAACTGCTGACAATATTGCGATCGCCGCATCGGCGGTCGGAGTCGTTCTCATCGCAATCTCAGGCTGGCTCGGTGGCGATCTCGTCTACCGTAACCAGATCGGAGTCGATCATCGCTACGCCAACGCCGGCAAATACAAAGAACGTTCCGTCGAAGATTTCAGCCGTCCCGTCTGCAACCAGTCAGAGCTGGGCGACGGACAGATGATGCTCGCTCGCGTCGGCGATGAACGCATTGCCGTGGGACGATGCTCCGAAGGCATATTCGCCTTCAGCGATCAATGCACGCACAAGGGAGGTCCGCTCAGCGACGGCGCGCTCGTCGGTTGCACCGTCCAGTGTCCGTGGCACGGCTCTCAATTCGACATCAAAACCGGAAGAGTGGTAGCAGGTCCCGCGGAAGAAAAGATCAAGATTTACGCGATAGAGGTCCGCGGCGGCGAAGTCTATGTGAAGCCGGATAGGCCTAAGGATGAAAAACCCAAGGCTGCATAAGGAGAACCAACTTCAGCGGCCTCACCTGATGAGTGCTCTACTCTGAAGCCCGACGCCCGTTGTCTGAAGTCTGACGTCTAGCGTCTAGCGTCTGAAGTCTAACGTCTGACGTCTGTTGT
>Ga0163163_10002206_pt1 | contig 16382 bp, 17 predicted proteins | sample S65metaG_FD_119766 | JGI IMG/M metagenome (GOLD analysis project Ga0163163, IMG submission 119766) | Switchgrass rhizosphere microbial communities from Kellogg Biological Station, Michigan, USA - S6-5 metaG | ecosystem: Host-associated > Plants > Roots > Rhizosphere > Soil | place: USA... | reverse complement strand
GTAACTTTCATTCCGCATTATCCGTATTCGGCAGTTTGTTTTTGAACAAACTAGCAAACGCCGGCAAAGATTTGGTTTGGTCTCGCTGCTGGAACTCAGCAACCCAGGAATGAATGCCTTTGGACCGTCTGTTTCGGTTTCCGACAACCTTAGCCGGAGACTTCACCTTGGGACGCTGCGTTCTCTTCACTACTCTTACTGACCTTTTCATTTCCCTTCTCTCTTGGTCCGCTCGATCGGGCGTGACATTGCAACTCTGCGATGAAAGTCTGAAGAAGGTGGGTTCTTCAGAAAACCTGGTGCCTCAAGTAAATGATCATCGGAAGCAACCAGCAGCGGGCTAAAAGGACCAGGGATAGTTCGCCCGGCTAATTCACCCGTCAGAATTCAAACTTAGAAAAGCGAAGCTCTAGTTGCCGTAGCCGTCGGTGTAACCGTGTTCGTAAGCCTCACGGAAGTAGCGCTGGTAAACTTCGCGATCACCCAGGCCAGAACTGTAGTCCTTTGTTGCTCTCTGGTAAGTACTGCGACCTTGATAACCGTTGCCGTTGCGGTTGGAACGATCGGTGCGACCTTGTTTGGTCCCTTCGTTGAAGCCCGCATTCAGAGCAGTTTGACGCAACTGAAACGAGCCGCCGAAGTTGCCATAGCCATCTCCGCTGCGACCACGGCCATTCGAGTTCTTTCTATCTTCACGGTCTCGAGTCTTATCATGAGAGCTTGTATCCCAGCCTGAACGTTCAGTGTTGTAACCATCTTCGAACGCTTCACGAAAGTAGCGCCGATAGAGTTCGCGGTCACCAAGACGCGGGCTGTAGTCTTTCGTGGCTCGCTGATATGTGCTCTGGTTGCGTAGATCGGCATAGCGACCGCTCGTGCGATTCAGGCGACCTTCATTGATGCCTTCACCATAACCGGCGTTCAGAGCAGTTTGCCGCAGTTCAGTGGAACCTCCGTAGTTACCGTAACGTTCCCAGTTGCGACCTCTCTCTTGCGCATAACGGTCGTCTGGATTCTGCGCTTGAACCGCCGAACCCAAAACGATTCCCATTCCAAGCAGAAGTGAAAACACAATAACGGCGCGCCCGACTTTGCTTTTTAACTGATTTGTCTTCATACCTGATCTCCTATTGCGTGATGCCCTGTGTAAAAACGATAGCGTTGCGAAGAGCGGGTCTTTGATCTCGCCGAAGCCGTGGCTTCTGCTTGGTCTATGTCGAATTGATTGGATGGGATCAGTGGATTCGACTTCTAGCTGGCTGATTTACGTAGAGTAGATGCTGGGGCAAAGACCATTAAAGCCTATTGAGTTGCCTTTGTATGTGCCGTAACACACATATAGATCAGAGATTTACTTGGTAGTTAGCGACAGGCAGGCACCGATCCTTTCTATACGGCGGCTGCTTTCGCCTGTGGAAGGTACTTCGCGATACTTCCAAGCAGGGCCCCGATCCGGGGTTTGCTCACGTAATCGTTGGCCCCTGCCTCAAGACCTTTCACCTTGTCAGATTCGTAAGCAGCGCTGGAAAAAAAGAGAATGGGAGTGGCCGGGTCGGCTTCGCGCATGCGACCACACAATTCAAACCCGTTGATGCCGGGCAACCAGGCTTCAATCAAATACATATCGAAGCGTTGCGCCTGCATTGCCGACAGGGCCTGGGCTGCGCTGTTGGCGAATTGGGTTTCAATTCTCGAATATCCCAGAAGAGTACTCAGCATCTCACAACAGTCCTTGTTGTCGTCTACGTATAAAATCCGAAATGGGGGGTTGTAAGTAATCGGCTACCTTTTAGTGAATGAATGAGATTTCTGTGTGTAAGCGATAGAGTAGACGTGTTTGAATCATTCGTCTGTGTGCTGGCACACATATAAAACATAAGTTGTCTTATTTTCCTTCTGTGGGCTGCCGCACAGACTGAGAATCACCAGAGTCGTAGACTTCCTCCAGTTATCGAACTATCGACAGCCTAAAGGAGGCCACAGACCTTCTGCTATGTCGTTTGTGCTCTTGAGAGAAGGAAATTGAAATGTCAGCCATCAGCTTAAACACGCTCTGTTTGTTCATATCCAATCGGCAGCAGGACTCTGCCATCGCTTTTGTTGCCTGGATCGTAATTGGTCTTGTGGTGGGTTATATAGGTAGTCGGATCCTCAACAGCAAAGGTCGACATTTGGTTAGGTATATTCTCCTAAGTATTGTGGGTGCCATCGTAGCAGGCTTTTCAGCTAACCTGCTGGGCAAACCAGGTGTTCGAGGTTTGGACATCTATAGCCTGCTCGTAGCAGTCGTTGGCGCCACGGTATTTCTGATTGTCTATCACGCACTATTTCGCCGGAGACGATTCCTTGACATGAGTTAACCTCGGGCCAGCTGAGGAAGGATCGGTGCGCTACCACACATAGCGAGAATTGGAACGGCTACCAAGCCTGATCACTGTCGGGCGATTGCGTCTGATAGGGTCTTCCGGCGAAAAACGTAAAGACTTCAACCTGCAAAAAAAGGGCGACATGCCAGATCGCAAGCCATCGTCGACAACCTCGCACGGTTGACCAAGTTCCATTGCAATCTCTGAGTTAGTCATTCCGGAAAAGAATGCGAGCTCAACCATCCGTCTGTGCAAGGGAGGAATTGACTGTAGCGCCGCGCGAATTTGGCGGCGCTGTTCGGTAATATTTATGAAATCGACGACTGTGATGCCGTTACCGCCCTGAAGAGCGCCCTTGGTGTTTAGTTGTCGATAAAGCCGCTCGACCCCACGCCTGTGCGCGATCAGAATCAGCCAGATTAGCGGCTGTTCATTCTTTCTACTTAACCAGACAGATCTACGCTTTATTTCGTCGTAGATCTCAGACAGGACTTCTTCCGCCGTCTGAGTGTGGCCGAGGATGTGTAACAAGATCGCGAAGAGCAGACCATTCGTCGCACTATGAAAGATATTGAACGCGGCTTCATCTCCGTTCGTGATCAAGCCTATTAGCTTAGCCTCCAACTTGCCCTTTAAATGTCGAGGTTTCGCGCTCATCAAGCTCCTTTTTACTTAAAGCCACTCTACGTTCTTCTCAAGCTTCGAGAGCCGTTATGAAGCATTTTGGCAAGCGCGTCTGAGAACGCAGCCAGCCGAGGAGAAGTCTGCCGTGTCGGATGTGCGCAATCACACATATAGAAGGAAATCTTCAAAATATTGATGATCCCTTTTCTTGTCTTAATTGAGATATTGATCGCTCTCGTCTTTGATGATCGAGTAACACGCACAAGCGTTTCGTTTTAGTTGCCGGCGATTGAGAATTGTGATCATACCTCGGCTGTAATGTATTAATTTCGCGCTCTGCAGTGCACCGGCCGCCTGGTTTACTCCTTCACGCCGAACGCCCAACATGTTCGACATAAACTCCTGGGTAAGTCGAAATTCACCAGTACCCAGGCGATCGCTGGTCATCAACAACCAACGAGCGAGCCGGTCATTCACAGAATGAAAGCGATTGCACGCGGAGGATTGAGAAACCTGGGATTGTAGAGAGTGAGAATACCGGTGCAAGAGTTGATGAAACGGTCCAAGCCGATTTGCTTCTTGCCGCACGGCTGCAGCTCTCATTCGCATCGCCGAGCCCGCGCCCTGCACTATTGCGCGTGTAAAGGAAATGTTTACTCCAGCAAAGACAGAAAGTCCTGCCATCCCTTCGTTGCCAACCATCCCAACCTCGAGCGTCGATCTCTCCGACATCGCCGAGAGCAAAGAAATGATGGAGTCGTTTGGGAAGTATACGTGCTTAATGGTATCGCCCGGTTCATATAGAACTTTCCCGAAAGTAAGTGCAATCTGGTTCAGATCGGGCGACAGACGTTTGTACTCCGCTCTTGGGAGCGACGCCAACAGCCGATTGACGACTGGCGGAAGGATGGTCGGGTGCACTTGATTGGACCCTAAACCGAGCGTCGACCGGACACGAGATTAACGATCAGAACGATCACCGCTATTACGAGCAGGAGATGTATGAGGCCACCACCGACGTGCGTTAAGAACCCAAGTAACCAAAGTACCAGCAGTATTACCAATATGGTCCACAACATTGTTTTGCTCCCTATGAGAATTTGTAACCGCATTTAGTATGAAGAACTTCGAGGGAGGCGTCTGTGCGGCAACACACAGATAGGCTAGAGCAGCAAGAACGTGAGGAACTGCATGTCCCAAAGCAATCGAATTCATCTTTGACCACTCGGTAACAACTCGCAGACAGTTTTCCCGAGCTTAGTGCGGTTGAGTATTGAGGCGTGAGCCCTTCAGGTAAACGAAGAACTGGCAGCCTAGATTCTTGAGACATTCAGTCGTCGGATGTAGAATCCTGCCACTCTAAATACCCCCACCGAATCTTCCTTCGAACGAGGAGTGTACGCCAATGAAACGACTAATCTGTTTCTCGACCCTGCTCCTGGGTTTCACAGTTGGCATTTTGCTGCTTATCCCACCCCGAGCCTCTGCCATTACCTACGGGTTTGTTGATTCAAACAATACCTTTAGCAATACCGGAGCTTTTATCGTGAAGTCCCCCACCGGACAGATTTTTCCGGAATGTTCTGGAACGATGATTACCCCTAACGTGTTCCTAACTGCCGGCCATTGCACACAGTTCTTTACTCAGGACCTGGTGCCCCAAGGGTTCACAGCGTACGTGAGTCTCGACGCCTCGATACCTTTTGGTTCTCTTACGAGCAACGCGACAGAATTGTTGGCGGTTGCGAACGTTGTCACCAATCCGAATTTCAACCAGAGACAGAGCGATCCAGGCGATATCGGTGTTTTGATTCTGCAAAGTAGTGTTCAGGGAGTTACTCCTGCAAGCTTGCCAAGTTGCGGACTTTTGGATCAGCTCTCGGCTCACAACGGATTGAAGGATGCCATATTCACTCCTGTGGGTTATGGAGTGCAGAACCGCGTTGTCGGTGGCGGCGTGCCGTTTTTTCAGGATGTGAATCCGGTTCCGCGAATGTTCGCCTTTTCGAGCTTTAATGCACTCAACAAAGGCTACCTCCGCTTGTCGCAGAATCCTTCCACCGGAAATGGGGGTACATGTTTTGGAGACTCAGGCGGCCCAGCCTTCCTAACCGTCGAGAGCGAACAGATCCTTGTCGCAATTAACATCACTGGCGACGCTGTATGTCGTTCAACAAATGTTGATTACAGACTTGATATCGTTTCCGCCCAAGATTTTCTAGCTTACGTGAATGCGACTTTCGGGACTACAATCCCAATCTCTTGCTGAGTACTGGTCAAGCGATCATTTAAATGGAGCAAAGTGGAACGTGGGCCAAGTGAAGAGATTAATCGCGGCAGTGGGCCAGTCTAAAAACCAAAGGCCAGCCGAAGCCAGCCTTGGTGAATTGGTGGAATCCGTTGAGAGTTGACTTTTCCATGACCTGATTGGAGCGGGCGACGGGATTCGAACCCGCAACCCTCAGCTTGGGAAGCTGATGCGCTACCGTTGCGCCACACCCGCTCAAGGAATGTTGAGATGTCCCTAGGATCAAATATCAAGAACTCTTACTGCACGCGAAAGATAGTGAAAGAGGACGTCGAGTGTCAACGAGATTGTCCTTGCCTGGCATGATTGTCCTTCTATTAAAGGTTATTGAAGGTACTCAGCGATTAAGCCAGACCAGCGGTCCTGCGCTTTCAGGATCAACTCGATAACCTCCCGCACGGCACCGGCGCCACCTTTTGCTTGCGTCACGTAATGGGCTCGCGCGACTACGTCGTCGCTGCCATCACCAACCGCAACGGCCAAGCCTGATCGCGACATCAATGGCACGTCGTTCAGATCGTCTCCAATATAGGCGACCTGATCTGCAGCTACTCCGGCATCGGACAGTGATTCTTCAAAGGCGTTCACCTTATGGCTCACACCAAGGTGAATAAAACTCATTCCGAGTGCTCGTGCTCTACGTTCAACTGCACTCGAGTGCCGACCCGAGATTATTCCGGACTTCAAACCAGCGTGATGCCAGATATCCAACCCAAGGCCGTCGCGCGTGTTAAAGGCTTTCTGATCTTCACCATCTTGCAAAATCCAAATGCGCCCGTCCGTTAGCACACCGTCGCAATCCATCAACAACAGCTTGATGCGAACAGCACGCTCGTTGACTGATGGTCTAGATGGGCTTGTCATTAACTCATTAACTCATTAACTCACTAGCGAACTTCGAAAAGATCAATACCGGCGAGTTTCAAACCTGAAGGTGTTTTTGTGAGTATGAACACTGCGGTGCCGGCACCATCCTTACCCAGCTTCTTCACTGTGATATTTACATCAGCGGCGATCAGATCTCCGCTCAACTGTTCAGTACGCAAGACACTTGTGGTCCAGGCGTCGGTTCCGATACTCGCGTTTATGAATCGCACCAGTTCACCAGAGACGACTCGCGACTCTAAGTCTGGCCTCTTGCCTCCAACGATCGCCTGCGAGAATGACGTCGCGAAAGCTCGGACACTCTCGTCAACCGGAGGCGCATTGTTCGCGGCGGTTTCAGCTCGGATGCGCGCGGCCCTGGCGGCAAGCGAAGAAGGATAGTCACGACTGGCGAACACCGCATCATTGAAATACTTTGCTGCTTCCGCTGGTTGATTACGCTTCATACTGATCTCGCCCAAACCGATGTTGCCCCACGCCAGCGTCGCCGTGAATGGTAGCGGCTCATCAACGGCAGCGCGGAAGAGTTTCTCCGCTTCGTCAAGTTTGTTTTGGCCCAACAAAGCGCGGGCAAGCATGATCTTTGCTTCTTGTAGACGTGGAGCAGCACCCAACATTTCCCGAGCTACAGCTTCGGCCTTTACATAATCCTGCGCTCCCAACTGCAGTGTTGCTTCAGCCAAAGCGTCCGGCAAATCTCTCACGCGAGGAACCGCGTCGTTGCCGTACTCAGTCTGCGGGTACAACTTTTCTGGATCTACTTCAACGCGAACTATGCGGCCCGTCGTTTTAAAGACCGCTTCACCAAAATTTTTAGCCGGTATCGTTGCGTCGGTCAGGATCGTTTGTCCGTTATCCGTTGTAGCGGCAACTTTCACCGTAACATCAATCGAACCAAGATTGCGCAAAGCAGACACCCATTCAGCACCGCGTGCTTGTGGTAAGCCAACGAGAAGATCGGTATCTATTACCTGGTCGAGTTGCTGATCCAGAAGAGGCTTAATTGCGTCTCCACCGCGCGCGAGAACCGCAGCTCGCAACGCAGCTAAAGTTAGTCCATTCGGATCGCTCTTTGCCGATTCGAGAGCACCTTTCAGTACTGCAAGGAATGCGTCGTGACCGATGCGACGATCTACCAGTCGCCAAAACATCGCACCTCGATTGGGCACTGAACCGTAATACGTACTGTCCAACTGGTTCGAACGTGCAAGCGGAGTATCACGCTGAGCAACTGCAGCATAGGCTATGCGTTCTCGCAACAACTCAGATTGAACTGCGTCTGCTCCAAACTGCTTCTCGAGAAACTGTGTCGCCAGAAATCTCACCAGCCCATCACGCAGAACTCCGCTTCCATCTCCGTGGATTGGTGCTTGACCTCCCAACCAGAGTCGCGCAACTGCTTCTGTGATTGAAAGTGCCGTAGCTGCGTCGACACGCGAAAGACGCAGAGCATCGGCGTCGAACAAAACTGTTCCACTATCACTGAAACCTGCGCCTCTGCGGACCGCAACCAAACGGATCGGAACGTCTGGTCCGTTACCTAGCGCAGTTGTAAAGAAGTTCCGCGCAGCGCTTGTGAATGCGACCAGCGCTTCGGCTTGTTTCTTCTCGTCGGCCCTCGCTCCCTTTGGAGCGTAAACGGTAATTCCCTTCTTCTCCGCATTACCTTCAACTTTGTCCCAGTTTCCCTGGACGAAAAAGGGCTGACCCGAAAGTGGTTGCTCAAATGCTGCTGAACCTCCAGTTGATTTCTCATGGCCTGACGAAATGACATCAGGCAGATTCACCGAGATTCGAAACGGTGCCGTGTCTGCTCCCCTTACAGTGAACGGAGTGTTTGGCATCGGATACCAGATCGAAAGTGGGAGGAACTGAGTTCCGATCGGACTGATCGCCGCAGCGCCACCATTGCTTTCTACCGGCAGTGAATACGCCAAAGCTACAGTGATCTTTGAAGCAGGGCTCACCGCAGTGGGCAGCGAAATCTCTGCGCGCAATAAATCTCCGCGAGGATCTTGCCCTGGTCGAAACGTTGCCGCCGCCCCATTAACAGACACCGAGTTGATCTTCGCCTTGGAATACAGACGGACTGTTAGCGTCCGACCAGGACTGCCTCCGATGTTCGTCGCTGTAAGAGTCGAAGTAACGTTGATGAGACGTTCGGCTTGTTGAACGTTTACAGCGAGATCGAATGAATCAACCTGCCAGATTGGAGGCGAGCCAGCCGTCTGAGCGTTCAGAGTTAGACCCGGCACACAAAGGAGTGCCAATACAAGAAAAGTAAAGATCTTCATATTCGATTCGAAAGTTACCGCAGCAATTGAGAGTTTATTTGGAGCCTAGTTGATCGCACTCCTGACAAGTCGATGTATATCCCGCAACACTTTCAGTAATGCTTCCATGCGTTCGAGTGGTAAAGCATTGGGTCCATCAGAGAGCGCCCGTTCGGGACACTCATGAACCTCCATAAAAACTGCATCCACGCCACACGCAACGCCGGCGCGAGCGAGGAATTCGATGTATTCGGACTGGCCACCAGTTGCATCGCCGAGACCACCGGGAAGTTGCAACGAGTGTGTTACGTCAAAGACGACGGGAACACCAAAGCCCCTCATGATGGGAAACGATCGCATGTCCACAACGAGATTGTTGTAACCGAAGGTTGCTCCTCGCTCGGTCAACAAGAGTTTTTCACAGCCGGCTTCGCGCGCCTTATCAACGATGTTCCTGGCATCGTGCGGAGCAAGGAATTGTCCCTTCTTAATATTGACCGCTTTACCAGACTTCACTGACGCCAGAATCAGATCCGTTTGTCGACAAAGGAATGCAGGTATCTGCAAAACGTCGACAACCTCAGCTACACGATCGACCTGGGAAACATCGTGTACATCGGTAAGCACAGGAACACCGACTTCCTCTTTGACGCGTTGTAGAACTTCGAGTCCCGCCTCGATTCCCAACCCGCGAAAACTCTTGATTGACGATCGATTTGCTTTATCGAACGATGATTTGAAAACAAAATCGAGACCAACTTCTTTTGCTCGAGATGCACATTCACGCGCCATCATTAAGGCGTGATCACTACTCTCAATAACACAAGGACCAGCAATGACGGTGAGTCGCCCATCACCGAACGTGGCTTTACCGACCGAAAAAGGTTTTGTCTTAATTGCTCCGTTCATCGTGCCCTAATTTGTAGGGGCGTCCCTCCGTGGGCGCCCAGCGTTACCTCTAGCCTATCCATATTGATCTTGATCATTTGCGAGGGGCGCCCACGGAGGGACACCCCTACAAATTACACCACCCTCTAAAAAGGTTTCTTGAGTATACGCCCGACTTTGTTCAGAAAAGAACCACCCTTCTTTGGCGAAGGACTCGGACTCGGACTGGGACTAGGGCTGGGCTTCGGCCTCGGTGTTTGAGTCGGGCTGGGTGACGGTAGAGGCAAAGGAGAAGAATCCGGCGAAGGCACGGCATTTACATTTGTTGCTGGCATGGCAGTCCACGATCGCATTGCAACAAGGCCCAGAATACCGAAAGCCAACAGCAAAGAAACCGAGACAAGGATGACGTTACGCACAGTGCGACGTCGTCCCAAACCAATCTCCATCCGCGAAAAAGTTTTTGGTTGAGTTTTCTCTGCTGAAGTCTTGCTGAAAGTACTTGGAGTTACCAGAGTGATTTCGTTGTTGCCCGAGCTGAGCATTCGTCCTTCGCGAAGCCTCGAAATATCAACTACCAATCTGCCTGACGGTGACTCGACGCCGGCAACACGCAACGCGTCAATATCGGGAGATAAGATCAGAGCGTGATATTCAAGTCCAAGCTTCTCGGTCAGCTCCAGCAACTCGTGGCGAAACTCTGCTGCGTTTGCGGGGCGGTCCTCCGGGTTCTTCTCCAAGGCGTGCAAAACAACGTTCTCGAGCTCAAGAGGAATGGCTGCAACGATCTCCCTTGGCGGACGTGGATACTCCGACGCGTGCTTTATCGCAATCGCGAGCGGTGACGACCCGGAGAAAGGAACTGACCCAGTCAGCATCTCGTAGAGAATAACGCCAAGGCTGTAAACGTCGGATGCGGGAGTTAACTCGTGTCCGTTGCATTGTTCGGGCGACATGTAGCGCGGCGTTCCGATCATCACACCGATTTGAGTGAGCGTATTCGGCTCGTCATCATCCAATGTCTCGGCGGCCAGTTTCGCAATGCCGAAGTCGAGAACCTTAACGACTGAAGGCGCTTCGGCACTTTGAGTAACTAAGATGTTGGCTGGTTTTAGATCACGATGGATCACGCCGGCCTCGTGCGCTGCCGCAACGGCAGCTGACGCTTGCAGCATCATCGAAACTGCGCGTGCTGTCTCGAGTGGCGCTTCCTTCGCCAGGATTTCTCGAAGGGTCCGACCTTCGAGCAACTCCATGACGATATAAACATACCCTTCGGAGCTTTCTCCAAAGTCAGTGACTGCGACGGCATTCAAGTGCTGCAAACGTCCGGCTGCTTTGGCTTCGCGTTGGAAACGAACGCGCGAGGATTCCTCTTCAACAAGTCGTTTATTCAGGACCTTAACTGCAACAGCGCGATCGATCAAAAGGTGTCGAGCACGATAAACCGTACCCATCCCACCGCCTCCGAGACGATGTTCGATGCGGTATTTTCCGTCGAGTGTGTGGCCGATTAGAGGATCGGAAGGAATCTCAACAGCAACTGTGGCATCTGCTTGTAATACAGTTCTATCCTCCGGACAAAACTTAATGTCAGAAGGGTAGTGTTTTCCACATTTTGGGCAACTCAGCATTAGGCAACTATTTGTTCGAGGGAAGAGTAAGGGCCGCTCAGAGATTATCTCTTAAAAAAAGGACAGATGCACTTTGGTCCAGCGCTTTTCCTGATTCGCAATAGCTTCGCACAAAAACTCTGAATCCAAAAAATTAACCACGAAGACTCGAAGGCACAAAGAACCTTCTTAATAAAAACATCAAATGCCTCTCATTTAGTGTCTTGATGTCTTTGTGGTTCAGTCTTACGTTCCGCTTTGTGCAAGGTCGTAGGCGTTTTCAGTCTCCACTTGAAGTAACGCTCAAACGTTCGTGCAATATCAAGTCAACCTCGCCGTTCTTTTCGATCGAGGTCTCCGACTGAATACGATTTTCATAGGAAGCCTTAACAAACGAAGCAAAAAGCGGGTGGGCACTCAACGGCTTGGACTTGTATTCAGGATGAAACTGGCCCGCCACAAACCACGGATGTACTTCACGCGGGAGCTCGATCATTTCAACAAACTTGCCATCGGGAGAAACACCACTGAATACCATGCCTTCCTTCTCCAGTACCTGGCGATACTCTGGATTGAACTCATATCGATGACGATGACGTTCGCTGATCTCTTCCACACCACCGTAGATCTCACTTACCAGTGAGCCAGCTGAAAGGCGACAGGGCCACGCACCGAGTCGCATCGTCCCACCTAGTTCCTCGACTCCAACGAGATCTCTCAACTTGAAAATAACCGGATGAGGAGTTTCCAGATCGAACTCTGTTGAATCAGCATCCTTTAACTCACAAACATTTCGCGCATACTCGATGCAGGCTGTTTGCATTCCCAAACAAATTCCAAAATAAGGAGTGCGAGTCTTACGAGCGTAGTAGATCGCGCGAATCATGCCTGCGATGCCGCGTTTGCCAAAGCCTCCGGGAACAAGGATCGCATCGAAATCACGCAAACGTTCCTCATAGTCATCCTCCATTAATTCCTCAGACTCGATCCACTTCACGTCGACTCGGACGTTATTTGCAACGCCACCGTGCGTGAGCGCTTCGCGCAAGGATTTGTAAGAATCTTCAAGCTCGACGTACTTACCCACAATCGCGATCGAAGTTCCGCCACCCGAAGGTTCACGAATTGTCGAGACCAAATTGCGCCATTCTGTTAGATCCGCCTGAGGAGCCTGCTGCTCCAGGCCAAGTAGCGACACAATCAAGGAGTCCAACGCTTGTTCATGAAATGCGAGTGGAACGTCATAGATCGTGTCGACGTCCTGGGCACTTATCACGGCTGATTCTTTGACGTTACAGAACAACGCGATCTTTCCGCGCAGTTCACGTGACAGCGGTTTCTCTGAACGACAGAGAAGAATGTCTGGTGCAATACCAATCTCGCGTAGATCACGAACGGAGTGTTGCGTTGGTTTTGTTTTTAATTCCCCGGCGGCAGCGATGTACGGAACGAGGGTGACGTGGATGAATAGGGCATTTCCAGTTCCCTCTTCATTGCCCATCTGACGTATGGCTTCAAGAAAAGGCAGCGATTCGATGTCGCCAACAGTTCCACCGATCTCCACAATGATCACGTCGGGCTTATCTTTCTCGGCAACTTTACGAACAGCTTCCTTGATTTCGTTCGTGATATGTGGAATCACCTGGATCGTTTTGCCCAGGTAGTCTCCCCGGCGTTCCTTCTCAATCACCGACAAGTAGATTCGACCAGTCGTCCAGTTATTCGCTTGCGAGAGATGCGCGTGCGTGAAACGTTCGTAGTGTCCAAGGTCAAGATCAGTTTCAGCTCCATCATCGGTTACAAACACCTCACCATGTTGGAATGGTGACATCGTTCCCGGATCTACATTTATATAGGGATCCAGTTTAATAAGTGCCACTTGTAATCCGCGGCTTTCAAGTAAGCAACCAATGGATGAGGCAGCAAGTCCCTTACCCAGGCTGGAAACGACTCCGCCAGTTACGAAGATATATTTAGGCATCACACTCTCCCGTTAATCAGGTTGTCTGCTGTTCACCACCATCAGGTTCGCCAGCCTCCGGCGGATCACCTGATCCCTGCTCACCATCGTATCGACCCTCTCGAAGATCTTCTTGAGCCTCAACTGCTTTCTCCGTCGCCGGGTCCAGCGCTTTTTGCAATCCAACTAAACCTGCGCTAAGTAAACCCGGGGCTTCATGTGCCCGTCGTTCAAACTCCTCGACTGTCACATCATAAGGCTTCCCCAACTGAGACAGTCCGAGGAGACCGCAAATCACAACTAAAGCAATTATTCCGAATCCAATCCAATCACCCATTGCTATTTCACCGCGGACTCGCCGCGGGTGCCTCTAACTTCCCTTCGCTAATCAATCCTCGCACACGTTCGAGATCCTCGAAAGTATCAACTCCGGTGGATGAGCTGCTTGCTTCGATTACTCTAATCTTTACACCATGCTCTAGCGCGCGTAACTGTTCGAGTGATTCCGTTCGCTCAAGCGCTGTTTGCGGCCACTTCGTAAATTCCAGGAGCACGTCTCGGCGGTAGACGTAGAGACCGGTGTGCTTGCGAAAAAGTTTCAAAAAGTCAGGTTCAATTTCGTAAGCCGCGTTCGGTGAACCGTGTTTCTTGATTACATCGCGTGGACACGGAATAGGTGACCGTGAAAAGTAGATCGCCTGGCCGTCCTCACCAAGCGCAACCTTGACGAGATCGAAATTTACCAGGTCGTCGAACTCCTCGATAGGTTCCCAAGTTGTAACAATCCCCGCGCCATCAGGTCGTGCCAACTCCTGATGCATTTGCTCGATCGCTCGATCGATCGTTTCAGGAGAAATCAATGGTTCATCGCCCTGGAGATTAACAATAATCTGAGCCTCCGGTAGAGACTCCGCTACTTCAGCAATGCGATCAGTACCACTCACATGAGTCTCGGACGTTAACACGGATTCCAATCCTCGAGAACGAACGGCGTCGACAATTAGTTGACTATCAGTGGCAACAATCACGCGATCGACATTGCGAGCAGCCATTGCCTTCTCGGCAACCCAACAGATCATTGGTTTGCCGGCTATATCTACAAGGGCTTTTTGGGGTAACCGAGTAGATCGGAGACGCGCAGGAATGACTACGACAGTTGTGCTATTGGTTGTTCTAGTGGGATTGTTTTGGGGATTGGAGCCCGTGTGATTCACGGGATAACACGATAGCTTGAGCCCTGTGAGACTGTCAATGAAGGGACAGGGTTTGTTTGGGCATGCAATTGCAGATTTCAGATTGCAGATTGTAGATTGTAGATGAAGCTCGAAGGCGACCTTTCATGAGTAAGACCAATTCGGTGCGAGCTAGATGCTTTCAATTTGAGATCTGAAATTTTTATGCTGGTCTTCTACACACCTCGTTACTACGCCGACATTGGCGAAACGCACATGTTTCCCATTCGCAAATTCGAGCTCGTACGAAATAAGCTCATCGCAGAAAAGACATTGCACCCAGGCGAACTAGAGGAACCTGCGCCCGCTGATGTCGCTGATGTGTTGTTGGTTCACACAGAAGACTACGTCACGCGCTTGCGCAATGGAACGTTAACGGACAAAGAGATTCGGCGACTCGGTCTGCCGTGGTCCGAATCACTCGTTCGCCGCTCCTTCTATGCAGTCGGTGGTACTATCGCTGCCGCGTTGAACTCTATTGCCACAGGTTACTGTTCTAACCTTGCGGGCGGGACTCATCATTCGTTTCCCGATCGTGGCGAAGGTTTTTGCGTACTCAACGACGTTGCGATTGCGATTCGAACGTTGCGTTCGAGGGGCCTCATTCAGCGCGCAGCAATTGTCGACTGCGATGTCCATCAAGGAAACGGCACGGCCACAATTTTTGAAGGTGACAAAGACACTTTCACGTTCTCGATGCACGGGGCAAACAACTATCCGCTCTTCAAAGCTCGCTCGAGCCGGGACGTTGAGTTACCTGATGGAACAACTGATGAAGAATACCTTGCCGTTCTCTCGCAGAACTTGCCTGTTGTCTTCGAACACAAACCTGAAATCGTTTTCTATCTTGCCGGTGCGGACCCATTTGCCGGAGACAAGCTAGGAAAACTTTCTTTGTCCATGATGGGGTTGCGTTTACGAGACGAGCTTGTTCTGCGCGAGTGCTACGAGCGTGAGGTTCCAGTTACCACGGTCATGTCGGGAGGATACGGAAAACAAATCGACGACACGGTAGAAATCCACTGCAACACTATCCGAGCAGTAAAAGCTGTCTTCGAGACTGAATGCGATTACGTCAACGCGGAGAAGTTTCAAACGGCATGAGAACAATTCTGCGTTGGACACTCCGTGTGGTCGTAGGGATCATTATCGGCCTTATTTTGTACGAAGGCATCTTGTTCGTTCGCGTGTTGTGGCTACGTTCGCATAACCCATCTTCAACTTCTCTGATCGACACACGCGACAACGAAGCCCATGAAAAAGGTCAAGAAGCAAGGCGGGAACAAACCTGGGTTCCACTCGACAGAATTTCTACGAATCTCCAGCGTGCAGTGCTTGCCGGCGAAGACACAAACTTCGTAACGCATCACGGTTTCGATTACCAGGCGATCCAAAAGGCCTTTGAGCAAGCGCAACGAGAAGCTGAGAAGGAAGCAAAGAAGGAGGGGGAAGATGATGATTGGTTGCCGAGCCTGCCTGAATTCAGGCGTGGCGGTTCAACGATCTCACAGCAATTGGCGAAGAATCTATACCTGTCGTCTCAGAAGAACTTCATTCGCAAAGGTCAGGAAGCAATAGTCACGGTAATGCTGGAGCGAATACTGACGAAGCGTCGCATTCTGGAAATCTATCTGAACGTTATTGAGTGGGGAGATGGTGTTTACGGAGCCGAAGCCGCGGCCCAACACTATTTTCACAAACCAGCATCGGCATTGACTGCCAGCGAGGCAGGGTTTCTGTCGGCGATGATTCCCAATCCTCGCACTGTTTTCAACCCGCAGCTCAATCCGCGCCGAGTCGCACGACGACAACGCATCATCATGCGCGGCATGCCATTCATAAAACTCCCGTAGTTTCTTTCCCAAATGGAAGGTTTCAATTCTGAAGCCGAGTTCACTTTTTTAGATGGGATCAATTTTCAGGTTGGGAAGGGGACCCTGCCCCCGCCTGGTGTGCAAATATAGTTTGTCTCCTGATTGAAAGAGTGATTGGAGTTCAGCGGGGACAGGGCCCCCTTCCCAACCTGAAAATTGATCCAACCCGCCAGCTGATCCAATCTGAAAATTTTATCTGAGCTCGAATTTGAACTAATACAAAAAGCCCTCCACCGAGGAGGGCCTTTGCATTCAGACTTGTTCAAATTCCTATCTCGCGGCTCTTTGGTTCAATGTAAATGACTTTAAGAACTTCGCGACGTTGGCATCCATTTCTTTGTAAAGCGTGACTGCGAAAT
>Ga0163163_10002204_pt1 | contig 16393 bp, 29 predicted proteins | sample S65metaG_FD_119766 | JGI IMG/M metagenome (GOLD analysis project Ga0163163, IMG submission 119766) | Switchgrass rhizosphere microbial communities from Kellogg Biological Station, Michigan, USA - S6-5 metaG | ecosystem: Host-associated > Plants > Roots > Rhizosphere > Soil | place: USA... | reverse complement strand
GCGGGCAGCCCCGCGCAGTTCCTAAGGATCTCAATGGTACGATGTCACTAACCAGTCCCAACCGCGTAAACTGCAACCACTGAAGGGCCCTTAGCACAGCGGTTAGTGCAGCGGACTCATAATTTTAGGAAGTAGGCTATCTCAAGGTGTAAGTGCCTATCTCTAAAGGCGGGCGATAATCCCGAACTATCAAGAACTAACCCCTCGGGTGTACAGAGGTTGTACGAGAATTTCGTTATGGCATCTTCATGCAGTCGGGTAGTACATTGGACAACAGATGCATGAAGAATGCCAAGTCATCGTGGGAGATTGCAGGAAGGTCTTGGCGACTCTTCCCGAGAACAGCGTTCACTGCGCCATCACGAGTCCGCCCTACTGGGGCTTGCGAGATTACGGCGTCGAAGGACAGATCGGCGCTGAGAACGAAATCGAAGACTACGTCGTGGACTTGGTCGCGGTGTTCCGTGAAGTGCGTCGGATACTGCGCGAGGACGGAAGTCTCTGGCTGAACATCGGCGATTCATACACCAGCGGGAATCGAGGATGGCGGCAAGCGGACAAGAAGAACGCGGCCAGAGGGATGAGCTATCGCCCGCCGAATCCCAAAGGGTTGAAGGACAAGGAACTGATCGGAGTACCGTGGCGGCTGGCGCTGGGCCTTCAGGCTGACGGTTGGTATTTACGCTCAGACATCATTTGGTATAAACCGAACTGCCAACCGGAGAGCGTCAAGGATCGCCCGACGCGTTCACATGAGCACGTGTTCCTTCTGACCAAGAGCCAAGATTATTACTACGATCACGAAGCTGTGAAGGAACCGACTCTTGAGCCGGGAACTCTCCGTCAGCGCCGCGACGTGTGGGCCATCAACACCGAGAGTTCCAAGGAAGCGCACTTCGCGATGTTTCCGCCGAGCCTAGTGAGGGTCTGCATGGAAGCCGGGAGTCCGAGAGGCGGGTTGGTGCTCGACCCGTTCTTCGGCGCGGGCACCGTGGGCGTGGTCGCTCTGCAAGCCGACCGCAAATGTCTGGGTATCGAACTGAAACCCGAGTACGCCGACATCGCGCGAAGTCGAATCGCGGCGGTCAACCCTATGCTGCCTCTGTACTCAGCGGAATCCGCTTGATGTGCCACGAGGCGTGAACGAAGCACAGAGACTTGTCCAACTTCTTGATCTGTAGTTTCCGCTCGGTACCGCCGTCGAAATAGAGTTGAAAGAGGATCTTCCCGTCGCCGTCCGTGACGGTGCAAGTCCCCGGCTTCGGCGTCTGCCTGCTTCCGTTCATCATCTTGATCGTGCCGTCGGCGGCTCTTTCCAGCAGCGCCTTGGGGATCTCGACCAGCTCGTATTCTTGCAGCGTCTCCTGATCCGTAATGCGACGGAGTTGCAGAATGCGCTCATAGGCTGTCATGTGATGGAAGAATCTGTCTCTCAACCCGGAGAGATCCTCCTCGGTTTCCCACTTACCTTTCCCTAGCTCCATAAATTTCGAGATGTGAATAAAATCGCGCTTGATGTCGCCGTCGGCTTGGGTCTTCAAGTTTACCGGGACGCCTTTGATGGTGATGTCGTGGCCCGGATTGCACCTACCCGCGAGCGTCGCCGGTATGCCGCACTTGTTCAACACTCGGTCTAGAGCGTACTCGAACTTGTCCTTCGTGAGAGCTTCCGTCGAGAGACAGTGATGGATCTGAAGGGCGTCCCCGAACATTTCGAGCACGCACTCATTGACCAGATCGGAGTCGGGATTTCGCGTCAGATCGGGCGTCAACTGGAACTGGTTGATGACTCCCTGGGTCCAGTCGAGTTGGCTTTCGCTCAATTTCGACAGGGCTTCCAAGAGCGCCTTGACGCGCTGCTCATGAACGCTCGCGGCGGTGGAGGATTTGTCGCTCAACCCAATCAGTGTATGTAAGCAGGCGGCGGCATTACAAGCTGCGCCCGGTCTGGAGTCTCAGGCCAACAAGGCCCGCCCTAGATTTTTCGCAACAGCCTGCTGTTCCTCGGCGGTGAGCGTCGAGAATCGCATCTGACGCAGTAGGCTTCCAGCTTCCCGCGTTCGGCCAAGCGTGCGGCCTCGATCTCGTCCTTGGCGACGGCGCGTCCCCGACCGAGGCAGCCGTCTGTTGTACAGCGTTTGGTGATGTTCATAGTCCGTGTTATCGGCACAATTTTTCGTGTGAGCTTTAGAGATTTTATTTGCCGTGGAATCTGACGCTTGCGGGAGAACAGGGCCGTGACGTGGTGGCGGATTCGGGGATGTCGTGCTAATGTGATGACGCAGTTCTCACCGCCTTCACTGGCAAAAGTAGCACAGGAGCTTTAGCCCTTCCCTCTTCCCTTCTCTAGGGAACCCCATTTTTCTGGTCCAGGTATCGCCTTGGGCCGAGGTGTGTTCACACGTAACCAAAATTTCAATTTAGGAGATTACACAATGCAATTACTCGTCAAAGAAGTCACAGAAATACTGAGTCAGTTGTTTCCCCGCGCAAGATGTCGAAAATCGCTAATCGTAGTGCCGGGACCGACAGAGAAAGAGGAATTCCGATTCAGATTTGAAGAGGATTCGATCAGTTTAGAGTATCGGGCCAACGGCCCCGCTAACTCGCAACAGCACTGGGAGAAAATTGCCGGGACTCCGCAAGAAGTAGCGAAACGCATCATAGCCGCTATTAAGGAGATGCCGCAAGATTACCGAGATTCGTTCGAGCGATACCAAAAGCAGCAGAAAGAACTAGCGGCGGCAGCGTAGTTAACAGCAACAAGAGGACGCTGAGCGAAATCTCGGCGTCCTTAACAAAATTTCAACTAGCGAAAGGACAAATCAAAATGTTAGACAAAAAGACGATGGATGAGATCACCGCGAGAGTAGCGTACGTGTTGCCCGGCACTGAGTGTAAGCAAGAGGAAGACGGGAGATTCATGTTGCGGGTTCCCGTGCCCTACGGAGTGGAGTCTCGCTTCTGGACTCCGGCGGAGGGGTCTGACAGGTGGACCTGGGAATATTGGCGCTCGACAGGCGATTGGTCTAAAAGAAATCTCGCACTATCGTCGTCGAGTGATGAGTGGAGTCATCCCAAAATCGCGGGAACGCCGAAGGAAATCGCCGACCTGATTCTATTCAACTACTCCATCGCCGACGTAACGATTATCAGCATGGAAGAGGATTTCGGTCGTGGGCGGACGGAAGAGGAAGAGCAAGCAGCAACGGCAGCTTAAGGTAACGAAAAACGGGGCGCGGATCTCGGTTCGCGCCCTTCACATTCAAAAACTGAAAAGGAAAACAAAATGATAAGCAAAAACACAGTAGAAGAGATCACCGCGAGCGTGGCGTGGTATTTGCCCGGAACCACTTGCGCGCAGGAAGCGGAGGGACGATACAGGATTCGGGTTCCCTTGCCTAAGTGCGACCTAGAGGATCATTTCTTGACTCCGTCGGAAGGCTCCGATGAGTGGGCCTACGAACAATGGGAGAAGGGAGAATGGCCGCGCGGCGAGCGAGAAGACGACGGTTGTAGTTCCCTGGGCGACACTCCGCAAGAAATAGCGGAGTACATCGTCTGGATGCACGGCTTCGGTGACGGCACTCTGGACGAATTGCAGGCGCTAGCGGACCTCTGGTTCGCGCGGCAGCAGGAAAAGTACAGGTTGAAAAGGGAGGAGGCGGCCTAGGAGGGAGGAGAGAGGCCCCGGAGAGGCGTGATTGAGGACCTCTCCGGGCGTTTTAAGTGGCTTACCCTTGCGTGGAGGCGACCGACATCACCGACGCGACCTTGGAGAAGATGGTCGAGATGCTGGACGCGAGGTTCGGCATGATCGCGCCTGCTGCGACGGCCACGAAGCCGGCCATGAGCGCGTACTCGACAAGGTCCTGCGCCTTGGTGTTGCGGATCAGTTTCATGATTGCGTTTTTCACGGTGGTTCTCTCTTTCTTGAGTTGATCGGTTGCGTGGGAATCGTTCCTCACAGACGGAGAGGGCAGATCCTCTCGATAGTAAAATTCGTGCGGCAGTCGCGCCGGAAAGCTGAGCCGACGTATGTCTACGCGATCCAGGTGGACGAAGTCCGGGTCGAACTGCGAGGAGTCGGCGGTGATCACTAGGCGTCGCATCACTCGCCTCCGGTGGTGATAGAAGCGCTTGCCAGTGACGCGCCGGTGGCGGGGTCGGTGATGACGACGGTGTATGACGCGGCAGGGTAGAGCGTCTCCGTGAAATCGACCGCCGTGTAGTCGAAGTCGTCGTAGACCGCGCCGTCGCCACGCTTGACCAAGACGTGCACTAGCGACGGGAAGCCCGACCCAGTGAATCGAACGTGGCCCGGATAACAGTTGCCGTTTCCAAGGGTGCCGTCTACACAGGTAGTGGTCAGGCCGGATTGAGCGGACAGTGGGGCGGTGAAATCGCCTGCGACGGTAAGAGTGGCGGCGATTGCTGACGCGAGGATCCAGTCGCGGAGTTTCATGCGGCGGCCTCCAGGTAGAATTCGATCAGGAGATCCGTTTCCAGAGCTATCCTGAAGAGCGTCTCTGCTTCGTGATAGCGGTTGCGCGCGGCGCGATGATAGGCGTGGGCGACGACTTGAAGATCGTCGATCATCATCAGTTGCAGGTTTGTTCGGATCTGTAGTTCTCGGCGTCGGGTCGCTCGGGCCAAAGCGAGCACGAACTGATCGTCAGGCGTCGGGTGATGGGGTCCGTGGCAGGGACACGCGCAGCGCATCAGTTCTAAGCAGGTGTCGTCTTCGTGGCAACCTGCCGCGCAGGCGACGCAAGTTTCAGTGGTCAGTGATCGCGCGGCGTTCATGCTGCCACCGCCTGTTTCTTGTCCAACTTCGCAAGGAACTCTGCGCGGGCCTTGACCGCCTCTGCGAGTTTCGTGAAGCGGGTCTTGAGGACCGTCCCTCTGACTACGGCCTTGAACCATCCGTCACGCGGATAAATCCCCGGCGCGACGGGAGCGTTGCGCTTCGTCGCCGGTTTAGCTTTCTTCTTGGTCATAACTTCTCCTTAAATCATTGATTCAGCGTGGGTTAGACGCCTAGGAGTATTTGGCCTTGTTTCGCACCCATCGTCCAACAGAAAGTGAGAGAAGTGGCTGAAGAATGAGTGAGATAGGACTATGTCTCGGCCGAATCTAAGGCCGAAGTCCTATGACTGGGATAGGAGGAGTACTACCATACAGGCCAGACGGTAGTTGACGGGGCGGGCGATCAGCCTTTAGGCTGGTGGGACCGAGCGGTATGGAACGGTGCGCGTTCTGCAAAGCAGAAGATACGGCGCTGTACGAAAGCGGAGTGCCGATCTGCCTGAAGTGCGTCGCCGTCCGGGAAGCGAACGCCAAGAAGGGTCGTCCCGCGAACGTTCATGACGCGCTGGTTCGCGAATTAGCAGAAGCGACGCTTCGAACTGAATCGGCGACGGAAGAATTCAACGCCGTTACCAGCGAAGTTCCCAGCTTTATCCCGCCCCCGGACGGAACCCAGCGCATTCACGACGCTTCTCACAAGCTAACTGAGGCACGTAAGGCGATGATGAAAGCGCACCACCGACTGAATAATTTTGTCGAACACGGGATCGTGCCTGAAGATTTGAAGCACGGCTAGGCGTCGCTGGTCAGGCTGCGCGCTCCATCACAAGAGCGGACCGAACGTGCATCGCCAAACAAGCGAAGGCAGTTTCGTGGAAATGCCCGTGCGAATGAAAGTCGGCTTGATACCGATCAGCGATGGAAGTAAGGAAGGCGTTCGGGTCAGCTTTGAACGCGGGATCTTTTGCTATAACCTCCTCAAGCTGCTCCTTCGTCACGCCGTAAGCCGTGAAGGCGGCTTCCATATCACGAACTAGAGTCGAGAGAAACGAGGGCCTGTTGGCGACCCACTCCAGCAGCGGTTCTCTCATATTGGTCATCGGCGCGGCTGCGTGACACTTCCGGCATAGCAGAAGAAAGTTGTTCGGGTCGTTATCACTGCCGCCTATCGAGTGAGCGATGATGTGAGCGCGTTCAAGGCGCGTTTTGTTCCAAGACTTCCAACCTACTTCGTAGCCACAGGCAAAGCAGGCCGGTTCATCCTCTACTATCTGACGCCCCGCCAGCGCAGGTTCCACGCACTGCTGCGTGGTCCAGTGTTGGACGATGGTGAGAGGAGACGGCGGCACGATAGCAGCGTAGTCTGCGGTCTTGAATCGAGGCCAGTGTTTCGAGCAGTCAGTTCCGAAGTCCTCGGTCTGTGATCCGAACGACCTGCTGCGGGTGCCAGCGATTGCCACGGCGAGTCGGCACTCCTTCGGCGTTCAGGATGTCCATGATGACGCGGGTCGAGGACCCAGACTTGTGCATGGCGAGTATCCGATCTCGAATCGCCGGTTCCTGTGGATGACGCGGGTCACTCCCGTACAGAGTCGCGCCTTCGCACTTGCCGTTGACGGCCTTCTTGCGGTCACGCGCGGCCTTCAGCTTGGCGACCAGCATCGTCTTTTCATACTGCATAATCGACCCTACGATCTGCCTGAACATCACACGGGTGGGGTTGTCTGAGTCGAGGTCAGGTTCCTCCGTAGACACGAGCGTGATGCCACGCTTCTTCAGATCCCGCAGGATGTGCTCTTGGATGTAGTAGTCACGCGCCAGTCGATCCAGCTTTTCAATAATGATGGTGCGTACGCCGTTTGCCAGGATCGTGGCTATCATCTCAGACCAGGCGGGGCGATCAAGTGATTCCGTCGTCCCGCTCACGCCTTCCTCTTTGAACGTGCGCACTACTCTGAAGCCGTGCGTCGCGGCGAACTTGTTGATGGCGGCGATCTGGCGCGGAAACCCGTCGCCCTTGATCTGTCCACGTCCCGAAACTCGAAGGTAAGCCAGTGCCTTGGTCATGGTTCTTATTGAACTTTGGCGGTCAAGCAGAAGTACAGTGTCCTCGGACATTGTTAAACGACTTGGTTTCAACAGCAGGTCGAGAGGCGTGGTCTGCGGGCCTCGGTTCTCCGACCCTGGGTAGCTCAAGTGACGGGCGGCGATAAGCACGACGGCTTGAGAACCGGCGGCGACGGTTGGCGAGTGGTGTGCGGCAGGCGGCGGCTGTCAGGCGCCTGTAAATGACCGGGCCGGGCCGAGAGGCTGCGAAGGTCCCAAAATGCTAAGTTGTTGACTTCGCACAAAACTAGCCCAGGATTGCCGACAACGTAGACAACTTAGACAACTTGTTTGTACCTAACTCTTCCATGAAGAAAGAAATTCTGGGAGAGAGGGAGTAGAGAAAACTAGAGGGAGAAAAGAAGTACAGAGGAGTTGTCTAAGTTGTCTAAGCTGTCTTTTGGGACCGAGATCCGAGGCGAGCGCGCCGCTGCTTTCGGACCCGATCATGACGCCCTCGGACCAACCTGCCTAAATCCCTGGCCTTCTCCCGTCCGACCAACCTACGCTGTCTTCACACGGTCGGAAGCGAGTCGAACAGGCCCAGTGCGGTACTCACCCTGAATCGGCCCCAGGCAAGCGCGACTCCTTCCGACAGGAGAAAAAAATGGGAGCTGAACAACTGCTCAAAGCGAGGAAGCGAGTCGAGGCTCCCAAGCAGACGGCCGCCGATTTGAAATCTCAACTGCGCGCCCATTTGCGCGCGCATCCTGAGTTGACTTACGCCGAACTGCTCGACGACGCGTGGGACTTTCGTATTCGAGCGACTTGGCGATCAAAACCCGGAGGTTTCAATCAACCTGACGTGGACATCCCCGGCCCGACCAAGGATAAAGATGTCGAGTGGAAATCCTGGGACGTTCCTGAGATCTGCTACCGGCTGATGCTCGAACCTCAAGCTCTGGCGCTGCTCAACGCGGCGGACCTCGCCGCTGCGATGGGAATTTTGGAACGGCTGGCCGGGCATTTCACTCTGCTCAAGTTCAGCAAGGGGTGGAAGGCGGTGTTCGGCACTCCCTGGCTGGGAGCGAGCGAGGAACAGAACTCCGACTACGAGAAGATACTCAGACTGCCCACCGCCGACACGCCCCTGGCGGCGATCCGGCTGGCGGCTGCGCGAGAACTTTCGGAGCAAAGTTCCGAAACGAGGGTCGAGTTCTGAAACTCGGGTGTACAATGTAACTGGACGCGAAGAAATTCGCGAACCTTATCTGAGATTATCAGGGCGTTCTCCTGAACGCCCTGACCTAAATCAGAGAAGCCTACAAGAGCAAGTTCACCCCGTCCGGGCACCGGGAACCTAAAGCAAGTCTCAGAGCGAGGTTCACGGTCGTGTCTATCCCTCCGTCTGCCGTTTTTCCGGCAATCCCTCCCAATCCCGTAACCTCCACATCTGCGGAGCTGTTTCTAAAACTCTTCTCAGGTCTCGAAGACGCGTATCAGTTGCCCAGACCGACGGGCAAGACGAAACCCGAAAACGGAAAATGCGAGTACGATTACACGAACGTAATTAGTGGCTCGATCAGTCTTGCCGTGGTAGAAAGCCATCTCGCAGGCGACCAGTGGCTCTACATCTACCCGATTCACCGCGACAATCAAGTCAATTTCGGTGCGATCGACGTAGACCCTGACGACTACCGCGATTTTGCTGCGGAGCGAGCCAGAATTCTGGGCGAGATCGAGAAACTCGGTCTGTACCTGCTGCCCTGCGAATCCAAATCCGGCGGCCTGCATTTGTACGGCTTCTTTGCGCGTAGAGTGACGGCCGAAAGTGCGCGACTGTACTTCGAAGATTTGGCCCGGCAACTCGGATTGTCTGACGTCGAAATTTTTCCCAAGCAAGACGGTTTAGAGGCGGGCGAAGTCGGCAGCGGCATCAACATGCCTCTGTTCGGTGACGAACGCGCGGCTCTTCGGCCTGACGGGTCCAAGATGACGACCGACGAAGCCTTGGCCCGCGCGGAGAATTTGGCGCGTGATCTGGGAGACATCACCCCGGAGATATATGACGAAGAGCGAGAGAAAGAGTTCGAGCGCTTCGAACTTCCCGACGTAATCGACGCCGAGCGCAACACTACGCTCTACAAGTTCACTCGTTCGATGCGCTGGTACGGGTTCAACAAAGCCGAGATCACGGCGGCCGTCGGCGCTCTCAACTCCAACGTCGCTCGGATGCCGGACCCGCTATCACCCTACGAACTGAGCAAGACGGTGCTGAAGATGCGCCGGAAGATGGGCGCGGACAACGCCTTGCCGGAGTGTGTCACTGCGGGGCGCGAAGAAGCGATGCTCGACATCGGAAAACTGCTGAAGAGCCGATGGAAGCTGGTCGAAGCCGAGATCCTAGCGGTTCTTACGGTGTCGAATCAGGAGCGCTGCTTTCCTCCGTTGCCTGACGACGCGGTGAAGGATGTGGCGGCGAAGGCGGCGAAGTACAAGCCCAGGGCGCGGAAGAACAGCAACCCGACCAAACAAACCGTCAAGAGCGTGGCGGAATTCATCGAGGAAAACGGCGGTCAATTCGCGCGCGGCGTGGGGACAGATCACGTCCTTTACGCCTATCATCAAGGCCGTTATCGATTAGAGGCCGAGATCCTGGTCTTGCAGCGCGCAGTAAAGCGTTACTGCGAGAAGTACGAGACAGTCTGGCAGTCCAAGGAACTTGCCGAGAGAGTGTCTGACTACTTGATGCCTGACGTTCCTGAGATTTGGGAGCGTCCGCCACTCGACATTGTCAACACTCAGACGGGACTTCTAAACGTCCACACGCGAGTGATCACGCCTCACTCGCCAGAGTTCCTTTCGCCGATTCAGCTTCCGATTCAGTACGACCCATCGGCGAGATGCCCGAACATCGAGCAGCTCTGCTCAGAGATCCTGCCCTCAGACACGCAAGACTACATCTTGTATCAGCTGGCCGCGTGGCTGATGATTCCCTACACCGACATCCAGAAGGCGATTCTGTTTTTCGGCGGCGGGAGCAACGGAAAATCAGTTCTGATCAACGTACTGGCGGACTTCATCGGGGAAAATAACTGCTGCGCCTCTACCCTGCACAAGTTAGAGAGCGGGCGCTTCGCGACTCCCGTGCTCGTCGGCAAGCTGGCTAATATCTGCGCCGACCTTCCTGAGCGAAGTTTGTCTGGTACGTCCGTATTGAAGGCCATCACCGGCGGCGACTACTTGGACGGTGAACGGAAGTTCGGCAACTCTTTCAAGTTCAAGCCGTACTCTCGGCTGATCTTCTCGGCGAATAAGTACCCAAGATCTGACGACGACTCACACGGCATGTTCCGACGCTGGCTCATCGTTCCGACAGAGCAAAGGATTTTCGTCGAGGGAGAACCGGGGACCATCGGCGCGGGCATCCTGCGCGCTCGATTCGCCGCTGAACTCCCTGGGCTGCTGAACAAGGCGCTCGACGCGCTTCCACGAGTGCTTCAAGGGAGCATCCAGGAAAGCGACAGCATGAAGTCGGCCTGGAAGGAATTCAGGAGCACGACCGATCCGCTCACCGGATGGCTGGACGAGAACGTCGTGGACGTGGCCGAGAGTTTCATTCCCAAAGATGATCTGGTCAGACGGTTCAACGCCTACTGCACAGACAAGGGCAAACCGGGCACGACGACGACTGGAATGACGCACAGTCTGGCCCAGCTGCGGCCTAACGTCAGACCGACCAAGCGAACGGTGAACAAAAAAGAAGTGTGGTGCTACGTCGGCATCGGTTGGAGAGAGCAGCAATTAACAGACCCAGGATTTTAACTCAAACAAGCAAGGAGAAAAAGCAATGCCCGATTTCAAGATCGTAAGTTTCCGTTCAGTAGTGGGAGCACCGAAGGTAGTGGACGACGAAGTGAACCTGTTGATCGCGGCAGGGTACGCTCTGCAAGGCCGACCGATGTTTCATCCAGACGGATCAGGCGATATGGTCGCCTGCATGGTCAAGCGCGAGGAAGTTCCCGTCAACGAGGCCAAGCGGCGATTCACGCCGAGAGCCTCAGGTCCGTACCCTGCCAACAACCGAGTGGCACGCGGATTCGACGGGCGTTAAAAGTTCCCCGCGTCTTATCTCCTGCGCGCGGGCGCGGCTCGTGGAAACGGGCCGCGAAAGTTTCAAAGCAAGTTCACCGCAGTTTCCCCATTTGAGGTTCATTTATGACGGAAGAGATCAGAGCGATTCTCGACAGCCCCGACATGCCCGTCGATTTTTGGCTGTACAGGATTCAGGAAATTTTAGGTGCCGGGCACGAAGCCAGCAAGAGCGCCGAGGAGTTGCGGCCGCTGGTGAAATTTTTCGCGGCGAAGGGGATCAAGATGCCGACGAGGATGGCCGCGCCCGATTTGAATATGACGGGTCATCGGAGTATTCGTGTCCAGCTGGGTCGGCTGAAACTCCCCGTGAGCATCGCCTTCGAGCTGGGGCAGCTGTCGCCCGATGACTGCAACAAAGCGAAGCAGCTTCACAGGTTGTGCAATGACGTACGCGCGTATTGCGGCCAAAACGACCGGCTCGTGAGGTACTCACGTGACTGACCCCAAGCCCGGAACCATCGAAGCGGCCCAATCAGAGATGTCCGGGTTCCCGGAGGTCACGTTCGACGAGGACGGTCGAGCGCTGGAGTTGGCGCGGTTCATCATCTTTTATATTTGCTGGAATCTCGACTGGAACGCGAAGGCAGACAGCCTTGAACACGCGCTCGCCCGACTAGGTTTCACCTTCCTTGATCGCCTTCCCCTGTTGGTCGCGCTGGCTGCGATGAACGAAAGAGAGCTACCAGAATTATGACCGCCGTGAACAGGAAGATGCTGCTGACGATAGCGACGCGGCTCAGACGGATCACCGAGCAGGACGGCGTCAGTAATTTCGAACTGCTCAGCACGGCCCAGACGATACGCGACATTGTCCGAGAGGAAAAAGAAGATGTTCTCATTGAGAAAACAAAGAATGCCTGAGGCCGCCCCCGCGCCGCCGCCGGTGTTCGATCTTGTGGCGGCTGAAAAGGCGCTACTGAGTCAGTTCGAAATAAAACTCACGGCGACTGGCGCTCTGGTCTACAAGGTGGGCGGCAAATTCGTTCCGTTGACCACAGAAGTGACGGCCAAGTTCTTGCGATCTCACGTGGTCGATACCGACCAAGTGAAATTCTTTCGTCGGGATCTGGTTGACGACTTCACCGCGTTCGTGAAAGCCGGGTTCTAATGTGCCCGATAGGCGTGTATCCGCGCAAGAAACGACCGAAGCAGGAGCGCGTGCCGGAGCCGCCGCGGACTACCAAGCGTGTAACGATCACGTTCGCCGGCGAGCCGGTCAGACTGGCTCTGCGGGGCGTCGTCGAATTCGTCTCTGGCAACAAGAACCCGGTCGAAGTTCTTGATCCTGACGGCAGGGTCAAGAAGTTGCTCATGGCTAATCGGGACGGAAGTTATTCTGCCACCGATTTCTACTTCGACGCGCCGAAGGATTACGCCGTCAGCGGCGCGGCAGGCGAGAAGTGCATCATCACGTACTACCTAACAGCAAGTGAGGAGAACTCATGAAGTTACTGGAGATTTCAAACTATCAATCAGATCTGCCGGGTGCGCTTGCGCAGGCGAAGGCCGACGTGCCGAAGGCCGAAGCCGAGTTGAAAGCGGCAGAGGGCCGACTGGCGGCAGCAGAGAGTCAACGAATGGCGGCACAAAAACGTTACGGCGAATTCGTGTCGAGCATTCCGTTGCTGCGCGACAAGTATCAGGACGCCAAGCGACGCGCCATGGTCCTGGAGTCGGAGGGCGACGGACGCGACACCACAAGCGGGTGGAGCGCGTACCGTCGTTTGAAAAACGAGTACCAGGAGGCCGTAGACACGTTCGCCTGGTTCTCGGTTTTCCCGATGGAGGACGCCGCCATGAATTTCCTGGAGGCTCAGATCGAGGAGAGAGCAGCGACGGCGAATCTGCTCGAAGCCCAGGCCGCCCGCGCACGCTGTGGAGTCTTGGTAGCCACGATGAACGCGCAGCAGTACGATCCGGGAATTCAACTGGACGTGTCGGAGAGTTGGTCGAATTCCGAGAGCAAGCGCGCTTCGGAAATTATCACTCGGGAAATTCCCATTCTGCGGGAACAACTGGCCGCCGCGAAAGCGCAGGTCGAACAGAACCGGGCCGCGATGTCGAACAGCATTTGGCAGTAATCACTAGCAGCACTTCGAAAAGACAAGAGGAAACAACAATGGACAACGAATTGTACTACCAAGAAGTTCAGAGCGTGGTCGACGAAATTTTGGTCGAAGTCTCAAAACAAAAACTCCAACTCAAGGACCCGCCGCGAAAAGATCGGTTCGGAAAGTGGGACAAGACCAGCGGGGCACTGTTCATAACCTCCGTGAAAAACCGGGCCCTGAAGGAGCACAAGGAAGGCGTCGTCACGTTGGCGTCATATTGGCAGGCGGCGGCGGGAATCGTCGGCTCGACCGGCCAAGGCCAGATGCATCGAGTATCGACGGATGACGAGATCCGGGACTATCTCGCCGAGCAGCAGAGGAAGCGGGAAGAAATCCTCGGTGCCGCCGCTCGCCTGAAGGGCGTGGCGCAGTTCAACGTTGTTCCTCCCGTCAATGAAGGGGTGAAGTAATGAGCCAGCAAGACGACGCTCGCGACATCTTGGCGGCGCTGCGCGGAGAACCTGGGACGGAGGTTCTCCGTCCCGAGACGCCGAACGTGACCGGCCTGACGGACGACGCGCGAAACAAAGTTCAGGCCGCGTACGACAGGCAAATGGACGCTCACGTCGCGTATCTGATGACGAAGAAATCATCCACTCTTACAAAGGATGAGCAGGAGACGCTGGGTCGAGAGGTCGGCAGGTATTTTCGAGAGCAGAGGGGATAATGCCCGACGACGAAAAGCGAGAGCAGGAGCCACAAGAGAAGTCAGTCGAGCGCGTGGGCCGCGTGGTGATCATGAGGGACAAGGGCCGGGTCATGCCCGGAGTGAATCCCAACACCGGCGGCCGTCCCAAGGGCAGCACCAACAGGGTGCGCGCCGATATGAAGGAGGAATACGCGGCCTACTGCGAACTGATGGGTCCCCGCGCCAATCTGCTTCTGTTCTACGAATCTGTGCGGGCCAACGACGAACTGCCAATCGACATTCGACTCAAGGCGGCGGACTCCCTGGCTCGCATCGTATTCCCCGTACAATCGCTCGACGCTGGCGAGAAACCTCCGGTCAGTAACGAGATGACTGAGCGCGGCAAAAAATTGGCTGAGGCTCTGAAGTCGGCGTTCACCGGCGGTCTGCCGATGCTGGAGAGTGGCCCCAATGGATGATCTGAGTATCGAAGAACAGCGTCAGGCGGGGCGGGAATTGTCGAGGAACCCCTTCACTCGCGCGCTTGCGGAAGCGATGGTCATATACCAGTGCGAAGGAAAGTTAGACGGCTTTACTAGCGCCCTCGCGCGAGAGGGAATTCGCAAACGGTTCGGTGAAGACGGATTGCAGCGATGGGACGACATGGCGGCGAAGGTCGTGGCGGCGCTGGAGGAAGATGAGACGCCGGGAACCTGACAGTTGGCGGGCGTACGAATACATGCGCAGGGTCGGCGGCTTCACGGCACAAGTCGCCCTGTCACTCGCGCGTGCGGAGCGGTGGTCGTCCGACTCCGGCCTTGAGTTACAGTACGAGATCGGCAGGGCCGTGGCCACGCTCGTCGAGAAGCGACCTACGGAGGAAAGAGGGCAGGAAGGCTGGGACCGGCAGGGCTGGGAGTTCTCGGAGCCGTTAGTGTTCATGCCGACTCCGAAGGGCGTTCCTGAGCGCGTCGTGGCGGCGATTTTGGCTCTGAGGCTCTGGCAGCCGGTGGTATCATAGAGACAGTTCCGAACTCAACTGGTCGGAACTTGCCGGTCGATCTAAGCTGGTAGTCGCCTCTCCACTCACCCCGCCTGGGCACCGGGAACAAGCAAGACAAGTTCAGAGGTTCGCCATGCTGGTGAAGCCCGCCTATTTGCGTCTCAAAGACGCTGCCGCGTACTGCGGCCTTTCAGTTCCTACCATGATGAAGCTGCAAGCCAAGGGTAAAGGCCCGATCAGAATCAAGAAAGGGCGCTGCGTCATTTTCGCGATCAAGCATCTCGACGAATGGCTTCTCAGAGACGCGGAACGAGCGGCCTGACTCACTGGCAGCGGACTCCTGAAGCAAATTAGAATTCCAAACCTATGGCGATTTATCGACGCAAGAAGGCGGACGGCAAGTTCTATCCGCACTGGTGGTACAGATTCAAACGCAACGGCGTTTACGTCTGCCACAACACGAAGCAATCGAACAAGACCGTCGCAGGCGAGCTTGAGAACGAGCACAGATCCAAACTCGCTCGCGGCGAGCACGGTCTGCGCGACTGGCGCGACGTTCCGACCCTGACGGCCTTCCAAGAGCCGTTCATGACTGCAATCGAATCCGAGTGCGGGAACGGCACGGCGAAATTCTACAGAGGTTACTACGCCTCACTGCTGACGTTCGCTCCCCTGGCGAACGCGAGACTCGATCAGATCGACGAGGCTCTCATCGAAAAATTCGTGATGTTCCGCAAGACACAGGTCGCCCATCCCGAGCGGGAAGGTTCGACCAAACTCATAGCTCCGGCCACCGTCAATCGGTCCTTGGCTACTCTGCGGCGTGCGCTCAGGAAGGCCCAAGAGCGGAGGGTCATCGACCGGGTCCCGAAAATCAAGCTGAACCTCAAGGGCGAACGGAACCGGGAGTTCGTCCTGCCGAGAGACAGGGAGGCCGAGTACATCGACGAGTGCCCGGAACTTCTCAAAGACTTGGCCCTGTTCATCCTCTATACCGGCCTGCGAGTGGGCGAGGCCACGCGCCTGGAGTGGCGAGACGTGCATCCCGACCCGGTCGGCGACGCCAAGTACGGCTACGTCCAGATTCGAGAGGGCAAGACCGACAACGCCAAACGAACCGTTCCCCTGCTGCCCCGGCTGGCGGCCATGATCAAACGAAGGGCGGCGACCGCCGTCGATCAGTTCGTGTTTACTCAATGCGCGCCGACGTATTTGTGTCGCCTTCACGGGCGCGTCCGTGAGAAGATGGGTCTACCGGACGACGCCGTGATCCACAGTTTGAGGCATACCCTGCTCACTCGCCTGGCAGAAGTAGGAACTGACATCGGGACGCTGAAGGAGATAGCCGGTCACGCTCGATCCTCCGTGACGGAAAGATACGTTCATCCTTCGAGCGAGTCGAAGGAGCGGGCCTTCGATAAACTAGAAGCCGCGTACCCGGAAATCGCGGCAGGTGTACAGGAGTTGCACATGAAGGCGAGTAAGCGAGAGAAGAAGTCTCGCAAGTAGTTGAGCCGATTTACCTGCGGGCCCTTAGCACAGCGGTTAGTGCAGCGGACTCATAATCCGTTGGTCGATGGTTCGAATCCATCAGGGCCCACCAAATTTCGAAAGAAGGGAACCTCTATGGATCGGCGCGAG
>Ga0163163_10002201_pt1 | contig 16409 bp, 14 predicted proteins | sample S65metaG_FD_119766 | JGI IMG/M metagenome (GOLD analysis project Ga0163163, IMG submission 119766) | Switchgrass rhizosphere microbial communities from Kellogg Biological Station, Michigan, USA - S6-5 metaG | ecosystem: Host-associated > Plants > Roots > Rhizosphere > Soil | place: USA... | reverse complement strand
CGACCTGCGCGAGAAGAAGCGGCGCGGCGAGAAGATTGCCATGCTCACCGCGTACGACGCGAACATGGCGCGACTGCTCGATCGCGCGCGCGTGGACGTGCTGCTCGTCGGCGACTCGGTCGGCGTGGTGATGCTGGGCTACGAGCACACGCTGCCGGTGACCCTGGACGAAATGCTGCATCACACGCGCGCGGTGGCCCGGGGCGCGAGACACGCGCTGGTCGTCGCCGACATGCCGTTCATGACCTACCAGGTCAGCGCAGAGGAGGCGGTGCGCAACGCCGGCCGGCTGCTGCAGGCAGGGGCCGCGGCCGTGAAGGTCGAGGGCGGTCCGGCGGTTATCGGCGCCGTCCGGCGAATGGCTGAAGTGGGCATTCCGGTGATGGGGCATCTCGGCCTGCAGCCACAATCGCTGCATCAGCTGGGTGGCTATCGCCGCCAGGCGACGCAGCGCGAGGACATCGAGGCGCTGGTCGAGGACGCGCACGCGCTCGAACGCGCCGGCGTCTTTGCCATCGTGCTCGAAGCGGTTGGCCACGATGCCGCGCGGCGGGTGACGGCCGGAGTGTCGGTGCCGACGATCGGGATCGGTGCCGGGCCCGACTGCGACGGCCAGGTGCTGGTGAGCCACGACATGCTGGGGCTCTTCGACGGGCACATCCCCTCGTTCGTGAAGCAGTACGCGCATCTGGCCGAGGACGTCGCGCGGGCAGCGCGCGCTTACGCCGACGACGTCCGCGCCGGCCGCTTCCCCGAAGTGGCGAGCCCGGCCGCAACCCGCGAATCCTGATCGACTCGCGGAGCCGCCAATGCCGCTGCGCGTGGTCCACACCATAGACGAGGTCCGCGCCACGCTGGCGGCACGGCGCGCCTCCGGCGCCGTCGGTCTGGTGCCGACGATGGGAGCCCTCCACGCCGGGCACGCGCGTCTCATCGAGAACGCGCGAGCCGAGTGCGCCACCGTGGTCGTGAGCATCTTCGTCAACCCACTGCAGTTCGATCGCGCCGACGACCTGGCGCACTACCCGCGCCCGCTTCAGGCCGACCTCGCGCTCTGCGAGCAGCTGGGGGCGGGCCTGGCGTTCGCGCCGGCGCCCGACGAGATCTATCCGGAGCCGCCCGATGTCACCGTACGCGTCGGGCAGACCGCGAAGTACCTGTGCGGCGCTTTCCGGCCGGGCCACTTCGACGGCGTCGCCACGGTGGTCCTGAAGCTGTTCACCATCGTGCAGCCGGAGGTCGCCTACTTCGGCGAGAAGGACGCGCAGCAGCTGGCGATCGTGCGCCGGATGGTCGCCGATCTGAACGTGCCGGTGCGGATCGCCCCGGTGCCGACCGTGCGCGAGCCGGACGGCCTGGCCTTGAGCTCGCGCAACCAGCACTTGAACGCGTCGGAACGCGCGCTGGCCCCCGCGCTGTTCCTGGCGCTCAGCGCCGCGCGAGCAGCAGTGGCCGCGGGCGCGACGGACGCGGGGGCGGTGAAGCGTGGGGTCGCTGGAAAGATTCCCGCCGACGAGCGCCTGCGCCTCGAGTACCTCGAGCTCGTCGATCCGCGGACATTTCAGCCGGTGGAACGCATCCTGGGACCGGTGGTGGCCGCCGGGGCGCTGTGGGTCGGCTCCACCAGGCTCATCGACAACGTTCTCTGCACGCCGCCATAGAATGGCTCAGGGCTTAGGACTCAGGGCTTAGGCCGGCTTCAGACTTATGACTCGCGCCTTAGCCATTACTGCCGCTCTGGCAATCGCTGCGACGGCGAGTGCGCTCGCGCAGTCGCAGACCGTGGCGTCGCGCGCCGCGCTGGTGAACCGCGGCATCACGCAGGTGCCGGGCATCCGCGTGGGGCATTTCACGCTGACCGAGCGCCCGACCGGCTGCACGGTGGTGCTGGTGGACGGCGAGGGCGCCGTGGGCGGCGTGTCGCAGCGCGGCGGCGCGCCGGGCACCCGCGAAACCGACCTGCTCGATCCGTTGAACATGGTCGATCGCGTCAACGCGATCGTGCTGGCTGGCGGCAGCGCCTATGGTCTCGACGCCGCGCAGGGCGCCGTGAAGTATCTCGAGGAGCGCCACATCGGCTGGAACGTGGGCACCGCCGGCGTGGTGCCAATCGTGCCGGCCGCCATCCTGTTCGACCTCGGCTTCGGCGGCGACCCGAAGATCCGGCCGACGGCGGACTGCGGCTACAAGGCCGCGACCGCCGCGTCGAACGGCGCGGTGCCCGAAGGCAACGTCGGCGCCGGGGCCGGCGCCACCGTCGGGAAGATGGGAGGGCCCGCGCGCGCGATGAAGGGCGGCCTGGGTTCGGCCAGCATCGCGCTGCCCAACGGGCTCATCGTCGGTGCCATCGCGGCGGTCAACGCCGCGGGCGACGTGATCGATCCCGCCACCGGCAAAGTGGTGGCCGGGGTGCGCACCGAGGACGGCAAGGCGCTGGCCGACGTACGCGCGCTGATTCGTTCTGGCGCGATCGGACGCGCCGCACCACGCGCCGGCGGCAACACCACGATCGCCGTCGTGGCCACCAACGCCAAACTGTCGAAGGCGGACATGAGCCGCATCGCGCTGATGGCCGACGACGCGCTGGCCCGCGCCATCGCCCCGTCGCACACGACCGGCGACGGCGACACGGTGTTCGCGCTGGCCACCAACCGGTGGACCGGCGAGGTGAACGTGTCGATCGTCGGCGCGCTGGCCGCCGACGTGCTGGCCGAAGCGATCGTGCGCGCGGTGTCCACCGCCGAACCGCTGGGCGGCCTGCCCTCGGCGCGGGCGCTCGGCAGCGCGCCGCCGCGCGTCCGATAGCAGACGCGCGTGAGTCCACATCTGGCACTTATCGCGGCCTATTCCGTGGCCGTCGTCGGCTTCGGCCTGTGGACCTCGCGCTACGTGCGCGGCAGCAGCGACTTCTTCGTCGCCGGCCGCAGCCTCGGCCCCGGCCTCATCCTCTCGACCATGCTGGCGGCCAACATCGGCGCGGGCGCGACGGTGAACGCGGCCGGTCTCGCCTATCGCGACGGTCTCAGCGCCTGGTGGTGGAGTGGGTCGGCGGGGCTGGCGTCGATCGCCCTTGCCTTCTGGGTGGGCCCGCGCATCTGGACGCTGGCCAAGGAACATGGCTTCTACACCACCGGCGACTTCCTCGAGTACCGCTACGGCTCCGCCGTGCGCGGCATCGTCTCGGTGCTCGTCACGTTCGGGTGCCTGTGGATTCTGGCGGCGCAGCTCATGGCGGGCGCCGCGATCCTCAACGTGCTCACCGGCGCGCCGCGCTGGCTCGGGTCGCTCATCGGCGGCGGCATCATGACGGTCTACTTCGCGGCCGGCGGCCTGCTGGGCACCTCGCTCGTCAACACCTTCCAGCTCCTGGTGATGCTGGGGGGATTCGCGGTGGCGCTGCCGTTCATCATCGGGCACGTCGGCGGACTGCACGCCTTCGCGGCCCCGTCGCTGCCGGCGACCTTCACCGACATCACCTACTCCGCGGGGCCGGGCTCGGGTTGGACGTTCCTGGCGCTCACCGGCCCGGCGTTCGTGATCTCGCCGGGGTTGATTCAAAAGTCGTACGGCGCGGCCAGCGCGCGGGCGCTCAAGATCGGCGTCGGCCTGAACGCCGCCGGGCTTCTGCTCTTCGCGTTCGTGCCGGTGCTGCTGGGGATGGCCGGCCGCGTGGCGCTGCCGCCGCAGGCCAGCCCCGACCTGGTGCTGCCCGCCGTGCTGCAGCAGCTGCTGCCCACGTGGCTCGGCGCGCTCGCGCTTGCCGCCGTGTTCTCCACCGAGGTCGATACCAGCGACGCCATCCTCTTCATGATCTCCACATCGATGTCGAAGGACATCTTCAAGCGCTACCTGAAGCCGGAGGCGAGCGACGCCGAGCTGCTGCGCGTGGCGCGAATCTCGGCGGTGGTCGGAGGCACGCTGGGCGTGCTGCTGTCGATCTACCTGAGCGCCATCGTGCAGGCGATGACCGTGTTCTATTCGCTCCTGGGCGTGAGCCTGTTCGTACCGGTGCTCGGCGGACTGTATTCGCGGCGCGCCGGCCAGGCCGAGGCGCTGGGATCCATCGCCGCCGGCGTACTGACGCTGCTCGTGGTACGCTTCTGGGCTGCCGGCCGCTACCCCTGGCTCGACCCGACGCTGACCGGGCTCGTAGCCGCCGCCCTGGTTTACTTCGCCATGCTGATCGTTCGCCGACGTACGTAGTTAGGCCTTCAGGCCTGCCCGATGTTTCGTAGTTGCAGGCCTTCAGGCCTGCCCGATGTTCGTAGTTGCAGGCCTTCAGGCCTGCCCGATGTTCGTAGTTGCAGGCCTTCAGGCCTGCCCGGAGTTCTCACCGAGTATGAAGACCCATCGCATCGCAGTGATTGCCGGCGACGGCATCGGCAAGGAAGTGATCCCCGCCGGCATCCAGGTACTGAAGGTAGCCGCCGAGCACGACGGCTTCCAGCTGGATTTCACCGACGTCCCCTGGGGCTGCGACTACTACCTGGAAAAGGGGCGGATGCTCGATATCGACTGGCGCGATCAGCTCCTGAAGTTCGATGCGATCTATCTCGGCGCCATCGGCGACCCGCGCGTGTCGGACGCCATCTCGGCGCGCGAGCTGATCCTGCCATTGCGCCAGCGTCTCGGGCAGTACGTGAACCTGCGGCCGATGCGGCTGATGCCGGGCATCAACTCGCCGCTCGCCAACCGCGGCGCGGCGGACATCGACATGATCTGCGTGCGCGAGAACTCCGAGGGCGAATATTGCGGGATGGGTGGCCGGCTGCACGGCGGCACGCCGTACGAGCTGGCGGAGCAGACCGGCATCTTCACCCGCCAGGGCATCGAGCGGATCGCACGCTACGCGTTCAAGCTGGCGCAGACGCGGCCGCGCAAGCTGCTGGCGAGCGCCACCAAGTCGAACGCGCTACAGCACGCGATGGTGCTGTGGGACGAGGTCGTCGCCGACGTCGCCAAGGAATTCCCCGACGTCAAGCTGCAGAAGTACCACGTGGACGCGCTGTGCGCGCGCATGGTGACGCACCCGCAGACGCTCGACGTGATCGTGGCGTCGAACCTGTTCGGCGACATCCTCACCGACATCGGCTCGGCGATCTCGGGCAGCCTCGGCGTCGGCCCAGGCGGCAACATCAACCCCGAGCGCACCACGCCGTCGATGTTCGAGCCGATCCACGGCTCGGCACCCGACATCGCCGGCAAGGGCGTCGCCAACCCGATCGCGGCCATCTGGGCCGGCGCCATGATGGTGGGCCACCTCGGCGAGACGAAGACCGAGGCGCGCATCCTCGCCGCGATCGAAGGCGTGCTCTCGGACGAGCGGGTGAAGACGCCTGACCTCGGCGGCAAAGCGACCACCGCCGACATGACTCGCGCAATCACCGGGGCGCTTGCAGCGGGACAACCGGCGTAGCGACGTTCGGGGTCGGGCAGATCTAAAGAGCTGCCGCTAGGTACGGCGGGAACAGGTCAGTAGTTGCGCTGGAGATCCATTCCCGCGTACAAGCTCGCCACCTGGTCGCCGTAGCCGTTGAACGGCAGCGTCTTCGTCCTCTGGAACAACGACGGGAGCCGCGCTTCGACGGCCTGGGTGTGTCGGGGGTGCGCGACAGCCGGATTGACGTTGGCGTAGAAGCCGTAGGCCTGCGGCCAGGCGATCTGCCACGACGACACGGGTTGCTTCTCGAGGAAGCGGACCTTCACGATCGATTTGATCCCCTTGAACCCGTACTTCCACGGCACCACGAGACGAAGCGGCGCGCCGTTCTGATTGGGAAGCGTCTCGCCGTACAGGCCCACTGCCAGGATCGTGAGCGGGTGCATGGCTTCATCCATGCGCAGCCCCTCGACGTACGGCCACTGGAGCACGTCGGTCCCCTGCCCCGGCATCTGACGGCGGTCGAGGAGCGTCGTGAACTCGACGAAGGCGGCTCGCGAGGTGGGCTCGCAGCGTTTGATCAAGGCAGCAAGGGGAAATCCGGTCCACGGGATCACCATCGACCAGCCCTCGACACACCGGTGCCGGTAGATGCGATCTTCGAGGGTCTGCCCCTTGAGCACGTCCTCGAGGGTGAGAGTGCCGCGCTTGGCGCACTCTCCTTCAATGGTGATGGTCCACGGCTCCTTCGGCTTGAATCCGCGCGCGTTGAGCGCCGGGTCGCTCTTGCTCGTGCCGAACTCGTAGAAGTTGTTGTACGTGGTCAGCTGTTCCCACGTGTTGGGCGTGTCGCTCCCGCTGAGCGCACTCTTCGTCGTCGCCAGCCGGCGGCCGTGAGCCGCGGGTTGCTGCGCGTGCAACTCCGGATTCACGATAGCCGACGCCCCCGCTGCCGCCAGAGCTGACGCAATGAAGGCGCGGCGATTCAGGTAGAAACGCTTGTCGGTGATCTCGGAGCTGGGGATTTTAGCCACGGAAGCGCACCTCGGCATTCATTCGGACTCTGACCGGCACACCGTTCTTCATCGCCGGACTGAAACGCCACTGCTCGAAGTGACGCACCGCGCTCTCGTCGGCCTCGGGCGTCAGCGAGCGGAGGATTCTGACAATCCGGGGCGAACCGTCCTGCTGCAGCACCACGTCGAGCACCACCGAGCCGTTGGCGTGGACGGCCCGCAAAGGGACGGTCGACGTGCGCACGACCCGTGGCGGCGTGACCCCAGGGCCCACCAGCGTAGCCATGTCGTTGGCGATCAGCTCGTTGATACCCTCGCTGCGCAGGCTGAATTCGACGTCGACTTCGGCGTCCATGGCGGCAGGTATTCCGTCGCGCCTCCCGGGACGGAAGCGCCATTGCCGGAGCGCCACCAGCGCGTTCTGGTCGAGCCCGCCTCCCAGACCGTTCACGACCCGTGCACCGGCCACGTGACCGCGCTCGTCAACATGGAACGCGATCGTCACGATGCCCTCGACACCACGGCGGCGCGCTTCGTCGCTGTACAGCGGCGGCGTCGTGTACTCCTCGATCACTGGCAGCGACACCGATCCCTCTGGCTCTGCAACCGCGGCGCCACCAGCCCGGCTGACGCGAACGGTCGGGGCCGCCGGCTCCAGCCCGGAGGACATCGATCCCTGGATCGCGGCCGGAAGCGCCACCGCGCGCACCTCCACGTTCATCGCGTCGCCGCCAGTCATCGCCGCCAGCGGCAACACGAGGAGAACGCTGGCGGCCGCGGTCGCCACCGCGATCCGGCGTGGCACGCGGGCACGGTTCGCGCCCGGGCGCAGGAGCTCGGCGATGCGTCGTTCCAGGTGTTTCGCTCGAGCCATCGCCACGGCCGGGGCGCGCGACGAGACGTGCGGACGACAGGCGCGAACGATCTCCACCATGTCCGCCGCGTACTGGCTGGCCTCGAGGCCGGTGCCAATTACTTGGTCGTCAGCAGCCAGTTCGGTTTCACGACCGAGGGCGCGTTCGGCGGTCCAGAACAACGGGTGGAACCAGTAGACGGCACAGGCCAGCTGCGCCACCAGGTGCACCAGCCAGTCGGCCCGCGCGATGTGAGCGAGCTCGTGGGCCAGCACGGCGCGAACCCGGTCCGCAGGCCAGTCGAGCGCCGCCGCCGGCAGCAGCACGCGGGGACGACGAACGCCCCAGGTCATGGGCATGACGGCGCGCCGGCTCACGAACAGTGCGGGGGCGCGCGAAAGGCCAAGCTGCCGGGCACAGGTCCGACACACCGCCTGGCATCGTCGGTCGTCCAGCGGCCTGGCGTCGCGGGCGAGGCGAACAAGCCTTGCAACGTCGCGAGCGAGCAGCACGAGCGCCACACAGGTGCCGGCCATCCACAGAAACATCAACCACCGGCCCGCGTCCCACGCAGCGGTCTCGACGCCGGTCGGTCTGACGATGACGTCGGCGCCCTGGACCGAAGCCCAGGGGCGTAACGCGGCGAGCGATGACGGCCACGCGTCGCCAAGACGAACGGCCCACTCCGGCTGCCATGGCGGAACCAGAACCGCCAGAAGCGGCAGCATGCCGGCCATCGCCAGACTGGCCGCCCAGAACAGATGCCGCTCGGCCGCGGACCGCCCCCGCAGCCGCGGGATGATCGCGTGCGCGAGAAGCAGAACGACGGTGGCGCCAATCATCTGCGCTTGCCGTCCCGCCTGGCGCGCTCGATGAGTTGCGCGATGCGTTGGAGCTCCTCGTCCGAGAGCCCGTCGCCGTCGCGGCCCACCAGCGCCTCCACCACTTTCTCAGGCGATCCCTCGAAGAAGGTTTCGAGCAGGTGCTTCACCGCGGAGCGCCGCACCTTCTGCGGCGATTCCGCCGGCAGATAGACGTATCGAAGCTGCTCCTCCTCGTGCCTCAGGTGGCCCTTCTCCTCGAGCACGCGCAGCTGTGCGCGCACCGTCGAGTACGACGGGTTTCCGGACAACGCGGTCATGACGTCGCTGACGGAGGCGCGGCCGAGTCGATGGACGATGTCCATGATTTCGCGCTCGCGACGGCTCGGGGCGGCCGGCTTCGGCATTGCCTAATTTTATAGCATAGTGCTAGACCTTTACGCAAGTGGATTCAGAAGCGCCTGCCGGGGCCTGGGCGGTTCTGGCAGGGACGCTGAATGCGGCGGGCATGGTGATGCACCGGGCGCCAAAGCCGGTCTAACGACCCGCAACTACCTACTCAGGGCGGAAACCCCACCGACAGCTTCACCGCGGCGTACTCCGGGTGCACGCTGCCGGCGGCGGCGCGGATGACGAGCGCGGGCTCCACCCACGTCTGAGCCCGCATCCGCTCGGGTAAGTCGCCCGCGCGGACCATCGCGAACAGCGTGACGAGCGGCGGATCGCCCTCCTTGAACACCACCGGGCGCCGTCTCACGATGGACAGCGCGGCCTCGCGCGCGGCCGCCTCCACGCGCTCGCGCTGCTGCTCCGGAAACACGCACGCGAACAGACCGCCAGGCGACAGGTGCGCCGACGCCACCGCGCAGTAGTCGCGGATGTCACCGCGCAGCTCGAACCGGCACGCCACCTTCTGCGGGTGGTCGCCTTCGATGCCGGTGCCGGGCGGAAAGTACGGCGGGCTGCCGAGGACGAGATCGAACCGCTCGTCGGCGCGAAGCGCGTCGGATGAACGGAAATCCGCGTGGCGGATTTCGTAGCGCGGGTCGAGGCCATTGTAGGCGGCCGATTTGCGCGCCAGGTGGACGCTCTCGTCCTGCGCCTCGACGGTCACGAAGCGCGCGCCCGGCAGGCGCCACGCCGCGATCATCCCCACCGACCCGACCCCCGATCCCAGGTCGAGCACCCGCGCGGCCGCCGGCGCCCACGCCGTGCCGTACCAAGCGGTGAGCACGTCGTCGGTCGAAAAGCGATGACCGGTCTTGAGCTGGAAGATGCGGAAGTGGCCGCTGAGCGCGTCGAGCGATTCGCCCTCGGGCAGGTCCGGCGGCTGCGCCGCGCCAGGCGGCACCGGCCCCGGCTTGGCCCACTGCTTGAAGAACGGATCGATCACTGGTAGGAGGAGCCGGGATGCACCAGCCTCAGCATCGCGGTGAAGATCGGGTCGGTGAGATACGGAAACACCCGCCACGCCACCAGCAGGCCGACGAAGGAAAAACTGCCGTTGCGCTGCAGGTCGCGGAGCCGGCGGCCCAGATCCTCGGGCAGGAAGATGCTGAACACCGAGCCGCCGTCGAGCGGCGGCAGCGGCAGCATGTTGAAGGTGCCGAGAATGACGTTCAGCATCAGGAACACCGACAGGATGGTGGCGGTGAAGTTGGCGTCGCCGGCGGTGGCCGACACTACCACGCGGCTGAAGTTGGCGCTCGCGGGCGCGACGAAGATGCCGGCGATCAGCCCCAGCTTGATCAACGCGAACGCGATGGCCGCGAGGATGAAGTTGCCGGCCGGGCCCGCGGCGGCCATCAGTGCCGCGCGCTTCGGATGGCGTTCCGCCCACACCGGATCGTAGGGCGCGCTCGCCCATCCCATCGCCCACCCCTGTGTGAAGGCGGTCAGCAGCGGTACGACGAGCATCCCGATCGGCTCACGCCGGATGTGCGGGATGGGCGACAGCGACACCTGTCCGCCGTGGTACGCCGTCGGGTCGCCGCCCTTCCACGCGACCAGCGCGTGCATCGCTTCGTGGACCGTGGTGGAAAAGAGAAATGCGACGAACCATATGAAGCCCGTTGCGATCGCCGGATCCATGCTTCGCTAGCTTACCTTCCCACCCGCCTCACCCGCCCTACGCGCCCTCGGACGGCTCCGAAGGAGCTGCTCTTTGCAGGCGACTGAGGAGCCGCTCAGTGAGCGTGCGCTGCTCCGGCGAGAACTGCGCGACGGCGGCTTTCACATAGGGGCCGAGCTGCCGGCTGGCGTATTCGGCGTAGCCGGTCTGTCGCACCTCGTCCAGTGTCTGCCGGTAGTGATCGAGCAGCGCGCCGCCGAAGATGCGCCCGGTGCGGCCGGCGCCGGCCACCGCCGACGCCGACAGCCAGCGGAGCCCTTCGGGCAGCGCGCGGATGGCCGACAGCGCCAGCGCCGACGACGTCTCGAACACCGAACGGTTCTGCGCCGCGGCCTCGTCGCGCAGCCGATCCCACAGGCCGGTCACCATCTCGGGCGACGGCAACGAGGTGGGCTGCAGCTTCCGGGCTTCCTCGCGGATGGCGTTCCACTCGGCGCGCAACGACGCCACGTCGAGCGGCAGCGTGTTGATGGCCGAAGCCACGCGCGCCGACGTCTGCTCGAGCCCGTCGAGCACTTCGTCCACCGACTCGAAGGTGGTGTCCTTGTCCAGCAACCCCTGCTGCTTCAACTCGTCGGCGAGCTGCGGGATGAGATGGCGGCCCAGGCCGCACAGGTCGGCCATCGCCGCCAGCACCCACACCGGCGACGCCCTGAAGGCGACCACGCCAAGCAGTTCGACGGCGTTGCCTGCGGTGCGCCGGGCCAGAAAGTCGTCGGGCAGCCGGCTGTCGGCCGGATAGGTGCCCTCGGTCCCGCCCACCTGCTCGATCAGGAAGCGGAGCGTCGTGTCCACCATGTTGCGATAGAGCTGCCCCTGACGGACTTTGTCGGGCAGCACCAGATCGCTTACTTCCCTGGCGAGTCCGGCACCGAGCCCCACGGCCGACCGCACGAGGCGCTCGGGCAGGGTGAGAAGGTAATGCGTCATTCGTAGCGCAGTGCTTCGATGGGGTCGAGACGCGACGCGCGCAACGCCGGCACGAACGAGCTGATGAGCCCGACGAACACCAGGATGGCGGTGCAGACGCCGACGAGTTCGAACGACAGAACCAGGTGGATGTCGCCCGCGCCGGTGGTGTCGTCGAGGATCTCGGACAGGAACGGCCGCGGGCTGGTCAGCCACACCAGCACGTAGGAGAGAGCGACACCGAGCGCTCCGCCCGCGAAGGTCGTCGTCAGCCCTTCGAGGAGGAACTGCGTGAGGATGGCGCTGCGTTTCGCGCCGAGTGCCTTGCGGAGGCCGATCTCGCGCGTCCGTTCGGTCACCGAGACAAACATGATGTTCATCACGCCGACGCCTCCGATCGCCAGCGTCAGCACGCCGATGAACGAGAGCACCAGTTTCAGGCCGAGGACGATGCCGGCTGTGATCTGCTGCAGCTCGGCCGATCCGAAGATGCGCAGTGCACGTGCATCGGCGGGGTTGAACCGCAGCCGCTTGCCGAGCACCTCCTTCACCTGATTGGTCGTCCGGGTATTCAGCGCCGGATCCATCGCCTCGAAAACCAGCGTATTGAGGTACTCGGTGTTCCACATCCGCCCGGCGGTCGTATAGGGGATGAACACGCTCTCCTTGTCGGGCCGGTTGTAGTTGGAGAGCTGGATCTTTTCCTTCATCACGCCGACGACCGTGAAGGCCATCCCGTTGATACGCACGGTCTCGCCGACCGCCTGGGAGGTGCCGAACAGCTTCAACGCCACCTCGCTGCCGAGGAACACCGACCGCCGCTGCAGCCGCACGTCCTCGGCGTCGATGAAGCGCCCCACCGCAGCCACCTGCGAGCGCATGTGCCCGTATGCCGGCGCCACGGCGCGCGCCAGATAGGACGCCTGCTTCGTCCGCCACGCCACGGTGGCCTGATTGAAGAACTCCGGACTCCACGCCTTCACGAGCGGCAGCTGTCCCACCGCCTCCGCGTCGGCGAGCCGCATCCGGATGCGCTTGCCGGCGCGCTCGCCGCCCGACTGCAGGCTGGTCTGGCCGGCGAAGATGATCGACACGCCGTCGCCGAACGCGCCGTTGAACCCGCGCAGGATGGCCTGGTTGAACCCTTCACCGTAGGCGAGCAGCATCACCACCGAGACGATGCCCCACGAGATGCCGAGCATCGAGAGGCCCGAGCGCACGCGGTTGCGCGCCAGCCCGATGAACGCCTCGCGCCCGATTTCGCGCAGCACCCGCAGCGACGACGACGCGCCGCCGGGACGGCGGCGCAGCGCTGGCATCATGGCGGCGGTGGTGGCAGGCGTACTCATCGTGCGCCCTAGTGCCCTTCGTAGCGAAGCGCCTCGACCGGCGGCAGCAAGGCCGCGCGTCGAGCCGGATACGTCGAGGTCACGACACCGATGAAGGTGAGCGCGGCCACCGCGGCCAGCCCCGCCGCCGGCGTGATGACCATGCCCGAGAAGCGCGTGGGCATCGGCAGCAGGTTGATGAGCGAGCACAACCCGAGCGCCACCACAAAGCCCACCGTGCCGCTCAGCATCGTCAGGATGAACCCCTCGAGAAAGAACTGGCGTTGCACGTTTCCGGTCGTGGCACCGAGCGCCTTGCGGACGCCGATCTCCCGGGTGCGCTCGCGCACCGCCACCAGCATGATGTTCATCACGCCCAGGCCGCCGAGCGACAGCGTCACGACTCCCACGATGGTGAAGAACCACTTCATGTGCTCGATCATGCGGCCGAACATCAGCGTCTGCAGCGTCGTGTCCCACATCGCGATGGCGTTGCGGTCGTTCGGGTCGAAGCGGTGGCGTGGCGCGAGCACTCGCCGGACTTCGCGTTCGAGCGGCCAATCGATGTCTTCGATCCGCCCGGTGCGGCTGTTGAGCACGTCGGTGAGCTGCGCGATCACCCACGGCTGGGGCGTGACGATGATGTTCGATACCACGCCGGCCTCGGCGTCGGTGCGCGGGAAGTCGCGTGCCATGGCCGAGAACGGCACGAACACCTTGTCGTTGTCGGGTCCGCTGTAGTTGCTGTCCTGATCCTTCTTGCGGATCTTGCCAATCACCGTGTACGGCAGCCCGTTGATGTAGATCGACTGGCCGAGGCTGTCACGCGTACCAAAAAGCTGAGCGGTGGCGTCGGCACCGACGATGGCGACCCGCAGCGAGCTTTCCTCGTCGGTGAAGCGGAACATCCGCCCGCGCTCGATGTCGATGGTTCGAATGGCCTGATACTGCGGCTCGATGCCGTGCACCTGCAGCGACGCCGAGTTGAAGGCGCTGCGCACGCTCAGATTGCGCTGCAACTCCGGGCTGACCACGGCGATCATGTTCGACTCGGTGGCCAGCGCCCGGGCGTCGCCCACGGTGAGCTGAATAAAACGGCCGGCGCGTTCGCCGCCCGCCTGCTGCGACGTGCGGCCGCCCCAGAGGATGCCGACGTTCTTGCCCAGCTCTTCGAGCACCGCCGTGTTGCCGCGCTGGAATCCCTCGCCCGTGGCGCCGAGCACCACCACGGAAATGATCCCCCACAGGATCCCGAACATGGTCAGAAAGCTGCGCAGCTTGTTGGCGCGCAGGTTCTGAAAGACCTGGACGAAGACTTCGCGCATGAGAGCAGGGCCCGGTCTCTAGCCCGGGAGGACGACCCGGTCGCCGGCCTTCACGCCGTCGCGGATCTGCATCTTGGTGCCGTTGCCGACGCCGACCGTGACCGGCACGCGCCGGCGGCCGGTCTTCGAGCCCGGATCCACCAGATCGACGAACGGCTTGCGCTTGGCGTCGAAGACCACCGCGGCTTCCGGCACGAGCAGCGAGTCCGCGAACTGTTCGAGCAAAATTTCGGCGTTGGCCGTCATGTTGGCCTTGAGCTCCTTGCCGGCGTTGTCGATCGACACCTTCACTTCGAACGTCGTGACATTGTCCTTCTCGACGCCGATCGGCGAGATCTGGGTGACGCGCCCTTCGAACACCTTGTCGGGAAAACTCTCGGTGGTGATCTTCGCCGGCTGCCCCAGCCGCACGCGACCGATGTCGGCCTCGTCCACCTTGCCGCGCACGAACACCTGCTGGATGTCACCCAGCGTCATGACCAGCGTGGCGTTGGCGCCCAGGTTGAGAATGGACGACACCGGGCTCCCGATTTCGACGTCGCGCGTCAACACGGTGGCCCGGATGGGCGCCTTGATCGTGGAGTTGGCCAGTTCCTCCTCGGCCCGCTCGACCGCGGCCCGCGCCTGCGCCACCATGGCGGTGGCCTCGACCACCTTGGCCTGCGAAATCACCAGCTGTCCGCCGGCGGCGCGCTTACGGTTCTCGGCTAGCTCGAGCGCGCTCTTCGCGTCGTCGAGCGACGACTGCGAGACCAGCTTCTGATCGAAGAGCTGCTGCGCCCGCGCGTCGTTCCGGCGCGCGAACTCGACGTCCGGCGCCTCGGCCTCCACCTCGTTCTTCTTGAGCTGTGCGATGGCCGCCTCGCGCGCGGCCTCGGCGGCCTGCAGGTTGGCGCGGGCCTCGCGCAGGCGTGCGGTAAGATTTTCCTTGTCCAGCTCGGCGAGCACGCGACCGGCGTCCACCACCTGATCGACCTCGACGAGCAGACGTTCGATGATGCCGTTGGCCTTCGACTTGATCTCGACCTTGGTAATGGGCTCGACCTTGCCGGTGGCAACCACCGAGCGCGTCATCGTGCCGCGCTCCACGACGGCTACCTTGGAGGGATCGATCGTGGGCGCGGCGCCGTTCAGGCGCGCGAAGCTCCAGAGGCCACCAGCGACCACCACGACCACCGCCGCCAGCAGCCCCCATTTCCTGGATTTCCGCATTCCAACCTCGTAGCCCTTGTTGACGTTGAGCCGGACGGAAAAGTTGCCCGAAACCATGTGGATCCTGAGAACGACCACCGAGGGAGAGCCGGAACGGACATTCCGCGTCCTACCAGGCGTGGCCCGGACCATCGGCCGGTCAACCGGGGCAGACTTCATCCTAGACGCAGCCCTGGTGTCCCGGGTTCACTGCCAGCTGCTCGCCCTGGGCGACGGCGCCCTCGAGGTCCGCGATCTCGAGAGCACCAACGGCACCTACGTCAACGGCGCCCGCGTCGAGCGGGCCCGCCTGTCGCCCGGTGACAAGGTCCAGGTGGGCCGGGTCGAACTCGTCGCTTTACGCGACGAGTAGCGTTCTCCAGGCTTTAGCCTTCAGCCTTTGGCCTCTAGCCTTTTGCCTCTGGGTACTAAGCTTGTTTGCCGGGAGGCTCTTGCCAAAGGCCAAAGGCCAGAGGCTAGAGGCCAGCGGCTAGCGGCTAGCGGCTAGAGGCTAGAGGCCAAAGGCTAGAGGCTTCTGACGTATTCAAGTACGAACGGGTTGGTCTGGCGCTCCCGGCCGATCGTCGTGTCCGGGCCGTGGCCCGGGTGGACCAGGGCGTCGTCGCCGAGCGGAAACAGGACCCCGGTTATCGACCGCATCAGCACGCCGTAGTCGCCGCCCGGCAGGTCCGTGCGCCCGATCGAGCCGGCAAACAGCGTGTCGCCCACGAACAGGTGCGGCGGCCCGGGCGGCCCGGCGTGCCCGACCTGAAGACACACTCCGCCCGGACAGTGGCCTGGCGTGTGGTGGACGGTGACGGTGTAGTCGCCGAAGGCGAACGGCGTGCCGTCGTAGAAAAAGTCGATGGGCGGTTGCGGGCTGACCTTCAGGCCGAACAACCGGCCGTGCTCCACCACCTGCTCGTAGAGAAAGAGGTCGTCGCGGTGCAGGTGTACCGGCACCTGCAGCGCCGCCTTGGCGGCCGCAACGCCGGTTACATGATCGACGTGCGCGTGCGTCAGCAAGATGCGCTGGATGTCGACGTCGGCCTCGAACGCCGCCGCCAGCAGCTGGTCCACCTCGTCCCCAGGGTCGATGAGCACGCCCTCACGCGTGCGCTCGCACCCGACGACGAAACCGTTCTTATAAAACGGCCCTACCGCCCGGACTTCGAGGATCATGGACGTATGGTACTGCGCGAAGTCCGGGAGCCGGGAGCCGGGAGCCGGCCATGATCGTCGCCGTAATCGATGACCTGTTCTTCTCAGTCAAGATCAAGACAGCCGCGAAGACGCTCGGCACCGAGGTCTACTTCGAGCGCACCCCGCAACAGGTGCTCGAGTCGATCCGATCGAAGGCGCCGCGGCTGGTGATCTTCGACCTCGACAGCGCGAAGATGCGGCCGATGGACGCGATAGCGGCGATGAAAGCCGATCCGGCGCTGCGCCACGTG
>Ga0163163_10002200_pt1 | contig 16410 bp, 17 predicted proteins | sample S65metaG_FD_119766 | JGI IMG/M metagenome (GOLD analysis project Ga0163163, IMG submission 119766) | Switchgrass rhizosphere microbial communities from Kellogg Biological Station, Michigan, USA - S6-5 metaG | ecosystem: Host-associated > Plants > Roots > Rhizosphere > Soil | place: USA... | reverse complement strand
TCTGAAACCGTGGAGGATAGCGGAGCCGGGCATGTAATCGCGTTTTCGAGCGCCAAGCCGGGATCGGGAGCATCGACGCTCGCTACCCAAACGGCTTTCGCGCTGCGCCGCTTGACGGGGCAGCGGATTCTTCTGGCGGACTTCGATCTGACCGGCGGAACCATCGGGTTTTATTTGAAACTCAGCCATAACTATTCCGTGGTCGATGCGCTCCAGCACGCCGAGCATCTGGACCCGACTCTGTGGAGTTCGCTGGCGGTGAGCCATGGTGGATTGGACATACTGCCTTCGCCGGCGGCGCCCTACGCTGAACCGATCGACGGCGGCCGGCTGCGCCTGCTGATCGATTATGCGCGCCAGTTCTATGATTGGGTGATTCTGGACCTGCCGACGGTATTCAATCAAATCAGTTTGACGGCGCTCGCCGAGTGCGAGCATGCCTATCTGGTGACTACCTCCGAGCTGCCCAGTCTGCACCTGACTCGCAAAGCCATGGGCATGATCGCCCAGATTGGTTTCCCTCGCGAACGTTTTGAAGTGCTGGTCAACCGCGTGGAGCGGCGCGACGAAATCGGCGCGTCAAATCTGGAAAAATTGTTCAATTGCCCGGTGCATGCCAGCTTGCCCAACGACTATTTTTCGCTGCACCGCGTGGTGACTCTGGGTCAGCCGCTGGGTCCGGAAGGGGAATTGGGCAAGGCCATCGAGAAACTGGCGGCGGGGATGTGCAGCGCGGTCGACGAAGGAAAGAAGCCGGCACTCGCGGCGCGCGACCCGAAAGGCGTGCTGTTGCATGCCTAGGTCCGACCGGCCCATACAGACAAGAAATAAGCGCGTGAAATCAGACAGGAAGACTTAAGAGAAAAATGTTTCCTAACACCGATAACGGCAATAAGAATACCCAGCAGGTTTCCTGGGAGCAGAGGCTCCTTAAGAATGCCGGCCGCCAGAAAGCCAACCTAAAACCGGAATATCAGGAGTTGAAGTTCACGCTCCACCGGAAGCTGGTGGATAAGATCAACCTCGAAGCGCTGGCCACCATCGACAACCAGCGGGTGCGGGCCGAGGTGCGCCAGGCGGTCATTCAGTTGATCGACGGCGAGCCTACGCTGCTCAGCTCGCTTGAGAAACAACAGATCAGCGACGAGGTGCTGGACGAAGTTTTCGGTCTGGGTCCGCTCGAGCCGTTGCTGACCGATCCCACGATTTCCGACATCCTGGTCAACACCTACAAGCAGGTTTACGTGGAACGGCGCGGCTTGCTGGAGCTGACCAACGTGACCTTCCGCGACGATCAGCACCTGCTGCGCATCATCGACAAGATCGTCAGCCAAGTGGGACGCCGCATCGACGAATCGACGCCGATGGTGGACGCCCGCTTGAGCGACGGATCGCGCGTCAACGCCATCATCGCACCCTTGGCGGTTGACGGCCCACTGCTCTCGATACGCCGCTTTTCAACCGACAAATTAATGCCGCCCGATCTGGTCCAACGTCAGGCCATGACCCAGGGCATGATGGAGCTGCTCGAAGCCGCCGTGAAGGCGCGGCTCAACATCATCATCGCGGGCGGAACCGGCTCCGGAAAAACTACGCTGCTCAATGCGCTGTCGTGCTTCATCAACGGCAAGGAGCGCATTGTGACCATCGAAGACGCGGCCGAATTGCAGTTAAAGCAGCCGCACGTGGCGCGCCTTGAAACCCGTCCCGCCAACATCGAAGGCGGGGGTGCGATCCGGCAGCGCGAGTTGCTGGTCAACAGTCTGCGTATGCGGCCCGACCGCATCGTGGTAGGCGAAGTCCGCGGCGAGGAAGCGCTGGACATGCTGCAGGCCATGAACACGGGTCATGACGGTTCGCTGACCACGGTCCACGCCAATTCCCCGCGCGACGCGGTTTCCCGTCTCGAAGTGATGGTGTCGCTTGCCAATTCCAATATGCAGCTGGTCTCGATCCGCCAGCAGATCTCGAGCGCGGTGCACTTGCTGGTGCAAGCCTCGCGTATGAGCGACGGTACACGCCGCGTGATGTCAATCACGGAGGTGACCGGCATGGAAGGCGAAATCATTACGCTGCAGGATCTGTTTGTGTTTGAAAAGCGCGGCATGGATCCGGATGGCAAGGTAGTGGGACGTTTCGCCGCTACCGGCATCCGCCCCAAATTTTACGAAAAACTGCTGAGCGCCGGCATTCGCCTGCGGCAGGACCTGTTTGAAGAAGTGATGGAGATCTGATCATGGGCTTTCTCTTTGTCATTCTCGGAATTTGGGCCGTCGCGATGGTGGCCTGGTTCATGGTGTCGAAGTATTTCAAGGCTTCCGACATCGACCGCGTCAAGGCCCGGCTGCTGGGTACCGCCAAGGGCACCGTGGTTAAGGGCAAGAAAGGCGCGCCGGTCGAGAAGCAGGTCATTATCAACAACACTGATTCCAAGAATCAGTTCGCGCAAAAGGTGGTTGAAAAGTATCAACTGGGGCCCAAACTCGCCACGCTCATGGAGCAGGCGGGATTAAACTGGCCGCCGGCCCGCCTGATTCACTTGACGATCATGACGCTGGGGTCGGTAATGGCGATCGGGTGGCTGTTCCTGCCGATTCCTAAGCTGGTGACGGTGGTGGTGGCTTGCGTGGCAGCCGTGCTGCCCTGGCTGTTCGTGTACCGCAAACGCAAGGCGCGGCTGCATAAGTTCGAAGAGCTGTTCCCGGAGACCCTGGAATTCATTTCGCGTTCAATGCGCGCCGGGCACGCCTTTTCGGTATCTCTCGAAATGATTCATCGCGAGTTCCCCGAGCCGGTTTCAGGCGAATTCCGCCGCACTTTCGAAGAACACAATTTAGGACTGCCCATCGAAGTCGCATTGCAGAAGTTAGCCAAGCGGGTGCCCTCGCTCGATGTGCACTTCTTTGTCTCCGCCGTACTGCTTCAGAAACGTACCGGCGGCAACCTGGCGGAAATTCTGGACAAGCTGGCCTACGTGATTCGCGAACGCTTCAAACTGCGCGGACGCATTCGCGCGGTAAGCGCCCACGGCAAGATGACGGCCACCGCCCTGAGCTGTATTCCGATAGCGGTTGCGATCCTGATGTTTTACACCAATCCGGAATACGTCAAGTTCTTTTTCACCGACGAAGTGGGCCAGATCATGCTGGGCTCGGCCGTGGCACTGCAGTTGATCGGCTACGGCATCATGCAAAAGATCGTGAAGATCGAGGTTTAACGCTATGACGCTGCTCCTGCCCCTCTTGATATTTTTCGGAATCGCCGTCGCCGGCGCCATGTATGGGATGAAGATTTACGTGCGCCCGAAAGAGGCCATGGATCGCGTGGTCGGCGGCGCGCAACAGACCGAGGAACTGGCCTCGCATCCCAGCCTGGCATTCCACGATGTAATGAAGCGCCTGGGTAATATCGTTCCACAATCGCCCAAGGACGTCACCGTCATGCAGCGGCGCCTGATCCGCGCGGGTATTCGCAAGGAGGGGGCGCTTAAGGTCCTCTACGGGGCCAAGGCTGTATGCGGCATCTCCTTCCCGTTGATCGCGGTGGCGGTAGTGGCGGGAGCGGAAACCGACACCAGCAATAAATTCATCGTGATTCTCCTGGCCACCGCAATGGGATTCTTTGGACCCAACGAATATGTACGGCGCAAAGCGACCAAGCGCCAGAAGGAAATAGCCCGCGGCTTGCCCAACGCCCTCGACCTGCTGGTGGTTTGCGTCGAGAGCGGACTGGGTCTCGATCAGGCGATCCTCCAGGTGTCTAAGGAACTGGAACACGCCCACCCTGAGATCAGCGAAGAGTTTGGTTTGGTGAATCTCGAGCTGAAGGCCGGCAAACGCCGCGTGGAGGCGTTACGCAATCTGGGCGAGCGCACCGGCGTCGACGATCTTAAGAAGCTGGTGGCGGTGCTGATTCAAGCCGATCGCTTCGGTACGGGTGTGGCGCAGAGCTTGCGCGCGCACTCCGACTTCATGCGTGTGCAGGCGCGCCAGGTGGCCGAAGAGAAAGCCGCCAAGCTGGGCGTGAAGCTGATTTTCCCGATCTTCTTTTGCATTCTGCCCTCGCTGTTTGTGGTGACGGTGGGACCGGTGGCGATGAAGATCATTCGCGAGTTAGTGCCAATGATGCAGAACATTTAGGACTTGTCTAAAGCTTAGTACCAGAAGAGCCGAATTCACTGTTATCAGGAAAGGAGAAATACGATGGATTCTTCCACTGTTCGAATCGTGTGTGCCGTGCTGGCGATCCTGTTTCTTGGGATCATCGTGCTGCGCCGCAAAAAGAACGCCGAGTAACAAGAAAACTCCTTTCCGGGAGACGCGGGACTCGTGCGCATTTCGCGATTCTTGCGCCCGCGCTCTTCCGGGAATGTGATTTTTCAGAGGTTAGCGGCGCAAGAACCGGTTGCCGACGCAAAGCGATCCATCGGTCTTAAGCATGGCCGCGCCAGATTGTAAAACTGCCTCGCAACGAACGTCTCTTGCCGATAAAGAGAAAAGGGAGTTGATTGAATCCGCAGGGATGACTGCCCTTGAGGTTACAGGGATCGCTGCGCTTGGGGTTACAGGGGTGACTGGACTTGGGGTTGGAGGAGTGAAGTTTATGGGCATGAGGGTAAGGGAAGTGACGCATGTTTCGTAAGTTGCTGTGGGCAACCCTGGGCATTGCCGCCGCGTCCATCGGCGCCGCCCAACCCGCTACCTTCGGGATTCGCGTTCCCATTGCCGGCGAGGCTACCGATCTCGCGATCGACGAGCCGCGCGGCGTGCTGTATATCGACAATTTCACGGCCAACCGCATCGACCGCATGAATCTGGCGACCTTCCAGTTGCAGACGCCTTTTCTGGTCGACCCGAGTCCGGTTGCCATGGCGCTCTCTCCGGATATGCGCTGGCTAGTGGTGGCCCACTACGACAATCCGAAGACCGGAACGCCGACGAATAATCATTTGACGCTGATCGATCTGGTGCTAGGCACACGCAAGACGTTAGCGCTGCCGGAGCCTCCGCTGGCGGTCTCGTTCGGCGCCGACAATCAGGCGTTTGTGGTCACCACCACGGAATTTTTGCTGTACAATCCCGGCTCCAACAGCTTCACATCGCTCGGAACGATCGCGAGCCTGGGGCCCCTGGTTACTCCGGTCCCCGGCGCCACGTTCCCGCCCGACATCACCTTCGCTTCGGTCTCCCGATCGGGCGACGGCATGACGATTTTCGGCATGGGCGGCTCCAACCAGACGGTTACCTTCAGTTACGACGTAGCTTCCCATACCGTGTCCCCGGGCGCCATCGTCCTGTCGAGCGGCAACCTGGGACCTCGCGTAGTGAGCCTCAATCAGGATGGATCGGTCGCGATGGTCGGCTGGATCATGCTGAATCACGGCGCGATTACCAACTTTGTTCCCGACAGTACCAATCAATTCAGCATTGGCACCAGTCTTTTTGACGACTCCCGCGGCTTGATTTACGCTCAGATCCCGGCAACGATTGGCGAACCTCCGGTTCTGCAGGTCCTGGCTGAAGATAATCTCACGGTCCTACAAAAGTTGAAGCTGCCGGAAAATACCAAGGGGAAAAGCATCTTCAATCCAGAGTCGAGCGTGATGTATTCCATCTCCGATTCGGGAGTGCTGGTTCTGCCGGTGGGTTACCTGGATTCCATGTCGCGGGTGAAAGCTTCGGTTCCCAGCCTCTTAGTCCGTGGAAATTTCTGCGACAGCAGCCCCATTTCGCGAACCTTTACGGTGACGGATCCGGGCATCGTCCAGAGCGGGTTCAGTTTCAAGCCGGCGAGCCCCGGAGTCACGGTATCGCCCATGGTCGGGATTACGCCCGCTACCGTTACGGTCACGATCGATCCTTCGGCGTTCTCCGCCCTCCACGGAACTCAGGCAGTGGATCTGGGATTGTCTTCGCCGGACGCTCTCAATGTGATCGATCCGGTGCGCGTGCTGGTGAATCATCCCGATCCCAACCAGCGCGGCACCATTCTCGAAGTCCCCGGAACGCTGGTGGACATTCTGGCGGATCCGGTTCGCGATCGCTATTATGTCTTGCGCCAGGACAACAACACCCTGCTGGTATTTGACGGGGCCAATAACACGCAACTGAAGACCTTGCGCACCAACAACGTCCCCATCACCATGGCCATCAGCTACGACCATCAGTACCTGTACATAGGGCACGATGCTTCCGAGACGCTGGCGGTTTATAACCTGGATGACTTCAGCCGCCGGCCGGATGTGCCTACCGGCGCCGGCAACGGAAACGTGGTGCGTTCGCTCGCGGTGGCCACCAACAAAATCATCGCAACCTCTCAGGATTACAAAGGCCAGGGACACATCCTATTGATTGATCCGGTCACACTCGCGGCCACGCAGCCCGACGCGGTGGGGTTGTGGGTGAATCAGATCCCGATCGGATCGGTCGCGGTTGCAATTGAGAACGGCTCGCAGGTAATGGTGGCGACTCCAAATGGGTTTACTTATCTCTATGACGCTGGCGTGGGCAATTTCACGGTTTCGCGCCAGGATTCCACGGGGCTTTCCGGAGCCTACGCGGCTACTCCAGGCATCTTCGCCGTCGGCGATAAGTTGCTGAATGGTTCACTGGTTCCGTTTCTGGGTCTGGATACCTCGAGTGGCCAGTCTTCCGGTATGGTTTTCTCCTCAGGGGCGGTGCGCACCGGTGCGGCCAGCTCTGTTAGCCCGGGATTCGCGGCGCGAGTGAGATTCGACACTGGCGGTTCCATTCTGCCCACTCTTACCGTGGAAGCACCTCTGCTGCCGCTTGCTAATTCGACGAGCAACTTTATCCGCACTCTTGCGGTGTTGCCGTTCCACAATTCATTTGTCAGCTTGTCGCAGTCGGGTCTTACTTTGCTCGCGGCGAACTACGATGCTCCGCTGCCGCAGCCGGTGATTTCGAGCGTGACCAGCGCGGCCGACGGTACTTCCGGCGTTGCCTCGGGCGGATTGATTTCGATTCGCGGCAGCAATCTCTCGACGTCGCCGGTCGCCGCCGGGACCACGCCGCTTCCCACCGTGCTCGCAAATAGCTGCGTCACCGTGAACGGACGGCCGATCTCGCTGCTGGTGGTTTCTCCGTCGCTCATTAACGCGCAGCTGGACAACAGCACCGGCGGCGGGGCTACCATGAGCATCCGGACGCCGCAAAACGTGAGTCCGAATTTCAGCTTTAACGTTCTTCCCAACGCTCCTGCCGTGTTCCTGAACGGGCAAGCGGGGGACGTGAGCAACTTGCCGGCGATCTATCGGGGCGACAACGGCCTGCTGGTGACCGCTTCGAATCCGGTGAGGCGCGACGATTCGTTGAATATTTACGCGGCCGGTCTGGGGCTGACGTCGCCCGTGGTGCCGGCTGGAACCGTGTCGCCGTCTAATCCATTAGCGGCGGCCATTGTGAAACCCACGGTTACGCTCAATGGTGTGGGGCTTCCCGTGACTTTCGCAGGACTCGCGTCCGGGCAAATTGGCGTGTTTCAGATTTCGGTGACCGTTCCGAGCAGTGTGCCGCTGGGATTGAGTGTGCCGCTAACCATTACTCAAGGCGGACAGTCGCAGACGGTGAACGTCCGCGTGGTGAATTAAGAACAACGTGGGCCGGCCGGTGGAAGCGCGAAACTCGATCGCCCGGCAAGCGGCTCACCTAGGGAAAGACAGCGAAAAGAACAGGGGAAATAACATGAGACTGTACCGCATATTCGGAGTTTGCGCGATGGGTCTGATTGGCTTGGCTCCGGCCGCGCTGGCGCAGAAGTGGGAGTTCGGCGGCGGCATCGGCGGCAGCTTTTATCCTTCGCGCGATATTAACAACGGCTCCACCTCGGCTAGCGCCGGGATCCGGACCAATATCGCAAGCGGTGTCTGGCTGGGCCAGAATATGTCGAACAAATGGGGCGGCGAAATCCGCTTCGACTATCAATTGGGCGACCTCTCGCTCGAGCGCGGCTCGACCAAGGCCACATTGACCGCCCAGTCCTACGGTCTGCATTACGATGTGCTGTGGCACGCCACGCGGCGCGGTTCGAAAGTACGGCCGTTCCTGGCGGCCGGCGCAGGTATCAAAGTTTATCGCTCTACCGGGCAGCCGGGGCCGGTGCAGCCGCTATTCCAATACGCTTTGCTCACGAAGGGCGACGAACTAAAGGCGCTGCTGAGCCTGGGCGCGGGCGTCAAGTGGCAGATCGCAGATTCCCTGCAACTGCGCCTGGAAGTGCACGACTACATCACGCCCTTCCCCAAGGAACTGATTGCTCCCAACGTGGGGTCCAAGGCGCCCGGAGTTTTGCAGAATATCGTACCGATGCTGGCAATCGCCTATACGTTTTAACTGTGGGCTTTCGCGGTGAGTCGCGAATGAAATTGTATGTACTTTGACGCAACGCCGATGAACATGACCATCATGCTGGTGGTCGCTCTCGCGATCATCGCCATCTTCCTGCTCAGCCGGGGACGCTACGACAGTAACCTGCCGCTGCTCTACTACAGCGCTGCCATGGCCTTGACTCTGATGTCGGACCGGGGCCTCCCCCTTATGCTGCTTTACTCCGGCATCGCTTTCGCCCTGGTTTTGCGCTTTGAATTTATGGGCAAGGGCTTCACCAAGTTCGTCGGGGTGTTGAATTCGCTCGCCATCGGTCTTACGGTGCTGGTGTTCTTGAACGATGTGTTCGGCGATGGACGCGCGCTGTTCTAATTCTGACGGCTAATCTTTGACGACAGGCAACCCCGCTTCGTTCCACGCGCGCCATCCGCCGTCGAGCGAAATTGCATTGCGATAACCCATCTTCTGCAGCGCATCGGCCACCAGCGCCGAGCGGTAGCCGCCGCCGCAATACAGCACCATCTTGGCGGAGGTATCCGGCACGCGCGCTTCGATGTCGCGCTCAATGGTTCCCTTGCTCATGTGGATTGCTCCCGCGGCATGGCCCGCGGCCCATTCGTGGTCTTCACGAACGTCAATCAGTAAATGATCTTCGCGCGGCATCTTTTGATAAGCGGCGATATCTACTTCTTCAATCCGCGATTTGGCGTCCTTCACCAAAGCCAGGAAACCGGGACTGTGTGCTTTGTGGGGTGTCGTCATAAGAGCCTTTCCTGCCAGCTAGGAAACCCGCCGTATGCGCGCTCCCACGCCCGCGAGTTTCGCTTCGATTCTGTCATACCCGCGATCGATGTGATAGACCCGATCGATGACGGTCTCCCCGTCCGCGGCCAAACCAGCCAGCACCAGCGAAGCACTGGCGCGCAGATCGCTGGCAATCACTTGCGCTCCGGAAAGCGGCATAGGTCCGGCCACCATTGCCTGACGGCCCTCCAGCCGGATGTTAGCTCCCATGCGCGCCAGTTCCTGTGCATGCATGAAGCGGTTTTCGAAGATGGTCTCAGTGATGATCGATATGCCCTCGGCGCGCGTCATCAACGCCATGAATTGGGCCTGCAAATCGGTGGCGAAGCCGGGGTGCTCTTCGGTGGTGACATCCACGCTGCGCAGCTTCGGTCCGCAACGCGCCCGCAGTGTCCCCGGCACCGGTTCACTTACCTCTACGCCCACGCTGCGCAGCTTGGCGATGAACGCGCGCAGGTGATCCGGCTCGCAGCAGGTGACATGGAGATCCCCGCGGGTGATGGCTGCGGCGATCAGAAAAGTTCCCGTCTCGATGCGGTCGGCGATGATTGCGTGCCGCGCACCGCGCAATTTCGTAACACCCTTGATGCGGATCACGCTGGTCCCAGCACCTTCGATGGACGCGCCCATTTTGGTGAGCAGAGTCGCCAGGTCCACCACTTCCGGCTCGCGCGCGGCATTATGAATGATGGTCTCGCCGCGCGCCAGCACCGCGGCCATCATCAAGTCCTCGGTGCCTGTGACCGTGATGCGGTCGAAATGCACTTCAGCGCCTTCGAGGCCGTGCGGCGCTTCGGCTTCAATGTATCCATGCTCCTGGCGAACCGTCGCGCCCAACTGTTCCAGACCAGCTACATGAAGATTGATGGGGCGGGCGCCAATGGCGCATCCTCCCGGCACCGAAACCCGCGCGCGGCCGCAGCGGGCTACCAGCGGACCCAGCACCAGGCTCGAAGCACGCATGGTTTTGACCAGGTCATACGGCGCCTCGGCGTTCTGGATCGCATCTGCCTCGACCGTTACCCGCTCGCCATCGATGGTGACGCGCGCGCCGGCGTGTTCCAGAAGCTTCTCCATGGTGTGGATATCGCGCACCGGCGGAATGCGGTCGAGCACCACCGGGTCCGCCGTCAGCAGGCACGCCGCCAGCGCCGGGAGCGCCGAATTCTTCGCACCACTGACGGCGATTTCGCCTTCGAGCGGTGCCCCTCCGTGGATCTCAAACTTGTCCAAATGACGCCAAAGCCTCCCGTATCCGCCCGCCCGCCTGGGCCAGCAATCGCTCCGCTTCGCCGCGCGAAGTCTTCGTCTTCTCCATGATGATCGCGGTGCGGACGCTGTTTCCACCCGCCGCCAGCAGCTCCGCCGCCCGCTCGGCCGATGCGCCGGTGGCCTGACGAATGATCCGCCGCGCGCGCTCGGTTAATTTTTGATTGGTGGGCTGGACGTTTACCATCCAGCTGCCGTAGACATGGCCTAGCCGGATCATCACGGCCGTGCTGATCATGTTAAGGACCAGCTTGGTGGCGGTGCCGGCACGCAGCCGCGTCGACCCGGCCAGCACTTCCGGCCCGGGCTTGGGTTCGATGGGATAATCCACGGCGCGAGACAACTCTGAATCCGGCGTGCAGCTGATGCCGCAAGTAATGGCTCCCAGTGCGCGTGCCTGCGCCACTGCTCCCAGAACGTAGGGCGTCCGGCCACTGGCGGCGATACCCACCAGAACGTCACCCGAACCGAACCCCGAGTCAAGCAGGTCGCGCGCGCCGGCCTCCGGATCGTCTTCGCTGATTTCCGAAGAACGGCTCAATGCGGGCGCGCCGCCCGCCATAATGCCGTGTACCAGGTCGGGAGGGACGCTAAAAGTGGGCGGGCACTCGGCGGCGTCGAGCACGCCCAGACGTCCGCTGCTTCCGGCCCCCAGGTAGACCAGGTGGCCGCCCTGCTCGAGAACCTTCACAATAGCCTCCACCGCCGCCGCGATGCGTGGGATTTCCTGGGCCACGGCGGCCGGAACTTCCGCGTCGGCGGAGTTTAAGATGCTTAGGATTTGCGCTATAGGGAGAGAATCCAGGTCTGGCGAACCTTGGTGGGGTTGCTCCGTCAAGAGGTCATCAAGCATTGGTGTGGCGTCTACGAATCTTTGGTTTCCATTGTATTACTACGCGGTTAACCTGCATGCCCCCAAGTGGCGCAATACAAAGTGTTTCGGAGAAGTCCGGCGTGCTCCTGACCCTTCCAACCTCGAGGGCTCTCCTCATAATAAGCCACTTATCGATTGGGCCCCGGTGTTGCGCTTAACAGTCTCAGAAACCCACTGTTCATCTAAGGCTAAGTCCGTTGACAGGGGATCAAGAAAGACCTTATACTCCGAAAGTACTATGAGTAGGCGGTACTACTGCCTACCACGAATATAAGACGAAAGTTCGGAGGAGATACGATTAAAATGAGAAAGTTATTGAGCAGTATTGCGTTCGGGGCAGTCGCAATCTGCATGACAAGTTCTGCGGCGATGGCGACCAGTACTTGCCCAACTGGGCAGTATAGTGCCTACACAGGTGGTGGTTTCAGTTGTGCTACCAACAACCTCACCTTCAGCCTTTTCGGATTCAACCCCACCGCTTCGGGAGGAGCTGCAGTACCTACGGCGGCGAGTGTTGGAGTCACGCCGATAGATCAACTCCGGAACGAGGGCTTCACGTTTAATCCTGGATTCAATGTGTCAGCTGGTCAATCTCAGGACGTTGCACTTAGCTTTCTTGTGACAGCCGCTCCCGGCACGTTGATTGACGATCTTTCCATCGGCTTCAATGGGTCTGTTACTGGAAACGGAACGACTGTTTTTTCCGAGAAGTACTGCACCGGCGGGTTCAACACCAATTGCACGATTTTCACGGTTTCTAATCCCGGTTCGCTCGACCAACATATCAATATTACGCCAACCACCCAGCTTTGGATCACTAAGGATTTCGGTGCCACTTCCAACACGGGAAGTGCGTCGGTCTCCCAAGTCACGAACCAATACTCCAACACGTCCGCAGTTCCCGAGCCTGCGAGCCTCTCTTTGATGGGTCTCGGTCTGCTGGGTCTGGGCCTGATCGGCCGGCGGCGCAAGGCGTAGTTCTTCTTTTCCTTCAATAACGTCTTTTGAGGGCGTAGCGAAAGCTGCGCCTTCTTTCCCGTTTCCGAATCTATCCCACGTACAAAGAGCGTCCTAAGCAGGACGCTCTTTGTAATGGAAATAGGGACTTGGCCAGTTGAGCGGTCTATAACCCTTACCCGCAGCCTTCCACGGTCTCGATATTTCCACAGCTTATATCCCACGCAAAAAGAGCGTCCCAAGTAGGACGCTCTTTGCAAATCACACAAATTGGTGTTTGCCCGTTGAGCCGGGCGATAGCTCTTACGCGCTAAACGAACTGCCGCAGCCGCAGGTGGACTTCACGTTGGGGTTGTTGAACTTAAATCCAGAGCCTTCGAGCGTCTCCACGTAGTCCACTTGTACGCCGTCGAGATAGAGCAGGCTGGCCTGGTCGATGAATAACTGCAAGTCGCCAAATTTGTAGGTCTTGTCCAGCATGCCCGGCGTATTCTCGAACGCCATGGAATAGCTGAAACCGGAGCAACCACCGCCTACCACCGAGATCCGGAGACCGGCGGGCTTGGGCTCCTGAGTGTCCAGGATCTCCTTGACCTTGCTTACGGCGGTTTCTGTTAGTTGTACCATGTGTATTAGACCTCCCCTACATTGTACTATGATGCGGGGCGGGGAGCCAGAGGTTCAGCGAATACGCGCTCCATTGGCGAATCATCTGCCTGTGAATCAGGGACCGTATTTGCCGTAACTTAAGTGGAGCCAGCCGCGTCCGACCCAGTAGCGAGGGATCGGTAGCCATGGACGCCTCAATAACGACATTACCCTTTCCGGTTGCAGGCGAGGGAACCCGGGCGAGGACCCGAGTGGATCATAAGACCAGCGAAGAAGCGGCACTGGTACGCCGCGTCCAGGCGCGTGACGAGATGGCTTTCCGCGAGGTCGTGGAACGCTACCAGTCCAAGGTGTTTTCGATCATATTCGGCATCCTGCGCAACCGCAACGACGCCGAGGACATTGCGCAGCAGGTTTTCGCGAAAGTCTATTTTTCGATCAAAAACTTCGATTTTCGCAGCTCGCTGCTCACCTGGATCTATAAGATCACGGTGAACGAGTGCTACGATTATCTGCGCAAGAAGCGAGTTCGCAAGCTGGTTTACGAGAGTGACTTTTCGCAGGAGGACGCCCAGCGTATGGAAGCTTCCGAACCTGCCATTGACGGGGCGGTTCCCGCCGATACGCGGCTCGCGCAGAGAGACCTGATCCTAAAGCTTCTGTCCAAGGTTTCCGAAGAAGAGCGTAGCCTGATTTTGTTGAAGGAAGTGGAAGGGCATTCAGTTGAAGAACTGGCCGGAATGACCGGGTTGAACGAGAACACAATTAAGGTAAAATTGTTCCGGACCCGGCAGAAGCTACTCCGGGCGGCGGGGCGTTTGACCCGCACGCGGTAAGTGGGCCCAGATTGTAAGCGGGCCAGATTTTTAAGCGGGCATTAGACCCGTCAATGAAGTTGAGAGTTGTGACTGAGGGAAGAACCATGCATCGCGAGATTCGGGATCATATTGAAGACGTGCTGCGCGGCGGGGACACTCCGAAAGACGCACGGGAACATTTGGCCCACTGCGACGAGTGCCAGACTGAGGTGCGGAGCATGCAGGAACAGACCGCGCTTATTCGGGAATTGCGGGCGCCCGCAGACTTCGCCGAGGACCTCCATCCCGGCTTCTACGCGCGCGTGATGGAACGCATCGAAGCCGAAGGCCCCATATCCATCTGGAATCTCTTTATTGAATCGCCGTTCGGACGCCGCATCGCGGTAGCCTCGCTGGCGCTGGCTTTGCTGATAGGCGTTTATGTAGTGACCTCAGAGCGTGCGATGGAAGATTCGACGATTGCGCTCGAATCGCAGCAGTCGGTCACGGAGCAGATTTTCGTGGCGGGTGAAGACGCGCCGGCCCGAGAAATTACGCGAGTGGATCAGTCGCAGTCGGACGAGTCATCGCAAGACGCCGTCTTAGCGAATCTGGTCACCTATCGGGAACAGTAGGACCAAATGTCATCCCCCTGCAATCTGAAAGTGGCTGGGACGCTGGTGGTGGTATTTCTGGCGGGAGCCGCCGTGGGTGCGTTGAGCATGCAGATGGGACTCCACGAAAGATTGCACCGCACGGTTTCCGCTGCCACGCTTCCGGTGATCCGCAAAGCGTCCAGCAGCGATGCCCTGGTCCAAAGGTTCAAGACCGATCTCAATCTCTCCGCGGATCAGACCGACAAAATCGCGATGGTCCTCGCCGACTACCGCGAGTATTATCACAGCCTGGAAGATCAGTTGGACGACGTTCGCTCTACCGGGAAATCGCGGATCATGCAAATCCTCGACGAGCAGCAGCGCGCCAAGTTCGAGAAGATCGTGGGCGATCTGCAACCCCAGTTGGAAGCCAAGTAGACGGTTCCAGCGTCAGCGCGTATGCGTCGAAACGGTGCGCTTCAGCTTTTCGCGCGTTCGGCCATCTTGCGCTCGATAGCCTTCCAAAGTCGGGCCTCGACTTCCTCAGGAATGGCTTTCTGCTCCATGCCCTTGTAAACCTGCAACGTCTTTAGAGTGGTGTCGACAATGACAAAGCAGTTGGGGCATTTGTTCACGTGCGCTTCGAGATTGGCCTTGATCGCGGCGTCTACATTGGGATCGAGATAATCGTTCAGTTCCTGGAGGAACTGTTTACAGGTAACCAAGTAGATCGTCCCCTTTCCGCTTAAACTGGCGGGTCAGTTTTTCCCGGAGCGCCAAACGCGCCCTTAATAGTCTACTCTTAACGGCCGGCACCGAAATCCCGAGCGCCTCGGCAGTGTCTTCCGTGCTCAATTCTTCGATGTCGCGAAGTGTGAAGACGGTTCGGAAATCTGGCTTCAAATCATCCACCGCCTCGCTCAGGATGTGCTGCATTTCATCCCGCGAATAGCGTTGTTCGGGGTTGTCCTCCCAGACGGCGATCTCCCGTTTCACCTCTTCTTCGCCTGTTTCGATGGGTTCGTCCAGGGATACGAAGCGGTTGCCCTTGCGCTTCCGGAGCTTCATGAGGGATTCGTTCACGGCGATGCGCACGATCCAGGTGTAGAACTTCGAATTGCCCTGGAAGCCGGAGAGGTGCTCGTAGGCCTTGAGGAAGGTTTCCTGCAGGACGTCTTCGGCGTCCTCGTCATTCTGGGTGATGTTCTTGGCGACGCGATAGATCTTGCGGCTGTACTCCGCCACCAGCGCGGCGAAGGCCGCCTGCTCCCCGGCCTGCGCGCGCGCGACGAGGTTCGACTCGTCGAATGTAGGCGCACTGGATGCGGGAACGGGGGTGGGTGTCACAAGACCTCTTTATTCAATATAGCAGTGGGGTGGACGTGGCTAACTACTTCAGGACGTCATCGCTCACCCAGCCGGTACTCATAAGGTTAACTCTACACTTCGAGCTCTCGATCGTCAGTCTCTGACCTGTCTCGATATCCAGGGTCTGAAGGCTTCCAACATATCCGGTGCCCAGGCCGCAGAACCCATTTGAGAAAACTAACAGGTATCGCGAGTCGGGGGACCAGTCGACCCGACCGGTCTCATCGGAACCCAAGCGCCTCTGCAATGACAGGTCGCTCGTCCTGATTAGTTCAATTTCCATCTGCTCTGCGAAACTGAGGGCAGCGATCCACTTCCCATCGGGGGACCACGACGCTGCAGTTCCTGCCCAGAGTTTTTCCACTCTATGCTCTTTTAAATTGACGACACCCACCTGGCCTTTCCTCGCTGTCCCGACTACCCGGGTACCGTCGGGCGAAATACTGAGGTCGCTCCAGGATGACAAATAATCACATCCGGAACCGAGATTGTCGATGATTTTCTCAATAGTACCCATTGTTATATCCAGCTCGAAGAGGCCGCATTGCTGAACTGCGCTCTGCCCATACATCGCTGAAATGACGGTCTTGTCTCCAGCGGTGTCGACCGTAAGACTATTGAAGTAGTTATTGAATTCGTCTGAGTGTGGTAAACGGGTAAGTCGGCTCGGATTTATCGTGATGGCGCTTAACCGGCGTGGGCCTCCATTGGGGCCGACGATTCCATATATGGTCCGCCCATCGGCTGAGAAAGTCATTCCACTAACTATAGCTGGAAGACTAATCCTAACT
>Ga0163163_10002199_pt1 | contig 16414 bp, 16 predicted proteins | sample S65metaG_FD_119766 | JGI IMG/M metagenome (GOLD analysis project Ga0163163, IMG submission 119766) | Switchgrass rhizosphere microbial communities from Kellogg Biological Station, Michigan, USA - S6-5 metaG | ecosystem: Host-associated > Plants > Roots > Rhizosphere > Soil | place: USA... | reverse complement strand
TCGCAAAGACTTCTCGATAGCGAGAAGCGCGTTCCGGCCTGGCACGCTGCTGGAATCACTAGTTCCTCTTCGAGATCGGATAGATCGATGGGAGCAGTTGAAACAGCACGTTGGCGCCCTTACGTGGCCGAAACTAAAATTGCCAAAATACTTCTCTGCTCTGATCGTGGCTCTCCTTCTCGGAGTCGGCACAGTCACCTATCTTTGGACCGGCCAAGGTGCCGATCAAAAATTCCTGCTTGTGACGACTGCTATGGGAATAGCTGCCTTGATCGCACTCCCTGTCTCCAGGCCGCTGCGAACCAGTCTTGCTGGCCAAACGGTAGGAAGCCTTACAGATTTCATTGTTTCCTCCAACAGCTTTCTTGTCGGACCCGTTTCGAATGAATGGACTCGAGAGCGTATTCGGCTTGATGTTAAGCGGATCATCGTGGAACAGTTGGCGGTTTCGCCAGACTTCAGCGATGACGCTTCCTTTGTTGATGATTTGGGCCTCGATTAGAGCTTCGGCGCGTGGCTTCGCCAGTTTCTCCCTTCCCTCCCGATATAATTGCTGAGTAATGATTCAGACCCTATTTGGTAGCCTTGATCAACCCGAGGAAAAATCATTTTTAGACCGCATGAAGCAGGCGGTCACGCGCACGCGCGAGAGCTTGGCGGAGCGGATCGACGAGGTCGTCAGCTTCAACAAGGAGATCGACCGCAACACCTTAGACGATCTGGAGGGCACCTTGCTCGCCGCCGACCTTGGGACTACGACCACGAACGAGGTACTGGGCAAGATGCGCGAGAAGGTCGATCGCAAGCAGATCGGCGATGCGGGAGAGTTAAAGCGTGTCTTGAAGGAAGAGCTGTTAGCTATTCTCTCAGCGTCTACTAACAAGCCTGCCAATCGCGTCGATGGCGAACCCGAAGTAATCCTGGTAGTTGGTGTAAATGGGGTCGGCAAGACTACCACGATCGGCAAGCTAGCCCATACGCTTCGAGCCCAGGGCAAGTCAGTTTTGATGTGTGCGGCCGATACATTCCGGGCCGCAGCCATCGAGCAATTGGAGATTTGGGGTGACCGAACGGGAACGGAAGTGATCAAAACGAAGCCCGGAGGCGACCCCTCGGCCGTTCTCTTCGATTCCCTGCAGGCAGCCAAGGCGCGCAACACCGACTACGTCATAGTCGACACGGCGGGACGGCTTCATACGAAATCGAACCTTATGCTGGAGTTGGAGAAAATGCGCCGCACGGCCGGACGGATCATCGAGGGCGCTCCGCACGAGACACTGCTCGTGATGGACGCTACGACCGGGCAGAACGGACTTCAACAGGCGCGACTGTTCACGCAGGCGGCAGGCGTGACCGGCATCGTGTTGACCAAGCTGGACGGAACTGCAAAGGGCGGCGTTGTGATCGCAATCTCGCGCGAACTCGGATTGCCGGTCCGGTATGTGGGTGTTGGCGAAAAGCAGGGCGACTTGCTGCCGTTCAACGCGAATGACTTTGTGGAATCGATGTTCGCTTAATCAGATACCGGGTACGAGATGCGAAACGCGATGCCTCTGATCTCCTGATTTGCGAACCTAGTACCTGGTACCTCGCACCTTCTTCTATGGCTAACCACAATCACGACGAACTCTTTATGAAGCAGGCGCTGGAATTGGCGCGACAGGGAGTCGGTCTGGCTTCACCGAACCCATGTGTCGGGGCGGTGATCGTCGATGAGCGTGGCCGGATCGTTGGCCGCGGTTTCCACACCTACGAGGGCCGGAAACACGCCGAGGTGCTGGCCATCGAAGAGGCGGGAGCGAACGCTCGTGGCAACACACTCTATATCAATCTCGAGCCATGCTCGCATACAGGTCGAACGGGACCATGCGCTGACGCAGTGATCGCGGCGGGAATCCACCGTGTGGTTTCGGCTATGCGGGATCCCAATCCACTGGTTGCTGGGAAAGGCTTCGACAGGCTTCGCGCCGCTGGCGTCGACGTAGTTGAAGGAATACTTGAAGGCGAAGCTCGGCAGCTGAACGAGAGCTTTTCCCGATTCATCCGCACGCGGATGCCGTTTGGCATACTCAAGACGGCAATGACTTTGGATGGGAAAATCGGAGGAGCGTCGGGGGTTTCGCGGAACCTGACTGCGCTTGGCAGTGGTCAGGCATCGATCTACATAACCGGCGAGGAATCGCTACGTAAAGTGCACGAACTTCGCCATGCCAGTGATGCAATCATGGTTGGCGTGGGAACGGTCATAGCGGACGATCCGCTGCTGACGGATCGCTCGGGAAAGACTCGACGCCGAAACCTGTTACGAATCATTCTCGACTCACGCTTACGACTACCCGTGGAGTCGCGTGTGGTGAAAACCTGTGACAAGGACGTAATTGTGTTCTGTTCTTTCAGCGAGGAAAAGAAGCGCAAGGAACTGGAGAGTCACGGTGTAATAGTCGAACAGGTACAACTTGCGGGATTGCAAGTAGTCGGCGGTGCGGACGCAATCCCTCATGATGGGCGCCCTGATCTTGCACGCGTGTTCCGGCGCCTGGGGAAGATGGACATAACGAGCGTTCTGGTCGAGGGCGGTGCAATGGTTAACTGGGCCTGCCTGCAAGCCGAAGTTATCGATAAGGTTTGGCTCTTCTACGCACCTAAGCTGCTGGGCGGCGACGGCGCTGTTCCCTTCCTCTCGTCTGGACATTCGCAAATGAGCGAAGCGACTCGGGTGAAGAAGATTGCGCTGCATCGGTTCGGAGATGATTTTGCCGTAGAGGGATACTTGCGGGAGGAGTAGTTGTGATCACGTCACAGCGCACTTCAGAGGTTGTTAGGTAACATTAATCTGGTAAGAGTTTTCTTCATCAAGTCGTTCAACTACGAACGAAGAACTAGGAATACCGAGTCATGTTTACTGGAATCGTGGAAGAAGTTGGTCATATTGCGAAGATCGAGCAGCGCGGTGAGAATCGCCGGTTGACGGTAGAAGCCTCGGGCGTTACCAAGGAATTGAAGACCGGCAACAGCGTCGCGGTGAGTGGCGTCTGCCTGACGGCGCTCGATATAACTCCGACGACTTTCTGTGCCGACCTTGCACCGGAAACTTGGGTGCGCACCTCGTTCTCGAGAATCACCCAAGGCGCCCTGGTAAATCTTGAACTGCCCCTGCGAGCAGATGGCCGTATGGGCGGCCACATCGTCCAGGGACACGTGGATGGCGTCGGCAAACTGCTTGCGTTCGACCGCGTCCCAGACTCGGAGAATTGGTGGCTGCACATCGAGGTCCCAGCCGAGATGGAGAAATACTTCGTCTACAAGGGATCGGTATCTATCGAGGGCATCAGTTTGACGGTAGCGAAACTGGATGGACTGATCTTGTCAGTTGCGATCATTCCTCATACCGTCGAAATGACGAATTTGAAAACGCTGAAGCCCGGCGACCCCATCAACCTCGAAGCAGACATTGTCGCCAAGTATCTCGAAAAATGGTTTAAGCAGGGACGCGAGCAGAGCGGACTGACAGTAGCAGCGCTGGCCACAAAGGGCTTCTGAAAGCAGCTTTCTGGTTCCAACCGCAAAACCAGCGGCTCCCCATGGGAGCCGTTATTCTTGCCGTTGCTTTTGCCATTGCCTTGCCGTTGAAACTAGAAACTCGCAACTCTTTCCCTACCCCGGCTTCCGAATCGTTTCCATCAACTCCATCGAGTCCAGGTGCATGAACTCGCGCACGATATCGATTTCGGAATCCTTCATTTCTGCCGGCGGCCCGTCGTAAACCTTTTTTCCTTCGTGCAAAAAGAGGACGCGGTCGGCGATCTTCTGGGCGAGCGCCATATCGTGCGTAACGACTATGGAAGTAAGCTTCAACTGATACTTTAACTTCTTAATGAGATCCCCAAGAAGTTGCGCCATTAATGGATCGACCATCGTCGTCGGCTCATCGTAGAGCACGCACTCCGGTTGCGCTGCCAGCGCCCTCGCGATCGCAACGGAACGCTTCATCCCGGTTGATAGATCAGACGGCACGTGGTCGCGATATTGACCGACGCCGACCATCTCCAGCAATCCGTCGACAATCTGGTAGATCTGCACTTCCGTGAGGTCTCCCCGTTCGCGCAACGGGAAAGCGACGTTCTCGCCAACCGTGAGCGAGTCAAAGAGGGCACCGTTCTGGAAGACCATGGTGACCTTCTTGCGGATGCGCTCCAATTCCCTCTCGTTGTAATCCGTGATGTCTTCGTGTGCGACCCACACACGGCCCGAGTCCGGTTTAAGGAAGCCCATGATGTGGTGGAGCGAGACGGATTTTCCGACACCTGAACGCCCCAGAATCGCAACCGTTTCGCCCGGCCTGACTATGAAGCTGACGTCGTCCAGTACGACCTTTGGACCGAAGGCCTTGTAGACATGTTGGAACTCGATATAGGGATTCTGCTGATCAGTCATCGGTTCAATATGCAGAGCTTAAGGTACAAGATTCTTGCGCAACAAGGAACGGTTCACTTTCCGGTAGTGGAGAATTTCTTGAACTCCTCGGGCGTATTCACATTCATAAACATCTCGGGCAAGAATCCGGCGGCAAGCACCTCTTCTTCGGATAAAACAAGCAGTGAGTTGGGGTCAAAGCTGGCAGCAACCTTGTTTTGCCCCCGTTCAAGAGCTTCTTCGGCACGATCCTTAAAGCTTCTCCGATAGATGCCGCAGAGCGGATGCAGGCCTCCTCCTACCGATGCCACCGTGACTTGCTTGCCTGCCTGGTGGGCCTGCTGCAACATCCAGCCCAGCAGGTCAGTAGTTACCTGGGGAAGGTCGACGGCGAGAAATATGTTCCACTCGGTCTTTGTGACTGAAAGAGCGGCGTGAATGCCGGCCAACGGGCCGCGGTCAGGATAGAGATCTTCGACAATCTCTCCGGCCCAGGCGTAGATCCCGTACCGTTGGCGTGGTCCGACGATAGCCACTTCCCCTGCAATCGCGCTGGCAACCGCGAGTGCGTTCTCAAGCAGAGTGCTGCCGGAGGGGAGGCGCAGGAAGGCTTTGTCGTGGCCCATCCGCTCGCTTTTGCCTCCGGTCAGGATGAAGGCGGTCACGTCTGGCTGGGCGGGGTGCGGAGTGTATTCGGTATCAGGCACGGCAGAATCCTAACGCGGATCGACGACAAATGCGTAGTGGTCTTATCTACTAACCCTGTGTCGGTTCATTTGCTACAATCCAGCCCTTCCCCACTAACTGTCCAGGATGATGCAAAACATAAGACGCAGGCTGTTGATAGCGGTCTCGGCTGTAATTACGATGCTCCTCGTCAGCGTCGTCGGATACCGTGTTCTCGGCGGCCCGAACGTCACCCTGCTGCAGGCGCTGTACATGGCCGTTATCACTCTCGCCGGAATCGGTTACAGCGAGGTAGTCGAGACTGCGCACAACCCCGCCCTCCGAATCTTTAATATGTTCGTTGTCCTGGTGGGCGTAATCATTGTTGTATATGCCTTCTCCGCGGTCACGGCGTTCCTGGTAGATGGTCAGATAAAGCAACTGTTCTGGAGACGCAAGATGCTGAAAAAGATCGGTGAACTACGCCAACACTACATCGTTTGCGGCGCCGGCGATACGGGACGGTACGCGGTTCAGGAGTTCCAAAAGACAGGCACCCCTTACGTCATGATCGAGATCGACGAAGCCTCGATGCGACGATTGATTGAGCACGAGTCGAAACTGTTTCAGAATGTCCTTTACATCCAAGGGGACGCTACCGACGAGTCCGTTCTGGACCAGGCGGGAGTCGAGCATGCGGCAGGACTGATCGCCGGGCTCAATAGTGACAAGGACAATCTCGTAATAACGGTAATGGCGCGTCAGAAGAACCCAAAGTTAAGGATTGTGGCGCGTTGCGCTGATGTGAAATTCGCAGAGCGAATCAGTCGTGCCGGGGCGAATTCAACCGTATCTCCCACGCATATCGGCGGAATGAGGTTGGCATCGGAAGCGTTGCGTCCCCATGTCGTCAGCTTCCTGGACATGATGCTACGTGAGCAGACACGTACATTACGGATTGAAGAAATCGCAGTAAAGGACCACTCAGGTTGGATAGGAAGCACGCTGGAGAAGGTCGGCTTGCGCACTGCGTACAATCTGCTGCCGCTGGCAGTGAAGAAGGAAGAGGTCGGATCGAAATTTGTATTCAACCCGTCGGAGGGGATGGTGATCACCTCCGGCACAGTAGTTATCGTCATGGGCGACGTCGCCGATGTCCAGCGCGCGCGAATGCAAGCGGACGTTAGGTCTCCCGCGAACGCATAGGAATCAGTTTGGTATCCCGGATCCCCCCGGCTGCCACTGAATCTCCATCCCAATAATTCGCCCCGCCAAGTCCAAATCCAATTTCGCGGGAGCGTTGAGAACGGCGTCTCCGCTGAACCCTGGTACCGCAATCAGGACGCGAGGCTCGATGTAATCAACCATCGTGTCATTGCGGATAAACTGCATTGCCATCTCATTTCGGCAGGGTTTAGGGAGTTCGAACGTAAGGTCCGCAAGCTCCCCGGTTTCTGAAACCGAGATTGCGGCCTCGACGGGCATTCGGGTCTTGATCTCATCTGTTGAAATCTGGAGGTGAGGCTTGAAGGAAACGTAATAAAGAAAACCATCCTCCGGGTCGAATTCTGAACGTTCAATCTTGAATGGCATGTATGAGAGCCTTACTTCCTTTGGACGCGGTCGTTGTAACACAAATAGACTCCTCGGGGAAGCAAATGACAGCGAACGATTTAGGTACGTGCCGAACGACCGATTTGTTCAGTAATGAGTCAGCAACCCTGACAAAGCCAACTGTAAGTAACGTAAGTTGTGGGCCTTAGGACGGAAGTTTTCCACAACAAATCGGACATTAGGGGGTTTGAAAGCTGCAGGACACTCGCTATTCCATGTGTAGTGGGCTATGCTGGCGCGGAGAAATTTCGTATCCAGACAGTAACAAACAGCAACTCTGCATCTAATGGAATATCCGATTCCCAGAGGAGTTTCAAAGGTATGAAGGCGAAGGCACTGCTGTACCTTGTCGTGATCGCTGGGCTGGTGCTGATGATCGGCACGGCCTGCAATAAGTCAGCCGGCGCGCGCGGTGACGCACAGGTCGCAACCGACGTGCAATCCAAGATTTTTTCTGACCCGAACGTCCAGAGCCGACAGATCAGTGTGCAATCCGCAAATGGCGTCGTCACCCTGTCTGGCAATGTAAATTCAGAAACAGAACGTACCGCTGCCGCGCAGGATGCAGCCGGTATCGAAGGCGTTAAGACCGTCGTCAACAATTTGACTACGCAGGCGGCACAAGCTCAGCCGGCCCCGATGCAGGAAGAACAACCTGCAACGGAAACGAAACCAGCTGCAAAGCCTGCCATGCGTGAGCATCGGCCGAGTGCACGTCATCAGAGCAGCACTCCGAGCTCTAGCTCCGACGCAAGTAACATGGCCAGCACTCCCGCCACATCACCATCTTCCAACACGCCAGTAGCAGCGGCACCTCCGCCACCGCCGCAACCCAAAAAGATTGCGGTGCCGGCGGGAACGCAGCTCTCGATCCGCTTGGTCGATGCGCTCGATTCTGAGAAGAACCAGGTGGGAGATTCATTCAGGGCTACCTTGAATGCGCCGGTCGTGATCGAGGACGAAGTAGTAGTACCGCAGGACGCCGATGTTCAGGGTCGCGTGGTGGATGTGAAGAGCGCCGGCCGATATGCCGGGGCAGCAACAATGGTGCTTGAGCTGACGAGCGTCAGCTTTAATGGCAAGACATATAACCTGACCACCAACCAGTGGACGCGTGAAACCAAGGGTCGCGGTAAGAGCACAGCCGGAAAAGTCGGCGGTGGTGCGGTTCTCGGAGCAATCATCGGCGGCATCGCCGGCGGCGGCAAGGGAGCTGCCATCGGAACCGTTGCTGGCGCGGGCGCAGGTGGCGGAGTCGCTACGGTCGGTAAGGGAACACAGATTCACCTCGGCTCCGAAGCTTTGCTGAGCTTCAGCCTGCAGAACCCCGTTACCGTAATGACGCAGCCCGGCGGTAACCAGAACAATCGGAAATCGATGAACGAGTAGTTATTTGTAGGGTTGACGAAGGACGGTCCAAAAGACCGTCCTTTTTTGTTTAGCAGAAAAGGTTTGTCACCGCTGGCTTCTTGGCAACTGCTCACGTCTTCTGCGCAACTACTTTCAGGATGCCGAAGTTCACCGCCATCGTCCATGCTTGCTCGGAAGACGTACCCTTCCTGGAACGAACCCTCCAATCGCTGGATGTTGCCAGCGACATCCTGTTGATCAACGAAGAGCGCGATTCTGAAATTAAAGCGATTGGACGACGTCACCTGGTTAGAGAGAAGAACGGAGTACAAGGTGTCACCGCAGGTGCTTACCTGATGGACGCCTTCCATCCGTGGATCCTGGTGATTCGTCCGGGCGAGGAACTGAGTGACGAATTGCGGCGTAACTTGGACGAGTGGCGGCGTAACAAGAAAGACGAGTCTAACGGCTACCGACTGCTCGTCGTTGAACAGAATGGAAGCAAGGCTCACCCGCTGGCACCCGAACTTCGACTGGTGAATCGTCGCCAGGTCAATTGGATCGGCGAAATACCCCCCAATATGGAAGCGCCGACTCTTCCGGGCGCGCTCTTGCGTCATGAACGTGGGCAGCAAGAAGAGCGTCTCGCGTCCTAATCCATAGGTTTACCCTCTAGGGCCATTGGCCCCACGACACTTCGGAAGCCCGCATTCCGAAGCTATAATCACCCTCGACTCCAACTGGCACGGTATAAACATTGGATCCCAACACAGTCTTCACGGCGGCGGCCTTCATCTTCGGCCTCGTCTTCGGAAGCTTTCTGAACGTCTGTATCTACCGGATGCCACGTGGGCTTTCGGTGGTCGCGCCACGCTCCGCCTGCCCAAGTTGCAAAACACCGATCGCCGCCGCGGACAACATACCGATCATCAGTTGGCTCATGCTGAGGGGCCGATGCCGGCATTGCAAGGCTCCCATCTCGGCTCGTTATCTTGGAGTGGAACTCCTGACCGGGCTGCTATTTGCGACGTGCGTCTGGCAGTTTGGCCCGACACTGGTTGCCCTTAAATACATCGTGTTTTCATTCCTCTTACTTGGTCTGATATTTACGGACTGCGAAAACCGCCTTCTTCCCGATCTGCTCACTCTTCCGGGATTTGTCCTTGGCTTGGTTTTCAGCCTGTTCATACCGATGGACGGACTCTTCGAATATGCTTACGGGACCAGCATCGATTGGCGGTGGTTGTCGCTTGGAGATGCATTACTAGGTGCGATCATAGGCGGCGGTTTTGTTTGGGCGGCGGGCGAACTCTACTTCCGAATGCGCGGCATCGCCGGCATGGGCTTTGGGGACGTGAAGCTTCTGTTGCTGATCGGCGCTTTCCTTGGCGCACGGATGACGACGCTCACGATTTTCGGCGCATCGATTTCAGCGGCTGTCATCGGGCTGATACTCTTCCCCGCCGTCTATCGAAAGCGCCAGAGGGCTGCTTCGTTACAACGTCGCTTTGCTGACCCTAAGGAGCGAAAGCAGGAAGCGTACGATTCAGCGATGCGGTGCATGCGCCTTCCTTTCGGCTCATTCCTTGGTGGCGCCGCGCTCTTTGCAGTGTTCTTTGGCGATCGGCTCGCCAACTGGTATCTAGGATTGTTTCGTTGAGGGAATTGCTCACCAACCCGGTGGTGTTGCGCGCCATTCTGACGTTCGTGCTGGCGCTGGCCCTCCTGGTTTTCGGCGTAGCCCTGATTCGGCGGATGCGGCAGTCCATAACCGACGACAACCAGCCGGCAAAACGCGCCACCGGAGAACAGTCGGGATTCGCGCTGGAGGCCTACCACGGCGTTATCCAACGATTAAAAGAGCAGGAACAGGAACTGGTTCGGCTGCGAGCCGAGGCTTCAGCTCGTGCTTCGGCCAGCGAGAACATGAGTTCCGTCGTGCTCACCAACCTCACATCTGGAGTACTTCTCTTTAATAATATGGGGATGGTGCAGCAGGCAAACCAGGCTGCACGAACCATTCTCGGGTATGCCTCTCCTCTTAGCTTGCATGCACGCGACATCTTCAGGACGGTCACGGCACTACGTCTGGAGAACGGAGAGAAACACGCTACCGGTATTGCGCTGATGCAGGCGGTTCAAATAGCGATTGGACAAGGAACACCATTCCGCCGGATGGAAGCCGATTATCGAACGCCCTCCGGCGAAGACCGCGTGCTCGGCATCACTCTTTCGCCGGTGAAAGGTGCATCTGGTGAAGGTCTCGGTGCGGCTTGCCTGGTAAGCGACCTCACACAGATCACAGTGCTGGAACGAGAAGCTCGAACCCGGCAGAACCTCGCGGCGCTGGGAGAAATGTCGGCCGGCATTGCGCACGAGTTTAAGAACTCACTGGCGACCATCAGCGGCTATGCACAGATGCTCGGCACTTCGGGCGATTCAGGCGCGCGCGAGTTCGGACAAAAGATACGGCGGGAGACAGAGAACTTGACGCGGGTAGTATCGGATTTTCTTGCCTTCGCAAGAGGGCCCCAGGAAGTCGCCAGGGTACCAGTAGAATTGGCGCCGTTGCTGGAGGATTGCGCGCGCGAATCTAACGTCGAGCTTAGCCTCGGCAACGGCTCTCGATTGACCTTACTCGGAGATCGGACGGCACTGCGTCAATTGTTCTCGAACTTGTTTCGAAACGGTTCGGAAGCTGCCGGCGGCCACTGTCGAATCGAGGTAACCGCATCCAGCCGCGACCAACTGGCGGAGATTCGTATCAAGGACAACGGGCCGGGCATTCCTCCGGATGTCCTTGAAAAGATATTCATTCCCTTCTACACGACCAAGCCCAGCGGTACCGGACTTGGACTGGCACTGGTGCACCGTATTGCCACCGACCACGGTGGGAAGGTTACGGTAGTCTCTGGCCAAGAGGGCACCACCTTTATACTTTCGCTTCCCGCCGCAAACTAGGGCATCATGTTGCTGGTGTCGGCGCTAGAATACCGACGAGAACACCTGTTTTGCAGGTCGAGACAGGTGCGGCAGGGGGAATTTGCATGAAGCAGTCCTGGAAACTCGTGTTCTGTGCAGTTGTCGTGATGACCGCGACCGCATCGGCCTCAGCACAATCGTTGGGAGAGACTGCACGGCAGGAACGCGCCAAGCAAAAACCTCAAGCTTCTAAGACGATCACGAATGAGGACATCCCGTCCGTCGATACTTCGGTGGCTTCTGTAGCCTCCGAGGGCGACAAGAAGGATGACGCCGACAGCAAGGATGCGAAGAAGAAAGAGCTCTCCGCCGACGACAAACTCAAAGAAATACAGGCTTGGAAGTCTAAAGTCACCGCACAGGATATGAAGGTCAAGGACCTCGACCGAGAAGTCAACTTGATGGAGCGCGAACACAAATTGCGCGAGGCCGTGTTTTACGCCGATGCTGGATCCCGCGTCCGCGACGAGCGCACGTGGTTCGATCAGGAGCGCAAGTACCAGGCGGATCTCGCGACGAAACAGAAGACTCTGGCCGCCGAACGGAATAAGCTCGGAGATATGAAAGATGCCGCACGGAAGGCCGGTGCAGGCGGGATAGACTGAGAGTAGCTCCCAGTTAGTTCCTGTTATTCGCTGTTGTTCGGCTTGATTACCAGATTTCCCGATTGCCCGATCTTCCCCCATACTCATTCCCGTGGATTCCATCCTTCTAGTTGAGGACAAAGCCGAGCTGCGCGAGATGTTGACGACCGCGCTCGACCGCATGAGATACGAGGTCGTCTCTGCTCCGGATGCGCCGCCTGCGATTACATTGCTGGCCTCACGACGATTCTCCGCGGTGCTGACGGACCTCAAGCTTCCCAACGGCAGCGGGATGGACGTGTTACGCGCGGCATTGGACAGCGACGCGACACTGCCCGTCGTGTTGATGACCGCCTTCGGATCCGTACAGCAGGCCGTCCAGGCCATGCGTGACGGCGCCTTCGATTTCATCGAGAAGCCGATCGACCTCGACCATCTCCAACAGCTGCTCGCGCGCGCCATCGAGCGTCAGCAACTCTTGCGAGAGAACGTCGTACTTCGCGAGGAGTCATCAAGAAGATTGGGCTTGCCGCGCATCCTGGGAGAGCATGCGAAATTGCAGGAGGCGACCCGGGCGATGCAGAGGATCGCGACCACCGAGTCCACGGTACTGCTATTGGGAGAGAGTGGCACGGGAAAGGAACTCTTCGCCCGCGCCATACATCAGCTCAGCCCTCGAGCCAAACAACCCTTCGTGGCCATCAACTGCGCGGCGATCCCGGAGACCCTCGTGGAAAACGAGCTCTTCGGACACGAGAAGGGTGCGTTCACCGGCGCCAATCAACGCAAAGCTGGGCGATTCGAGATGGCGCACGGCGGAACACTATTCCTCGACGAGATCGGAGAAATCCCGCTTACGGTGCAGGCCAAACTCCTGCGTGCACTCGAGGAAAAGAAGATCGAGCGCCTGGGCGGATCGGGAGAGGTTACGGTGGATGTGCGCATCGTCGCCGCCACCAATCGCGACCTGCAGCAGGCCGCGGCCGCGGGGGAGTTTCGACAGGACCTCTATTACCGCCTGAATGTATTTCCCATCTCGATACCGCCTCTGCGCGAACGTGGAGAAGATGTAGCGCTTCTGGCCGAGGCATTCCTCGACCGCTTTCGTCGCGAGTGGAAGAAGCCGAGACTCAAGTTTGCCGCCGATGCACTCTCGGCGCTGAGAGCCCACTCATGGCCCGGAAACGTTCGCGAGTTGCAGAACGTCATCGAGCGCGCCGCTATCCTGAACGACGCCGAGCTGCATGCCGCCGACCTCGGCCTCTCCGCCAACGTCCGCGCCGCCGCCGCCCCAGAAACCGAACTCTCCCTCGACGGTTCACTCGCAGACATCTCAGCACAAGCCGTCCGAACGGTAGAGAAAGCCAAGATCGAGGCAATCCTGCGCGAGTGCAAATGGAACAAAGCGGAAGCCGCCCAAAGGCTAGGGATCAGTTACAAAACTCTGCTGACAAAAATCCACGCGTACGGGCTCGACTGAAGCTCGACCACTAGTCTCTGATGGCCGGGGCTTCCCGCTAAACCAACACCGGCGACACTCCCGCCAACCTCAACACCTGCGCCCGCTCGTAAACCTTCACATACTCGCGCGCCGACGCCGTCCACGAGAAGTCTTTCGCCATGCCGTTCTTCATCAACTGCGTCCAGGCTTTCTTGTCTTGATAGACCTGGAGTGCTCGATGAATGGTTTCAAGCAATGCTTCACCACTGTACTCGTGGAACTTGAAACCGGTTCCCTTACCCGTAGTCACGTCGAAGTTCTCAATAGTGTCGTCGAGTCCCCCCGTAGCGCGAACAACCGGCACCGTCCCATACTTCAAGCTATAGATCTGGTTCAGTCCGCACGGTTCGTAGCGCGAAGGCATCAGGAACATATCGGCACCGGCCTCAATCTTGTGCGCCAGTGCATTGTCGTAAGCCACCTTCAGTGCCAGCTTCTGCGGGAACTGTTTATTGAGGCGTCGGAACAAGTCTTCGTACTCCTTGTCGCCCGAGCCGAGTACGACGACGATAGCTTCTTCGCGCGCGAGCCGATCCGCCACCTGCGAGATTAGGTCGAATCCCTTTTGCGCAGCAAATCGTGAGACCACTCCGATGACTGGCAGCTTCGACTCCGGATCGACGCCGAATTCCTTTAGCAGGTCGCGCTTGCACAGCGTCTTCCCCGCCAGGTCCGCAGGAGAAAATTTCGCCACTGAGAACTTATCTTTGTCCGGATTCCACTCGTTATAATCCACGCCGTTCAAAATCCCGGAGACCACGCCCGACCTCCCTCGCAGCACGCCTTCCAAGCCAAAGCCATATTCGGAGGTCTGAATTTCCAGCGCATACTTCCGGCTGACCGTCGTGATCGAATCCGAATAGACCAGTGCGCCCTTCAGAAAGTTCACCTTGCCGTAGAATTCCAGCTTGGTCAGCGTGAACAGGTCCCAGGGCAGCATCAGCAGCGGCAAGGTATCGGGCGGAAAGAGACCCTGGTACCCAATATTGTGTATCGTGAAGACCGTGGGTACGTCGCGAAGTGCCGGGTCATCTTCGTACAAGCTGCGTAACAGTATCGGGATAAGCGCCGACTGCCAATCGTGACAATGGAAAACATCGGGCACTCCCAGGATCTTGCTGGCTTCGATGACGGCGCGGCTAAACAGCATGAAGCGCTCTGCGTTATCGTGATAGTCGCCTAGCGAGGTACCGTACAGAGCCTCGCGGTCGAAGAACGGCGGGTAGTCGATGAAATAGAATTGCACTCCGTCCAGCACGCCGCCGTCGACTACGGAGCAAAAGCGGTATTGGTCGTCGTACGGAATCGTAATACTGCGGATGAGGGTCTTGGGATCATTCGGCTTGGTCTGGCGGTATTTGGGTACGAATACACTGACTTGGTGTCCGAGTTGGGCCAGTGCCTTCGGGAGCGCGCCGACGACGTCAGCGAGGCCGCCGGTCTTGGAAAATGGTACGCACTCCGATGCGGCGAAAGCTATACGCATGAATACCTCCTCCGCGCGTGCGCGGCGGAATGATAACGGAATTGATTGGATTACGCATCAACTGCACTAAGATGTTCCGGTACTTCCCGTAAAGCGTAGCAGAAAGGCGGAGAAACTTGGCAAAAGGGTCGGCGAGCACAGGTGGAACCACAGCGAAGAAACCCAAACTGGGACAGAATCTCCTTGTGGACCGCGGCGCAATGCAGAGGATTGTGGATGCCCTTGGCGACATCACGCAAGCCACGGTTATGGAGATCGGCCCAGGCAAAGGCGCCCTGACGGATTTCCTCGCCGTTCGCGCCGGCCGCCTCATTGCGGTGGAACTCGATCGAGTGTTCTCCGCACAGTTGCGCATGCGCTATGCGCGGCTTCCCAATGTCGAGGTTATCGAAGCGGATATTTTGAAAACTGATATCGCGACCATGGTCGGCAAGCGGCCCGGCCCTCTCCGCGATCTCCGCCCCAGCGAACCCATCCGCGCCAAGGTAGTCGGGAATCTTCCCTACTACATCACTTCGGACATTCTACTGGCGCTCTTTGCGGCCCATCGCAACATCGAAGTGATCGTAGTGATGGTGCAATTGGAAGTTGCGGATCGGATTGCAGCCAAGCCGAACGGGAGTGAGTACGGCCTGCTATCGGCCACAGCTCAACTTTACGGCAGGGTCGAAAAACTCTTCCAGCTGCCGCCTGAAGCGTTCGATCCACCTCCGAAGGTGCACTCGGGAGTCGTGCGAATCAAGATCGATCCTCAGTTTGAAGCATTGAAAGTCGACGAGAGCGGATTCTTCGAATACTTGAAGTTGAGCTTCGGGCAGAAACGTAAGACGCTTCTCAATAACCTGCGGGAAAGGTACGATACTAACCTTGCGAAGCAGGCTCTCGCGGCCGCTAAAGTCCGGCCAGACGTTCGAGCTGAGGCAATTTCACTCGAGAAAGCGGCGGAAATTTACAAAGCTCTCACAAACGGTCGGACCGAGTAGGTGCGGCCATTGAGCGCCAGCCACCGGCTGGTGCAGGAGGCAGAAGATGGATTCCGCCATTCGTCTCCCTGCTGTTGCGGGTCAGTTTTATCCCGGCCGTCCAGACGAACTATCGAACGATATCCGAGGCTACACGGTCGCAAACACCGAAAAGCGCCGGGCACTAGGCTGCGTAGTTCCACATGCTGGATACATGTACTCCGGCCATGTCGCCGGCGCAGTCTATTCCACGCTCGAACTTCCTAAGAAATTCGTGATCCTCTGCCCGAACCATACTGGCAAAGGCGCACCACTCGCGACCATGAGCGAAGGTGTCTGGCGGACGCCACTGGGTGACGCGCCGATCGATACGGAACTCGCCAAAGCCTTAAAGTCGAAGTTTCCACTGCTGACGGAAGATGACACGGCTCATCAAACCGAACATGCGATAGAGGTCGAGATTCCTTTCTTGCAAGCTCTCACCAAGGAATTCTCATTCGTCCCGATCGCGGTGGGTATCGGTCGCTTGGAGGTACTTCAGGCGCTTGGAAAGGTGATTGCCGATACGATCAAAACGTCAGCAGAGCCGATATTGATTATTGCGTCCAGCGACATGAATCACTACGAGAGCGACTCCGTTACCCGAGAGAAGGACCATAAGGCGATCAGGCGAGTGCTCGCCTTGGATCCCGTGGGCCTGCTGGAGACGGTCCAACGAGAACACATCACCATGTGCGGATATGGGCCGACCGTCGCCATGCTGACGGCTGCTCGCAGACTCGGAGCCACCAAAGCGGAACTGCTGAAGTACGCGACCTCTGGAGATGTTTCTGGCGAACTGGATCAGGTCGTCGGA
>Ga0163163_10002198_pt1 | contig 16414 bp, 13 predicted proteins | sample S65metaG_FD_119766 | JGI IMG/M metagenome (GOLD analysis project Ga0163163, IMG submission 119766) | Switchgrass rhizosphere microbial communities from Kellogg Biological Station, Michigan, USA - S6-5 metaG | ecosystem: Host-associated > Plants > Roots > Rhizosphere > Soil | place: USA... | reverse complement strand
CGAAGAGGAAGCCGCTGCGATTGATCCCCCGGATAACACTGGTGGTGGCAACTGAGCGGAAGTAGCAGGACCTTGAGCTAAGCCCAGAAGCAACGCTCTCCTAATCCTTGCACCTCGAACTTTCCGCGTCGTACTTAAGCAAAAATCCAATCGGAAAATCTCACCGCTCATTACTTTGCGGATCGGTTAAGTGTGTCCATATGCTTCAGCTTGTCGGATCACCACTGCGCTACGCCGGCAGAGAGTCCCCCCGACAAGCTAAAGCATATCGGAATAACGCCTAAAGTCGTCTTCTAGTGAGCAGCGAGATCACTGCGACAAATAGCGCCGAGCCAATGATCGACCAGATGATCGGAAACTTCGTGTCGCCGATGTTGACGGCAAATAGTTCCGGTAGACCCAAGTGACGAGCCACCCACATTCCCAACAGCGCGCCAATGAATCCAAGCGCAATCGACACCAAACAACCACCATGCGAGTAACCACTAATTGCCCGCCCCAGCGAGCCACAAACTCCGGCTACGATAAGAAGAATTACGACGTCGATGATTGTCATATGACCCTCCTGAGCTTTGAACTTGGTGCTTTGTCCTTTGAGCTTTGAACTTGGTTCGATGTCGACGCGACGAAGTTCAAAGTACTAAGAACAAAGCTCTAAGTTCCACATTCCGCATTCCGAAATCCCCAATCCCAAATTCTACTTCCTGTTCTTCCTAATCCATTCCCTAACCACTTCCCCCACGTCCCGCTTGTTGCCGTCGACTTCATAATTCAACCTTCTCATCTCATCAGTCGTTATTGCGTTGGCAAGTTTCGTTAAGACATCGCTCAACGGTCCAGTCATGGCTGCCTTCCTGACGACATACACAGCTTCGTACGGCGGGAAGTAATGATGATCATCTTCCAACTGAAATAAATCGAATTGCGCAATCCGTCCTTCAGTGGAATTTCCGGCAATTAAATCAACCTGCTTTGACGACAACGCAATGTATGTCAAAGATAGATCCATTTCACGCACATCAGCGAACTTCAATCCATACGACTTCGAGAAACCTGGAAAACCATCCGCTCTCGACTTGAAGTCCTGGCCTAATCCAGCTCGCCACTGCGGAGTGTATTTCGACGCATCCGAAATGGTCTTGAGCTTCAAACGACGTGCATCGTCGCCCCGGACAAGTATCGCGAATGTATTTTCAAATCCCAGTGGCTGGCTGATGTCGAGATTAAAGTTTGTGGCATATTCCTGTTTCACTTGCTCAAAAACTTTACGTGGATCGCTAATAGGGGGGTGATGAAGTATCGCGGCGTAACAGGTACCTGTGTATTCGGGATAAAGATCAGCCTTTCCACTGAGCAGTGCCTCATGCGGAAGATTTCCCCCCAGTTCAAAGTTGCGCTCAACCGAAACTCCGCGCGCTTCAAGTAGCTGCGCAGCAATCTCTGCTAGAATTATCGATTCAGTGAAGTCTTTCGAGGCGATAACAACGTGGTTAGCGCTTGGAGTTGCTGACAGACGCGCGCGCCGCAAACCTACAATGCCTCCTAGTGCCAAAAGGATACCAATAAGAACGATGAAAATTTTCTGACCAGTTGAAATGCGTTTTGCTTTGCGGTCAAAGCTGAACTGTTGTTCGAGAATTCCCAGGAGAAAGTCCGCAATCAAAGCGAGCAGCGCTGCAGCCAGCGCGCCCGCAAGAAGCAGGTGGTTGTCGTATTGTCGTAGCCCACGAAAAATGAAGACACCCAGACCACCGGCGCCGACAGCCGCCGCGATGGTTGTCACACCTACGGCAATTACGGTGGCCACACGGATGCCCGTCACGATGACACTCATGGCCAAGGGCAACTCGACTTGCCGTAAGACCTGTCCGTCCGTCATTCCCATCGCCACTGCAGCTTCGCGCACGCTCGACTCCACACCGAGAATTCCAATCACGGTGTTGCGAATAATCGGCAGCAATGAGTAAAGAACCAGCGCTACTAGCGCGGTACGTGTCCCAATGCCGCCGATGAATGGAAGTGGAATCAGAAAACCGAAGAGCGCCAAGCTTGGTATGGTCTGCATGATGTTGGCGATACCAAGCACAGGACCACTTGCTCGTCTATAACGGGTAAGCAGGATCCCGGTGGGAACGCCTATCGCAACAGCAATCACTATTGACGCGAAAACAAGTTCAACGTGCTGCCATATCCTCGTCAGCAACTCAGGCCAATTCTGTTGTAGGAACTGAGGAAAATTCATCGTGCAAACTGTTCTTGTACTAAACGCCTACGCGATTCTTCTCTGCGTCTCCTCTGTGTTCTCTGCGTCTCAGCAGTAAGGACCAGGAAACATTCAACCGCGGAGGCGCAGAGTACGCAGAGGAAACGCAGAGAGAACTAGACCTTCGTCTCAAGCGTCTCGAGATAAGCACGCGCCTTCGGATTTGCGGACGACAGAAATCCTTTCGGCGTTTCCAACAGCACGATTTCACCGGCGTGCATCAACGCTATCCGATCGCCCAGCAACAACGCTTCACGAACATCGTGAGTCACAAGGATCGCAGTCTTACTCAACCTGCGCGTCAGATTGGCAAACTCTTTTTGCAAACTCGCCCGCGTCAACGGATCGAGTGCACCAAACGGTTCATCCAACAAAAGCAGCGATGGATCGGCAGCAAGTGCACGCGCAACACCTACCCGTTGTCGTTGCCCGCCAGAAAGCTCTCGCGGATAGCGTTCCGCAAAAGCACCCGGATTTAGTCCAACCATCTCCAGCAGTTCATTCACGCGCGCTTTGATTCGCTGCGCGTCCCAACCGGACAAGGAGGGTACGAGGCCGACGTTCCGCGAGATCGTGAAGTGTGGAAAAAGACCGCCTTCCTGGATCACGTAGCCGATGCGCTTGCGCAAAAGAATCGGATCCCAATCCCGCGTTGATTTGCCTTCGACAAACACATCACCTGCGGTTGGTGTATAGAGACGATTGACAAGTTTGAGTGTCGTGGTCTTTCCACAGCCTGACTCACCAAGCAAGACAAGAATCTCACCGCGTTTCACGGTCAGGTTGAGGTTGGAGATGATCGGCGCGGGAGCGTTGGGAATGGAATAAGTAACGTTGCGAAATTCAACGAGCGGTTGGTCGGCGGAATTGGCCACAGATTTACACGGATGACCTAGATAAGACTGCTAAACCCAGTTGAGACCAAAGTAACACGAGCATTTCGGGGATTGAGATTGGCCGTCAAGCCTGTGGCCCAATCTCTTAACTTATGCAGCTATCAGCAAGTTGCTACTAAACCTCTCTTGCGAATCGAGCCATGTGCGCGTTCGCTTGAAGCCGGTAGTGGTCGCAAGAGCATCGATCCCCGCTGGGTCGTACTTGTAAGAGTTTTCTGTATGAATCAACTCGCCAATTGAGAACTCTACTTCAAGATCCAGTTTCTCAATCCGCACACGCTGGTTCATCAAACTTTGAATGTAGATCTCAACGCGTCCCGCTTGCTCGTTGTAGAAGGCGTGATGCTTGAACGCTCGTAACTGAAAGTTACCACCTAATTCACGATTGATGCGCGCGAGCACATTCAGATTGAATGCCGACGTAACACCAAGGGCATCGTTGTAAGCAGCTTCAAGTGTCTTTCGATCCTTTTTCAGATCGGCCCCGAGAAGAAGTGCGTCACCTTTATGAAGCACGCTGCGCATCGCCTTAAGGAAACGAATCGCTTCTCCCTGATCGAAATTACTGATGTTTGATCCAAGGAAGAGTGCAAGGGTGCGGCCGCGATCAGTCTTTCCGAGTTCGGCCAGGCCGGCAAAGTAATCCGCTGCATACGCCTCAATTCTCAGCGGCGGATATGACTGCAACAAAATCCTGGAGCTACTTTCAAGTGCTGTCGCAGAAATATCCACCGGCACAAACAGGAGTTCTTTCTGTTCCCTCAGTAACGCTTCAATCACAAGCCTGGTCTTTGAAGCGCTCCCGCTGCCCATTTCGAGTAGTGTCTTCTGGCCTTCGACGGATGCGGCAATTTCATCCGCATAAGTTTGAAGTATCTCGTTCTCAGCGCGCGTTAGATAGTATTCAGGAAGTAAACAGATCGCTTCGAAGAGTTGAGATCCGAGTTCGTCGTAGAAGTACTTTGGAAGAAAGCGCTTTGGACTGGTAGTGAGTCCGTTACGTACATCTTCCGCAAGCCCGGCTAAAGGATCACGCTTAACCAGGTTATGAATAATGAGCCGGCGGCGTTCTGCTTGTTCCTGCCAACGTGCACGTTGAATTGATTGAGCCAAGCGACACTCTCCTGCTGAATGAACGACGGCTAATGCGGGGGTTGGGATTCGAGTCCGGTTATGATAGCCGATAAGGGCCAGGAACAAGAACAGTCAAGAAGGGGTATCAGCCCAACACTGAAACTCAAAGCTGAAACTTCGACACTCAGCACACATGGTCGGGAAGGGGGCAGAGCGGTCCTTACATAGATATGAACCTACTCAGACCTAGCGCGCCCCCGCCGATAATCATGACAGTGGCATCAAACTGCAAAGTCAGAATCCAATCTGAGATTATTGACTCTGCGGGGGCGCGCTAGGTTTGAGTAGGTAAACCTTAAAGAAGCTGCCGCTCTGCCCCTTCCCGACCATGTGTAGTTGAGTATCAGAGTTTAATCACACCTCCAGTTACCTTCACTTGACCCTCACGGCTCCGGCGGGCAAGATCGGTCGCGATGTTTTACGTTGAGTACCCCGCCCGGTTTCTGCGGCGCCGTTTATCCCCACACAGGTTTTCATTCATCGTAGCTTTGCTGCTATTGATTGCCGTTCAGTCTCGTTCTCAAAACGCTAGCTATCAACGCGAATTCGACACCGGCGACAAGCTTTCCGTCTCGATTAAGAATCGAAACGGTCGAGTGACTGTCATCGCCTCAGAAGAATCAGCGAACAAAGCTCGCCTTGAAGCGAGTTCTGCGGGTATTCCCGTGGGTGAAAGTGATATCGCGGCAAAAGCCGATGGCGGGAAGTTGGAGATTGATGTACGGCAGCGGAGTGAACAGGATCGAATCGATATCGTAGTTCGCATTCCCGTCAGATCTAAAGTTGAGATTGAGAGTGGCGCAGGCGCGGTTAGCGTTGTTGGCAATCTTGAGTCGGCAGTTGTGAAGACTGACACTGGAACTATTCATGCCGATGTTCCCCTGGACGCACTCAAGTACGACTTTGTTTGGGAAGCGAGCCGGCCGCGTTATATGAGCGATATCGAACTTAAGGAAGTCAAAGAGAAAGCAGGTGGATGGTTTCGACTGTCAGGGAAACTCGGCGACAAGGAGACTCCGAAAGAAGAACGTGTGGCTCTCAATTTCCACACGCAACGTGGTGTGGTCCTGTTGAATGTTGATCCGGCAATGGTGCCGAGTGATCTGCGTGAGCGCCCTCTCACGGAAGCGGCTCGTGCCATCGTTCGCAGTGGTGATTCAGAACTTGTCGAAGCGATTCGGAAAGTCGCGCCAAAGATGTTTGGCGATTACGCCAAGACACTCCCTCCGCCTGAAAAAGAACCAACGCTGCGAAGGGGAACACCTCCGGGCCAGATCGTAAGCTCGGTTGCACCACAGTTGTTGCGTTTCAATGCCAGTGTTATGGATCGCAACGGACGCGCGATCGCCGGCATGCATGAACATGACTTCACGGTTTACGAAAATGGTGTCGAGCGACAAGTAACCAGCGTCCAACCGACCAACGAACCTTTCAACCTCGTACTACTGTTGGACGTTTCAGGCAGCGTCGAAGAGCGCATGGACTTCATTCGCAAAGCTGCGCGCGACTTCTTGAAAACTGCGAGCCCGCAAGATCGAATCTCAATTATCAGCTTCCGCGACGATATTCAGGTCATTTCCGATTTCAGCAGGGATCGAGCGATGCTCTCACGTAAACTCGATGAGATTGACGCTGGCGGCGGCACAGCCCTTTACGACGCTCTTGGCTACATCCTTGCGGTACCAATCAAGGAGTTACGCGGCGAACGAACCGCCATTGTCGTGATGTCTGACGGTGACGACAACAAATCCTTTCTACCGTTTCCGGCAATCCTCGACGCACTCTCCGAATCGGGAGCGCTGGTCTATCCGTTGTACGTTCCTTCAGGTTTAATTCCAGAGACGAGCGTTCCGAAACCGGATTTCACAATTGATCCACTTCGCACCCGCTACCTGACGCTAACCACTCGCGCCGACCAAGAAGGTCGCAAGTTAGCGGCCGCATCCGGCGGGGTTTACTATCCGATTCAACGCATCGAAGACCTGCAGAAGGCGTATGATGATGTCGTATTGCAACTCCGAACTGCATACACAATAACGTATGCATCGAACTCGATATCGTCGACGTCGCCACGAATTCGACTGCGGACTAATCGGGAAGGAGCCTCGGTGAGGTTGAGTCCGGTGGTTGGCGTGTCGCCGTAGATTGAAAGATCATTGGTCATTGTCGTTTGACTTTTCCATTTATCATTGAGGGAGATCGGCTCCATTGTTGAGTTGCCACACCGACCTCGTAACTTTTGAAGTTTGCCAAACATGTGGCACAGACTTCAGTCTGTGTTGTTAACTAAAGGCACACAGACTGAAGTCTGTGCCACTGTTAATCTTGGCCCCTCTTTCAAATACGACTGATAAATCTCAAGTGCCCAATGATAAATAGATCTTTTCTCTTATGACCGAGCCTCTCTTTGCCGCTCTCTTTGATGAAACTGAAAGACGCCCGATGACGGTGTCGCAGCTTACGAATGCCATTCGAACCTCACTCGAATCACGCTTTGCCTCTGTCTGGGTCGAAGGCGAAATCTCAAACTTCAAAGCACACTCTTCGGGTCACTGGTACTTCACGATCAAGGATCCCAACGCACAACTCAAAGCGAAGTGCTTCCGCTCATCAAACCAGCGCATTCGTTTCAGACCCGCCGACGGCTTGCACGTCCGCGCGCGCGGCAAGCTGACCGTCTACGCACCACGTGGCGAATACGAGATGGTAGTTGAGACGCTCGATCCAGTCGGCGCTGGTGCACTGCGAATAGCCTTCGAGCAATTGCGCGATCGTCTGCAAGCGGAAGGACTGTTTGCGAAGGAGCTAAAAAGGGCGTTGCCAGTTTTTCCAAGGCGCATCGGCATTGTCACTTCTCCAACGGGTGCTGCGATCCGCGATATGCTCAACGTGCTATCGCGACGAACAAAAACGGTAAACGTCCTTTTATCTCCTGCGCGCGTTCAAGGCGACGGCGCCGGAGCTGACATCGGACGCGCAATCAGACTAATCAATCAGCATCATGAAAAGGCACTACGCGAGAATCGCGATCAGGATCGCGTGGATGTTTTGATTGTCGGGCGCGGTGGGGGTTCGACCGAGGATCTTTGGGCGTTCAATACAGAGGAAGTGGCCCGCGCAATTAGAGGTTCGGCAATTCCAGTCATCTCGGCCGTCGGGCATGAAACGGACTTCACGATTGCGGACTTTGTTTCGGATTATCGCGCAGCAACACCATCGGCCGCGGCAGAGATCGTGGCAGCAAGGGAAGATCAGCTTTGTTCAGCGCTGGACCAAATGGGGCGGCAATTAGTACGCCTGACTAAGTTCAGAATCGTCGATGCACGATCACGGGTCCAGGAACATGCGCTCTCCCAGGTCTTCGATGAGGTCAAAACTAAACTTCATGATGCGCGAGTCGATGCAAACTCAGCCACACATCAGTTGCAGGTATCCGTAAACCGTCTTTTGAGGCAGGCGACAATGAGGACTAATGCTTTGGCCCAGATAATTTCGCCGGCGCAACTCCAGACACGTGTAACAACGGCGCGAGCGCGCTATGATGCGGCTGCATCAAGTTGTTCTGGCGCGATGAGTGAACGGTTGCAGTCTGGTAAAGAGCGGCTGGGTTTGGCAGCCGCATCGCTTGATGCTCTTTCGCCGTTGGCTGTGCTCCACAGGGGATATGCGATTGCCCAGGATGCAGACGGCAAGCTTTTGCGGGACGCGGCGAATGTTACAGTCGGAGATCGAGTCGACGTGCGGCTATCCAAGGGGAAGCTGAAGACGAAAGTTGAAGATATTCAATAGGGTCTGGCTGAGCTTTGTACTTTGAGCTTTGTACTTGAGATTGCATTGAAACCAAGACCAATAACTCCAGACCCGCGGACCAAAGAACAACCACAAAGCACAAATTCCAAATGGACGCGAACGAGCCAATTAGAAAAAGAATTGTAATCAACCTGGATTCACCACCGGGCTCAGTCCCGCGCAGGGGCCCTCAATCCTACCAAGCTCCAAGACAATCACGACGGTGGCCCAAAGTGATCGCGATCATTTTGATGTTGCTATTTGTCGTAACGCTCGCATCAGTCGTCGGTGGTTATTTCTGGTGGCGTCACTATCAATCGACCCCTTCGTATGCAATTGCCCTGATCATCGACTCCGCACAACGTAACGACATGGCATCGTTTGAAAAACAGATCGACGATGAAGCTATTGCGCGAAACATGATTTCCGACGTTAGTCAGAAAGCCGCAACCCGATACGGCATCGCCTTGAGCGGTACTTTGCAGAAACAGATTAATGCGATGGTGCCTACTTTGCTCCCGCGGTTGAAGGACACTATTCACCAGGAAGTAGCGAAGGAGATTAAAGAGTTCGCGTCGAAATCAGGGCCAAAGCCATTCATCTTTGTTGCAGTGGCCGTGCCGACGTTAGTTAACATTACAGCGCAAGGCGACAAGGCCACAGCGATTGCACAATTGCCCAATCGGAAGATCGAACTGGGGCTCGAGCGCAGCGCTGATCTTTGGAAGGTGACAGCGTTCAAGGATGATGTTCTGCTACAGCGAGTTGTAGATAGTGTGATGAAAGACTTGCCTCCAATTGGCGGAGTTGATAGTTCGCTGCTGAAGTCGCTGCAGAAACCGAAGAAGAAGTAGTACACAGATGATTCAAACACTATGAAAGAAGATCAACCACGTACCTTCGAAGCCTCGCTCGAAGCATTGGAACAAATAGTTCATCAACTGGAGAGTGGCGACTTGCCGCTCGAGAAAAGTCTCGAACTGTTTGAACACGGCATTCGACTCTCACGCGAATGCCAGGATCGTCTTAGCCAGGCGGAACGACGAATCGAAGTGTTGATGCGCGACAACCAGGGCCGTACGGTAGCAGCTCCGTTTGAGCCTGTATCGGGAGAGAATAACGAAACTGATGACGAAAGCGTTTTCTGAGAAGCTGCCCTCACAGTCGACACTTGAACTCGACAGCTTATTAGCCGGGAGTCGTGCTCTCGTTGAAGTCGAACTCAACACCGTTCTTCCCCTGGCAAGTGCGCCTCCGGAAAAGGTTCATCAAGCAATCCGTTGGAGTGTGTTTGCCGGAGGTAAGCGGTTTCGACCTGCTTTATTGATAGCGACCGGTCAGGTATTCGAGGCGCCTATCAGACGTTTGCTCAAAACAGCGTGCGCGCTTGAATTGATTCACACCTATTCACTCATACACGACGACTTGCCCGCTATGGATGATGATGAACTGCGTCGCGGCAGGCCTACATGTCATGTTCGTTTTGATGAAGCAACCGCGATCCTCGCCGGCGATGCTTTGCAGACACTTGCATTCCGTGCTGTTTCACATGACGAAGAGCTATCAGCTGAAACTCGTGTGACGCTGATTAGAGAATTGTCGGATGCTGCCGGGACTCCTCATGGCATGGTCGCAGGACAAGCTTTGGATATCGAAGGTGAAGCGCGAGTGGTTAGCAGCAAGGAGCTCGAAGAGATACATCGACTGAAAACTGGCGCTTTGATTATTGCTTCAGCACGTTGCGGAGCGATCATCGCAGGAGCAAATCCATCGGAGTTGGATGCAATCACTAGTTATGCGTCACAACTCGGTTTGTTGTTTCAAATCATCGATGACTTGTTGGACGTGACGGCAACTGCTGAGGATCTCGGCAAGACTCCCGGCAAGGATGCGCGCGCATTGAAAGCTACGTATCCCGCTTTATATGGAATCGAAGAAACCAGGGCGGCCGCACTGCGCGCCCACCAGGCCGCCTGTGAGTCACTGCAAGAGATCGACAGACCTACCGAAACTCTGCACAAGATTGCCGATTTTATTTTGAATCGCAGTGGGTAGGACTGCCTCACGCTGAAAGCGTGAAAGTTAATAGCCGGCGCGCGAGCGGCTTGGCGCGAAGCCCCCGGTAAAGGTCAGCCGAAAGTTTGGGACCCTGAAAGGGTCAAACAATTCAATCGATCAGATTAATCCCATAGAAATCGTTCATCGTATTCCACGCCATTCTCATCAAGTATATAGATTAGCTCTTCCTTGAAAGTCCATTTTCTATGGTGTTCTTTCTCATTGTGAACATATCGTTTTAGCCCTTGTAAGTCCCGCTTACTGAATGAAAAGGCACCATAACCGTCCTGCCAATGGAATTGGCGAAACTCTCTTCCCTGACTTTTGATCCAAGCTGAGCTGTCGCCTTTCACAACCTTGAGCAAGTTACTTAACGCAATGTTCTTTGATTGCGAAATTAGGAGGTGAATATGATCCTCGGTGCTTCCGGCATCGAGAAGACACGATTGATGGTTCCTTAAGATGCCACCAATGTAGGCAAAAAGATCTGGTTCAATTTCTGGAGTAATTAACGGCTCTCGGTTCTTTGTTGAAAACACCGGGTGCACGAGAAGACTAGTGAGGGTCTGCGACATGTTGTGTTCCTTTCGTGAGGTTCGACCCTTTCAGGGTCGAACGGGTTCTGTGAGAATTCCGGGGACTTCGTCCCCGGCTATTAAATTTCACGCTTTCAGCGTGAAGACGCCTTCCGCTGCATTTTCTTTAACGCTTCCGGAATGAACGAAGTGATTTGATGCGTCTCTTCCCTTCCATCCACAAAGGTCTGATACAAACTGAAGTCAGGCAACGAGAGACAGCTGAGAGGTGAGTAGTGCTGGTAACCAGTGTCCAAACCGACGGCGCTGTTTGAGATGTAAATGCCGTGACGACCCAGTCGTCCGCGCAAAGGAAGCAGTGGCGTAGGCGTATGGCCAAACACACAAGGCTTGCCGCGGTAGTTCTTGTAGAAATCCATGTCGCGCATCCACAGCAGCGACATTTCCGAACTCTCGCTCGGATGCTTTCCTTCATCCAACCCTGCGTGCACATAGATCGCGTACTCGTCTTCGTGGTAATAACGAGTCGACTGCATGAACTCGAGATGCTCCGGAGGCATTGAATCCTCCAAAGCATGTCGCATATCCTCCAAATCCTTTTCACTGTCGACGCGCACGTGAAGACCTGTGTACTGTTCAAACGTACGTTCACCACCAGTGACAGGTGTGAGCCACATATTGCTCGTCCCATCCAAAAAATCCATCAACATCTGTTCGTGGTTACCGCGCAAACAGATCACCCGTTCGGGGTTGTCATGAGACATCTTGAGAACATGCTCCACGCATCCCGGCGCGTCGGCGCCACGGTCGATCAAGTCACCCAGGAAGATGAGAGTGTCAGAACCGGCATCGCGCGGCAGCATATCGAGCAGGTTGAGGAGTTGAGCGCAGCGGCCGTGAACGTCGCCTACTACAAAGGTTTTCATTCGGAGTGGTCCCCGGACTGTTCCCGGTTTCTCTTGATTTTGTCCATCAATTCGATGAAGCGAGAATCCTTGTGCATGTCGGACCAGTTAGGATCAGATTCAAACCATGGAACATTCTCGTTACCCAAACCGATTGCCGTCTCGAGCCATCTGAGCGCTTCCACCTGGCGGCCCTGGAGCAGGTACGCAGATGCGAGCCAGTAAGAAATATCGTAGTCAGCCTCGGCCACCTGCCTGACTTTGTGAGTCAATTGTTCATTAGCCTTGGTGTGTTGCCCTTGTGCGCTTAGACAGATCGCCAAAATCGGTCGCATACCATCCATTTGCGGGTGTCTCTGCAGAACCGACTGCAGAATCCGCATCGCCGCATCGATCTCGCCACGATAGTACAAGACTCGGGCGCGAAACACCTTGATCATCGGATGTTCGGGCTCAATCTCCGCGCCTTGATCCAACTCATGCAATGCATCTTCGTATCGACCCTCGTACATGTAAATGCGTCCGCTGTTGTAGCTGGCCAGCACACGATCGCTCGGGTTCAAGCGCGCCATTCGATCAAAACTTCGGAGCGCACGATCGTAATCGCCATCAAGTCGTGCAACGATGCCGCGAACAAACTGGACACCCGGATCGTTTGGATATTCCTCGCGCAGCACTTCCACTTCGTCTCGTGCCTTCTGCTTTTGCCCCCCTGTCAGATAGATGATGACCATCTGCATTCGCGCTTCGAGCACGCGCGGATCGAGCGTCAAAGCTTTCTTGAAAGCGATCTTGGCTTTCTCATGATCAGCTGTCTGTCCCAATCCCTTTAAGACTCGATTTACGTAGCAACTGCCCAGGGCCGAATACGCCAGCGCAAACTTGGGATCAATTTCAACTGCGCGTCGAAAGTGTTCAATTGCTGAGTCGAGCTGTTCGCGCTCGATTGTGTGATAGATAAAGTTGGCGAGACAGTCGCGCCCGCGCAGATACTCCTCGGAGGCTGCCGCATCCGTCGTTGCACCTTTGGCGAGGTCGACTTTTTCGTCCGGGCTCAGCTCAAGGCGCAGTCCTTCGACGATCCGCTGCACGATCGTATCCTGGACGTTGATGATGTCGCTGGCGTCGGCGTCGATTCGCTCGCTCCAGAGAATCTCGCTGGTGCGGACATCAAGAAGTTGGGCGGTGACGCGAAGGCGATCTCCTGCACGCAGAAACGTCGCTGTGAGAATCGCATCAACACTCAACTCCTGACCTGCCTCAGCCGGATCAACTTGTTTGTTTTGATACTTGACGATGACAGACGATGATCTCACGACAAGAGAACGTACGCGGGCCAGTTCCGTGATGACTGCATCGGCAAGTGAGAACTGGTAGAAGTCTGTCTCTTTGTCGTTGCCCACATTCCTGAACGGCAGAATAGCGACGCTTTTCCGTTCACCTTCGGCCATACTGGTAACGGGTGATTCATCAGCTTCGCTTCCGGCCGTAATTCGTTGACCAGATCCGCTCGAGCCTACGTCTGTTGCCCTGCCCTTCAACCATCGCAACGCTCTCGCGACCGAGCTTGAATTCAAATGCTTAGGAGCAACGGGTACGAGACTGTTGTCCACGCCAGGAATTGAGTCGGTGCCTAGTTCTCGAATCACGGAACGAATCTCATCAGCGAACTGCGACATCCGTTGATAACGATTGCGCGGCTCCTTTGCGAGCGCTTTATCGAGTATCGGCTGTAAACGCGGCGGAATGCGACCGGGTCGCACCTGTGACAACGGAGCAGGCTCTTCATGAAGGACAGCATGTCGCACGTCGACTGCAGTTTTGCCTTTGAAGGGCCAGCTGCCACTCAACATTTCATAGAGGAGTACTCCCGTGGAGAAAATATCTGCGCGAGCGTCGACCCGATCTCCGCGAGCTTGTTCAGGCGCAGCGTACGTTGCTGTGCCATAAGGAATCCCGACTTCCGTCAACTCGGTGTGATGAATGCCGGAGGTCCGAGCCACTTCTTCATCGAGAAGTTTCGCCAATCCAAAGTCGAGAACTTTGACTTGACCGGTGGGGGTCACCATCACGTTACCGGCTTTTATGTCACGATGAATTATTCCGCGTGCGTGAGCCGCCGTAAGTGCATCTGCTGTTTGCAAAATTATCGACAGGGCACTCTCCAGAGAGAGAGGCCGACCATTTACCAACTGCCGCACATTGCGGCCTTCGATGTACTGCATTGCAATGAAGTGAATGCCGTTGATTTCGTTGAGATCGAAAATGGTGCAGATGTTCGGATGGTCGAGTGCAGAAGCCAAACGAGCTTCGCGTTCAAAACGTTTTAGATTGGCTTCCTTCGCGGTAAGTTCGGCAGGCAGGACTTTGATTACAACGGTGCGACCCAGTTTGGAGTCGATGGCCCGATAGACAGTACCCTGACCGCCCTCGCCGAGCTTTTCGAGAATTTTATAATTGCCGAGTGTCGACCCTACCATGGAATCGTGGAAGACAGTCGAAGGCGGGAATGCTTTGTATCGATTCCTCCGATTGTCACGTCGTGTCGGATTGATTGCGGACTATTTAACCCCCAAGTATGGTTGCGCGCAACTATGACCAACTCTTTGCGAGTCAATTAAGGTTGGTCGTGTAGATTTGTGCGCGATTGATACAACTACCATATTCAAGACCTGCCTCGTTCACGAGGCTAGCCCGCAGGGCCTATAGGCCAGCCGTTTTACGGCTGGTTCACCGCCGCCGGAATTTTTTAGGCCGCTTCAGCGGCCTTCCGTCGTCATCCGACGTTATCCGTTCCAATCGTTCGTGGGTAGTCCCTTTTGCATGGTGCTGCTTTTGATTCTTTACATAGCGCACGACCCACTTCAGATCGCGTGTACCGAAACTTACAACACCGTACCCCTGCTGCCAGTCAAGTAACTTTCGATTCGCGATTTCATGGTTAATGTAAAAAGAGCTAGCGCCTTCCAGCTGCCCTATCCACTCACTGATTGTGAGGGTTGGTGGAATACTAACCACTACATGGATGTGATCTTCGAAAACAGACTTCCCTTTCCTTGCGAATTCGGTTTTCAAGGAAATGGTACAAACGGTTTTCAATGTGATCTTTAATTACAGGCTCATCGTTCTTTGTGTGCCAAGTAATGTGTAGATTGATCTCGCTGTAAACGTTTTTAGGCATTCGTGAGGTCCTCGTTTGTAAGGCCGCTGAAGCGGCCTGTGAGATTTGTTTGTGAGTTAACCAGCCGTAAAACGGCTGGCCTATTCGCCCTGCGGGCTAGCCTCGTGAACGAGGCATGACTTCACTATAGTCCGTCTCTCTTCAGTCACTCAAGCAGCAGTGTTTTACCCACCATGACCTGTCGTTCGCAAGGCCGCTGAAGCGGCCTATTAAATTTCGGCAACAGTAAACCAGCCGTAAAACGGCTGGCCTATTAGCCATACGGGCTAGCCTCGTGAACGAGGCAGGAATATTGCTGACTTTCAGATTACCGACTCTCTAAACCTCGATCCGTTGTATTATTCCGGCCGCAAACCAAACCTTCCTAATCGAGGACAAATCATGTCTGAACAGGCTCGAACGAATCTACGTACGATTAGTCTGCTCGCCCTTCTCGCAACAACATTCGCGATCATCTCTTTCTTCCCAGTTACTTTCTCCCAGGAAAAATATTCCGCCAATCTTTACTCGGGTTTACGCTGGCGGAACATTGGTCCATTCCGCGCCGGCCGCGTTAACGCCGTGACTGGTGTGATTGGCCAACCAAGTGTCTATTACTTTGGCTCGGTGGGCGGTGGTGTCTGGAAGTCGACGAATTCGGGCCGCACGTGGAATCCTGTTTTTGATTCGGAAAGCGTTGGCTCAATCGGTGGGATTGGAGTGGCCCCGTCAAATCCGAACATCGTCTACGTTGGTACAGGTGAAGCTGATCTGCGCGACTCGATCTCGTTTGGCAACGGGATGTACAAATCGAACGACGCCGGCAAAACATGGAAACACCTGGGACTGGAAAAGACTCGACAGATTAGTCGCGTGCTAGTCGATCCGAAGAACCCAGACGTCGTTTTTGTCGCAGTGCTCGGACACGTTTATGGTTCGCATCCGGATCGAGGTGTTTACCGGACAAAAGACGGCGGAGCGACCTGGCAAAAAGTTCTCTACAAAAACGATGACCTGGGCGCAATTGATCTAGCGTTCGATCCGGTCAACTCACAGACTATTTACGCCAGCATGTGGAACGTTCGTCGTCCGCCCTGGTTTATCTATGCTCCGGCAAATGGTCCCGGCGCGGGTATCTTCAAGTCTACAGATGGCGGCAACAACTGGACTCAACTCACCACTGGATTACCAACCGAGGGTGTCGGCCGTATCGGTCTCTCCGTGTCGCAAACAAATCGTAATCATATCTATGCGATCGTCGATGCAAAGGAGGGTGGCCTGTTCTCGTCGAATGATGCGGGGACAACATGGACAAAAGTTTCCGGCGACAATCGCATTTGGGGACGCGGCTGGTACTTCAACAAGGTCGCCGCAGATCCAAAAGATCCGGACACGGTCTACGTTCAGAACACGTCGGTCTACAAATCAACGAATGGTGGAAAAAACTGGACACCCATCAAAGGAGCACCCGGTGGGGACGATTATCACCAGCTATGGATCAATCCTGACGATCCAAAACGAATGATCCTCGCGAGTGACCAGGGTTGCGTGGTGACGGAAGACGGCGCCGCCACCTGGAGTTCCTGGTACAACCAGTCAACCGCGCAGTTGTATCACGTAGCTGCAGACAATCGTTTTCCTTACTGGGTAACCGGTGCGCAACAGGACAGCGG
>Ga0163163_10002196_pt1 | contig 16420 bp, 12 predicted proteins | sample S65metaG_FD_119766 | JGI IMG/M metagenome (GOLD analysis project Ga0163163, IMG submission 119766) | Switchgrass rhizosphere microbial communities from Kellogg Biological Station, Michigan, USA - S6-5 metaG | ecosystem: Host-associated > Plants > Roots > Rhizosphere > Soil | place: USA... | reverse complement strand
CCGGATGCGCTGCCGACGGAGGCAGCCAGCCGCGCACGTCGGCTTCGCCGCCCACCACGGCGGCCGCGCCCGCGGCTGCGCCGACCGCGGCGCCATCGCCCGTCGCCGCGGCGCCGGCGGCCTCGGCACCGCCGAGTCCGCCACCATTGCCGCCGATCATGGGCTTTCGCGATGCCGTCCTGTTCGCCGCGAACAACATGCTGAAGGCCGCGACGATCGCAACCCCCGACTCCGGCACGGTACCGCTGGTGGTCGACCCGCTGATCGACGGGAACAGCGGGGTGCAGTCGGTGGCCACGCAGACGCTCGAAAAGGAGTTCGTGGGCCTCGTGCGCAACAGCTACCCGAAATTCGAGGTCCAGCCCTTCGCCGCATCGACGCTCGCGAAGGCGTCGCTGTTGTTCATCGGCACTTTCACTGCCGTCGACGCTGAAGGAAAGAACGCCGGCGCAAAGGAGTGGTACCGGGTGTGCCTCGCGATGCTCGACCTGCGCTCCGGCAAGATCGTGTCGAAGGGGTTCGCACGTTCGCGGACGGAGGGCGTCGATTCCACGCCGGTGCAGTACTTCCTCGACAGTCCCACGTGGGTTCCGGACACCGCGACCGACGGCTACGTCAAGACGTGCCAGGGAACGCGAGCGGGCGACCCGATCAATCCCAACTACTGGGACAAGATCGTCGCCGCGGCCCTGATCAACGAGGCCTTCCAGGCCTATGAAGGCGGGCGCTACCAGGAAGCGCTCGATCTCTACCGCGGCGTGGCACGCACGCCCCAGGGCGACCAGCTGCGGGTCCACAACGGCATCTACCTGAGCGCCTGGAACCTGGGCCGCAAGGCCGAGGCCGAGGAGGCCTTCGGGCGCATCGTCGACTACGGCCTCGCGAACAAGCGCCTGGCGGTCAAGTTCCTGTTCCGGCCCGGCTCCACCGTGTTCATCGACAGGCAGGAGCTGGCGGAGTCCTATCGCATCTGGCTGAGGCAGATCGCCACCCACTCCGGCCAGCAGCAGAGCTGCCTTCGGATCACGGGCCACACCAGCCGCACCGGGCCCGAGCCGCTGAACGAGCGCTTGTCGACGATGCGAGCGCAGCTCGTGAAACAGCGGCTCGAGTCCATCGTGCCGAGCCTCTCGACGCGCAGCGTCGCGGCCGGGCGCGGCTCGGCCGAAAATATCGTCGGGCTCGGCACCGACGACGCGCGCGACGCGCTCGACCGGCGGGTGGAATTCAACGTCGTGAATTGTCCGGTCTGAGCCGGGGCCCAGGCGGGCGCGGTCCGAAGCGCGCTACGACTTCGTGAGGAGCAGATGCCCGACCTTCTGGAGCCTGTCCTTGAGGCCGCCCGCGATCATTCCCAGCACACCGGGCAGCTCGATCTCCATCGTCACCTCGGCATCGAGGATGCTGATGACACCGGCGACGGTCTGGCCCATCGCCGCGACGCTGAAGATGAGCCGGTCACCGTCCCAGCGTTCGTTGCAGTGGCCGCCGCTGCCTGGCAAGAGGTGAGTGATCTTCGCAAAACCGGTCTCGATGCGGCGGCGCGCCTCAGCCCGGCCGAGCTGGTGCGGGATGTTGACGGTGATGGGTGTCGCCATGCGCCCGAGCTTGCCGCGAAACGGAGCAAGGCGGCTAGCCCGCCCGCTTCTTTGGCGGACCCTTGGTTGTCCGATCTGGCGACGGTTCGGTTTCCGGTTTGGGGACCGCCTGCCGCTTGGTGAGGGAAGCGTTCAAGGCAACGGCCATGGCGGCTTCACCGCTCAGGAGGTCGCGCCAGTGCAGCTCGACTTCGGGCCTTCTCTTGCCTTTTCCGGTCAACCGGAGGCCGTCGGGGTTCACGGCGACGGTGTAATCCGATCCGTCGACTGTCACTTGACGCTTGAGTTCCTTGTCGAGAACGGTAGCCACGCGAGGCGCACTCCTCTGCATGAAAAGGGGACATCGGATTCTGCTCTCGCGCGGTTCGGTGGCGCGCTTCAGGCCACTAACCGGAGGGGCCGGCATGGGCTTACCGCCTCCGTGCCGGAGCAATCTCCATCGGCTTGGCACATTTCGGGACAATGCCTCGAAGCCGCTCTTCTGCGCAAATCTGCCGCCATGCCGACCAGAACTGGCGCACCACGACGGTCAGTTCAACGGCGCAAACATCAGTCTCGACCAGCAGGACCCCCCGTGATCACCCCACCCAGACCCGACCCCGCACTCGTCAACAAGCTTGTCGTCGCCAACCGCATCCTCTACGACCAGGGCATCGTCGACGGCCTCGGCCACGTCAGCGTCCGCCACGACAGCGCGGGGGACGTCTTTCTTCTCTCATGCAATCGCGCCCCTGGCCTCGTCAAGGCGGCCGATATCGTCAGCTACGACTTCGATGGCAACGCGGTGTCGACAAGCTCCGAGCGCCCCTATCTGGAACGCTTCATCCACGGCGAGATCTACCGCGCACGGCCCGACGTGATCGCCGTCGTGCACAGTCATTCGCCCAGCGTCATCCCGTTCGGCGTCACCGGCCAGCGCCTGCGCCCGATCTACCACATGGCCGGCTTTCTCGGCAACGGCTCGGCCACCTTCGAGATCCGCGACAGCGGCGGCGAGACCGACATGCTGATCCGTAACCCGGCGCTCGGCAAGGCACTCGCCGAGTCCCTCGCCGGCCGGAGCTGCGTGCTGATGCGCGGCCACGGCTCGACCACGGTCGGCAACTCGATCGAGCAGGCCGTCTTCCGCGCGATCTACGCCGAGATCAACGCCAAGCTGCAGGCGCAGGCACTCGCGCTCGGGAGCGTGACTTACCTCTCCGAGGAAGAAGCGCGGCTCGCGGCGATGGCCAACGACAGCCAGATCGGCCGCTCGTGGGACCTGTGGCAGCGACGCATCGGCCTGATCGAGCCCTGAAGGCGACGCCATGGGATCGAAGATCGTTCTTTGCCTGGCGGCCCTGCTCGCCTTGCCGGCCACCGCGCCTCCTGCCCTGGCGCAGGGCTGGCCCGCCAAGCCGCTGCGCATCATCGTCCCCTACGGCACCGGCGGAGGCTCGGACATCCTGGCGCGGCAGCTCGGGGCGAGCCTGCAGCCGATGTGGGGCCAAGGCGTCATCGTCGAGAACCGCGCCGGGGCGTCCGGCAACATCGGCACCGAGGCGGTGGTGCGCTCGCCGGCAGACGGCTACACGCTGCTGCTGCAAAACAGCACCATGGTCGTCAACCCGGCCGTCTCCGGCACCTCCAACTACGATCCCGAGAAGGACCTGACGCCGATCCTGCTGCTTGGCGTGACGCCGATCGCCCTGTTCGCGCACCCGAGCGCCAACGTCAGGAACCTGCGGGAGATCGTGGCCGCGTCCAAGGCAAACCCGAACGCCTTCAGCTACGGCTCCTGCGGCAACGGCACGCCGCAGCACTTCGTGATGGAGCTGCTCAAGCTGAAGGCCGGCTTCGCCGCTACGCATGTGCCGTACAAGGGCTGCGCGCCCGGCCTCGCCGATGTCGTTGGCGGCCATGTGCTGCTCGCCACGCTCAGCGCCAACCTCGGCGCGCCCTATGTCAAGTCGGACAAGCTGCGGGCCATTGGCGTCTCCAGCAGCACCCGCTACGGGCTCATGCCCGAGGTTCCCACGTTCGAGGAGCAGGGGCTCAAGCCCCTCGACTTCTCGATCTGGTACGCGCTGATGGGGCCGGCCAAGCTGCCGGCCGACGTCGTCGCACGCATCACAGCCGACGTGCAGCGGGTGCTCGCCGATCCGCAAGTGCGAGGCAATCTCTCGTCGGCCGGGGTCGAGCCCGTGGAAGGCAGCGCGACCGACCTCGCCCGGCTGATTCAGGTCGATCGGGCGCGTTATGTGCAGCTCGCAAAGTCGGCCAACATCAAGGCCGATTGAGCGGCGCGGTTGGCACTCTTGCGCTCGCCACACCTGCGGAGCCGCGGACGGCTAGCAGGCGCTGGCCCCGATGCCCATCCGCGGGCCTCGCGCTACTCGAGAACGATGCGCGGAAAGTAGTACGAGACGACCCAGTTCGGGACATCGACGATCGAGCTGATGCGAAGGTCGGCACACACGCTGCAGAGCATGTACGCGTCCACCGGCTGGTAGCCATAGCGCTTGCTCAGCAGCTCGACCATCTCTGAGACGGCCATGCGCGCACCGGCCATCAGGTCCGGGCCGATGCCGGTCGTCACCTCGTAGCCGCGCTTGTCGAAATGGTCGGTGACGGGGCCCTGCGTCACGTAGCGCGGCGAGCGCAGCCGGGCGCCCTTCACGAGCTCGAACTTGAGAGCGACGTCGATCGGGCTCTCGATCGCCGTGCCGCAGACCTCGCCGTCGCCCTGCGCCGCATGGGTGTCGCCGACCGAGAACAACGCGCCTTCCACCTCGACCGGCAGGTACAGCTCGGTGCCGGCGCAGATGTCGCGTGCATCCATGTTGCCGCCGACATTGCGCGGCGGAATGATGCTGTGCAGTCCCGGCTCGGCCGGGGCCACGCCGATGGTTCCCGTGAACGGCCGCAACGGCACGCGGCCGCCGGGCCCGTACATCGCCGGGGTCAGGGCGGGGTCGTAGTGCCAATGATGCAAGCGTGCGTCGGCGAACTGATCGGTGAGCAGGCCGAAGCCCGGGATGTTGCCCGTCCAGCCCCAGCCCGACGGTCGCAACTCCAGGATCGTGACCTTGAGCGCGTCGCCCGGCATCGCACCATCGATCCAGACCGGCCCCGTGACCGGGTTGACACGGCCGAGGTCGAGCTTCTCGAGATCCGCGGCCGTCGAGGTCTTCGTGAGCTGACCCGACGACGCGTCGATGGTCTCGAACTGCACGCTTTGCCCTGGCGCGATGCGCAGACAGGGCTCGAACGCGTTGTTCCAGCCATGGTGGATGTGATTGCGGTGGATGGTGTGGCCGGCGAGCTCGCTCATGGCACGTCTCCTCAGACGGCGACGGTCAGCGCGCCGTCGACGACCAGGTTGGTTCCCGAGATGCGGCTCGCCGCCGGGCTGGACAGGAAGACCACCGCATTTGCCACCTCGGCCGGCGTGCCGAACTTGCCGGTCGGGTTCGCCTTCAGCGTCGAGGCGAACAGATCGGGCATGCCCTTTTCGATCGTCTGCCAGATGCCGCCGTCGAAGTAGGTGTTGCCCGGCGACACGCAGTTCACGCGGATGCCCTTGCCGACGAGCTGCCGGCTCAGGCCCTTGGCGTAGTGGATCAGCGCGGCCTTGATGGCGCCGTAGGAACCGGCGGCGAAGTCGACCTCGAAGCCCGAGACGCTCGAGATCAGCACGATCGACGGGCTGCTCGACTTCTCCAGGAAGGGAACGGCGGCGGCGACGGCATTGACGCTGTGCATCATGTCGGTACGAAACGACTTCTCCCAGGAGTCGGCGTTGTCGCCGACCGCAAGCGCGCTCACGTTGCAGACCAGGGCGTCGATGCCGCCGAGCTTGCCCGCACTTGCCGTCACCCAGGCGGCCAGGGCAGCCCCGTCGGCCACGTCGAGCGCCTGACCGAAGGCGCGCACCCCGCCGCCCTCGAGCGCGCGCACGGTCGCCGCCACCTCCTCGGCCTTGCGCGCGCAGACCGAGACGTTCGCGCCTTCCACCGCGAAGGCCTCGGCCACCGCCCGACCGATGCCGCGACTGCCGCCGGTAACGACGGCGCTCTTGCCCTTGAGACCCAGGTCCATGCGACGCTCCTCGTTGGATCGGGCAATTCTGAGCGTCGGCGGCCTGCCTGTAAACGGCGCGGACGCGCTGCGTTCGAAGAGATCAACGATCTGGTGCGCACACCGATCGCCATTCATCACTCAACCCGTACTCGAAGTCCGTGGGACGTCCCATCTTGAAGAATTCAACGCGCGCCGAATTGCCTCTTCGACTTCACAGCGCTCACCCTCCGCCCACGCAGCCTCGAACGCGGCGTCACCCAGCGATTGCCGCATCGCCGCGAACTCGGCCCGCAGGCGCTGCTCGTCGCGCGGTGGCAACGCCAATCCAAGTCGATCGCGGGCACTCGTGGCGGTCGCGTAGTGACGCACGGCTTCCTCGACCGAGCCGACTGAACGCTCGAGCATTGCAATGTCCTCGAGGCACCCCAGCAACTCTGCGCGCATCTCGAATGCGCGGAAGACAAGCAATGCCCCCCTTAGTCTCATTCGAGCGGAATCAAGGTGGCCCTGGACGACATCTGTCTTCCCCAGAAGCCAGAGTGCGGTCGCCTCCCCGCGCTTGTCGCCCACGCCGCTGGAGACGTCCAACGCACGTGTGAACTTCGCCCGGGCAGTGGGAAGGTCGCCTTCTTCCATGGCAACCTCGCCCGACATTCGCTCACACTCGCTCTCGAGCTCCCGGTGCATGATCGTTCGAGCAATCGCCAGAGACTCCTCGATGTGGCGACGAGCGCCATCGTGATCGGCCAGCTCCAGGTCAATCTCGCCAAGATGCTGCAGGCCGATCGCCTCTCCGTCTCGATCGCCAAGCTCACGAAAGAGTGCGAGCGCCTCCTCCTCGCACGCTCGCGCTTCCATCGCGTCGCCCTCGTGCAGGCGCACCCACGAGAGCGTGGACAGGGTCGCCGCGATGTCGATCGGGTTGCCCAGTCCCCGTCGCAGCACAAGGCTCTTCTCCAGCATTCGCCGCGCCTCCGCGTAGTCGCTTTGCGCCGCTGCAAGTGCGGCCCCGACGTACAGCGCGTGCCCCTGCGCCACGCCCGACGCCTCGACCGCCGGGAGCGCGAGCGCTGCGCGCACATTCTTGCGGCCCTCGGTCGAATATCCCCGAAGCGTCCTGAAGCCCTGCATTGCAACCTCGAACTTGACCGCGATGATCGGATCGACACCGCCTTCAAGCGTCAACGCAATCGCCGCGCGCAGGTTGTCAAGTTCGCTCTCGAAGCGCCGTATCCATTCCGCCTGATCGTTTCCGTGCAAGCCCTCATTGCCGGCTTTCGCCATCACGAAATAGTGATTGCAGTGCAGCACGGCGGTCGCCGCGAATTCATTGCGCTGAGTCAGCTTCTCGACGGCGTAGTCCCGGATCGTCTCGAGCAATCGATAGCGCATTCCATCCTGGCGCTCCTCCGTCAAGACCAACGACTTCTCCACAAGGGAGGTGAGCAAGTCCACAACGTCCTCCCGGGTCAGAGGGTCGGTGCCGCAGACTTCCTCGGCCGACGCGTGCTCGAATCCGTTCGCGAAGACCGCAAGCCTCGCAAGCAGCACCTGCTCATGCTCCCGGAGCAGGTCGTACGACCAATCGACCAATGCCCGCAGTGTCTGTTGTCGCTCGAGCAGCACGCGGCCGCCGCCAGTCAGCAACTTGTAGCGATCCTTGAGGCGCAGGTTGATGTCGGCAACCGTGAGCACCCTCACGCGCGCGGCAGCCAGCTCGATCGCGAGCGGAATACCCTCCAGCCTGGCCACCAGTTCGGCCACCGCGGGGGCACCCTGTTCGTCGAGCACAAAGGTGGGTCGATGAAGTTGCGCACGCTCGACGAACAATCTGACTGCCGGTGACCTTGCCAGCGCCTCGATTCCGTCGGACCGATTCGGAACGGGAAGAGGCGTCACCGTGTACGACTGCTCCCCGGGAACGCGTAGCGCCTCGCGGCTCGTGGCGATGACGCGGACCTCAGGCGCAGCCCGGAGAATCGCATGGACGAGTTCCGCCGATGGTTTGATCAGGTGCTCGCAGTTGTCCAGGATCAGCAGCAGATTTCGCGGCTTCAGATGCGCGCAAAGCGTTTTGATGAGCGGCCTGCCGGGCTCCTCCCGCACGCCAAGGACCTTGGCCGCCTCGCTGGCCACGATGGAAGGGTCGCGTATGGGCGCCAGGTCCACGAGCCACGCACCATCGCGATAGGACTCCAGGACATCGCCCGCGATCTGCAGCGCGAGGCGGGTCTTGCCAAGGCCGCCGATGCCGAGGAGTGTCAATAATCGCGCGCGGTGCAGCAGCTGTTCGGCTTCCTCGATTTCGCGCTCGCGCCCGATGAATGACGTCGGATGCTTTGGAAGATTGTTAGGCGTCACCTCCAGCGAGCGCAGCGCCGGAAACATCTGGCGCAGGCTTGGGTGAACGACCTGGAAAGCGTGCTCGCTGCTCGCGATGCCCCTGAGGCGTACGCTTCCGAGGTCGCGAAGGGAACTTTCCGCGGGCAATCGGCCCGCGACGAGGTCCGCGACAGCCTGCGAAGCGAGCACCTGGCCCCCGTACGCGAGTCCCATGATTCGTGCGGCGCGGTTGATGGTGCCACCGAAGAAGTCGTTGTCGCGCTCGTGGGCCGGGCCGGCATGCAACCCGCAGCGAATGGGGAGCGACATTCCCGCCGTCGCCGCTGGATCGGCAACGGACTGTTGGATCGCGATGGCGGCGTTCAGGCCCTCGGCTGCATCATCAAAGGCGGCGTAGATCCCGTCGCCGGTCGTCTTGATCACGCGCCCGTGATGCATTTCAACGGCAGTACGCAGCAGCACATCATGGCGAGCCAGGGCGTCCGCCATTCCTTCGGGCTCCTGTTCCCACTTCTCGGTACTGCCCTCGATGTCGGTGAACAGTAAGGTAACGATGCCAGTGTTCACGACCAGACTGCTGCCGACGCGCGCTGTCTCCTGCGACCAGATGGCGCTATGGTCCCCCAGCATACGCGGCGGGTCAACGGGTGCTTCTCAAGCAAGGCGGCGACCTGCTGCTGCAAGGCCGCTTTGCGGTGGGCGGCTCCTTCGCAGAGCCGGACGCTATGAGGCTCGAAGCTGCCGCCTGCGCTACCGGGACTGCGTTACCGTGAACGTCTTGCCAGCAATGTCCAGCGTGCCACTGCGGAAGAGGAGCGGCCCTGAAAAAGGCGCCACCGAAAAGGTCAGTGAGCCATTGCCGCTGCCGCCACCGGATCCGTTGACGGTGATCCACGGGACGTTGCTGACGCCCGTCCAGGCGCAGCCCACGGGTGCGGTGACGGCCACGCTGCCGCCACCGCCGCCGCTGCCGTAGCTCGCCCGCCTCGGCGTGATCGTGAACGCGCAGGCCGACGTGCGGTTCTGGGTGACCGTGAAGGTCTTGCCGGCGATCGTCATCGTGCCCGAGCGTGACGTCGAAGAGCTGTTGGTGTCCACCCTGTAGCCCACGCTGCCGTTGCCACTGCCGCTGGCGCCCGAGGTCACATGGATCCAGGAAGCATCGGCCACCGCCGTCCAGCCGCAGGCGCTGCCGGCCGTGACAGCCACGGCGCCGGCGCCGCCGACGGCGGTGAAGTTGCTGCCGCTCGGCGAAATGGCGAAGGTGCACGGCGTGTTCGGCACGATCTTGCTGACCGAGCCGCCGAGACCGACGACATACAGCTCGCCGGATTCGTCTTCGCCGAAGGACGAGATGTTCTGCGCGGTGTCGAGCAGCAGGGTCTGCGTGCTGCCGTTCCAGGAAAGGATCTCTCCAGTGCAGTAGTCGGCAAAGACATAGGTGCCCAGCGGCAGCGCGCCCTGTGCGCCGCGATAGACGTACCCGCCGGTGATCGAACATCGGCCGTTCGAATGGCTGTAGTCGAAGATCGGGAAGATGTAGTTGCCGGGGACGCACAGCGACGGATCGAGTCCGGTGCAGGCGCTCCCCTCGTAGACTCGCCAGCCGTAGTTGCCGCCTTTTACGACGGGGGTGTCGACCTCTTCGCGCGCACCTTGGCCGACGTCGGCGACCCATTGCCGCCCGGTCTGCCGGTCGAAGCTGAAGCGCCAGGGATTACGCCAGCCGATCGCGAAGATCTCGTCACGCCCGCCCCTGCCGACATAGGGGTTGTCGGATGGCGACGAATAGACCGTGCCCGCGACGGGATCCGGGTGGTCGACGTCGATGCGCAGGATCTTGCCGAGCAGCACGTTGATGTTCTGTGCGTTGTTCGGCGGGTCATTGCTGCCGCCGCCGTCGCCGACGCCGACGTACAGGTAGCCGTCAGGCCCGAAGGCGAGCATGCCGCCGTTGTGGTTGGCATTGGTGGGATGCGGAATGGTCAGGAGCACGGTTTCGGCGCCATCGGCCACGTTCGGATCGGCAGACACCCGATAGGCCGCGATAACCAACGCGCCATCGCCCGACCGCGTGTAGTAGACGAAGAAGCGGCCATTGCTCGAATAGTGCGGATGGAAGGCCAGGCCGAGCAGGCCTCGCTCGCCGCCGGCGAGCAACCGGGTATGGATGTCGAGAAAGGTCGTCGGCACCGTCACGCCGGGTTGCAGCACCTTGACGATGCCGCCCTGCTCGACGATGAACAGCCGTCGCGTACCGTCGGCAGCGTTGCCGACGAATACCGGGCTCGAAAGAGCCGTCGAGGTCATCGGCACCAGTTGGATGGCACTCAGCCAGGGGGCCGCCAGACCCAGCAACAACGCGACCAGCAGGCGACGCCAGGGATGGAAGCGGTTCATCGTGAGTCCTCTCGGTTGTCGGGACGCCCGTGCAGGCCGCCCCAGCGGCAGCCCGGCAGCATCATCGATGCAAAGCGGCTGTCTGTGCCTTTATGGCCCGCACAGCGACAGGCCCATCGGCACCGCGTGGGTGGGACTCGACAGTCGGGCCTCCTGCGGCACAGCCTGCAGCGCGCCGATCGACCGTCACGTGCCGCGGATCGCCAACTGTGCGGTCGCGCTGACCGGAGCGATCGCGGCGACGATGTCGCTCGTGAGGACGAGCTCTGCGGGAACGTGGGCGACACCGACCCCGCCGCTAGGGGGGTTGCCGGCGAAGTTGCGGGCCTCGTGCCAGACGCAACCTCGATAGGATCGAGGTGCTCGCGCAATCGCTGACTCTGTGAGGTGCTGCTTGGAGGAGCGTTCACCCCCGGCTGACTCATCGGCACAGCAGTGTTCCCGAGCTGCGCGTCGCGGTCTGCGGCGGAGTCCTCGCATGTGTCCTGACTCCCGGCGCCTGGCCACTGCGTTACTGCTTTCCCTGCTGGTTCATGCGCTGCTGTTGAGCCTGAATTTCGGCACGCAGGAGCTTGGGTTTCCGGGCTTCGGCTTCCCGTGGCAGGAACGACGGATCGCGGTGCCTGAACTGCGCGTGGTGCTTGTTCCTCCGCGGGCCGTGGCCGCCGGGCCGGCGGCCCGGCCTGTCGCGGAGCTCTTGCAGCGGGCACCGGCCGGACCGCCTGTTGCCGCCGTGAGGCCGGTGCACGGGCCGTCCGAGTCCACGACACAGCCTTCGCCGAAGGCAACAGACACGATCGCGCGCCAGGCTGATCTGAAGGCAGAGGCAGCGACGCAGGATGCCTTCGCGAGCAGTCCGGCCGATGCGACCGCGCCTTTGGACGGCGATGGAACCAGTGAGGCGACGCCGGCACCGATTCCCGAGCCCGTCGTGGTCGCCCTCGAACGGCTCGACGAGGCTGCGTGGGTCGTGCCTCCCGCTGCGTCGGCGCCATCGCCGGTCGCCGCGGCAGCGCCCGGCGCCTCGAGCCCGGCGGCATTGGAGGCGGCACGGTTGGAGGCCGAACGACTGGAGACCGACAGGCAGGCGGCGGTCAGGCGAGAGGTGGCGGAGCATGAGGCCGCCCGTCAGGAAGCGGCGCGGGCCGAGGACGAGCAGTTGGAGGCCCAACGACTGGAGGCCCAACGACTAGAGGCAGAGACGCAGGCGGCAACCCGGCGAGAGGCGGCGGAACAAGAAGCCGCTCGCCAGAAATCGGCTCGGGTCCAGGCCGAGCGGTTGGAGGCCGAACGCCTGGAGGCCGCGCGCCAGACGGCAGCCCGGCGGGCGCTGGAGCAGGAGACGGCTCGTCAGGAAGCGGCGCGAGCCCAGGTCGAGCAATTGGAGGCCGCACAGCGGGCGGCGGCCCGGGATGCGGCGGCGCAACAAGAGGTCGCTCGTCAGGAAGCGGCACGGGTCCAGGCCGAACGGTTGGAGGCCGAACGCCTGGAGGAGGCGGCGCGCCAGACGGCGGCCCGGCGGGCGCTGGAGCAGGAGACGGCTCGTCAGGAAGCGGCGCGAGTCCAGGTCGAGCAATTGGAGGCCGCACAGCGGGCGGCGGCCCGGGATGCAGCGGCGCGACAAGAGGTCGCTCGTCAGGAAGCGGCGCGGGTCCAGGCCGAACGGTTGGAGGCCGAACGCCTGGAGGCCGCGCGCCAGACGGCAGCCCGGCGGGCGCTGGAGCAGGAGACGGCTCGTCAGGAAGCGGCGCGAGCCCAGGTCGAGCGATTGGAGGCCGCACAGCGGGCGGCGGTCCGGGATGCGGCGGCGCAACAAGAGGTCGCTCGTCAGGAAGCGGCCCGGGGCCAGGCCGAGCGGTTGGAGGCCGAACGACTCCAGGCAGAGAGAAAGGAGACGGAAAGGCGGGAAGCGGCCCGTCGGGCGATGGGACGACAGCTCGATGAGGAAGCTGCGCAGCGTGGAGCGGCCGCGACCGCGGCACGCCAGCCTGACACGCGTCCCTACTCGTTGGGCACCGCACGACGAGGCAGGCTGTGGGGACGGACCGACGCCAATGTCGAACTCGTCCTGTATGCGGAAGCCCTAGCCCGCAAGATCGAGTTCAACACGACAGTTGCCGTGGTCAGCGAAGTGGCGAAGCGCCCTCACCGCGATCCCCTCGTGACGGTAGCCCTTCGACGCGACGGATCCGTGGAGTCCGTGACATTCGATATCTCCAGCGGAGTGACGGAAATCGACGAAACCATCCGCCGCATCGTGCAAAGCCAAGTACCGTATCAGGCGTTCCCGCCGGGATTGGCCCGCGACTTCGACGTGATCGAAATTCGACGGACCTGGTATTTCGACGTGGCTGTCCGGCTGTACTGACGGACAGCCAGGGAGGTCTTGGTTGCGCCGCGGCGCTCCCGCTGGACCCGTCGTGCGGGGCCGCTCGACCGAGGGACCTGCACGAAGTTGCCCGTCATGACACCGGCCTCATGCGGGAAACGCGACAAGAAGATCGGCCGGGGCCGGGAGTCGAATCGGCCTCGGGTAAAGAGCAGGCGCGCTACTGCGGAAAGGCCCCCAGGAGGCCGTCACCGCCTCGCACCTCTGGTGGCCGAACCGCTTGCGTCCGGCCACGCACACCTGACGATCAGGCCTCGTACTTGAACGAAAGCGAAACCTTTGCTCTGAAGGCAACGACCTTGCCGCCTTCGATCTTCAAGTCGAGCTTGCTGACCTCGGCGACACGCAGGTCGCGGAGGGACGCCGCGGCAGTTTCCACGGCGACTCTCGCTGCGTCTTCCCAGGAAGTCGGGCTGGTGCCGATGATCTCCGTCACGCGATAGACCCCGGATTGATTTCCCTTCTTGGCCATGTCTCGCTCCTTATGTCGACGTTCGCAAGGCTTCAACGTCTTGCGGAAGCATCATAGGCCCGGCCCTACCTGATCGACGACTATGTCGCCCATCTGCTCGGCTTTATGGACAAGCTGAAGCTCGACCGGGCTTCGCTTTCCGGCGACTCGCTCGGCGGCTGGGTGGCGGCGCACTTCGCCGTGGTCCAAGGGCCGGCTCGAATGGCTGATGCAAGCAGCGCGACCGCGGCCGGCGCCTTGCCTGCCAGAGCGTGCCGCGCGGCGACTGCACGATCAAGTCGCGCACCGCCGACAGCCACCTGACGCCGAATTCGCCGCGACGACGCACGGCGCGGCTCGAAGGCACTCGCGACATCACCCATGACATCCGCGAGTTCGCGTTCCGCGCCGACGGATCCGCCACCTTCCTCGCCGGCCAGTACGCGATGCTCGTCCTGCCTGGATCGACGGCCGGGTGTGCATCGAGGCCGCCCGGGCCGCGGCGTGAGCCGCGGACGGCGGGGTCGGATCGGGTCGCCGCGGTGCACGGCTTCCAGCAGCGCCTTGTAGCTCCGCGGATCGACGCCAGCCCGGAGTTGGTCGACTTGAACTATCGATTACTCGTATTAATAGTGTGTTCTGGTGGAGCTGGGGTCAATCCGTGTAGTGCCTGGATGCGCCTGGATGCCTCGCCTTCGGTCGCCCAAAATCGGCTAATACCCCACGGATACCCCCTACGCCGGCTGCGACGCAGCACGTTCGGAAGGGGGCGGATGTCGCCGATCGACCGATCAGCAACGTTCGGCGGACACGAAACTTTGGTCGTAGCAGACGGCCACGAGCTCAAGCCTCTTATCACCCGAGCCACGTCGCCCTTCTGACCTGATCGCGACGGCACACAGCTGTCCGCCGCCGACGGCGATTCGGCTGGAACGACCGGTTAGGTATGGCTGAACCAAGTCGCCGTGCGGCCTTTTGCACGGGTCCGCTCTCAAGTCCGGCGCGCGCGGACCGATGTCACCCGATGGAGCCCCGAATGCGACTTGTGCCGATCCGTCAATTTTCTTCCGCCGCCGAACTGGCTCAGATCGAGGTGTCCCTGGAGACGGCGCAGGCCGATCGGAAGCTGGCGCTCTTCGTCGACCTCGCCTGGCAGCTGCGCCAAGTCGACTGCGGACGTGCGCGGGACCTCTGCGCGCAGGCCCGCCAGCTGATCCTGACGAGCACGAACGACTCGCTGGCACAGCAGCACCTCGCCCGCTTGTGCCTGGTCGAAGGCGAGGTTGCGTTGCTACACGGCGACGCCGACCGGGCCCGCGCCTGGTGCGACGAGGGCCGTGCCGGCTTCGAACGCTGCGGCGACGCGCTCGGCAGCGGCGATGCGGAATGGTTGAACGCTTCGATATTCTCCGAGCAAGGCCGCCAGGCCGAGCTGGATCAGGCCATGGCCCGAGCAGTCGAGAGCTATCGCCGCACCGACGACGCGATGCGGCTGAAGGCCGCGCAGGCACGGAGCTGGACGCTGGCCGCCTTCGTCGACGCCCAGGCCGCTGCCCGCGGGATGGCCGAGGAGTTGGGGCCCTGCGAAGACTGCAGCGACGGCGTGCGGGCCTGGGTCGAATCGGCGCAGGCGACCATCGCCGCGCTGATGAACCGCCTCGGCGACTCGATCAAGCACGACCTCCAGGCCCACATGCTCTGCGAGCGCAGCGGCCAGGTCCGCCAGGCCATGATCAGCGCCTCGAACGCATCCGAGGGCTTCGTCACTCTGGGCGACCTCGACGCCGCCCTCGAGTGGAGCGAACGGGCGCTGTCCACTGCGCGCGCCAGCGGCTGGCCGGCGCTGATCGCGGTGTGCCAGCGCCAGACCGGCGACGTGCTGCGCCTTCTCGACCGGCCGGAGCAGGCCGCGGAGTTGCTGTCGCTGGCGGTCGCCACGATGCAGACCCTGGGCGCATCGCGCAACAAGGGCGAGGTGCTGCACAGCCAGGGCCGGCTCGAGCTCGAAAACGAATGCTTCGACGCCGCGCTCGCCATCTTCGAGCAGATGGAGTGCGACGCGCAGCAGTGCAACCACCCCGACTTGCTCATCAAGGCCAGGCGCGGCCAAGCAGGTGCCCTGTCGGGCCTCGGCCACGCCGAACGGGCCGCCCTGCGCGCGCTGGAGGCCCTGGAGCTGGCACGAACGCGGGGCAATGCCGACGATCAGATCCGCACGCTGCTGGTCCTGGCCGAGATCCACCAGCACCACGCCTTGCCCGACCCGGCCGGCATGCAGGAGGCAACCGCGACACTGCACTATCTGCTCGCGGCACACGAGCTCGCGGAATCGGTCAGCGACTACCGCGCGCCGATCGACCTGCTGCGTCGAATCGCCTCTGCCTACGCGGATGGCGACGACCACGTCGCGGCGTACCGTTACGTCGTCGCCGCCGAGGAAGCGCGCAACGCGTCCACGCTCAAAGACGGTCAGAATCGCGCCCTGGCCCTCGAGATCCGGCGTGCCGTCGAGCAGGCACGCTCCGAGTCCGAGCGGCACCGGAAGCTGGCCGCGAGGCTGCAGGCCACTGCCGACACGTTGGAGATCCTCGGCCGGATCGGGCGCGAGATCACCGCGAGCCTGGACATCCCGACGATCTGCAGGATCCTGCACCGGCACCTCGCCGAGCTGATGGACGTGACCTTCTTCCTGATCCACGTCCTGGACGCGGACGGCAAGACACTCAGCAGCCCGCTCGTGACGGAACGCGCCGAGCCGATGCCGCCACAGAACATTCCCCTGAGCAATCGCATCTCCTTGGCGGCTGCCTGCGCACGCGAGCGCCGTGAGATCATCATTGAGCGCGAGCTCGCCGAAGCCAGCACGTCGCATTTGCCGGGCACCCTGCCCTGCTTGAGCCTGATGTTTTTCCCGCTCGAGGTCGGCGGCCGGCTGCTCGGCGTGATGAGCGTCCAGTCGACCCGGGCCAACGTGTACGGTGAACGCGAGCGGGCCATCTTCCGGACGCTGTGCGCATGGGGGGCGATCGGCTTGGACAACGCGACCACCTACAACGCGGTGGCCGAACAAAAGCAGGAACTTCGCGTTGCCGCGGTGGCCTTCGAGTCGCAGGAAGCGATGCTGGTCGCCGATGCGCAGCACAACATCCTCCGCGTCAACAGCGCCTGCTGCCGCAT
>Ga0163163_10002195_pt1 | contig 16429 bp, 16 predicted proteins | sample S65metaG_FD_119766 | JGI IMG/M metagenome (GOLD analysis project Ga0163163, IMG submission 119766) | Switchgrass rhizosphere microbial communities from Kellogg Biological Station, Michigan, USA - S6-5 metaG | ecosystem: Host-associated > Plants > Roots > Rhizosphere > Soil | place: USA... | reverse complement strand
GTGAACGGCACGGTCGTGACCCGCGCGCCGGCGGTGGAATCAGCGGCGCGGAGGCGTGACGCGGTCGTGACCACCGGCAAGGCGATCAGCGTCGCCAGCGCGACCAGGCACAGTCCGTAGCGAATCTGCGCGGACCGACTGCGGAGCGTGTGCTGTGCGGCGAGCAGCACCAGCGCAACCAGCGTGCCCTGCCACAGGAAGTCCAGGAGGGCCGAGGTGAAGGCGAGGCCGAAGGTACTCATACGTCCTCTTTCTCGAAGCGGTCCAGCAAGGCTTCGAGTTCGTCCAGGTCCTTCTGCGATGGCTTCTTGCTCGAGAGCGCATGCATCACGAGCGCCTTGACCGATCCGCCGTAGGCACGGTCGAGGAAGTCGCGCAGCAGATGCTTCTGCGTCTGCGCCTGTTTGTGACGCGGTCGGTACAACTGCGGTCGCACGCTGTCGTCCCGTTCAATAAGGCCCTTCTCCGTCATGATCTGCATCAGCTTCAGTGCTGTCGTGTAGCCGGTGGGCTTGGCGTCGCTGAGGACGGACTGCACGTCGCGAACGGACAGCGGGCCGCGCTCCCAGAGGACGCGCAGAATGGCCAGCTCGGACTTGGTGGGGCGGGGCGTGGATGCCACGCCCGGGATCATTGACGAATTAATTCGTCAATGTCAACGAAATGTTTCGTCATTGCCGACGGGGCCGCATCACGCGTCTCGCAGGTCGTCACCGGCGGGTCCGGCCAGTCCATGTATTCACGCTCGCGGCTGCGGATGGCCCGGTATCGCCGGAACGCGTCGCGGGCGCCCTCGAGTCCCACCGCCGTGCGCCACGTTGATCCCCGGAATGTGTGCGCGAACATGCGATGTCCGTTGCGTAGCACGAACGCCGGATCGTGGCGGACAACGCTCCGGATGTGACGGACCTTCATCCAGCGCTCGGCTTCCCAGCGCAGGAACTCAATCTCCTCCGCTTCGAGATGCGCGCTGCGTGTCACAGCGGTGGTCCCGTCGTACTCGTCGAAACGCTCGTTGATGATGAGTCCGCGATCGCGGAACTCCCGGGTCATCGGCGTGCCGGGATACGGAGTCGGGTGCTGGATATACGGCCAGTCCACATAGTGGCGTGCAAACGTCAGGTTTGCCGTAATCGACTCACGTGTGTCGTCGGGGTTGCCGACGATCAGGCCGCCGACGACAAAAAGCCCGTGGCGATGCAGGACGTCGATGGCCTCGAGCGTCGTGTTGCGCCGCGCCTGGCCCTGTGACTGCCGACTGTTCTTGGCGCGCGCCTTGAGAAATGCCAGATCGTCTTCGAGGATGTTTTCGATCCCGAGGAACACATAGCGGAACCCCGCCTTTTTCATCAGCGGCGCCAGCGTGTCGCCGTGTGTGGCGAACGGCGCCGTCATCCCCTGGACGATGTAGTCCAGGTCGTGGAGTCCGCGCTCGACGATTGCCTTGCAGAGTGCCTCGAAGCGGGGGACGTCGATCGTGATGTTGTCATCGACGAAGAAGATCGCGCGGGCGCCGCGCGTGCGGGCGTCGGCGATGTCGTCCAGCACGCGCGAGATCGGAAAACGATGGAAGTTGCGGCCCCGCATCTCGATGATCGAGCAGAAGCTGCAGTCGAACGTGCATCCGCGCGACGTTTCCACGACGTCAACCTGCCGGCCGAGCACGGTGTAGCCGGAGAGCACGCGTGCACTCCGTTTCGGCAGGCTGAGACTGCCGTCCTCGACGGGCGCAATCGGGCGCATCGCATTACGCTGGAAGACCGTGCCGTCGCGGTACCAGAGTCCCGGAATGGCCGCTAGCGGCGTGCCTCGTTCGAGACTCCGCACGAGCTCACGGAACGTCAGCTCGCCTTCGCCGCGGACGATGAAGTCCACATCCGGATACGTCCAGACGTCCGGAGCCAGGCTGGGGTCGTAGCCGCCCACGGCGATCTGTGCGTCGGGCGCCATCGAGCGGATGAACGAAATGATTCGCTTCGCCGTCCTCCGCTGAAACGTCATCACCGACAGACCGACGAGGTCGGGGACGTGGGTGTGAATGAGACGCTCGACGGTCTCACGAACGGCTGACTGCGCCAGCACGAGGTCGGCGACGGCAACCTCGTGGTGCGGGTCAAGGTTGCCGGCCAGCGACGTGAGCGCGCCGTTAGGCATGCGGATCGCGAGCGACGGCATGTGCTCGAACGAGTCCGGCATCGAGAGCAGGAGGATCCGCATGCGTGTGCGCGAGGGTCATTCTACGCCCGCGCAGCCCGCGTCCGGCTCAACTGCTGCCCCATTCATGGTGCAGATTCTGCACCTTGTGAAGTCATGCGAAAGTGCTGCGTCGTGCTTCTGCTGGCGGCGCTCGCAGGCGGATGCGCCCGTGTGGAGGCCAGTCGGCAATCGGTCGAGGTCGACATGGCGAACGTCGATTTACACGTCACGGGAGATATTACGCTCCGCGTTAGCAATCTCCGCGGGCACTTCACCGCCGTCGACAGGACGGTGCCGTACCTCGACGATAAGCGGTCTTATGCGGTGTTCGTCGACGAGGGACAGGTCGCCATCGATCTCGCATCGCTCAACGCGCTGATGGCACGCAGCATGGGAGGCGGGAAGTCGAACGTCAAGAACCTCCACGTCACGATCAAGGATGGGACGCTCCGTCAGCAGGGCGTCATCGACGCTGCGATCGACGTTCCCTTCAAGGCCACGTCGGTCGTCTCGGCGACCCCGGATGGACGCATCCGCGTGAGCACCACCTCGATGCGCGGCTTCGGCCTCCCGCTGCGCCCGGTGATGGGCCTGTTCAAAATCACGATGGACGACCTCGTGAAGGTGAAGCCGGGAAGGGGAATAGAAACGAACGGCAACGATCTAATTGTCGATCCGGCGATCGTCATCCCCGCGCCGGCGATTCGCGGACGTCTCACCGGCGTGCGCATCGAAGCCGATCGGATGGTGCAGACATTCGGGACTGGACAGACGACTGGAAGCCAGCCGTCACTTTCGCCGAATCACATCTACTGGCGGGGAAGTCAGCTCTCCTTCGGGAAGCTGACGATGACCGATACGGATCTCGAGCTGGTGGACACCGACCCGAAGGATCCGTTCGACTTCTCGGTGGACAACTGGAACGCGCAACTCGTCGCCGGCTATTCGAAGACGCTGCCGAATCGCGGCCTACGGGCGTACATGCCCGACTACAACGACCTTAAAAGCAAAAGGCCGTAGCCTTGGTGCCTACGGCCTCATGCCTTATTCCTTGTCTAGCCCTTGGGCCTTGGGCCTTGGGCCTTGGGCCTGAATCCTGTGGCCTATCGCTTTCTGAAAGTCAGCGGAATCCCGCCCTGCGCGCTGTTCGTGTTCCCCGTGATGGTGCTGCCATCCGGAGACAGCTGACCGGTGAAGGTCCATTCCTGCGTGTTCGGGAACGTCCAACTGAGCTGGCGGGTGTTGTTGACCCGGAAACTCCTGAACGGCTGATTGATCGGCTTTTCTTTGGGAAGCGTGGTCCTGATCAGCCTTCCGACGACGGTCCCGTCCGCGTTCGGGGTGAACTCAATCTCGATGTCGTAATCGATCGTTTTGAGCTGCGGCCGGCCGACCCAGCGCCCGGACAGTGCCTTGGCGATGTCCGGTACGGCGATCGGTTTGGCGCCAGGCGGAATCGGTCCAGGCGCGAGATCAACGGCCGGCACGACCGGGTCCGGAACCGGATTCGCACGCTCGTGCCGTGAGGTATTCGTGTAGTTCGGCACGATGGAGTTGCCCTCGTGGCACGCGTACTCCCACCACTCGTAGCTCGGGTCGTTCTTCATCGGATAGCGGACCGTGAAGGGGCCGGTGAGGATGACCGGATCCTCGGTCTTGATCTCGTAGAGCCACATGTCGTTGTTCAGGCGCGTGATCCGCTCGGTGGTCTTCATCTGGTCGCTCTGTGGAAACCGGTTACCAGCTGGCGATCCGACGACGGCGAGGTTGATGGTCGGCGCGTGACCGCCCTTGTAATTGGTGGTCTCGACGACCAGCGTGTTGCCTTCCCAGCGGCCCTTCGAGTCGCCCATGTATCCCTTGACCACCTGACTGGGATGCGTCTTGCCATCGGTGTAGATGACGCGAGCGTCATGGATCATCTCGAGCTCGAAGACGACGACCCCCGGTGACTGCCAGATGCGGAAACCGCCGTTGTAGCGATACGGCATCATCGACGAGGGCATGCCGCGGGTTGTGCAACGGTCCCAACTGTCGAAGTCTTCGGGGCCGTCATACGACGGTGACTCACCCGGAAGCGACCAGCCGCTGCGCATCAGCAGCGCGCGACGCTTGCCCTCGGGTGTCAGTGTGGGAAGCTGACCGCTCGGCGGATCCATGATCAGCGTCGTCTGTCGCTGCGGCGTCGCCGGGTCAGTGACGCCGGCGAGGAGCGCCGCGCCGAAGTTCCCTTGAGCGATGAATTGTCGGCCGCGATCGCCACGACCCGCCGCGTCGTCGATCGCCTGCTTCAGTTCGGCTTCGGTTCGCCACGCCTTGTTCGGGTCGCAGGGGCCACGCGCGCCAGAGCACCTTTCCAGCGGAACGCCGGCGGCCTGCATCATGTTGAGCGTGGCGGTGATGTCGGGCTCACCCCAGGGGGTCTTCGGATGGACCCAGCCTTTCGGCGTCTCGATGAAGTGGTTGGCCTCGCTGGCCGGCCCGCGGATCGAGTCGTTGATCTGGGCGAAAGTTGTCGTGAAGAAGATCGCGGCTGCTGCGGCGCCGAGCAGCATGGCGCGCAAAGTCCGCATCGTCCGGTGCATAGTCTCTCCTAAAGGAACGCCGCTGAGGGCTTCCAACCTTAGATTCTAAGGCACCCGGGAGCAGTCTCGCGGCGCAGGCCGCGGCACCGGTTTTCGACGTCGACGATTCCTCTCGCGCCCGGTGGCGACGGGAGCAGCCCGTAACTTTCTGGCTGCTCGCGTGTCTTAAGGGTATGCGCACCGACACGACTGCAACGGTTCTCGTGGTTTCGGCGGCAGCGGTGCTTGTGATTTCGGCAGTGTTACCCCTGTACGGCCAGCGAAGCGACGGCCCGCGGTTCGAGGTTGTGTCCGTCAAGCCCAACAAGTCCCCGGAGCCCGGCGGACGCAACGCGCTCGAGCGTGGCACCTACGAGGGCCTGAACGTCACGGTTCGACGGATGATTGCCCTTGCCTACATGCCGATGCCGTTCAGCCTGATCGACGGCGGGCCCGCCTGGATCGGTTCAGAGCGGTTCGACGTGAGGGGGAAGTTCCCCGAGAACACGCCGCGCGAGCGCCTTCAGCAGATGATGCGGAACATGCTCGCAGAGCGGTTCCAACTGCGGACGCACGTGGAGACCAAGCCGACTCCGGTCCTGGCCCTGACGGTCGAGCGCGCCGGTGCGCTGGGCCCGGCGCTGCAGCCAGTGCAGATCGACTGCGCGAATCGGTCGGCTGACCGACCACCGACCACGCCATGGTGCGCTTTTCAATATACCGACGGGTTATTGAGAGGACGCGGGGTCACGCTCGATCAGATTGCCCTCGAACTCGTTGCCGATCGTCTGGTGATCAATCGAACGGGCCTCACCGGCCGCTATGACGTCGAGTTGCGCTGGACACCAGACCCCGCCGTTTCGACTCTCGCGGATGCCCCGCCTGGCCTTGTCACCGCGTTGCGGGATCAGCTTGGTTTGCGCCTGCACACGGACACCGTGCCGATGGATCATCTTGTGATCGATTCCGTCGAACGACCCGACCCGGACTAATTACATCCACCTAATTGTTATGATCCGCGGATGCCCCTGTCCGCGTTTCATCCGCTGGTCGCGCGCTGGTTTACGGAGACACTGGGAGAACCGACGGTCGCGCAGCAGCGTGGTTGGGAAGCGATCCGTCAGGGCCGCCACACGCTCATCGCCGCGCCCACAGGATCCGGAAAGACGCTCGCTGCATTTCTGACGGCGATCGACGATCTCGTTCGTGAAGCGGACACAGCGCCGCTGCCAGATGAAGTCAGAGTCGTTTACGTATCTCCGCTGAAAGCGCTGAGCGCCGACATCCATAAGAACCTGGCCGAGCCGCGGCGGGGAATCAGGCAGCTTGCGGAAGCCTCGGGCGGCGAAGCGCCGCGAATCACAGCCGCGGTGAGGACCGGCGACACCACGTCGTCCGAGCGCGCGGCGATCCTGCGCCGGCCGCCGCACATTCTCGTGACGACTCCGGAGTCGCTGTATCTGCTGCTGACGGCGGAACGAAGCAGAACACTGCTGCGCACGGTCCGCACCGTCATCGTCGACGAGATTCACGCGGTAATCGGCACGCGGCGCGGCGCGCATCTCGCACTTTCACTCGAGCGGCTGCAACACGTTGCGGAACAGCCGTTGTTGCGGATCGGCCTGTCGGCGACGCAGAAGCCGGTGGAGGAAGTGGCCCGCTTCCTGATCGGCAACGCCGACGATCGTGGTGGCTGCGCCATCGTCGACGAGGGCCATCGCCGTACGCTGGACCTGGCGCTGGAGATCCCGCGCTCGCCGCTTGGTGCCGTGATGGAGCACGAGGTCTGGGAGGAGTACTACGACCGGCTGACCAAGCTGATCCACGAGCACCGGACGACGCTGGTGTTCGTCAATACCCGGCGCATGGCGGAGCGCATGGCGCGGCACCTCAGTGAGCGGCTCGGTGAAGACGCCGTGACGGCGCATCACGGCAGCCTGTCGAAGGAGACACGCCTCAATGCTGAGCACCGGTTGAAGACCGGCGCCCTCAAGGCGCTCGTCGCGACGGCGTCGCTCGAGCTCGGCATCGACATCGGCCATGTCGATCTGGTCTGCCAGATCGGATCGCCGCATCGGATTGCGACGCTTCTGCAACGGGTGGGCAGGGCCGGTCATTCCGTCGCCGGCACCCCGAAGGGACGGTTGTTCGCGACTTCGCGCGACGACCTGATCGAATGCGCGGCACTGCTCCGGACCGTCCGCCGCGGCGAGCTCGATCGGATCGTGGCCCACGACTCACCGCTGGATGTCCTCGCGCAGCAGATCACGGCGGAACTCGCCTGTCGTGAGGCAGGGGAGGACGAGCTGTTTGCGTTCGTCCGTCGGGCGTGGCCGTATCGTGACCTGGCCCGCAGGGACTTCGACGCCGTGGTCGCCATGCTCTCAGAGGGCTTTGCCACACGTCGCGGACGACGAGCCGCGCTCGTTCATCGCGACGAGGTCAATCAGGTCGTACGTGCCCGCCGCGCCTCGAGGATGCTCGCGCTGATCTCGGGCGGAGCGATTCCGGAAGTCGCCGACTACCGCGTGATCCTGGAACCGGAGGACACCTTCGTCGGCACGTTGAACGAGGACTTTGCGATCGAGAGCAGTGCCGGTGACGTGTTTCAGCTTGGAAACGCCTCGTGGCAGGTCACGCGAGTGTCGGCCGGAGCGGTACGCGTCAAGGACGCACACGGCGCGCCGCCGACGATCCCGTTCTGGTTTGGCGAGGCACCCGCGCGGAGCGATGAGCTGTCTGGAGCCGTCAGCGAGCTCCGCGCGGACGCGGATCGGTTGCTGCCGAGCAGTGGCTCTGCTGAAGGGGCGGCCTCTAGCGTGGCGTGGCTTGTCGAGCAGACGGGTCTCAGCGAAGACGCCGCCGCGCAGGCGGCGGAGTATCTGCGTGAGGGCCGCGACGCGCTCGGGGTGATCCCGACACAAGACACCCTCGTCGCCGAACGCTTCTTCGACGAGTCCGGCGGCATGCAGCTCGTCATCCATGCGCCGTTCGGCAGCCGCATCAACAAGGCGTGGGGACTGGCGCTGCGCAAGCGATTCTGCCGGCAGTTCAACTTCGAGCTGCAGGCCGCTGCGAATGAGGATGCGCTGCTGCTGTCGCTCGGGCCGCAGCATTCGTTCCCGCTGGCGGACGTGTTCCGCTATCTGCATCCGGCATCGGTTCAGGACATCCTCGTTCAAGCGTTTCTGGATGCGCCGGTGTTTGCGACGCGCTGGCGGTGGAACACGACAATCTCGCTCGCCGTCCCGCGTAGCCGGGGTGGTTCGAAGGTTCCGCCGCAGCTGCAGCGGATGCAGGCCGACGACCTGATGGCGGCGGTGTTTCCGGACGCGGCGGCGTGTCTCGAGAACATTCCCGGCGATCGTCAGATTCCAGATCATCCGCTCGTGTCGCAGACCGTCCGCGATTGTCTCGAGGAGGCGATGGACATCGAGGGGCTGACCGCGCTCCTCGGGCGGATTCACGGGGGCGAGCTGCGCCTCGTCTCCCGCGACACCCCCGAGCCGTCGGCGTTCTGCCACGAGATCCTCAATGCGCGGCCTTACGCGTTCCTGGATGACGCGCCGCTGGAGGAGCGACGGGCGCACGCCGTCCAGTCGCGACGGAGCGGCCGCGACGACGACAGCTTCGGTGCGCTTGACGCTGCGGCCATCGCGCGAGTCATCGACGAGGCGCGCCCCGAGTGGCGCGACGCCGACGAACTGCACGACGCGTTGTTGACGGCCGGGTTCCTCGACGCTGACGAGGAGACACTCCGAGGCGAAGCCTTCGCCGCGCTCCAGAAGTCTGCCAGGGCTGCCGTCGTGTCCGGCTTGAGCCGGACCATCCTGGTCTCGGCGGAACGACTGCCGGAACTTCTCGCCGTTCATCCCGACGCGACCCTCGAACCGCCTGTCGCGGTGCCACCGTCTCGTGCGGCGAAGAGGTGGACGCGCGCCGAAGCGATCGTCGAGCTGCTGCGCGGCAGAGTAGCGATAACCGGCCCGGTGACCGCGTCTGCGCTGGCCGCGTCTGTTTCCATCCCGGAGTCGGACGCCGACGAAGCGCTGCTCGCACTCGAGAGCGAAGGTATCGTGCTGCGCGGCAGATTTACAGCGCAGGTCCGGCTCGAGCCGGACACCACGGCTGCAATCGAATGGTGCGATCGTCGCCTTCTCGCGCGCATCCATCACTACACGCTGTCGCGGCTGCGCGCTGAGATCGCGCCCGTGTCACCAGCCGAGTTCATGCGATTCCTGTTCGCGTGGCAACGCGTGGAGCCGGGTTCTCAGTTGATTGGACCGGAGGGCCTTCGCGCGGTTGTCACGCAGCTCGATGGCGTGGAGCTTCCGGCCCGCGCGTGGGAACGTGACGTCCTTCCGGCCCGCGTCGAGCGCTATGACGCGCAGATGCTTGACGCGCTCTGCCTGACCGGCGAGGTCGCCTGGGCGCGGCTTTCAAGCGGTCCGACGCAGGTGGTCGGAGCGACGCCGATCGCGTTGTATCTGAGGGCAGGGTCCGGCGTCGGCAGGTCCGCGTCGCAGGGTGCATCGGCTCAACGGGACGTGCCCGACACCACTAAGTCGGGCAATTCCGAGTCGAGTCAGGCCGCCTCGGCCGTCCTCGGCCATCTTCGCGCGCGCGGGGCGTCATTCGCGACCGAACTCGAGTCGGCGTGCGGACTGAGTGAAGAGGAGGTCCGGACCGCGCTCACTGAACTCGTCGCGGCTGGCGCGGTAAGCTCCGACGGCTTTGCCGGCCTGCGAACGATCATCGGCACTCGTCCAACGACGGCGACTGGACGCTGGTTCGCAGTCAAGGAGGCCGGCGAGCGATCCGCCGAAGCGGTCGCCTGGACGCTGCTGCGTCGCTACGGCGTCGTATTCCGCCGCCTGCTCGCGCGCGAGGCCACGACGGTGACCTGGCGAGAGCTCGTTCACGTGTATCGACGATTGGAAGCGCGCGGAGAAATCCGCGGCGGTCGTTTCGTGGGCGGCATGTCCGGGGAACAGTTCGCGCTGTCCAGCGCCGTCGAACGGCTCCGCGAGATCCGGCGAACGCCCGCAGACGACCGGCTCGTGACGATCAGCGCGGCTGACCCGCTGAACCTCACCGGTATCGTGACTGTGGGCGATCGTCTGCGTACCGTCGCCTCGAACCGCATCGTCTATCTGCGCGGAGTGCCGGTCTCGGCAATGGAGGGCGACATGCTGCGAGTGCTGGCACCCGTCGATGCCGCGATGGCGCCGCTGATCGCGGCGGCCGCCGCTGGTCGTCGTGTCCCTGTGTTGAGTGGCTATGTCGGACGAATCTAGACGCAGAATCCAGTCTTACGATGTACTGAGCGTCTAGATCCAGACTAACGGTCGTCGCGGTCGGCGATCTCGTAGGCGATCTGCATGATCTCGCGCTCGATCCGCAAATTCCACCCTTCGAATCCGCTCGGACCGGTGCGGCCGCTGCGATAGTCGTTGACCGCAGCGATCCGGCGCACAACTTCGTGTTGGCCGAGCCGTCCAACCTCGCGATTCCAAACCTGGTCGTAGGCCTGGCACTCGGGCTCGGCGGCCTGGTCCTTCTCCTTCCACCGAAAGAAGAACCCCATCACGTTTCCAAGCAGCATCTGAACGCCGCGGACTATAGCTCAGCCGTCGCGGGCTGCGAATCGAACGAAAGTGCTGGCTCTTGATCGGGGTCAGGAACGTGCCGGTTTTTTTGATCAGCGGGCCTTCAGGAGTGAATTCCGCCCCCAAGTGGCCGTCGGACCTATGAGTGCGCGTGCGGGCGATGCTGGCTGGTTCGAGGCGAGGGCGTTCGGGATTCCACCCAGCGACGCAGGGGCGCTTGTCCGCGACATGAGAGGCAGCGCAGAGGGATATCCGCTGTGTGCCGGTTGCGCGCCGCGACGTAGATACCGGCCGAGTACCCGCAGAGCGGACACTCGGCCGGTTTTTGAGACGACATGCCCTGGTGAGGTTGTCCGCCCCATGTATCGAGACGAAGCGCGAATCACTGCAGGGCTTGCACGGCGTTGCATTAACGAGGGAGGCGCGAACCCGTTGCGGAATTGAACTGATTGTTCTCGAGGCAGACGAACTCGATCAGATCCGCGTCGGGCAGCAGCCGCTGGTTGACGCGGACGGTCCAGGGTTTCGTGTACGCCTTCGGGTCATCGATCGTGACGTCGATCTCCAGCGTCCCGAGATTGGGACGACGGAATCGTTCGACGATCTTTCCTTCCGAGGTCAACGGCGCGCCGTTCACATCGAGCCATCCGCCGTCCCGGAAATTCGTGCTCTCAACGATCAGCGTGTCACCATCCCAGCGCCCGCGCGAGTAACCCCACCACCACGGTTGCGCGTCTGCAGGCGGAGCAGGTCGTCCATCCAGAAAGATCTGCCTCGTTCCTGCATTGGCTTCGTAGAGGATCACGATCAGATTGGGCAGCTGTACCAGCCTTCGCGGCTGCGAGTGTGTGTGCGACTGCATATAGCCCATCGGCAGGCACGAAGCGTCCGGGTTGTCCTTGCTGTCGGCCGCCATCCGCTGCTTCCGCAAATCGGCGCCGTATGGGGTGAACGGGAGGCCATCCGTGATGCCGGCTTCGATGTTCCAGAACGTGGCCTGCGGCGGCGTGCCTGGAGGCGAGGGTGGCGGCCCACCACGAAAACCGAGGACGCCAGCGTAGTTCCAGACACCGGACAGGTCCGGTTTCCCGTCCGGCATGCGCGGCGTTGGCCCCGCGAGATCGACCTTGCCGTCGGCGCCACGCGACAGGTCGGCGGAGCGAAACGCCGGCCACTGTGCCCCCAGCGTCACGCTGAGGACCACCGCACCGGCGGCGGTGACCAGAACTCTCACAGCATTCACGATGCGTTCAGTTGGCCGCGTGCTGCTGGTAATACGTCTGGAGTTGCTGCTGCGCCGCAGCGTCCAGATCAACGAACTCCATCCCGAACCCCCATCCGGACTGCTGCATCGGAATGACGCGGCCGGAGAGCGGGACCTCTCCTTCGCCCAATGCCGCGTACAAGGTGACCGTCGAACCTGCCGGAAACGCAATGGTCGTGTCGACGTAACAGCCGACCGGCGTCAGGTCCGTCAGCCGCGTCTCAGCGCGGCCCGAGGCGCCTTCCACACGACAGTCGACCAGGACGGGGAGCCGACGGTAGCGACGCTTGTCCGAGTAGTCCACGTGAGTGCCTCCTGCGTAGAACAGGATCGCAGATCCACGGAGCTCTCGCCAAGCGTGTCGTGCAGACGTGCGCAAGTCGCAGCGTCTGCTTTCAGCCTGACCCGATTGCGCACCATGGCACTCAAACAGTAAGCGTGCGAATAGCGATGCTGATCATGTCTGCGAGACAGGCCGCGCAGAGGAGAGCGACCGCCAGCGACGCCACGAGCGGGCGTGTCACCGAAGCGACGGACGCGAGCCGTTCGGCACGCAGGCGATCGCGGGCCAGTTGTGCACAACAGCGCGACCGCACGCGCGCCGCACGGACGGGATCCGGTGCGGGCGAGGACAGTGCCGCGAGACGGTCGAACCTCCTGTGGTCCGCGTCTGCTGATGTCATGTGACGACCTCCTGCAACGAGGTGAGCCGGAACGCCGTGGTCTTCGCTAATCGGTCATCGAGTTGCGCTCGGGCGCGACTCAAGCGCTGGCGCATGGCTTCCGGCGTGACCCCGCAGACGACGGCCGCCTCGGACGGGCGCATGCCTTCGGCTGCCAGCAGCAGCGCTTCGCGATAGAGGAGCGGAAGCTTTCGAAACGCGATCGCCAGTCGCGCTGCGGTCTCACTTGCGGTGGCCGACTCGAGTGGCGACGGGGGCATCGCCGTCGATGGCCACAGTCCGAGCGTTCCGGTTGAAAGGGAATCTTCAATCAGACGGGATCGGCAATAGCTCGTGTGAAGATTCCGCGCCACGGTGAAGATCCACGCGGCGAGATTCGTGTCAGGTCTCAGCCGCGCTGCGTGCGTGACCAGTCGCAGCCAGGTTTCCTCGGCCAGGTCTTCGGCGACGTCACGGTTCCCGGACAGGCGCGCGAGAAAGCCGAAGAGCCTGGCATGGAATGCCTCGTGGACGGCCTCGAACGCTGCCGAGTCTCAGCGACGGAGGCCCTCGACAAGGCGTAACTCCTGTTCACGCTCCATCACAGGCATGAACGCGCGACCGGCGGAATCGTGACATGTCACGGACCAACCCCGCTGGCGTTCCTATCTCCGACATCACCGACGGAGGGACTTTCTGATGTTTACCCAGATGCTTCGCCAGGCAGGCATTGCCGCGCTCGTCAGCATGTTCATGGGCTTGCTTCCACTTGGCTTCGGAATCCTGTACGCCATCCGCCCGACCGAACAACGGCTGGCGCTGATGCGTCCGGTGTCGCTGGCGGCGATCTTTGGGGCCATTCACGGCACTGCGCTCGGTCTTCTCAACGTGTTTCGAAATATCGGTGTCCAGTCAGACGCAGTGTTCGATCACCGAGCGTACATCGGCCTCGCGGAATCGCTGGTCACGCTCTTCTTCGGGTTCGGCTGTCTGATGCTGGCCTGGATCTGCGTGACGCTGGGTATGTGGCGCACGTCACGGAGTTGATCGCATCGCTGGCGGAAAGCGGAAGTCCGCCATGTTGGCGTCAAGCTGCACGCCACCGCTGTTGATGAGCATCGATCCCGAGCGATAGCCGCCGACGGAGATCAGCACGTCGAGCATCTGCTGCGTGTTGAGCGACGTCGACAACGTCGCCCATGTGGCAGCCGAGACGACGTCGTTCTCGAACAGGTCGTCGGCCGCCTGCAGCAGCGCGGTTTCGAGCGGATCTCCTGGCGTGCTCTTCGGCCCATTGAGCACGCGTGCGACGTCGGCATCGGTAAAGCCAGCCTGGCGTCCCGCCCGGAGATGTGCGGCGTATTCGTACTCCGCCCGGCAGAGCACGCCGATGCGGGTCAGGAGCAGCTCTCTCCACCTCGGCATGAGCGTGTACTGGCCGGTGATGTGCGTGTTGATCGCTCCCCGCACGCGGTCCGCAGGCGGATTGCGGTTGAACGTGCGAAACACGTTGGCGCCGCCACCGCGGCCGCCGGGTTGGGGATCGGCGGGCGGTATCCTGGGATTCGGGTAGGCCCGCAGGTTCGTTCGTTTCGCGCTGACCGTCACCGGCACGCCACCTGGCAGGCGGTCAACGAAACCCGGCTCGATCTCCACTCCCACCGAATTGAAGACGCCGGCGTACATCGTCGTTTCGGCGACGGTGTCGATGGTGTCGATCATCTGAGGAATGTCGAAGCGCGCGCTGAGCGCTTTCCATGACGCATCGGAGATGAACGCGTCGACGCGGAGTTCGTCGGCTGCGCGGAGCAGCGTTGCCTCGAAGGGGTCCCAACCCTGAGCATCAGGTCCCTGTGCGATGCGCAGGAAATCTGCATCGGTGAGGCCGGCACGTCGCGCCAGCGTGGCGCGATGGGCCCACAAATAGTTCGAGCGCGCGAGCCACGCCGTCCGTAGCCCGAGGATCGCGCGATATCGTGGCATCAGCGTCGATTCGGTGGTGATGTAGCGGTCGTGCGGGAAGATGCGTCGGGCGAGCGAAGGATAGGTGAGCAGTGTCCCGACCGCGTTCGCCATCTCATTGGCGGCGAACTCTGCGGCGATGGCTTTCTGTTCGTCCGTGCGTTGCGCGTCGGGCACCGGCGGTATGCGCGGACCGGATGCGCTCTGCGCGCTCACGAATGACGGAACCAGCAGCACGCACAGGAGGAGGAATCGCTTCACGGCGCGGATCATCGCACACAATAGGTGGATGGCGGATTCGATCGAGCTTGGTGTCGATACCTTCGGCGACGTCACAGTTGGCGCAGACGGACAGCTTCTCTCGCAGGCGCAGACACTTCGGAACGTTGTCGAGCAGGGCGTGCTGGCCGATCAGGTCGGCCTCGATTTCATCGGCCTGGGCGAGCATCATCGCCCTGACTTCGCGATTTCACAGCCGGAAGTCATTCTCGCGGCCATCGCGGCACGAACGTCTCGTATTCATCTCGGTTCGGCGGTGACAGTACTGAGCACCGACGATCCGGTGCGAGTGTTTCAGCGCTTCTCGGCGGTGAACGCGATTTCTACCGGTCGTGCGGAAGTGATCGTCGGTCGCGGATCCTTCACGGAATCGTTTCCGCTGTTTGGATACGACCTGTCGCTGTATGAGCAGTTGTTCGAAGAAAAGCTGAATCTGTTCGTCGAGCTGCTGAAAGGTGAGCCGGTGACGTGGAGCGGCCGTCTTCGCGCCGGCCTGTCGAACCAGACGATCTACCCGCCGTCCGAGTCGGGAACGCTCAAGACCTGGATCGCGGTGGGCGGAAGCCCGGAGTCGGTGGTTCGCGCGGCGTACTACGGTATTCCTCTGATGCTCGCCATCATCGGCGGCAGTCCACAGCGCTTTGCCCCGTGGGCCGAGCTCTATCGCGAACGTCTGCAGCGCTTCAACAAGCCGCCGCAGCCGATCGGCGTTCATTCACCTGGCCACGTCGCCGAGACGGATGAACAGGCGAAGGAGGAGCTGTTCCCGCACCATCTCGCGATGATGAATCGCATTGGCGCAGAGCGCGGCTGGCCGCCGAGTGGACGACGGGAGTTCGAGCATGCGGCGGGCCCCGAGGGCGCGGTGTATGTCGGTTCGCCAGAGACCGTGGCGAAGAAGATCGTATCCACTGTGAGAGCGTTGGGCCTGTCGCGGTTTGACCTCAAGTACAGCAACGGGACGCTGCCACACGATCTGCAGATGAAGAGTCTCGAGTTGTACGGAACGAAGGTCGTGCCGATGGTTCGCGATCTGCTGTCAACGGGCCTGCAGCGCACCTGACCTCTCGGCCGATTGATAATCTGACCATGCGTTTCAGGCACCTTGTAATCTCTGCGCTGGCGGTGGCGCTGGTGATGACGATGGCTCCGCGCGCCGCCGCGCAGGGACGGCTGGCCACGGCCAAGGCGCTCAGCTGCTCGTTTCAGCGATCCGCCACCGGCAGCTGGTCGAAGGCGGGCGCCGCTACGGCCATCGTGAAACCCTCCATGCTCGTGCTGCGTTTCGAGGCGATCGATTTCGACGAGGGGACGGCGCAGTTACGGACGGGCAAGGTGGCTTCAGAGGTGGTGGCGAAAACGGCCGAGGGCTACGCGCATTTCATGCAGGTGTTTCGCACAGGTCCGCTCTACACCACGACAGTGTTCGACAAGGATGCGAACGGCAAGCTGAAGGCGGTGCATTCACGGCACGAGTACTTCGCCACGCCGCTGCCGGGCTCGACGTCGAGCCCGGAGCAGTACTACGGGGAGTGTGAAGTCACGAAATAGGCCCGCGGTTACTTTTCTTCGGAGTACTGCTGTATAAACTGTCGCGCCCGTCGCAGGTTGCGCTGATTCTGCGGCGTGTCTGGCGCGAGGCGGACGTACTCGCGGAACTGCTTCGCCGACTCGTCGAACTTGCCCTCGAGACGAAACATCTCCCCCAGGTTGTAGTGCGCGTTGTAGTGGTCGGGGTAGATCCGAATCACTTCGCGGAGGGCGGCGGCCGCCTCGACGTCGCGATCCATATCCGCCAGCGCGGTCGCCAGGTTGAAGTGGCCGATGGTCGAATCCGGATCGATGCGGACGACTTCGCGGAACTCACCGACGGCCAGGTCCACCCGACCCTGT
>Ga0163163_10002192_pt1 | contig 16438 bp, 15 predicted proteins | sample S65metaG_FD_119766 | JGI IMG/M metagenome (GOLD analysis project Ga0163163, IMG submission 119766) | Switchgrass rhizosphere microbial communities from Kellogg Biological Station, Michigan, USA - S6-5 metaG | ecosystem: Host-associated > Plants > Roots > Rhizosphere > Soil | place: USA... | reverse complement strand
GTGGGCGGCAGTGCAGGAGCGAGATCGTCTCGGCGATGATCTGGTTCCTGACTATGTGACGGAGATCAAAGATGGAGGCTTCTATGGCTGGCCTTATGGTTACCTTGGGGTTCAAGATCCTCGTCTTAAAGGGCAGCGTCCCGATCTAGTGAAGAACACTATTACACCTGACGTGTTGGTTCAGGCACACTCGGCGCTCCTCGGAATGGTTTTCTATCAAGGGAACTTATTTCCGCCAGAATATCGTGGTGACGCGTTCGTGGCCCTGCACGGATCGTGGAACCGAACTCAACGTACTGGCTACAAGATCATTCGCATTCGATTTAAGAACGGAAAACCCGTCGGTGGTTATGACGACTTCCTGACAGGTTGGATGTTGAGTCCAGACAGCCGTGACGTTTGGGGAAGGCCGGTCGGGTTGTTGGTTTTACCGGATGGTTCGATGCTGATCACTGATGACGGCGCGAACAAGATCTGGCGCGTGAGCTACAAGAAGTAAATTGCTTGATTCTTAAGAACGTGAGGTGAGGTGCACTTTCAACGCCGAACAATCTCCATTCTCTGCACCTTGTTACTTTTCACCTTGCTCCATACACGCGATGTTGCGGCGCAACTCCAGAACAACCGACTTCACATCCAAGGCACTGTCGTCGATCCAAAAGGCTCCACACTTGAACATGCGCGCGTTTCCTTAAAACAGGAACAGCGCACACTGGAAACAACCAACACAGATCAAGAAGGGCACTTTGAACTTGTCTCTGACGAGACCAAAAATCTTTCGATCGACATCGAATGCTCGGGCTTCGACGGTGTCACGTTACCGCTGGAACAAACAACCGCCTTTCCCCTGCGTATCGTACTCACACCGCGCGCTGTCTCAGCCGAGGTGACGATCACCGCAACACGAACGGCAACTAGTCTCAGTGAAACTGCAGCCAGTGTGGTTGTTATCGATTCCCAGGCCTTGAAAACTACCGCAGCACTAACTCTCGACGACACTCTTCGCCAGGTCGCAGGCTTTAGCTTGTTTCGACGCAGTGGCAGTCGAACCGCTAATCCGACGTCGCAGGGAGTTTCGCTTCGCGCAACGGGCGCGAGTGGAGCCAGCCGAGCATTAGTACTCGCCGACGATATTCCACTGAACGATCCCTTTGGTGGATGGGTCTATTGGGATCGAGTGCCAAGAGAATCGATCGATCAAGTTGAAGTTTTGCTCGGCGGCGCATCACATCTTTACGGCAACGCCGCATTGGGTGGCGTGATTGATGTACAAACAAAATCGCCGCACACGAACGCACTTTCCTTGTCTGCAAGTTACGGAAACGAGACCACGCCAAACGCGTCGATGTTTGCGTCGACGACCACACACGGCTGGTCAGGAAGCATCGCAGCGGAGACTTTCCGAACTGACGGCTACGTGCTTGTGCCCGAGAATGAACGTGGGACGGTAGATACCGAAGCCGGATCCCGCGACTCAGTTATCAATCTTAAAGTCGAAAAGAAAATCACCGACGAAGCGAAACTCTTCGGCGGTGCGTCGTTCTTTGGTGAATCGCGCGAGAACGGAACGCCGCTACAGACAAATCGCACACACCTGCGTCAGTTTGTCTTTGGCGGCTCGTGGGACTCGATAGTTGCCGGCTTTTTTAGTGGACGAGTCTACGGCGGCACTCAAGTCTACGACCAAAACTTTTCATCGATCAGTACGGATCGCAACTCAGAAACGCTGACGCGTGTTCAGCGTGTGCCCGCACAGGTCATTGGTGAGACGACTCAGTGGTCGAGTTCTGTTGGCCGGAGGCAAACCTTCGTCGCTGGTTTTGAAGCGCGCGAAGTGCGAGGTGCCAGCGATGAGATTGCTTACGTAAATGGACGGCCGACTTCCTTCATTGGTGCTGGAGGTCGCGAGCGAGATGCAGGCGTCTACTTCGAAGATCTAATCCGCCTTGGTTCTAATCTGTTTCTGAACCTCGGAGCTCGCGAAGACCATTGGCGAAACTACGCAGCATCTTCGGCAAGTCGACCAATCACCTCTCCGCAGCCAACTGCGGTCACGGTTTTTCCGGATCGCACGGAGAACGCCTTTAGTCCTCATGGTTCGCTTGTTTACCGTTTCAATGATCACGTGTCGCTGATGGCATCGATGTCGCGCGCCTTTCGGGCGCCAACGCTGAATGAACTCTATCGTTCGTTTCGCGTGGGAAATGTACTGACGCTGGCAAATGAGAATTTACTTGCTGAGCGATTGACCGGAGGGGAAACGGGAGTTCGTGTTACGTCTAAACAGGAAAAAGTGGCCCTTCGTGGCAACTTCTTCTGGAACGACATAACGCGTCCGGTCGCAAATGTGACCCTGGCCACGACACCTGCTTTGATAACTCGTCAGCGGCAGAATCTAGGAAGAACTCGTTCCAAAGGTTTGGAGTTGCAAGCGGATGCCAGGCTACATCGCGATTGGCGCATTTCCGGTTCATATCTTTTTGCCGACGCCACTGTCGTGGAGTTTCCGGCGAATAGGTCACTCGAGGGTCTCAAACTTCCGCTGGTACCAAGTCATCAGTTCACGTTTCAGACGAGCTATACGAACCCATCGATTATCACTGCGGGCTTACAAGGACGCGCGTCAAGTTCTCAGTTTGATGACGATCAAAACGTGTTTCGACTTGATCCCTACTTCACACTGGACGCCTTTGTTTCTCGTCAGATCAATGAACGATTTGAAGTCTTCGGGGCAATTGAGAATGTCTTTAACCAGCGGTACGAGGTAGGCAAAACGCCAGTCACAACATTGGGTCCACCGATTCTTGTGCGCGCCGGCTTTCGTGTGAGGCTTGGTAATGCCCGATAAGCTAGATCGTCTTGAACTCAAAACCTAAGGAGACATCATGGATTTTCGAGTATTGTTAACGACCTTCGGGATCATCTTTCTCGCAGAGATGGGTGACAAGACTCAACTGGCCGCGATGACTATGGCCGCACAAACGAAAAAACCCTGGGCGGTATTTATCGGTGCGAGTCTGGCCCTCGCCGTTGTCTCGGCTTTGGGTGTGGTTGTCGGTAGCGCCATCGGAGACTATGTCCCACTTATTTGGGTGAAACGGACCGCGGCGGTGGCATTCATTGCGATCGGTGCCCTAATGCTCGCAGGAAAGTTTTGAGGGATGGGCTACTCGAGAGTTGAATTTGAATTTCATTGAACCGGAGACATTATGCCGCAAACTCCCCACATCGAACGTCACTTCACTTCCAGTGAAATTGTGCGCGACATTGTTATCGGAATGTCTGACGGCCTGACTGTTCCTTTCGCACTTGCTGCCGGACTTACGGGCGCAATTTCTGCTACTCACATTATTGTGACAGCCGGCCTCGCAGAAATTGCAGCCGGTTCGATTGCCATGGGGCTGGGCGGCTACCTTGCAGCCAAAAGCGATGCGGAACATTACGCGAAGGAACGCGAACGCGAGAAACGTGAGGTCGCGGAAATTCCACACGAAGAAATGCGTGAGGTTGCAGAAGTCTTCCAATCATACGGACTGTCAGAAGACGAGACTTGGCCGATTGTCCAAGCTTTGAAGCGCCAACCTCATAATTGGATTGATTTCATGATGCGTTTCGAACTCGGTCTTGAAAAGCCTGAACCGCGGCGTGCGGTCGTTAGTGCATTCACGATCGCGGGCGCCTACGTTGCCGGGGGGTTCATTCCACTTACTCCATATATTTTCGCTTCGAGTTCAGCTAGTGCGCTGTTGTATTCGATCGTGGCCACGTTGGGAGCGCTTCTTATCTTTGGCTTCGTTAAAGGACGCTTCACCGGGACAAGACCCTTGCGCAGCGCACTACAAACCGCTCTCATCGGCAGCGTGGCAGCCGGTGCTGCATTCACGATTGCGCGGTTGATTTCGGCGTAGGGTTAGCCGTCAGCGAGCGGACTGGGCAGTAGCCCGACCGTAAGGGAGGGCTTGGAGCGCCAATGTGTTGAGCCCCTCCTTCACCCCTAACTTCCCCTAACTTGGCGCAGTCAAACACCGACACGTATAATTTCGTCAGTTTTCAAATAACCATTTCAACGCACTATTGAGCAGCAGTAGGAGGAGACGGCAATGGCCACTGAACTAAAACGTTCGGGTACGATGGATCGAATAGAAGAAATTCTCGGACCAAACGCACGCAATTTACTCGAGCACACGGCGCAAACAATTCCCAAGGATCACATTCAACTTCCAGGTCCGGACTTCATCGATCGCGTTTGGTCAATTTCAGATCGTTCACCAAGCGTTTTACGTTCACTGCAATCATTGTTTGATCGCGGAAGACTCGCGGGCACGGGCTACTTATCAATCCTCCCGGTCGACCAGGGCATCGAGCATTCTGCCGGCGCATCATTCGCTCCCAACCCGCAATACTTCGACCCCGAAAATATCGTCAAGCTTGCCATCGAAGGCGGGTGCAATGCGGTAGCCTCTACCTTTGGCGTTCTCGGAACGGTTAGTCGCAAATACGCGCACAAGATTCCTTTCATTGTGAAAATCAATCACAACGAACTGCTGACATTGCCGAATAAGTTTGACCAGGTGTTATTCGGGACAGTGAAGGAAGCGCACAACATGGGGGCGGTCGCAGTCGGCGCGACGATCTATTTTGGTTCGGACGAATCGACGCGTCAGATTATTGAGATTAGCCAGGCCTTTGCTCAAGCTCACGAACTCGGCATGGCTTGCATACTCTGGTGCTACCTGCGGAATCCAAAGTTCAAAACTCCTGAAGGCGATATGCACACTGCGGCTGATCTTACGAGCCAGGCAAATCATCTCGGCGTCACGATCCAGGCCGACATCATCAAGCAAAAACTTCCGGAGCGAAACGGTGGGTACAAAGCAGTCGAACAAGCACTCGGAAGTTCGTACGGAAAGACAAACAAGATCGTCTACGAAAAGGTCACGACTGACAATCCAATTGATCTGGTTCGTTACCAGGTGGCCAATTGCTACATGGGCCGCTGTGGCTTGATTAACTCTGGTGGCGAATCGAAGGGCGCCAGCGATCTCGCGGAGGCTGTGCGTACTGCCGTAATCAACAAGCGTGGCGGTGGCATGGGTCTCATCTCCGGCCGCAAAGCTTTCCAACGACCGATGAGCGAAGGTGTGGAACTACTAAACGCGATTCAGGACGTTTACCTTGAACCAGAAATAACCGTCGCATAGTTTGTAGGGGCGTCCCTCCGTGGGCGCCCCAGCTAGCGGATCCAATCGCTTACTTACCAATCTTGATGATTCCGAGGGGGCGCCCACGGAGGGACGCCCCTACAAATTTGCGCACAATTACCAAACCGCCGAATCCATTCTTCATCCGCGCCCGTAAATTGCTCGAAAGATTGTTAGCCGCTTGCAACCGGAACCGGGACAAATCAGCGATGTATCAATCCTGCAGGCAATCGCCCGCCGGGACGAGACCGCACTAGCTCAACTCTACGACCGTTACCGGGTAATCCTATTCGGCCTGCTGCTGCGTATATTGCATAACCGTCAGGAGGCGGAGGATGTTTTGCAGGAAGTTTTTCTCCAAGTCTGGCGGCGCGCGGCGGATTTCGATGAGAACCGTGGGCGTCCCTTCACCTGGTTAGTCACGCTCGCCAGAAGTCGCGCAATCGATCGTCTTCGAAACCTTGCAGCTCGTGACCGGGTTGCTTTAGCAGGCGCTCGAGAACCGTCGGAAGAAGTTTCTGACGCCGTCGACGACGCGCTCAAATCAGAGCAGAAGAGCGTAGTGACGGCAGCGCTGGCCCAACTCCCCGAAGAACAACAACAACCTTTGCTACTCGCTTATTACGACGGGCTCACTCAATCTGAGATTGCCAAAAAATTAAACGCACCTCTGGGCACAGTGAAGACTCGAATGCGAGCGGGCTTGAAGAAACTCCGCGAACAGCTCGGGACGAAAAGTGCGAACTTTGGATTTTGAAGAGTTAACAACGTAAGTAAATGAGTCACGAAGAGTACAAACAAATGATTCCAGCACACGCCGTGTCGGCCCTCGATCCGGCTGAAGATCGAATGCTGGCGAGTCATCTTGTTCAGTGCTCCGAATGCCGGCAGGAACTGGATGAGTGGCACGCAACGGCGGCGATACTCGTTCTTGGAGTTGACGGAGCTGAGCCGTCGCCACAAGTACGGGAACAAATACTTAGTCAGGTTCGATCCGGTAACGACAATGTATCGAATCCTAGAGTTATTCCGTTTCCACCTCCCCGAAGAAACGTCTGGAGTTCGTTGGGTTCGCTTGGCGCGATTGCAGCAGTTGTCGTCGTTGCAGCTTTGCTTGTTAACGCTTTTGTTCTGTGGCGAAAGAACCGCGCGTTTAGCTTCGAGATTGCAACGCTGCAGAGCGAAGTTAGAAACAGCCAATTCGAACTCGATCGAAATACGAAACTCCTGGAGATGGTCGCAAAGCCAGGTACACATTTCGCTGAGTTGAAGGGAATGAAAACGGCGCCGGGCGCTACGGCGAAACTGATGTACGACTCTTCCGGCCATGCGATGATCATGGCCAAAGGCCTACCCGCTGCTCCCTCCGAGAAGGAATATCAACTCTGGTTCATTGTTCCCGGAAAGAAACCAATCCCTGGTAAGACGTTCTCAATCGACAGTCTTGGCACTGGAATGATGGAAGACCAAGTACCGGCTGAAGCAATGAATTCAGCGGTGTTCGCTATCACACTTGAGCGTAAGGGTGGAGTTAACTCGCCTGAAGGATCTATGTATCTCAGCAGCGGATCATAGATACAAGCTCGATATTTGTTTTGGATCTTCAGTGTTGGATCTCTGGTCTTCGCGATAACGCATCCAATTTGGTTGAAACATTCAAAGACCAAAGACCCCGTTTCTCACTACTTCCCAAAGCTGATACACTCCATTCAACTATTCCACGAGTCGAGTAAAAGAAGTGATGCTTAGGAGCAAGCCAAAGAAAGACCTACCCCCAGTAGACAATTCCGTTTCGGATTCCACCGGACAATACGACCTGCGTTTTGTGTTGTGGCGTCAGTTCTGCGCACAGAACAATATTCCAGTGGACACCTTGCCTAGCCAGTTAAACGGCGAGCAGAAAGAACGCTGGGATAAAATGAAACAGAAGCGGCTGCGCTGATTGCTGATCTTCAACTTTCTCACCTCAACTGCGAACTGTTTGTGAATACCCGCAGAATTAATCTCTAGCACTCAACTACACACGGTGAAGGGGACAAAGCTGAAACTTTGACTCTCACCTACATATGGTCGGGAAGGGGGCAGAGCGGCAGTTTCTCTAGACTCTACCTACTCAAACCTAGCGCGCCCCCGCAGGTAATCATGACTCTAGAATCAAAGTGTGAAGTCAGAATCCAATCAGAGATTATTGAGCCTGCGGGGGCGACGCTCGGTTTGAGTACGTACAGTTTAGAGAAACTGCCGCTTTGCCCCCTTCCCGACTGTTTGTAGTTGATTGTCAGTATTTCCGCTCTGCCCCGATTCACGACAGTGTGTATGGTGAGAATCAAAATCTTCCCTTACCCAATCTGTAGCCCCCAGTGAGAAATGGATTTGTGAGGCGTTCTTCGCCAATCGTCGTAACTGGTCCATGACCGGAAAAAACTTCAACGTCATCACCCAGCGTCATCAGTTTGTTGTGAATTGAATCCAGCAACTGCTCAGTCGACCCTCCTGGCAAATCTGTCCGTCCGATTGATCCGGCAAACAAAACATCGCCGACAAAAACCTTCTTCTCATTTGGCTCAAACAACACGACGTGACCAGGAGTGTGACCGGGGCAGTGGAGAATTTGAAACCGAAGTTTGCCAACTGAAAAATGCTGACCATCAGTGAAGTATTCATCGACCGGTGGCGGCGGTTCGTATTCAAACCCGAGCGCCGCCCACTGAGCCCTGGGGATACCGAGCCATGCGGGTTGGTCTGGTAGCGCGAGATAGATCGGTTCGTCGGCAGGATGAATCGTCACCTTCGCATCCGGCTTCAACTTCTTCAACGAGGCGACACCTCCAACATGGTCGAGATGTGCGTGGGTGATTGCAATCGCCTGAAGATTCAAACCCAGTCGATCAATCTTCTCTACGATTGCATCAGAATCGTCTCCTGGGTCGATGCAGATTGCCTGCTTGGTTTGTTCACAGCCAACGATGCGCGTGTGTTGTTGGAAAGCTGTGACAGTGATCTGTTCGATAAACATTGTGCTTTGTACTTGCTGCTTTGTTCTTTGTTCGGCGTTACCAGTATGATCTTCATCGACGAATAGCACAAAGGTTAAAAAGCAAAGTACAAGGTCTTAAGTTCATGCCTGTCACTTCCAAATCATTACCCCTCGCCAACGTCCTCGATTCGATGACCACTCAAGGCGCGAGAGAATTGACGGAGCATCTCGAGGATAACGCGCTTAAGTGTTTTGCCTGTGGACACCGTTGCTTGATCAAAGAGGGAAAGCGCGGCATCTGCAAGGTCAGGTTCAACGAAAATGGTCAGCTACGAGTTCCAACAAATTACGTTGCCGCGCTCGCTTGCGACCCGACCGAGAAGAAGCCCTTCTTTCATGTAGTCCCTGGTTCCGACACCCTGACGTTTGGAATGCTGGGTTGCGATCTGCATTGCGCGTACTGTCAGAACTGGCTCACGTCGCAAGCATTGCGAGACGATGCCGCCGGAACGGATCCAACAATCGTGTCGCCTGAACGTCTGGTGACCATGGCGAAAGCCTATGGCGCATCAATGGTTGGGAGTAGTTACAACGAGCCGCTAATTACTGCGGAGTGGGCAGTCGATGTTTTTAAGGAAGCACGTCCCGAAGGATTCAAAACGGCTTTCATTTCAAACGGTAATGCGACGCCACAAGTGTTGGATTACCTCAAGCCGTGGACTGATTGCTACAAGATTGATTTGAAATCGATGAACGACAAGAACTATCGACAGCTTGGCGGCGTAGTCGACAACATTCTCGACACTGTGCAGATGGTTCATGACCGAGATTTCTGGGAAGAGATCGTCACGCTGGTCATTCCCGGCTTCAACGACAGTTACGACGAACTCAAGCGTGCTGCCGATTTTATCGCTTCTGTATCGGTTGATATTCCCTGGCACGTGACTGCGTTTCATCAGGACTACCACATGACCGAAAACTCCAACACGACTGCTGAGCAATTAATCGAGGCTTGTGAGATAGGGAAGTCCTCAGGATTGAAATACATCTACGCAGGCAATCTACCGGGCAGAGTTGGACGTTGGGAAAATACCTACTGTCCAAACTGCGATGAACTGCTGGTGGAGAGATTCGGTTATTTGATTCGGAAGGTCGGTGTGACAAGCGAGGGTAAATGCCCGTCGTGTAGCACGAAGATCCCGGGACTCTGGTCTTAAAGTTCTGCCCCGAGGAGCAAAATGTTTATAGGCTAGGTCCGCAAGCTCCCGCCTGCTGGACATAAACATTTCGCACCTCAGCGAGCACTAACAATCATGACTTCTTCATTGCTGGGGACTTTGTCGCCGTCGCCGGTGGTGCCGGCGGCGCCTTCGGAGTTCCGTGGTGCAATACCGCAAGCCACTTCCCGTCCCGGTTTACCCAAAGAGTGCTGTGGTATTGAGTGTCAGGCTTTTCACCAGGGAAATGCGCGACGTAAGTAACGATTGATGCATCATTGCTCAACTTCACGGTTTTCCAGTCACTCAATGACGATTTAGAAAAGTCGAACTGTAGTGCCTCCTTAACTGAAGCCGCCCGATCGAAGACACCAACCGGTTCCACTTCGATGAAATCTGGCGAAAGGAATGATGCGAAAACATCGGCTTTTTTCGCATTAAGTGCTGCCCAGACTGCTTTCTCATTTGCTTCTGCATCTGCAGTCGTCGCGGCAGGAGTTGAAGCCGCTGCCTTACTTGCAGATGGACTTGCGGAAAGTTTAGGTGCCGCCTTTGCAGCGGGTGCTGGTGGCGGCTGAACAACCTGGGAATCCTGATGGAAGACTGCTAACCATTTGCCGCCTCGATTAACCCATACAGAACTCGCGTAACTGGGTCCTCCGGTGAGCGGTTGTCCATTCATCGTGCCTTTGACAACCGATTTGTAAGTGGTAACGGCAACATCTTTGGCGGCTGAGATGAACTTCCAATCGGAGAAAGTAACGTCGCTGGGCACGAATCCGGTAACGGACTTAATCGTGCTGGCCTTGTCGTGGACTCCGTCGTCTGAGACGTAGATCTGATCATCCGCGAGCGCTGCCCCGAAGGCATCCATGTTTTGCTTGGCAATCTGCTGCCATAGATCCTTCTCTTTGGCGACGGCATCGGCCTCGGTTAGTGCAGCTGCGGCAGGTTCCGCTGGTTTGTTTGCGTTCGTACTGGTCGTCGCTTCACGGTTAGTTGACGGCGACCCGCACGCGGAGAAGATTAGGGCTGCAAGTAGGAATGGGAGAGTCTTCTTCATGTCCTTGCTCCTTGTCTGAAATAGAAAAAGCGTCGGCGTTCTATTTCATACGGGCGGAATAGTCAAGGAAGGTGAGGCAATTGCGGGGAGCGCAGGCGTCCTCGCCTGCTTCACTGTTAGGGGCTTGCTCGATGACGAACGGCTTCGCCGCCTGATGTGAGGAATGGCTGTGCCTTTCCGTTTAGCTCGCTCTTTATGCTTGGGCTGCGCCCTTCCTTTAGGGCTTTGTAAACTCCTACTTCAAGATGATGGGCGACAAGTAGCAATTACTCCGTAAACTTTTCGGAAACAAGGGCACAGCCCCGAAGAAAGGGCCAGCAAACGGAAGGGCACAGCCATTCCTCACATCAGGCGGCGAAGCCGTACCGAAAAGAATATCTTGTTGAGAAACAAGAAAATTCCTCTCTTTCTAGTAATGTCAGTGGTCACACCTTGCAGGCGGGGACGCCTGCGGTCCCAGCGATTTACTTCGGAGAAAATACAATAGATGCCTTCGGACTTGGTGCCGGAGGTGGCGCTGGAGTGGGGTTTTCAATTTTAGTTGTTTGTGATGCGACGGCCTGCCACTGCCCGTTGCGATGCGCGTATACGTCAGTGAAGCGATACTCACCGCTAACGTCAATTAGCTTCTTTGACTTGGCATCCTTGTACTTGCCGTTCTTAATTACGCTGCGGCCGGTGATGACAGCTGCATCGCCACTCAACACCGTTACCTTTGTGTCCGACACCAACCACACATCCGCCGTGAGCGCGCCGGATTCGATGTCGCTTAACTCTGATGACTTAGTTCCGGTGTTGCCGTCTGGATAAGTGATAACGAGGTCGTCTGCCAGGATCTTTCGCACGGCATTGGCATCATGCTTTTGGGCGCCGGTGGCCCATTCATTTTCCAGTTTGGTAATTTCAGCTTCTATTGCGACTGGATTGATCGTTTCTTTGGCAGCGTTGGTGCTTGCGATCTTGGTAGCGTCGCGATTGGTATCAGGTGCGGTTCGCTGGCAGGCTGAGAATACTGTTACTGCGACTAACAAAATAGGAAACAACAATAAGCGTCTGTTCATTTAAAGGGCTCCTTCAATTGTATAGAAAAGATCAACCAGCGGGTCCAACTCGTAGCAGTCAGCTTCTACGCTAATCAGAAAAACTAGTCAACAATAGTGCTGGCAGCGCACAGTACTGGGAGCGCAGGCGTCCTCGCCTGCTGACTGTGGATCTTAGTAGCACTAGTGGTAACCAGCAGGCGGGGAAGCCTGCGCTCCCAGCACTGTGCGCTCCCCCCAGCAGGTCAGACATTGACATACAAAACGCTTCGGGATTATTGTTCGCGCCATACGGGGCCAGATGCTTCTAACAGCAAGCGCCCAAGCCTTCTGCGTCTCGTTTACCTACCTTGGCAGTTAACCTTAATTAAACTTTTTGAGAGGAGTGATTATGACTCACCTTTCAAGATCCTCCAGGTACTTGCTGGTCCAGTCAGCTTTTATCGTTTCGATCGCTCTGATGGCAGCAAGCTTAGCGGCCGCACAAACTCGCCGCTCGACCCCGGCCGCAGTCGAAGAGGAACCGACGCTTCACGACTATCGCGGCGTTCAGATCGGCTGGCAGGCTGACGACGTCCGTAAGAAACTGGGTACGCCGGTCAACAAAGACGATGAACAGGATTTCTACGTCTTCAACGAAAAAGAAACGGCCCAGATCCTCTACGACAAAGCCACACACAAGGTGACGGCGATCTCAGTCGATTTTAGTAATGGCGCCAGCGGAGTAATTACACCCCAACAAGTTTTTGGTGCGGAGATAGAAGCCAAAGCCGATGGATCAAAATACAAATTGGTCCGTTATCCAAAAGTTGGTTACTGGATCTCCTATAGTCGGACTGCGGGCGAAACGCCTTTGACTACAGTCACCATTCAGAAGATGCCACAATGAACTGATTGCTGATTGTTGATTGCTGATTGCTGATTTGAATTCAGCCCTCCGGCAACAAACAATCAGCAATCAGAAATCAGCAATCAGAAATTACGCTCACCTTCAACACGCTGACCCTTTTGACATCTCCCACCTTAGACGGTAGCTTTCAACCGAACTAATTCTTAAGGAGATAACTGAAAGGCTTTATGGCGAAGAGTGGCTTTAAGGGCGTTAGCCGTATCGACTGCCCTGAGAACAAAACTGTCGGCTGGTATGTTCGCGTTCGACTCGGAAACGTCACTAAATCAAAATTCATCAGCGATCATAAGAACGGTGGCAAAGACGAGGCCTTGAAACGCGCGGTTACTTGTAGGAATCAACTTGAGCAGGAATTGGGAAAGCCCCGGACAGACTGGATCATCGTTGGCTTAAATCCGCGTAATCAAACCGGCGTCGTCGGTGTGCGACGAACTGCCAAAAAATACAAAGGTAAAGACGGACGCATCTATCTAAACGATGTCTACGAAGTCACGTGGAATGCCGGTCGCGAGAAACGTGGCCGCACTTCTGTTTCGATAGCCAAGTACGGTGAGAGAAACGCGTTTCGTAGGGCCTGTGCAATCCGGCGTCAGAAAGAGCAACAACTCTACGGTGATGTCGTCGTCAGCAAATGGGCTCAATCAGCAGCCAAAGTTTGCTCAGCGTAAAAGTGATGCAATGCGGGTTTCCGGTGATTCCAGTTCTGTGGAAACGCTTCCGCAACAACAGAACTTTTCAGTTTCAGTGAAGCAGCAGGCGCTCGCTTTGGGCTTTGATAAAATCGGAATCGTCCGAGCCGAATCTTTAAGCACAGAAGCGCGTCACCTCGACGAGTGGTTGAATCTCGGCTATCACGCTGATATGTCCTGGATGCAGCGCGACTCCGAGAAACGCTCCGATCCCAGGCGCCTTTTTCCGTCAGCGCGATCGGTAATAGTTGTTGCCCTCAACTACTTCACTCCAGCAAAACATCAAGACGGTCCAACCAGTGGAAAAGTCTCACGATACGCGTGGGGCGACGACTATCACGATGTGGTTGGTGCGAAGCTGCGTTCATTGTTGGCGTGGATAAAAGAACAAAACCCGGATGCGGAAGGAAAAGTGTGTGTCGATATCCAACCGATCATGGACAAGGCATGGGCCGTTCGCGCAGGACTTGGTTGGTTAGGTAAGCACACGAATGTGATCACTCCGGAGTTGGGCTCATGGGTCTTTATCGGTGAACTGCTCGTCAACCTCGAACTCGACTACGACACCGAACGGATTGAGGATCATTGTGGGACGTGCACTCTATGTATTGACGCGTGTCCTACTCAAGCGATCACAGAACCCTACGTGGTTGACTCCAACAAATGCATCTCGTACGCGACTATTGAGCTGCGGTCCTCCGAGCTACCGGCATCGATCGAAGAAAAACTCTCAGGTTGGCTTTACGGTTGTGATGTGTGCCAGGACGTTTGTCCGTGGAATCGTTTTGAGCAGAACGCTGATGAACCGCGCTTTGCTCCACGTGCAGGTAACGTCGACGCTTCGCTTCCGGACATTCTCGGCCTTACTCAAGAGAGTTACGCAGAGCGGTTTCGAGGTAGCGCGATGAAACGTGCCAAACTATCTGGCCTTCAAAGAAATGCAAAGGCCCTGTTGTCCGATGAGTTCTAAATTCAATGAACAACCTTAAAAGCGCACGAGAGACTTGCCCGAGCCCCCCACTATGAAACCAATCCTACTGTGCATTTTGATCCTTTTCGCAATCGTTACCACTCCAGCCCAAACAACTTCGACTCCCGCTGATCTTCATCGCCTGGCCGATGACTATTATCGTTGGCGCAATCAAAACTATCCCGTCGCCTCCAGCGACATGGGTTTGCATACCTGGGACAACCGCCTGACCGACTATTCACTTTCGGCAATACTCGCCAGGCGGCTCTACGTGAGAGACCTGCTCAACAAAGTGGAGGCGATGCAGACCAAAAGGTGGTCAAAGGACGATCGTATCGACTGGCTGCTGTTTCGTTCTCAACTCGATGGTGTTGCGTTCTTCAATCGCGTAATGGACTCCGAAGCAACCGACCCTCAGACATATGTAAACGAGTGCAGCAACGCAATCTTTTCTCTCTTAAAAAAGGAATACGACGCGCCGCGGGTTCGTGGTATCGCGGCAACGGCACGGTTGAAACAAATGCCGTTTCTGATCGAGCAGGGCAAAGGGAATCTAACAAAACCAGTGCAACTCTATGCGCAGTTGGCAATCGATTCGGCACGCTCGATTGACAGTCTTTTTAATGACAGTTTGACGACGCTCACGAAAGACATGTCTCCCACGGAGAAGGCTGAGCTGGTGAAGGCTCGTGATGCAGCCCTTGCCTCAATTCACGGTTTTGCGGATTGGCTTGAAAAGCGTTCGCCGGGAATTGTGCCTTTCAAACCGATGGGTGAAGAGAACTACAACTACCTTCTGAAGAACATTTATTTGCTGCCGCTGAATGCAAATCAAGTGGAAATGCTTGGACAGGCAGAACTCGCCCGGTATCGCGCGCTTGAGTCGTTATTGCCGGATCCATCACTGGCCGATCCGAATCCCGCTCGGAGCAAGAATATTCCGAAGGACCAACAGGACTTTTTGCGAACTTACGAAAGTCGTGAAGCGGAAATGATCGACTTTCTCAAGTCGAATCATCTAGTCACACTGCCACCGTATCTTGGTCGGTTTGAGATTCGCCAATTGCCCGAAGCGTTCAAACCAACTAGTCCAGGTGGCTTCATGAATCCACCGGGGGTTTATGATAAGGACGACACCGGCTTCTACTTCATTCCCTCTTACAATCCACAGAGTAAGAACTTCTACATTCGCGCGGCCATCGAGGACCCGCGACCGATTCTTGGTCACGAGGGAATCCCTGGTCACTTTCTACAACTATCGATCGCAAACCACGTGACGGACGAGATTCGTCGCCAACACGGCGATGGAATCTTTGTCGAAGGTTGGGCTCTTTACGGCGAAGAGATGCTGATGCGCACGGGCTTCTATCCAAACAACTCTGCAGCGCAGGCTCAGATTCTTCGTCTCTCTCGTTATCGAGCTGCGCGCATCGGGGTGGACGTTAATCTGCACACTGGACGCTGGACCTTCGAACAGGCTGTCAAGTATTTCATGGAAGCGGGAGGCCTCGATCGTGAAGCGGCTGAAGGTGAAGCGGCAGGCGCAGCATCGAGTCCCACGCAAAAGATTACTTACATTACTGGTAAATGGCAGATCATGCGTTTGCTCGGCAAATATCGCGACAAACAAGGAGCGAACTTCCGGCTCGGTCAGTTTCACGACGATCTATTGAAGAATGGTAGCCTGCCGTTGTCGATCATAGAATGGATCATGCTTGATGACGCGAGTGCGTTAGACCAAGCGTTGAAGTAAAAGTGGGATGGGGGTTAGGTAAGCCTGGGCGGTTGAGCTGCAGCAACTTTAACCTCGGGGCTAATCAGTATCGCTTAGGAGATTTTTCAGGTTAGGAAGGGGTGACCCTGTCCCCGCTACTCATAATCGGCAATAAAGCTTCTTGCAAATTCTCAGCTTGACTGATTAGTTTCAGGTTTGAAGTTGGTGAAGTTGGCGGGGACAGGGTCCACCTTCCCAACCTGAAAATTTGCTAGGGAGTAATTTCTAACTCGTCTGCCAATGAAACAGCCCTCAGAGCGCTACTGGGTCATCAAGTATTCAATTCTTACTATTGCGCTCTTCCTGCCGCTGCTCTGGTCATTTCGCTACGTTCGAAATCTTTACCCTTTTACAGTTTGGAACGTGATGATGGCCGGTGGAGATTTGGCATCTGATCGCAGTTATTGTGTGTTGCGCGGTGAAACAATTTCCGGCGAGACGATCGACATCCGACCGATCGGCCTAACCAATGCAATGTCCCAACGAAACTGGAGTATGGTCAACGCTACCATCTCTAATCAAAGTTTCAAGCTCTCGTCGATCCATCCTGACAACGCGTTACTACTCAAACAGGTCGGAGGAATTGAACAGTTACCT
>Ga0163163_10002190_pt1 | contig 16446 bp, 12 predicted proteins | sample S65metaG_FD_119766 | JGI IMG/M metagenome (GOLD analysis project Ga0163163, IMG submission 119766) | Switchgrass rhizosphere microbial communities from Kellogg Biological Station, Michigan, USA - S6-5 metaG | ecosystem: Host-associated > Plants > Roots > Rhizosphere > Soil | place: USA... | reverse complement strand
GTTCCGTCGATTACGGTGACTCGCGTGATGGCGAGCGCTTTGGCTGGAGCGATGGCCGCGGCGAGGGGCAGCCCAGTCAGAAGTTGCAGCGTGTGCCGGCGCGTCATCAACTACATTATGGGCGTAGCGCCGGAGCAGCGGGCGAGGCTAGCGTCGTGAGGAGGGCGCCTACGACTACGAGGAGTGGTGGATACCAGCGGCGGTCTGTCTCTTCCACGAATCGCATGAGCCCGATGCCGATCGCGCAAACTCCGCAGATCAATGAAAGCGGGCATCCGGACATCCAAAGACGCAACAGCACGAGTCCCAGGAACGCCTTGGCCAACATCGAAGGGAGCTGCCAGCGCACGATCGCGAGTATCCAGGGAGCAGCGAGGCAGAGAGCGCCACAAAGGATCCAGGGATCATCGAAATGAATGGATGCCATAAGGAGGGCTGCTGGGATGAACACCGCAGCCACGCGCCACACGCGGGTTTGGGAGTTGATGAAGCGCACGAGCGGCTTCCAAATCCGGCGTCCTGGTTCCAACAGAAACGGAGAGATCGCGAGGGCGGCGAGGACATCGGGGATGTAATGCATTCCCGTCGTGATGCAACTGATGGCGATCGTGAGCGCATAAGTAATCCACAGCCAGCGCGGCCACAGCCGTCCGACGAAGACGGCCCACAACACATGGAACGACGGAAACGCCGCAGTCGGAGGCAAGATGCGCTCGCTGTAGAGGAGGTGTGCGATCCAGGAGTCATCGATCATAGGCCGTCGCGGCGCGGCCGAAGGCAGGAACCAATAGAACGGATAGACGACCGCCATCGCTACCCAGGACGTGATCATGAGTTGCCGTAGTTGCCGGTTCGTGCGCGTCCATGTGGGTGCGAACGTAACGGTCAGATAGGAAGTCTCGTAGACGATCGCGGTCCACGGGTAGACGGATAGGTGATCCTCGAAGGGGAACTTGAACGCGGTACCGATGATGCCCATGTGAGTAGTGAACTCGTAGAGCGCGAGCCATGGGAGCACGACAATCACGACGAAGCGGACGCCTTCCCAAGTCGTTGGGCGGCGGTCGTTATCAGGCGGCAGAATGAGTACGTCGCTACGCTTGTATGCGAAGACGAGTGCGGCCAAGGCCGCGGTGAGACTGGGGGTCACCAGCCATAAGCCCGCGGCGGACTTCGAGATCATGGACACGCCCAGGCAAATTGCGACTAATGCTGTGTAGACGGGATGAGGGATCCAGAATCGCAAACCCCGCACAGCGCGGGCGATCAATAAGACCACGCCGCCGGCAATGAACGCAAGGCTGATGCTCCAGTTGCCGTAAACGGGAAGCGCAATATTGGGGGTCGCGCCGATTGCCCAAGCGGCGAGCAGGCATGGCAGCAGCACCATGACCAGCACAACGGTGGACAGATTGGAGAACGGCAAGACCTCACTTTATATCAGTGCAACGGATGTTGGATACTAGCTGAATGCGCTACCTGAGCAGCCTATCGATCCTCTCTCTTCTCTGCGTTCCTGCTCTCACCGGAGCCACCGGAGCGGAAAAACGCGCCATCACGCAATCCGACATCATGAACTTTCATTGGGCGAATGGACCACAAATCTCGCCCGATGGCTCAAAGATCGTTTACACCTATGTTTCAGTCACCGCCAAGAAAGACGGCTATGAGACGTCGTTATGGATCGTGCCCACGAGCGGTGGACAGCCGCGCCAGTTGACTTCCGGGCCGCGCGATTCCTCCGCGCAATGGTCGCCGGATGGGAAGATGATCGCGTTCACACGGAGCGAAGCGGGCGGCGAAGGTCGGCGTCCGACGGGGCAGATTTACTTGCTTTCGCTCGAGGGTGGTGAGGCTCGGCCATTGACGGACGTGGTGCGCGGCGCGTCGGGGCCGGTATGGTCGCCGGATGGGAAGTCGATCGCGTTCAACTCGACGACGACCGCAAAGGATCTGGAGAAGAAGGCACCGGAAGAGCCTGCCAGCGACGTGCGTGTGATCTTGAAAGCGACGTATCGCGCCAATGGCGGCGGCTACATACAGAACGAGCATCCATCGCATATTTGGATCGTGGATTTGCCGGCTGTGCTGGGGACTACGGGCAAGTCGCGGCAAATTACAAGCGGCCAGTTCAGCGAGAACGATATTACTTGGGCGAAGGACGGATCGAAGATCTACTACGTCTCAAATCGCGAGTTGGAGCCGTACTACAAGAGCCAGGATACGGATCTCTTTTCTGTTCCTACGAGTGGCGGCACGCCGACGAAGGTCACCAGCATCGACGGGCCGATTCGCGGACTCTCGTTGAGTCCTGATGGGAAGCGCATTGCTTTTGTCGGAACGCTGACGGGCACGCCGATTCGCTCTTACAGCCAGCCGGATTTGTGGGTCATGCCGGTTGATGGATCGACGGCTCCGCGGAATCTGACGGTCGAATACGACAACGATATCGGCGGTGGAGTTGGTGGTGATCAGCACGCTCCGGCAGGTGGGCAAGGCGGTGGGAAGGCGTTCTGGAGCGCGGATAGCTCGTCGATCATCATCAATGCGTCGGAGCAGGGCAAGGTCAATTTGGTTCGCGTGAACGCGACGTCCGGCGCGGTGTCGCCCTACACGGAAGGCGAGCACGATCTGATGTCCTATTCAGCGTCAGCGGATGGGTCGAAGATCGCGATGGTCATCTCCACGCCTACAAACGTTGGTGACGTATTTTGTTTCGACGGCAGGCTGCATCAGTTGACCAAAATCAACGACGCGCTGTTCTCGCAATTGAAGATCACGCCACCTGAAATGATCTGGACTACCAGCTTTGACGGCACGCGGATTCAGTCGTGGGTGCAGCGTCCGCCGGACTATGATCCTTCGAAGAAGTATCCGATGATTCTCAATATCCACGGGGGTCCGCACGCTGCGTATGGGTACACGTTCGATCATGAATTCCAGTGGATGGCGGCGAAGGGATACATCGTGCTCTATCCGAATCCGCGGGGCAGCACGAGCTATGGACAAGGGTTTGCGAACATCATTCAGTACCACTATCCGGGCGATGATTACAAGGATCTGATGGCGGCGACCGATGACGTGATCGCGCGCGGCTGGGTGGATCCGAAGAAGATGGGAGTGACCGGAGGCAGCGGCGGCGGCGTGCTGACGAACTGGGTGATCGGGCACACCGATCGCTTCGCGGCCGCAGTCTCGCAGCGGTCCATCGCTGATTGGGGCGACTTCTGGTATACGGCGGATTTCACGCTCTTCCAGGCGACGTGGTTCAAGGCGGCTCCGTGGGAAGATCCGGCTGATTTTAAGGCGCGATCGCCGATCACTTATATCGACAAGGTGAAGACTCCGCTGATGCTGATTGAGGGCGGGGAGGATTATCGGACTCCGCCGGCGGCGGGTGGCGAGCAGATGTTCCGTGCGTTAAAGTATCGGCACATTCCGACGGCGATGATCCAGTTTCCCGGGGAATCGCATGAGCTGTCGCGGTCGGGTAAGCCAAAGCATCGCGTGGAGCGGTTGGAGCATATCGTGGCTTGGATGGATAAGTATGTGATGGGGCAGCCGATCACGACCTATGACATCGAGTAAGGCAACTTGCGCCGTCGTACTGGCTTCGGCGTTCTTATTGAACGCCGAGGTCAATGCGCGGCTGGCCGCGATGCCTGACGGGACGTCGCAGATCCAGATCGTCAATGATACGGATAGCGAGGTAGCTGCGTTCGCGATCGGAGCGATCGAGACAAATAAGGTGATGGAGGGCGGGCGGTTAGTGGTGTATCGCGACTCGACCATCGATCCTGCGGCTGCCGTCATTGTGCCGCACCAAGCGCGTTCGATCTACGAAAGCCAGAAAAAGGTTATGACGCGCGAACGCAAGGAAACAAGGATCGCCGTCTTTCAACTTCCAATTGCAGTCGCCGCGATCTTCACGGATGGACGCACCACTGGCGATCCAGTTTTGCTGTATCAATTGATGCTGCGGCGGAGGAATATGCTGCAGGCCGTCGAAATCTCGCTCGAGATTCTTTCGGGCGCCGGCAGACGCAACGTGCCGCGCGAGCAACTGGTCGGACAGTTCAAAAAGATGGAGCAGTCAGTCGACCGCTGGTATCTTGGCGCGGAACAACAGGTCGGACGGCGACTTTATCTGAACATGATTAGCAAGTTGCTGGCGCTGCCCGAAGGACAACTGGGCGCGGCGTTTCCTCCGGATGTGTTCGTCGTGGAGGAGACGCGCGCGTTGAGCCGGCAGCGGGCGATGTTGCTCGAAGCACAGCCTGCTTTGGCTAGTGTGCGCAACTAATACTCGCGAAGGGTTGTGCTCGAGCGTCGTCTGGCCCCTATCCGAAAAATCCGACATCCGTGGACTTGAAATTCCCGATGTTCGGGAACACCGCGGGCAAGCTCGAAGCGGGCAGGCCGAACCATTGCGCTAGCGTCGCGCAATACTGGTCGACCGCTGTCGTCGGAATCCAACGTCCTTCGCCACCCGCGTCATCCGGACCGCTCAATTGAAGTGTCGGAAATTGCCCATACATCTTCGCGCCCTTCACCGACGCGCCCATCACGATGTGGTGGCTGCCCCAAGCATGATCCGTTCCTCCATTGGAATTCGGCTGCAGCGTCCGGCTGAAATCGGATTCCGTGAACGTCGTCACTTGATCCGCGATCGTCAGTTCTTCCGTCGCCTGATAGAAGGCCGCCAGCGCCGGGCTCAACTCGGAGAAGAGCTTGTCCTGATCGGCGAGCTGCGCTGTATGCGTATCGAATCCGCCGAGCGAACAGAAGAAGATCTGCCTATTCATGTTGAGTGCCTGCCGCACCTGGATCAACTGCGCGACCTGACTCAACTGAGCTCCGATGCTCGAATCGGGGAACACGGTCTTCAATGGGCTCGCGCCTTGGAGAGCTTGATTGAGCGTGTCGGCGTTCGTCAGTGAGCGGTTCATGTTGTCGCCCGCCTGCTTCAACAAAACCGCGCCGGAGTCGGTGCTCAGACTGTCCTGATTCACGAGCGTCTTCAATGCGGCCAGCCGCGCTTGCGAAGCGGCATCTGATCCGAAGCCACGCAATCCAGGAGTAACGCCGGGCGTGACAGAAGCCGGATGCGTGTTCGCACCCACGCCGAACAGTGCGTTCCCCGCGACCGAAACCAGCAACGGATAACTTCCCGTATTCATGCTCTCCATCTGGTCCGCGAGACGGCCCGCCCATCCCGTCGCCGACTGTCCGCTGGGAGCCGTGGTCTGCATCTCACCTTGCTGATCCGCATGCGAGAAGAGATTGTTCGGCAGCGCTGCCGCGTTCTGCACGTATTGATCGCGCGTGATCGACTGCACGAGCGTGCCGACGTTCGCCACCAACGCGACTTCCCCGAAGAACGGCTTCAAGTCAGTGAAGCGCGGGTGCAGTCCGAAACGTTGATTGCCATCGAAGGGAATCAGCGTGGACGCGTCGAGCGCCAGGCCCGCGCGGATCTGTTGGTACGCGCCGTAACCTTGTGTGTCGGTGGGCACGACCAAATTGTTGCTGTCGTTCCCTCCGTAAAGGAAGACGCAAACCAGTGCCCGATATTGGCCCGTCGGCTGCGTCATGGCGTTCAGCATACTCAGACGGCCAAGACCGCCGGCCGCTGTCATCGTGCCCAGGCTCAGCGCCGCTCGAATGAAGTCTCTTCTTGATGTATACATGGATGGTCTCCTCCTTGCTCCTCTAGCGTTCCACCTGATAATTCCAGGACGATCCGATCAGATACACGGCCGCTTGGACGATTGCTTTCGGTGTCGTTGCCGCGGCTGCCGCGAGTGCGACGGTCTGGCGCATCGTCGAAGGCATGCGTCCACCCATCAGGTCGATGTTCAACTGATCGACCATTCGCAGGACGTCCGCGCTCGCCGGCCGCGCGCCGCCGAGCATCGCGACATAGGGACTGAGATCGATGGCCACTCCGCCTACCTTTCCATACGTGAACGTGTTCACCAGATCAGCGGCGGACGCTGCCGTAGCCTCGCTCAACAGTTGAAACTCTGGAGCATTGTAGGTCTGAGTATCAGAGATGCTCACGCGATAACCGGGCGCGAAGTAGTTGAACACCGAGGGCGAATAGTAGAGCGTTTGCCCAAGCCCCGCAGCCGCGTTCGTCAAGCCGTTCGCAGGCGCGACACTCGCATGCAAGCCGCGCAGCAACGCACTCATCCAAAGCACCGGCTCGCGTAATTTCGTGGCGGCGTTCTCGCTGCCATCGTCACCCTGCCTCGCTTCCGGATCGAGAAGGATCGCCTTCACCACAGCCGCCATATCTCCGCGCGGCTGTTGATTGAACACGTTCGATATGCGGCCCACATAGGCATCCGATGGATTGCTGGACGTCAGCCTCTGGATCAACTGGCGGCTAATGAAAGGCGCAACATTCGGATGCTGGAAGATGTTGGCGAGCGCGCGCTTTAAGTCCATCTCGGCACTCTGATTTGCCGGTAATTTCGCGCCGTTAAGCAGCGGCTTCGGATTCATGTCGTGGTTGGCTTCAAATGCCACCATGGGCGCGTCCCAGTTCGCGGGATTGGGGAATTTCGACCGCTTTCCATCTTGAGGAGCGTACGTCCATCCGGTGAACGCGGCGGCGAATCCTTCCACCGTGTCCTGGTCGTAAGTCGGGATCCCCGCGCCGGTAGTGGAGTCCTTGATCACGCGCCCGTAGATGTCGAGCTTGTCGAGTCCGATCGTGAACAACTGCAGGATTTCACGCGCGTAGTTCTCATCCGGCGAGTGTCCCGGTGTGGCCTTATTGTTGTTGACCATATCCAGGTAATGGCCCATCGCGGGACTCAAGGTCACGTCATACATGATCTTGTCGTATGAGGCGAACGCATCGGATTGCAGCAGGCGCAGGTAAGGCACAATCGCTGGCGGCTTCAGTTTTACTCCGGAAACCACCCAAATCTGACTCAACGCAAACGCCACTCGTTGGCGTAGCTGGTCTTTCCCGTTCACTGCGTTCACGAAGAATGCGGCCTGTGCGGGGGCGAGCGAAGTGTTGCCCTTGGCGTTGACCGATGGATCTGGAATCGCCGACCATTGCGATGAATCGAGCGCAATTTGCGCGTCGATCCATTTGCTGAACCCCACCGACTGGACCTCCGCGACCGATGCGGCCGTGGGTCCGAAGCCCGCTTGTTCGAGGAATCGCGCAGCCGCCATCGCCGTGATCTGCGGCGTACCGGCGTTTGGGCCATCCGCCGGAGCAGCGCTGCAAAAGACGGCCGCGTTAACAAACACAAGTGTGGTGATGGAAGCGTTGAGGCGCTTCAACAGCGAGTGGTTCATAAGATGTTCCTGATTGAAGTGACTGGCGGGAAGTCGTCAGCCTTCACTTCGGATGAACACGCTCAGGAGATGAAATACTCGCAAGCTGTAACGTTTTTAATGTGGATCAGTCGCGCCAACACGGAACGCGCTTCGTGAGAAATGCGTCGATGCCTTCCTGAGCATCGTGGGCGAGGGCGTTCATCGACATCACTTCCTTGGCGTAAGCGTATGCCTTCGGCTGGTCGAGGTCGATCTGCGCATAGAACGCCTGCTTGCCGAGTCCTACAGTGAAAGAACTCGCGCCCGCGATCTCGTTCGCCAAGCGGATGCTCTCCGCATCAAGCTCCGCGGCCGGCACAACGCGATTCACCAATCCCCACGCTTCTGCGGTATGGGCGTCGATCATCTTGCCGGTCAGTAGCATCTCCATCGCCCGCTTACGTCCAATCGAACGCGTCAGCGCGACCATCGGAGTCGTGCAGAACAAGCCGATACGAACGCCCGGAGTCGCGAAGGCAGCTCCTTCACTGGCGATCGCGAGATCGCAAGTCGCGACTAGTTGGCATCCCGCGGCTGTCGCAATGCCACCCACTCGTGCGATAACCGGTTGCGGAATGGACTGGATCGTCTGCATCAGTACGGTACAAACGTCAAACACGGTGCGATAGTCGCTCACTGTCCGGCCGGTCATTTGCGATAAGTCGTGGCCGGAACAGAAGACCTTGCCGTTCGCCGCGAGTATCACGGCGCGCACTTCCTTTTGACTTCGAACGTGCTCGAGGCTCGCGATCAATTCCCGCATCAATTCGAGCGAAAGTGCGTTGCGGCGCTCCGGGCGATTGAGTGTGATCGTTGCGAGGCCGCTGCCGGCCTCCTGTTCGTATGTGATGAATTCCGCGCTGCCCATGGCATTCACCATGATGCCTTATTGGTTCGAAGTGTAGAGCGACATCACCTTACGCAAGGCTTCAGGTGGCTCTTCTTTCCTTTCGATCCGGTCATTGAAGTCTCGCGCGACCGTGTCAGCTATGAGTTCACCAAAATAACGCTCACCCTTCCACGCCGCGCCACGGTCGATGAGCAGCGCGACCATGCGCCAACTGGACGAGTACTTGGCGCGGGCGTGATAGGCTGCCCAGCCGACAGGCCCGCCTTCGCCATCGCGAATGGACAAATCGGCTCCGTGATCCAACAGGACTTGAAGAGTCCGTAGTTCGCGGTCACCGTCTCCCGAAAGTATGTCCCACCAAAGGGGTCGTCGTGCACCATCAAGATGGTTCGGATTCGCGCCCGCTTTCAACAGCATCTCTGTGATTTCAGGGCCGGAGGAGATCGCAAACGTTAGCGGCCAGCGCTGATAAGGGCCCGCGAGGTCCGCCTTCGCGCCCGCATCGAGAAGTGCCTGCACGATTTCGACGCCGGCTGGTGTGACCTTCCCAATTCCAATGGAATTCTGAGCTTTGTCGATCGCGAAGAGCAGTAGCAATTTCTCCCCGTGTCGTTGGTTGAGGTCCCCGGCCTGCGGAATTAGACTCTTCACGAGCGGCACATCCTGGGCCGTGATCGCATGCGCGAGCTTGCGCGATGCTCCGTGGAAGTCCTCGTCGCCGGCGACGCGGCGGTCGGTCATATAGTCCTGATACGCGCTGTACAGAGGACCAACAACAACCATGACCCAAGGGAATCCAAGGAAGACGATCCCCGCCATCCGCACGCTTTCGGACTTGTTGATCAGTGCCAGAGCCACCAGTCCGACTATCAGGATCGGAGGAATCAGCATCAACCATCCGCCGACCGGGCCTTCCGGTGAAGAAGGTCCACGGCTGCCAAGGTAAGCGAGGACTCCTATGCCGATTGTGTCGACGATCACCAGTCCCCAGAAGATGTTCGAGACCATTGGAGTGACTTCCATAGTAAGAAATATTTTCCTTCTTGACATACGAAAACGTTACTAGTAATGTGTTACTAGATGGCCGATCAACTACCCAAGCCCACCGAAGCGGAGCTCGAAATCCTCACTGTGCTGTGGAGCATCGGACCCGCGACCGTCCGGCACGTCTACGACGAAATCAGCCGGAGGCGCGTGGCGCAGTACAGCACGATCCTCAAATTCATGCAAATCATGACGGAAAAAGGTCTGGTTGTTCGCGACGAAGAACAACGGGCGCACATCTACACCGCGGCCAAGCCATCCGAGTGGACGCGCCAGCAACTCGCGGGAGACTTGATGCAACGGGCATTCAGCGGCTCCGCCAAGGCGCTTCTCATTGGTGCGCTCTCTTCGCGCAAGGCGTCCAAAAAGGAGCTGGCGGAACTGCGGGATCTCTTGGACGAGTACGAATCGGGGCGAAAGAAATGACTTTTCTCAATAGCCTTACCGGTGCACCGCTCGCCCTCGCGTTGAGTTGGACGCTCGTCCATTCACTATGGGAGGGCGCGATTATTGCGGCCATGCTGTCCGCTCTCCTGTTGCCTGTCCGCTCGTCGCGCGTTCGCTACGCGGCGGCCTGCGTAGCGATGCTCATCTTGGTTGGCGCATTCGCCTTCACTTTGATTCGAGTGATACCTGATGCTGCCGCCGTTCAAGCGCTCCGAGTTGCGGTTGTCTCGGCAGAAGGTCTTCAGCTCACGGCAGACCCGCAGGGCACTTCTTCGCCCGCGTTTTCGCCGATTATTCCGTGGCTGGCACCGCTGTGGATCCTGGGAGTATTCGCCTTCTATTTGAGACACGCGACCGGACTCGTCGCGGTGCATCGGTTGCGCACACGCGGCGTATGCAATGCTCCCGCACCCTGGCAGACTGAACTCTCCCGGCTAAAAGAGCGCTTGCACATCTCCCGGACGGTCCTGTTTCTGGAATCGTGCCTCGCCGAAACGCCCGTCGTGCTGGGACACTTCCGGCCAGTAATCTTGATTCCCGTGGGATTGCTCACTGGGCTTCCCGGGAATCAGATCGAGGCAATTCTGCTGCACGAATTGGTTCATGTGCGACGCCATGACTATTTCGTGAACGTCATCCAGTGCCTCGTGGAAGGTCTGTTTTTCTATCACCCTGCCGCTTGGTGGATCTCTCGGGTGATCCGCATCGAGCGGGAGAATTGTTGCGATGACGCCGTCGTTTCCGTGAGCTGCGATGTCCACGAATACGCATCGGCGCTCGCCGCTCTGGAACATAACCGAAGGTCCGTCAACGGGCCGGCCCTCGCGGCTACCGGAGGAAGCCTGATGACACGCGTACATCGTCTGCTGTATTCCAGCCGGCCGATTGGATTTTGGAATCCGATTCTCGCCGGCGCAATCCTTCTTGGCACTTTCGCCGCCACGCTCGCTGCCTGGCAAACCGCGCCGCAATCAAGCAGCGGAAGCATGCCGTCTCCCTACTCGAATTGGGTCAATGAAGATGTCGTCTACATCATTACGGATCAGGAGCGCGCCGCCTATCAGAAGACGACGAGTGACGCCGAGCGAAACAAGTTCATCGAACAGTTCTGGGTGCGCCACAACCCTACGCCGAGTGTGTCGCCGGAAGTCTTTAAGGAGATTTACTATAGACGCATCGCCTACGTCAATGAGCGCTATTCCACATCTGGCACTGACGGCTGGAGGACGGATCGCGGCCATATGTACATCGTGTACGGACCTCCTGATGAAGTCGAGTCCCACCCCTCACCAAGCATTGGTAAGTTACCGTTCGAGGTCTGGCTATACAAACATTTGGATGGAATCGGAGATCGCGTCACGCTGACGTTTATCGACCGTACTGGCAAGGGCGACTACGTCCTCGCGCCTGGAAATCCTTAGAACATTGGCCTCTCAGTGTGCGAAGTCCGTCCCTAACATCTGGATCTTGAACGCCTCATCATCGCTCGCCATCTCCGGCGCAGTCAACACCGACGCAAGAAACAAACGCCGTCTGCCCAGGTCATAAAACTTTCGCGTCGTGTGTTGCGTGACCAACTGGTCGCACACCGCGCCCGGCGCCTTCGGGCGATAAGTGTCGTAAAAAACATCCACGGAAAACATCTGATCCGGCGTGCCGTAATAGATGTCGAGCACAGCCGGATCCTTCCCGGATCCCTTCAAGAAGCCGGACAGCGTGGAGCTTTGCCCCGTGAGCCGATTCGAAATGTGAACAAAACTCGTGCCCGTCTCGGTCGAGTGACATCCCGTGCAGCGCTGCAACGCGAGCGTGTTACGAGTCGCTTCCGTAGCGCAATACTTCGGGGGCGTCGCCATAGTCAGGGAGTGATCTCCAAGCGTCTGCCGCCTGGCGCTGTACGCCGGCGTCGTCGTTTCGAGGAACTTCGGAGCAATGTGAATTCGCCTCGGTCCAGGCAGTCCGCCAATGTCCGGCCAAAGCTGCATGTAAGTCCAATACCAAAGAGTGCCCGGAGCGGCGCCCATGTACTTCGGCTCAATCTGATCCGCAAGCAAAGCGCGCTCCAGAGGTTGCCCCGCGCGGACGGTAGTTCTCGACGTCAAATGCCATTCGCCGAATTGCCAAGGTCCAGCGACTGTATGATTGGTCCGAATTCGAACCAGTCCTGCCTGCGCGAAGCGTGACGCGTTCAACGTGTCCTGGAGCGCCTTTGCAAATCCCCCGTCCGCCACTTGGCCTAATTGCTCCCACTTCGCGGCCAAGTCGCGAAATGCGGCCCAGTCCATGTCAGGCAACACGAATTCCAGAATCAGCGTCAGCTCCGGGGCGACACCGGCCACAGGCTTCCGCCCATACACGAAGCGCAACTCGGCGTCCTTCCAGTGCTTGCCAGTCCACTGCGCGAAGTCCATTCGATTGACGATCGCCAGCGAATGAAACGGCGCGTCGGCCACCGAAGCGCCAGCCCATGGACTCAGAAGCGCGGCAGCGTGACCTTCCAGCGCCAGCGACCGGTACCAGGCGTGGACCGCATCGTCCGGCGATCCAAGCCCCAGGCCTTTGACCGCTGCCGAAAAGATCGCCGGAAAGCCCAGGTCCGCGTTCGCGCACCAACGCGACTGGGCGCCGCAATCATAGAGGATCAAACTTCGCTCCGGTTTGAGGTTCTTGTATTTTTCAACCAGGGGAGAAACCGGAGTCAGCGCGCGTTGACCGCTGCGAGAAGGTGGCGGATGGCCCGTCACCTCGCGTCCCGTAAACAAATCCGTCGTCGAAACCTGACCCCATCCCGTGAGTGCTCCGGAAACAAAAACGATTACACGCCTAAATGATCGCGCGCTCATTCTTGTCCGGCCAGAAGAAATACTGCTCACCCGCGCACGTGATGATCCATGGCGTGGCATCGGGTTCTGACAGAAAGATGCCCGTAGCGGTGGTGAACGCGGGATCGCTCACAAATGCGTTAATGACTAGCCGAACAGCGTCTTGCGGGTCGGTGGAAATTCCAAATTCCACCATGAACTCGTTCAGGCTATCAGTGAGAGGATTCTGGATCAACGCAACCAACGTGCCGTCAACCAGGCACACTCCCAGCACCGCCGGAAATGTTGGCGGCAATGTGCCCGTGAATCCGCTCACGGCAGCCGTATAAGCTGTATTCGCACTGTGGATGACAGTCGAAAACTGGATCGAGGGGATCGTCACGAACTGGCTAAGCCTCCCGGCCGTATAGATCGATACCGGTGGCGACGCGGCGTTCTTCGTGCGGATGAACGTCCCAAGCGCCTTCCTCAAATCATCGGTGCTTGCCTGCTCCAACAATCCCGCAGTTCGCGTATTTCTTCGCAAAGCCGTCGTATTCTCGTCCGCGTCCACTTCCACGATCAGCCGTTCTTTGAGGAGCGTAAACTGGGCTGGAACTGCATCGACGGCAGTCAGGAGGTCGTCGGGGAACATGACGGCCGTGCCTAGGGTATACCAGAAATCGTACATTTTCTTCCTTTATTGCATTGAATGATAGATATGAGCCGCCGATTGCACGATTTTCAGGCCAGGATTTGAGGCGCCCCAATGGTCCAGGACCTTCTTCGAGTACGTCCGCGTCCCCGCCCGGTCATTGCGAGCTTGTGCTGCCGCCGCACGTTTCCCCCAACCCAGCACCATCGTTCCTGTGCACCAGAACGCCAACAACGTACCCCGATGTTGATCAAATCGCTCGAAATAATCCTCAGCTACCGCCGGCTTTGAGAGCGCGAGGTACAAGGACGCCAAATCGAAAAGCGTCCACACCGAAAAAGCCGCGCCGGAACTCGCCGCCAGCAGCGATTCCGCATCTCCCAACGCTCCGTCGAGCCACGCTTCGAGCCCCCTGGCATGCTTCTCGACTCCGTTCGTGTAGTTGCTTGGCCAGCGCGCCGCAATTTCGCTCAGCCGCTCTCGCGCCATTGTCAGAGCCGGCCGGTCAGACAGCCGGGCAGCCCAAAACGCTGTGCAATCCAGATGTCTCGCCAGTTGTGGATACACCGGCAAATCCGCCATTGCCCGCACATACGGCCGCGCCATCTCGGGACGGTCGGTGAGAAAGTACAACGCGCACAGAATCTCCTGCGCGTGATGTTTGTCGGCCGGATTATCCGCCGCCGCGACCAACTCACGGCTCGTCGCGATCGAGCTTTCGAGCTCTCCCTTCAACACTCTCACGCGTTGCAGATCGGCCGTCCGGAAACTGCCGCCCGGTTCCTTCCCATAGGCGGCAAGCGAATCGTCATAACGGCCAGAGCCCAGATAGGCGAATCCTCCGCCGCCATGCAGCCACTTGCTGCGGATACCATTCTTCAGCGCCCCCTCGTACTCCGCCACCGCTTCTGAAAACTGACCCGCTTCGCCCATAGTGTCGATCAGGTCCGCACGCTGCATATCGTCTCCCGAAGTGAGGTCCAGCGCCTTGCGGTTGTACTGAACCGCATCAGGGGCCGCACCGGAGAAGGCGAGCGTACGCGCCAGCAGCCGGTAACCTCGCGGCTCGTCGGGGTAAAAATCGACGTTGCGGAAGGCGCTCCGCAACATTTGCGTCGTATCTTCGGTGAGAGCGAAGTAACTGGTTTCAATCGCCGCTCGCTCGCGCTCCGGGAGCTTCGCGGCAAGTTGCTTCGCCTTCTCGATCTCCTTGTAGCATTCCTCGTGGCGACCCATCGGGTTCAGGCACACAGCCAATTGATGGTGAGCTTGTGCAAAGTCCGGATCCAATCGGACGGCCTCTTCGAGAAGCGGAATCGCGAGGTCCATCTTGGCCTGAGAGTAATGCTCCAGCGCGTCGTAGTACTTCTGCAGCGCCTCCGGAACGGTGGACGTATAGGATCCGACGGTGACCGGATTCACAGCCAACGACTGCTGCGACTCTCCCGCCGAACTGCGCACCCACAGTGCCGCTTGCCGCGCCACCGCGATTACGCCCGGAAGATCCCGGAACGATGTTTCCGCAATCACCTCGTTCGGCGCCCGCAAGACTTGCATCCGAATCGAATACTGATCGGACTTCTGCACCAGATCGGCTTCGATCCAATACTTCGCGCGCATCGAATTCAATAGCCGCTCCAGCATTGCTCCCGCCAGCGGCAGCCGCGCACCCGGCTGCATCCGCGCCAGCGCGGGCAAGAGGTCCTGATCGGTGACCGTGCGAATGCGCGGCGACTGCCTCATCGCCGTCAGCATCAACGATCGCGCCAGCCGCGCGGACGAACTCGCGCCCGTCACTGCTCTAAATCCATTCACCATGACCCGGGCGCCTTCTGGAATGGAAAATCCTGGAGACTTCGGCTTGAAAATCGAATATCCCAATGCCCCGGCCGCAGCCACTCCGGTCGCGCCGATCAGCCAGCGGCGCATGATCCGGCCGTCCACCCGACGCAGAATTGCGTCCATTGATTCCGGACGTTCTTCGACCCGCGCGCGCGTGCACTCATCCCATAGACGCTCGTTCGGCATCAATACATGAGCAATCTTTCCGAATGCGAAAACATCGCTGCGGACAGTGGGCGCCGAACCAGCGTGCAGTTCCGGCGCCATGTAGTCCACTGTCCCCGCCCGAATCGAAAGTCTTTGGTCGTCGTCACTGGCCGGCGCCGCACGATCCAGCGCCCGAGCCAGACCAAAATCCATGATGACGACTCGTGGAACTTCGCCCGGCAGCACCATTACGTTGCCCGGCTTGAGATCCCCATGGACGACGCCGGTCTTGTGCGCGGCCTGCAACCCCTCGGCCAGTTGGCGCGTGATCACCTTAGCCAACTTTGGATCGAGAGGCTGCTCCATCATTTCCGAAAGCAGCCGCCCTTCCAGATATTCCATCGTGAAGAAGACCGTATCGCCGCCTTCGAACAGGTCATGGATCCGGCAAACATTCGGATGAGTGACGCGCCGCGCGCTCTGCACCTCGGCCGCAATTCGCTGGCGAACTGAAGGCGACGGCGCAAGCAGCCGCGTCACCGTCTTCAACGCGACCCGTTCCTTCATACTGCAATCCTGCGCCAGATAAACTTCGCCCATTCCCCCGCTGCCCAGCAGCTGCTCGATGCGGAACCGGTTCAACAGCATCTGCTCGGGCTCGAAGACGGGTAAGAGCGAGAACTCGAGTCCGCTGCCCAGGAAGTCATTTTCGGAGGCACGCAGGTGATGCGCCCATAACTCTTCGGCAGCCGCGCGGATCGCTGGATCCGTTTCAGCGGCAAGCGCGGACGCACTGTCGGACGCGGCTAGCAGTTGATCGAAGAGCGCAGTGATTCGCTGCCAGCGTATATCATCGGTCACGTGAGTCATTGCCTCACAAACGTCAAGGATTTATTTGCTTTTCAATTTTTGATGCAGCCATGCGCGCGCGATCAGCCAGTCTCGCTTGACCGTGCGTTCGCTGATGTCTAATGCCTCGGCAATCTCGCTCTCCGTCAATCCCGCGAAGAAACGCATCTCTACGATCTGCGCTTGCCGTTGATCGAGCTTCGCCAATTGCCGCAAGACTTCGTCCACTTCGATCGCTGTGGTGAACTGTTCGGGAGAGAATGTGATTGCCTCGACCAATCCAATCGTGGGCTCGCCTTCATTCCGTTTCTGAGTACTCCGCTGGCGCGCATAATCGACCAGGATGTGGCGCATCAGCCGCCCCGCGGCACGGAAGAAATGACCCCGGTCCTCCCACTCCACTTGATGGGTCCGGCACAGCCGCATATAGACTTCATGCACCAGTGCAGTCGGTTGGATCGTATGTC
>Ga0163163_10002189_pt1 | contig 16447 bp, 11 predicted proteins | sample S65metaG_FD_119766 | JGI IMG/M metagenome (GOLD analysis project Ga0163163, IMG submission 119766) | Switchgrass rhizosphere microbial communities from Kellogg Biological Station, Michigan, USA - S6-5 metaG | ecosystem: Host-associated > Plants > Roots > Rhizosphere > Soil | place: USA... | reverse complement strand
TGATCCGCTCGGCAAGCGCGGGCCTGAGATCTTCCAGTGGTACTTCCACACAAAGTCATTCCGCGCGATGCATGGGCAGGAAGGCGGATCTATCGATCTGGACGATGAGTTCGCACGCCGAGCGATGGAGAACTTCGGGGCCTTCATCCTGGGCCGCAACATGTTCGGTCCGGTGCGCGGCCCTTGGCCTGATGAGTCATGGAAGGGATGGTGGGGCGACAACCCGCCGTACCATGCGGACACATTCGTTCTGACGCACTACGAGCGGAAGCCGCTAGTGATGGAGGGCGGGACGACCTTCCACTTCGTCACCAGCGGAATCGAAGAAGCGCTGAGGCGCGCGAAACAGGCAGCCGGCGACAAGGATGTCAAAATCGGAGGCGGTGTTTCCACGGTGCGCCAATATCTGCAAGCGGGACTGATCGATTCCCTGCACTTTGCGCTTGCGCCTGTGGTGCTCGGCCAAGGGGAAGCGTTGTTTTGCGGTCTCGACCTGCACGCTCTTGGATTTTCCGTGACGGAGCGCAAGGCGACTGAGCAAGCGACGCATTTTATCCTGGAGAAGGGTTGAGCGCCGCTTAATATCGCTAAGTGGTTGAATTATTTTGGTGGACCTGGACGGGTTCGAACCGTCGACGTCTTCCCTGTTATTTAAGATGTCGCCAAGCCAGTTGCGTTGCACGATTTGGATGACGCCTTCCTGAAGATCAAGGTGCCGCCATTTCAGTCCGAGCATTTGGGAGATGCGCGCGCTGGTGGCGATGGCGGTTTCGATAATGAGTGAGTTGGGATCGTCGAGCGGCGCGGAAGTCAGCTCGACGCAACGTCAGGTGAAGGCTTGCTGTTTGAGCCGCGATTCTATTCAGTGCGTAGCGCAACCATAGGATCGACGGTTGCCGCGCGCACAGCTGGAATCCAGGATGCCGCAAGTGCGGCGGCACAGAGTAATAGAGCAGCAATGGTGAGCATTCGCGGATCCCATGGGGCGACGCCATAGAGTTGCTCGGTCATTAGGCGGCCGGCGGCGATGGCGAGAGCGATGCCGAGTCCGAGTCCGATTCCGATCTGCGAGAAGGCACTGCGAAGGACCATGCGGACCACGCGACCGCGATCGGCGCCCAGCGCCATACGTACCCCGATCTCACTGGTGCGCTGCTCGACACTATAGGCCATCACTCCGTACAAGCCCACGGCGGCGAGTACCAGGCCCAGCATCCCGAACAGCATGGTTAGGCTGGCGATCATGTTCTCCCGCTGAAAATCTCGGGCCAGAATCTCGGAATACGGATTCACGCCGTAGACAACCAGGTTGGGCTCGATGCTGGCGAGCGCCTTGCGGACCTCGACTTCGATGCCGGGTGGGTTGCCGGGCGCCCAGATCACGATGTTGTAAAGGAAGTGGGAGTAGAGATCAAACATGTTGAATCGCGGATCATCGTATTTGACGCTTTGTGTTTCGGGAAGCCAGAACATGGGACGGATGGGATCTTTGTAGCTCCCCGTCATGTAGCGCATATCGCCCACGACACCCACGATTTCGAGGGACCCGGCGTATCGGATGCGGTCCATGCCGAAGTGCTGACCGATAGGGTTCTGGTCTTTGAAAAAGCGGCGAACGAATGCTTCGTTCACGACGGCCACGGGGCGGGTCGTGGGTGTGTCCTGCTCTTCGATTGAACGGCCCTGCACGATTTTTGCACCCAGGGTTTCGAAGAAGCCCATCATCACGCGCGCCCAGCCGGCGCTGGTATCTTCCTTCGGTCCTGGCTGCGGGCGGCCTGCTATGAAAATGCCTTCGTTCCAACTGTCCCCGCTCATGGGCGCGTAAAGAGCCGGCGCGACCATGCGCACGCCGGGGATGCGGAGCAGGCGTTCGTCAATGCGACGGAATAGGGGCTCCATGTGTTCGGGCTTGTAATTGCCGAGGGTAGGGTTAATGGAGACGAGATAGCGCGCATTGGTTTCGAAGCCGAAATTCTGATGCTCGAGATTGCGCAGGCTCTGTCCCATGAGTGCTGCGGCCGAGAGCAATACGAGCGACATAGCGGCTTGTGCGATGACCAGCGACTTCTGCGCCAGGGAGCCGCCGCCGCGGACGGAGCGGTTGCTTCCGCGCAGAGCTTCGGCAGGATCGACGTGCGAAGTCATCCAGGCAGGGGCGATACCGAACAGGATGCCAGTCAGAACCGAGATGATGAACGTAAACATCAAAACGGGCCCAGACGGCGAGGCGTCGACAGGGACGTAGTTCGCGGGTCCGCCGTTGGTATGGAAAGCAAGATAGAGGATCAGTTTGCCGCCGGCGTATGCTACACCGATTCCGAGAATCCCACCGATGATGGCAAGCAGAGTGGACTCGACCAGCGCCTTTTGCACCAGGCGGCCGCGCGAGGCGCCGAGAGCGACGCGCAGAGAGGTTTGCAAGCGGTCTTTTAATCCCCGGGCAAGCATAAGATTGGCGAGGTTGCCGCAGGCTACCAGGAGCACACATCCGGCCGCGATGAGCAGCAGCTTCAATCCCCCCTCGTATCGATCGCGCAAGGCGGTGACTCCGGCGCCTCCCGGAATGAGATGGAGCGTCTGCTGACGCCACGTCTGTTTTTCCGAGGGTTCCATATCGGGCACGTGGCTGGCGAGCCAGTCCAGGAACTCGACTCTGAGCTTTGCTTCGAGGATTTTGGGATTAACGCCGGGGCGCACTCGGCCAAGGATGTCGAGCCAGTTCGCGTTCGGTCGATTGAGACGCTGGGTTTCGCCGTTAAGCAGGGGTTCAGTGGTGACGGGAATCCAGATATCGGGCATGCCCCCGCCAGCCAGCTTGGCGCCGAAGAAACCGGGCGGCGCCACGCCGATTACTGTGAAAGGATGACCGTTGATCTGATAACTGGCGCCGACGACTGAAGGATCCGATCCATACTTATCGGTCCAGATGTGATAGCTCATGACGGCCACGGGAGCGGCGCCTTCGCGATCGTCGGTATCATTCATGAGCCGTCCGATCCAGGGCTGAATGCCGAGCGTCCGGAAGAAATTCCCGGAGACGTATTCGCCGTTGCGAGTATCGACAGGCGCTTGCGATCCGGCTCGGCGGACACCGAGCGGAGCATTTCCAGCCTGTAGCGCGGCGAGATCGGTGAACTCGGGCGTGTGCTCTCGGAAATTCTTGAAGGCTTCCCAGGAGAAGAGTGCAAAATCCCCGTCTTTGTCCTGCGTATAACCGCCCCAATTGCAACAACGAACTTTGTCGCCCACACGCCAGAGCTCTTCGGGCTTGGTGACCGGCAAAGATTTGAGCATCACCTGATGCACCAGGGTAAAAATGGCTGTTGTTGCACCGATTCCTAGGGCGAGAGTGATTACCGCAGTGGTGGTGATTCCGGGTGCCTTTCCGAGTTGTCGAAACGCCTCCTTTAGATCCGTCATACATTCTTCCTTATCGTGTTTCTGCCGCCGTGACCCATACCTCACTAGGCCTTCGTTTCAAATACGGATGAATCGACGCTTCAGTTCTCAAAATCGTTCGCGGCACTTCTCGATAGCTATACTCACTACGATCGCTCCGGTTACAAGCTGCCCTCGATTTTGTGACTAGCGGCGCGGAATAGGTATCGAGTGTAACCGGTACTGGGGGCAAGCCGCGAGGGTCGGATTTGCGACCTGCCTGTCGTCAGCAACGTACTTTCCGATCAGGCCGTTTCGAATCGAAGACCATGCGTCGTGCCATGTACTATTCGCCCACCTGGGACACTTAACGAATCTATCGGGGATCACGGAGCGCGACGCTCACGCCGGCTACATGCAGAACTGGAATCTCGACATCCAGCGCGATATGGGCCATGCATTAGCGCTCGATGTCGCTTACGCCGGCAGCAAGGGCACCGGACTGCCCGGCCTTCTCGGCATCAATCAGCTTCCCTTGAACAACCTATCCTTTGGAAAGGCTTTGAACGCGCAGGTTGCCAATCCTTATTACGGTTACGTGAAGACCGGAAATCTCTCCACGCCAACGGTCAGTCGCGCCCAGCTCTTGCGTCCTTTCCCGCAGTTTGAATCGGTAACACTGGGCCCACAGAACATCGGCAGTTCCATTTATCACTCCCTGCAAGCGAGGCTACCAAACGGTTGTTCAGCTCATCATTGTTGGGCGCGGCCTATACATTCAGCAAATTCATCGACGACACCGACGGGGCGATTTTCTTCAACGAGCAGGGCGTTTCGTCGCCGACTCGCATGAACTGAAAGCCGACCGCTCGCTCGATGCGTTCGACGCTCCTCATCTACTGGTTTTTAGCTACACGGTTGAGCTGCCACTGGAACGGCAAAGGCGGGCTAGGGCGGCTTATTTCCGGCTGGAAGGCGACCGGCCTTCTGACGCTGCAAAGCGGCACTCCGATCTTTTTGCAAGATCCCGGAACTCCAAGCATGTTCGCCGCGACCAACCTTCCCAATAACGACGGCAGCAGCGGGGAGTTACAGGGAAGCGCTCAGTCCCGGCTGACGCGTTGGTTCAACACCTCCGACTTCAGCCGAGCACCCGCTTTCACCTTCGGCAATTCATCCAGAACCTCGCCCGACATCCGTATTGGCGGGATCAGTAACTGGGACACTAATTTTTTCAAAAACAATCGCTTCGGCGCCGACCAGCGATTCAACGTTCAGTTCCGGGCCGAGTTCTTCAATACCCTCAATCGAGCGAGATTCGGATATCCCGGAAGCAACATCGGGCAGGCTAACTTCGGCGTGGTCAGCACTCAGATCAACCGGCCGCGGCAGATTCAATTTGCGCTGAAAGTGCAATTTTGATCGGCTGTTCATCTGCGGTCCGCAAGCAAGATCTGGCAGCTTGTACCTGTGGGGACCCTCCCGTGGCGCACTCAAATGTTTGATGCTCTTGCATTAGACACCATGAACTTGCATTAAACAGTACGAAGTCGTGCACCAAGAGGCGGATTTCTACGATCGGCAGGAAGTCGATACATCCGCTCGGTTGTGGTTGAACCTGAAGTACCATACTCGGATCGCATAATGCGACTATACGGCCACTTCGATCTTCGCGCGCTCCATTGAATAAGCCACACAGGGACCAATGCAGACTTTGCTCCCATATTCTTCCGCCATATGAATCGAGTGGTACTCCATTTGCTCGGACACAGGTTGAAACGCAGACGCGGAAGGGCGTGGCTGCTCGACGGAGGTGAAAGATGCCTAGCGGATTAATTCGGCAGATGTTGTCAGCAAAGATAGACCCGGAGAGGTGGCTTGTCCTTATAAAAAAGGGGCTTAACCGTTGGAACTTTCGTGTCGTGGGCCCTGAACCCCTTGACGTGCAATTGGTAGCATTAACCGATCACGAGGCAAAAAAGAACGCCTTGTCGATGGCTCAACAGCATTTTAGGGCGGTAAATCCGAAAGTAGCTGTTCCCCGATTCCAAAAGTGGCGCACTGCGCTATCTGCCGACAGAATTTTGCGCACCGCGTAAGCGGCGGCGACAGATGGACTCTGCACCCCAGCCAACGAATGATCACGAGCGAACGATTGCTGCGGCTATCGAAAGCAAATTGCTGGTGCCGGACAGCGCCTATGACTCCATCGTGGCGGAAGTCGCAGTGTGCTTGCCCTTCGCTATGTCCATTGCGGACGCTCAGTTCTTATTCAACTACGCGAATTGGAGAGTGGCTCAGCCAGCGAAGAAGCAACCCGCACGCGGGATTATGTCAGAAGATCGAAAACGCAGTGGGTGATTGCTTAGTACGCTATCGGTGTTCTCTGTGGCTTGTGGGGGTCTAGGCGAGAACCCAGTAGATACAAGATGGATCAGAATGCTGTGCGGGAGCAGGTGGTGAAGTATACGCAGGCGCTGGATGCGGCGGACACGGGAATCGCGTCTAAAGTATGGCTGACCACGCCGGAGGCATCGTTCATTTCTCCTATGGGACATTCGCATGGGTGGGAGGAAGTGAAGAAGGTGAATTTCGCTGCCCATCAGGAGGTTCAAAAGCATTCCAATTCGACACCGGGAACGGGCACAGGAATGCCAGGCAAATCGAGTTGAATGTACAATGAGGTCCACGGAGGTCCCGATTGGCAGCCCACTATCCCGATAAGTCCCGGCGCCACGGCGCGCCCGGTTTATTTCCGTTATCTGCTCGTACTCTTTGCCTTTTCCTCGCGTTTAGCGCTTGGCTTCTGAGCCCCTGTCTGGTTGCCGCGAAGGTTGACTTTGGGCGCGATATCCAACCTCTCCTCAAAACCCATTGCGTGGAGTGTCACGGCCCTTCCCAGCAAATGCACGGGCTTCGCCTTGACCGCCGCGTAAGCGCGCTTCCAAACCGGATTGGCGCAAACGGCGCGCGCATCATTCCGGGAGATAGCGACGCGAGCGTGCTTTACCAGCGCATCAGCGGATCCAAGTCCGGCCCCAGAATGCCGCCCTCCGGGCCTCTGCCCGCAGAGCAGATCGCTCTTATCAAATCCTGGATCGATGAAGGGGTCGAATGGCCCGATGCCTTCTCCGGTGAACGGAGTGTCACTGCGGCTGACCCGATTGCTGAACAGATTGGGGCAGCCCTTCGCAATGCTCAAAAGAAATCTTTTCGGCGAATTCTGCGCCGTAATCCACCGTCCGTGAATGCAAAGGGGCGCAGCGGCTGGACCCCGCTCATGTACGCGGCTATGTATGGCGATCCGCAGGACCTTCGGCTGCTGTTGGAACGGGGAGCAAGGCTGAACGAACAAAACGACGACGGGGCAACCGCGTTGATGTATGCCGTCGATGATCCTGTCAAGACTCGCCTTCTGCTCGAGAAAGGGGCAGATCCGAACCTGCGCTCCGGGCAAGGCCGCACGGCGTTGCTGATCGCAGCGGGTCTGACCGGAACCGCAGAAACGGTGAAGCTCCTCCTCGATAACGGAGTTAATGCCCAGACGCAATTGAGCTCGGACGGCCGCGGGGCAGTCAACTTCGCGGCGCTTGCCGGTAATGCGGCAGTGGTTCGTTTGCTGGTGGAACGAAATGCCGTAAGCAAGCCTCTCGCGCTTCCTCCCATGCTGTGCCGCCTGTGCGTAGATTTGCTGCTGCCCCTGGCGGACGAGCGGGAACTCAGCGGCGCCCTCAGGGAGTCCCTTTACATGGGAGATGGCCCGCTGATCCGCCAGCTTCTGGATCGCGGGGCGAAGTCTAGGCCGGATTTGTTACAGGCCGCCGCCTTGTCGCCGACCCCACTTCCGGCGGACTTGATTCGGACTTTGATCAGCCGCGGTGCGAGAGTGGATTCGAGAACCTCCTTTGGCGTATCCGCAATTGACTTGGCATCACGCCAAGGAAACGAACCCCTAGTCGAAATCCTTCGTGAGGCCGGAGCCATACCGGACATACCAGACTCGCCCTCACGGACGCAGAAGCCTGCCATGTCGGCAAGCGATGCGGTCACGCGCAGTGTCCCGCTGCTGCAGCGCGCGGATGTCACCTTTTTCCAGAAAGCCCGCTGCGTCTCCTGCCACAATAACTCTCTAACCGCCATGACGGTCGCGGCCGCCCGCGCCAAAGGTTTGCCCGTCAACGAACAGACCGCCAAGGATCAAATGCGGCTTATTGCCGGCTTTCTTCTGGAGAACAGCGCTGGCGGAATGGAAAACATCGGAATCCCGGGTGCGGGCGATACGGTCAGCTACATCCTGGCGGGGATGGCTGCGGATCACTATCCCGGCGACGCCGCCACCGATATCTGGGCGCGCTATCTCAAGAATATTCAGCAAGACGATGGTTCCTGGCGCATCATCACAAAGCGCCCGCCACTCGAATCGAGTGATATCGAAGTTACAGCTGTTTCTCTGCGCGCGCTCCGCGCCTTTGGCCTCACTAGCCAGAAAGCCCCATATACGAAATCCATCGCTGTGGCAGTGAAATGGCTGGAATCCGCAAGCCCTCAGCACACCGAAGATTACGCCTACAAGATCTTGGGACTCGTCTGGGGCAGCGGCGGCCAGGATGTCATACGGAAAACGGCTCAGGAACTGCTGACGCAGCAACGGCCGGACGGTGGTTGGGGGCAACTCCCCGCGCTTGCCTCCGATGCATACGCCACGGGCCAGGCACTCACGGCGATCCGGACATCGAACATGATCACGCCCAGCGACCCTAATTTCATGCGCGGCATCTGCTTTCTCCTGAATTCCCAGAGTGAAGATGGATCCTGGTATGTCCGCTCGCGCGCGCCGTCAATCCAGCCATACTTCGATAGTGACTTCCCTTACGGACACGATCAGTTCATCTCCGCTGCCGCTACCAACTGGGCAACCATGGCGCTCCTCGCGGTGGTTCGCTGAGAATCCGGCTTAGCTCGGATCTCGGAGGTGTCGTCGAAATCTCGGCCCGATGAGGCGGTTCTCACAGCCCGATAATTCCTATTATCGGAAGTCGGAGCCATTTTCGACCCTGGGCGCTCAGCGGATTCCCTATTCTTTCGTCTTCAGAGCGCTGGGGTAGTGGGTCCATTTGAGCATGGGAAACATAGGTGGATGGCCCAGATAGTGAGAGGGCATACCCCGAGGCCAGCCCTCCTCCAAGGACCTGGCAAAGTTACAGTAGCGCCAAAAGCGAGTATGGGAGCGCTCCCTTGGTCCATTTCAAGCGCAGCATAGGGTATGAATTGACCTTTAGATAGGCAGTCAAGGCTCCAGGATTGGGCTTATACTGCCAATATAATCGGGCATTCCCTCCGGGTGCCTGCCGTGGCGGGAGCGCCTTTTCCTCCAAAGAGGGTGCTCTCGCGTGGTAAAGCCCACAGCTGGGTGGTTACTCACGCTGGGTGATGAATCGGACTACGGGACGGATTATCCGATCCTCGCGACGTGTCGAATAATGATGCTCTTCGCTCCGCGCTGGCCAACACGGTTTGATTTCAATTATAATTCGCAACAGCGGCGGGGCTTCGTTTTTTGGAATCACTTAGCCGTCGGCTTGATCTAACAAGGACGACGCCTTACTATATGGGAACTCCAAGTCTTCCCGCCTCTCTTAACTCGTCCATATCCCATCGTCAAAAAACGAACGGGAAACGCGAGCAGGCCGAAGACACGCGCGCCACCTGCATTGTCCCAGTGATCTTTCGGCTGCAAGGTTCGGTCAACAAATCGGCCCTAGAGTCCAGCCTCGGCGATATTGTGCTTCGCCACGAAATTCTGCGAACCGCATACCACGGAGAGAACTGCCAGTCGGTCCCAAAGCCAGGGAATTCTGCGTTTGTTTCTATGTTCGATCTTCGTTCTCATCCCGAGAACGAACGGGAATTCCTGGCCCAGCAAATCGCGAGAGAAGAGGCTAGCCGCCCTTTCGATCTCAAACGGGACCAGATGCTGCGAGCCAGCCTATTGCAACTGCGGGACCACGAGCATCTGCTCGTACTGACCGTTCACGATATCGCATACGATCGCGTTTCCGCCGAACTAACGTTGCGGGAACTAGCGATTTTCTACAATGCACGCATAGCCGGACGCCCGCCGAGCCTGCCGAATCCAATACGATGTTCCGACTTAACACGGGTACAGTTAGACTCCGAAGGGAAGAAAGATCGCGATCAACAACTCGCATATTGGAAGAGAAGTCTCGCAGACAGCCCCAATGTGATTCCGCTCTCGACTGACCGGCCGCGACCACTGCGCCGGACATTCTGGGGCGCGCGGGAGAGGTTACTCTTATCGAACAGCTTGATTGAGCGCCTGATGTCGTTCGGCGTAGGCCGGCAAAGGCTGCGCGCCGTGTTATTGGGTGCGTTTCAAACTTTGCTGCACCGCTATACGGGAAGCGCGGATCTTGTGGTCGCTATTCCTGTCTCATGCCGGACCCTAGAGACTGAGCACTTGATTGGGCCTTTTACAAATCTCGTCGCGCTCCGGTGCGATTTCTCAGGAGAGCCAACATTCCGCGAATTGATAGAACAAATCCACAACGACTACCAGGAAGCCTCCCGCCATAAGGACGTGACTTTGGAAGAGGTCGCCGATGCCCTAGCGGTGCGAACCGAAGTGGGGTGTTGTCCCTTCTCCCAAGTACGGTTCGACTTTCGGGGCGAACCTGCCGAAATGCCCGAGTTCTTTAACTTGAAGGTGGAATCCTTGGATTTCGGGCTCGGAGTCTCCACATTTGACCTGTCCCTTGAAATCACGCTTCAACCCGGGGGGGTGTGGTGTGACCTGAACTACGACACTCATTTGTTCGAGCCCTCCACGATCCAACGCATGCTGGGACACTATCAGATGTTATTGGACGGGGCTGCAGGCTATCCGGACACCCCTGTCTCGCGCCTGCCAATTCTCACGGAAGCGGAACGACATCTCACTCTAGTGGAATGGAACAAGACTAATGCCGAGTTTCCACAGACTTGCGTGCACCAGCTCTTTGAAGATCAAGTCAGGCGTACTCCTGATGCAGTTGCGTTGGTCTATGAAAGTCAGCAACTCACGTACGCCGAGTTGAATGCAAGGACAAACCGGCTCGCAAACCGTTTAGCGGCCTTGGGCGTTGGGCCTGATGTGATGGTTGCCATTTGCATCGAGCGTTCGACGGAGCTCGTGGTGGGATTGTTGGCGGTCCTGAAAGCAGGCGGAGCATATGTGCCGCTGGACCCGAATTATCCGCACGAGCGTTTGGCCTTCCAGCTAACCGATCTACATGCGCCGGTATTATTGTGCCGGAAGATGCTCGGCGAAGTGCTGGCGCAACATGCAAGCTCGGTCTTGCCGGTCGAAGAATGGGCGGATTCCACCTCTGGCGAAAGTAACGAGAATCCTACCTCTGCAGTTCGACCCGATCACCTGGCATATGTGCTTTATACCTCGGGTTCTACAGGGCGACCGAAGGGGGCACTGATCTCTCACCGGGCGCTTGTAAATTACCTCTCTTGGTGTGCGATCGGGTACCCGGCACATCAAGGAAGTGGGTCGCCCCTTCACACGCCAATCGGTTTCGATCTGACGATCACCAGTCTCTTCCCCCCGCTCCTAGCTGGTCGAAGTGTAGTGCTAGTTCGTGAGGACCCGACCTTAGAGACTCTGGCCGACGCATTGTGTTCGGGCGACTTCGGCCTGGTAAAACTGACTCCTTCGCATTTGGAAGCTCTGAGTCACAAGCCGTCCCTGGAGCCGTCAAAGATTTTGACGCGCATGTTCGTCATCGGAGGTGAGGCGCTTAAGGTGGAGACTGCGGCCTATTGGCGAAAACACGCACCCACGGTCCGGATGGTCAACGAGTATGGGCCTACGGAAGCGACGGTGGGTTGCTGCGTATACGAGATTCCAATCGACAAGGTTCCGATGTCGGCCATCCCGATTGGTCGTCCGATTCCCAACGTCCGACTCTATGTACTGGATCGCCACTTGCAGGCTGTTCCCATCGGCGTGCCCGGAGAGTTACATATTGCTGGCGTCGGCTTGGCCCGCGGCTATCACCGGCGACCGGAATTAACCTCGGAAAAATTCATAACGAATCCATTTGAAGACGACCCGGAAGCGCGGTTATACAAAACCGGCGATCTTGTCAGGTATCGTCCAGATGGAAATCTGGAGTTCTTGGGCAGGCTTGATGACCAGGTTAAAATCCGAGGCATTCGAATCGAGCTTAGTGAGGTCGAAGCGGCAATAGCAGAATGCGAGGGAATTCGTGAAGCTGTGGTCATTGCTCAGAAAGGCGCAGCAGGAGGCCTGCGTCTGATGGCCTACATAGTTGCCGATCAGAACACGACACTTAAAGAAGATCAGATACGCACGCTTCTCAAACGCAAATTGCCTGAGTACATGCTGCCGGCAAGATTTGTGGTGCTGCCGGTGTTCCCATTGACGCGAAATGGAAAGATAGATCGGCATGCCCTTCGAACGATCGATCCGGCGCCTGAGCCGAGGCAGCTCTCTTCCATTGCCTCTCACCATTCTTTGGAGTATCGATTATTGAAAATCTGGGAAGAGGTCCTGTCGATCAGTCCGATTGGATTGGACGACGATTTTTTCGACCTGGGAGGGGACTCACTCCAATCCATCATGCTTCTCGCGAGCATTGAAGGTACGCTCAACCGGAAATTATCATTGGGTGTATTGTATGAGGCGCCAACGGTTGCACGGCTTGCGTCCAGGCTCCGCGATCCGGACTCGCTTACAGCGCCGCTCGTTTTAGCTATTCAGCCAAGCGGATCGAGGCCACCTTTTCTGTGTTTGGGCGCTTTCGCGATGTTTCGCCCTCTGGCGTACAAGCTGGGCTTCGATCAGCCGTTTCTCGGGGTACCACTGCCCTCGGCACGGGAATTAGCGGTACCGTATCGTCTGGAAGATATCGCGGCAAATTGCGTTAAAACAATCCGGGCGACCCAAGCGAATGGACCGTATTTTGTGGGCGGATGGTGCGACGCAGGAGTCCTGGCTTATGAAATCGCGCAACAACTCCGGAGGCAGGGGCAACATGTGGCCCTGCTGGTTCTTTTTGACGCGGAAAGCCCGTCGACTAATAGGAACTTGTCAAGGAGAGATGCGGTATTCGCAGGCGTTTTCTTAATTGGCCAGTGGCTGAAGCAGCAGTACCGGACGCTACTGCACTTGCGAGGGCGCGAGGCGGTCCAATATCTGCGCGGCGTTCTAGCGTGGCGAATTTACTCGATGAAGCAGCGAATTTGGACCATCATTCAGAAAAGTGAACTGCGAGCCGGCGCGGCGGTGAGCGGCCAAATGCTGGAGGTCAGCCAAGTATTGCCCGTATGTGTCCAAGACTACGAACCGCAGCCATATGATGGGCCTATACTGCTTTTCCAGCGAGCGGATCGGCCGACGGGGCGTTATTGCGATTCGCAATACGGATGGGGAAAACTAGCCAAAAACTTGCAAATCTGCGAGGTTCCGGGGGATCACATGACGATGTTCTCAGATCCCAATGTCCAGGTGATGGGCGAGAAACTGACTGTTTCCCTCCGCGAGACTTAGGGCAGTGATACTTACGGACCATTCCGATCGGGAGATTTGGCAGGAAGTGACCGCAAAAAAGTGTTGTACATGACCGTGGAATTGTTCCCCGGGGGTCTCCAACTGATTGCAAGCTCGGTCGTACCCCAAGTGCCGAGTCAGGATTCTTAGATTGTTTGAGTTTCTCAAAACTCGTGAGTTACGTATCCGGTCCGCGCTCACCCGTGCCGAGGGCCGGTGGTTTGATGCTACACGGCATGTCGATACTGCAGGCTACATTGCGCTGGATCAGCTTACGGTTATGGGATCCTCGCAGTCGGGAAACGATTACCTAGCCGTTCGTCCCTCGGTTGCAAGACAGGCGCTAGCACATTTACCGGCGCCGAACTATGAGGAATACACCTTCGTTGACTTGGGTTCGGGCAAAGGCAGGATGCTGTTCGTAGCGGCGGAGTATCCGTTTCGCAAGATTGAGGGAGTCGAATTCGCGGTCCAACTTCATCGCGAAGCTGAGCAAAATATTGTTAGCTATCGTCATCGCAGACGGCGGTGTCGTGACATAAGGTCAGTCAATATGGACGCCACGGAGTATATGTTCCCGGACGGGAATCTGGTGCTCTACCTCTACAATCCGTTCGGCCTGGAAGTGACAAAGAAAGTGTTTGCGAACCTGGAGAATGCGATCGCGCACACACCGCGCCACGTGGTTGTGATCATGGTAAACCCCGAAATCGGGTCGGTCGCCGACTCGATGCCCTCTCTTTGCTTGTATTACGAGACCAGGCGGTTTCGAGTTTACCAGACGGCCTACGTTTCGCCCGCCACTTACCCGCCGTAAGCGGGCTCTGAGTGTTCGAAAGCTTGGAGCCCCCGAATAGGGGTCGTAGTAGGTAGCCACGCGCCGCGTTTTCCGATATAGTATTGGCCCAGAAGCGCCGAAACCTCAATGCAAATTTAAAAAACTTTGCCAGTACAAGTTCATCGATTGGGTTACGAAATGTACCCTGAATTCAACACCCGCTGCAAGTTTTGTCAAATTCACCTGGTGCGCTCTAGAGCACGTGGTGTCTTTGAAGGGATGGTCTTTCTGCTGGGTGGTGACATCGGGCGTTGCCTATCCTGCGGCGCTCGCTTCCTCTGCTATCGTCGGTTCAAAATCCCAACTCGGGCTCACACGGGGTACGCGACGAACGGCGCCGATGATAGGGCTTATATGATTGCGGGGATCGCTATTTTCACTGGGATTCTAACCTGGTTAGGAATCGCACTCTGGATCCTCCACAGATTTCATCGCTGGCCATTTTAGATCGGTATCGACGCGCTGATGCGGGTAGAATCCGCGCGCCCGTTAACAGCCATGTCTGAAAGCGCTGCGATAATCAAGGTCTTTTTTCGTTCCATAGTTATTCAAGATCGCCCTAGCGGATACACTACAACGGCCGGAGCGGAGGATAAGCCTCTGCTGGGAAGCAAGCTGAGCGCCGACTCCGGGGCCAAGACCAGGCTGGGGGGCAGTGGAGAGCTGAGCCCCAGCGGCAAACTGATTTCGCTGGGATGGCATCAACGCGATAAATCTCACAGCCCGATAATTTCTTGTATCGGAAGTCATCCGCTACGTCCATGTGGCTTTCACGATCCACTTCTACGGATTGCCGACAAACCAGCCAAGTGGATGACTTCCGAGTACCGGACAATACATCCGCAGAGCCCCTTCTTTATTAGGGCGACAAACCCGAACTGCACGGCCAGAGCGGTCAAACGGCCCGCCGCCAGAACACGGTTCGACCTTCGACATCTTGAATGGGATCGGAAATAGAATGGCGTTCGCGGTACTCGGTAACTGCCTGCCGGCATCCCACTGGCTGTCCATAATCGTCGATGATCACAAACCCGCCGCGAGAAAGCTTCGGGTACAAGTGGTTCAACGCGTCCATCGTTGATTCATAGTAGTCCCCGTCCAGGCGCATCACAGCGAGCTTCTCAATCGGCGCGGAGGGCAAAGTATCAGCGAACCACCCCTTGAGGAAACAAACCTGGTCGTCAAGCAAGCCGTAATTAGCGAAATTGGTTTGCACTTCATCAGAAGTTACTTTAAAGTGATGGACCAGACTTAGGAAATCGTGAGCGACAACATCCGATACAACGGTCGTAGGAACTGGCAGGCCCTCAAAGGAATCGGCAACAAACACGCGTCGATTGGTCACCCCGTACGCCTTGAGGATGCCCCGCATCAATATGGTCTGACCACCGCGAAACACGCCGGTCTCGATCAAATCGCCTTCCACCTGATCCTGAAGTGCCGTTTCCACGCAATATTGAACGTTATCCATCTGCTGCGGATTGGAAAGCGTGTGAGCTTCGCGTCGATTGAATTTCAAATGATCCTTAACCTCAGCGACGCTGACCTTTGGGAGCTTCGAACCGTACTTGATTTTGAATTTGACCAACAGAGCCCCGGCTCGCAACCAATCCGCGAAGGTCGGATCAGCGACCGGCTTTTCATAGAGCCCATTCCGCAGGGACACTTTGAGCAGGTCTAAATAAGCAGTCCGTAGCTTTGAAAGCTCCGTGTCCGATGATGGATTCATCGGCGAGTCAGCCTGCGGTGAATGTTGGGTATTAGCAGGGTTCACCATCATCCCCTCGACCCGCCCTGCCCGAGCGGGGAGATACTTCGCAATGACCGAGTTGTTCGCTTACTGAAAGCGGCGTGTGCTTGATCTAGGCCTAGTTTACTCGATCAGAAAGCCACAAGTTATTCCACTTTGACGTGTAACGCCCAAACCGTACATCTGGACAAGTTCCAATCGTTAAATGGCCCTTGAATCGTCCGATAATCATCATAATCGGAACTCAAGTTGATAGGTACCGAGGGGCTCCGGTTCGCACTCAGATGCCATTCCGGGCCGATGCTTAGGCGACAAGGCCACTCTTCACCGCATACCGAGCCAATTCGGCGAGTGTATGAACTCCGAGTTTCGCCATGACCCGGTACTTGTGGAACTCTACGGTCTTTTCAGACAAGCTTAATCGCCCGGCTATTTCTTTCATGCGGCGGCCTTCGGACAGCATTTGAAGGACCTCGCGCTGGCGTAACGTCAATCCATCGGAGGTGTCTGCTCGATTACGTAAGCGACCCTGGAACGCTTTCATCACCGATTTTCGGATTGCTGACGCAACGTAGGTACGACCGCACATAACCCTGTCAACAGCCGAAGGTAGCTCGTTGACTACCGAGCTTTTCAAGACATAGCCCGAACTTCCCAAACTCAATGCTTCGACGGCGTAACTGATCTCCGAGTGCTCCGCTAGAAAGATCATCTTCACCTTTGCATCTGTCTTGCGGATCAAACGTGCGGCGTCGATACCATTCAGAAGGGGCATCGTGATATCGGTGATAATCGCGTCCGGCCGTAGTTCCTCGGCGGCTTTCAACAGCGCCTGGCCGTTGGTTGCGCTCCCCACGATTTCCAAGTGGGGCCGATTCAATATCTGGCGAAGACCGAC
>Ga0163163_10002187_pt1 | contig 16457 bp, 19 predicted proteins | sample S65metaG_FD_119766 | JGI IMG/M metagenome (GOLD analysis project Ga0163163, IMG submission 119766) | Switchgrass rhizosphere microbial communities from Kellogg Biological Station, Michigan, USA - S6-5 metaG | ecosystem: Host-associated > Plants > Roots > Rhizosphere > Soil | place: USA... | reverse complement strand
TCGGGACCCGGCTCGCTGCCGGTTCAGCTGAATGACCTGGAGATGGAGATCGGACGTTGAGGTTCGGCTAAAGCCGGAATCGTCATTGCACCTCTTGAACGTCCGGAGGGATGTCACATGGTCAGGGGAATCGTCGTCACAGCCGTGAGCTGCCTGTTGACCGTCTCGTTCGCAGCGGCCCAGGCGCCGAGTGCGAAATCGCCGCAGGCTTCGTCACCGCAAGTCACCGTGCGGCCTAATGCAACGCTGACGGGCTGTCTCTATCGTGAAGAACAGGTGCCCGGCAGAAAGCCGAACATCGTCGAGCGGGCGGGCATTCTCGAGGATTACATCCTCGCGGATGTGACCGTCGCGCGTGACCCGCAGCAGCAGCCGACCGGAACAGCTGGATCGGCAAGCACTGTCGTTCCTTCGACGGGCACGATGTACAAGGTCGAGAAGATCGCGGATGAGAAACTCAAGGCGCTCGTGGGTAAGCGCGTCGAAGTGACGGGCCATATCGATCCCGAAGGGCGCTCCCGATTGGGTGTCGGCGGACCGAAACCGGACGCCGGGATCGGTCCGGACAAGATCAGCCTGCCGGAGATCGAAGCCTCTGCTATTCGCGAAGTCGCCGGGACGTGCCCGGTAAAGCCGCCGCTGCAATAACCAGACAGATCACTGTTTCCAGATCCTGAAGTTCAGGCGGAACTTCTTGTGGCCGAGCAATTGGCGCCAGTCGATGAACAGCACGCCGGAGATCAGCAACAGGCCCGTGGCGGCCGCCAGCACCGCCTGCCACGATACCTGCCCGTGCATCAGCGTAGTGGCATCCTCTGCCGTGACTTTGGCCGTCACGATGACCCAGGCGTCGCCGAGAAATTTGCCGATGGCGAAGCCAGGCAGCAGGTTCCAGGGATTCACCCGCGCCATCCCCGCCGACGTGAACAACGCCGTCGTCGAGAGTGGCGAGATCGCATACAGCATGACGAAGGTATTGGCGTGCCAGAAACGGCCGCCGAGTTTCTTGCCGAGGAACGCGATGTTGTCGTTCTCGCTGGGCCGGAAGATCTTCGCTGACACGTAGGGCATGTAGAGCGTCAGGATGTAGCGGCCGATCACCGAGCCGAGCGCCCCGGCGGCGATGATGCCCCATGGGTTCAGCTTCCACCGGATGATCATGAACGCGAGGATCGTCCACGCCGGAGGCGCGAACACCGGCACGGTGTCGACGAGAAGCGCTGCCGCGAATGCGGCGAGATAGAGCACGTACCGTGCTACTACACCACAACCCGCGCGCACCGAGCGCTCACGGCTGTCGAACCACTTCGTAGTCTCCGCGCCGCGGGCCTTCGCGAAGCACAAATCCAGGTTTCATCGTGAAGGTCCAACCGTCGCCGACGACGCGCAGTTCGACCCGGCGTCGATGCTCATTTATTGACCGGCCAGTGGCAGAACTTGCACCAGCGATCCGTGCGGGTCACGGGATGCGAACACGCGGGGCACTGTTGATCGTTGGCAGGAGGCCGGCTGGACACCACGCGCCGGGGAGCACTGCTGCGGCGGGGAGCGGCCTTCTGCGGTCCTGCTCCCGGGAGCCGAATGTGACAGTGTGGACAATGCTCCGCACCGGACGTGATCGTGCGGCGACACAGCGGACAGCTAACGGCGGGCACGCCTCAGGCTACTTCATCACGCCGCCTGGTTTTCCTTTCAGCATTTCAAGGAATCGCAGTGACGCCCGAGGGATCGCGCGCGGACGCCGCTCGCCGCGCGTGAACGGGCATTTGCAACCAATTCAGCAGTCTAACGAACAGGAGCTCCGCCACCAACGCAGCATGTCCGCACGCGGCCAGATCACCAGGCCGGTTGTCGGCGTGAATCGACCCTCCCGGTACAGGCGTCCGCGCTCGCGACTGCGTTCGAAGACCCCGCAGTCCGGCGGCGCCGCGCCGATCGTCGTCACGAACCCGCCGGCGGCAACAATGGGCGCATTCACGGCGGCGAGGTGCGGCGACACGCTGTGGACGTCCGGCGATCGCAGCCATGACGCGGCGACAAGTCCGCGAAGCTCGGGACGTGACTCCAGCGTTTCAGCCATCGCGGCGAGCGCGTCGCTGATCGCCGGCTCCGCGAGATGGCCCGGCTGGCGATGAGGATTCAAGTGCGGAAACATCCCCGGTCCGAGGCCGCGCAGCTTCGCCAGTACGCGCACCAGGCCGGGGACATCCCGCGGCGGAACTTTGAGCAGCCAGGATCGGCTCACCCCGCTGATGTCCCAGTGAAAGAGCCCGGCGCTGAACCGGCGGCCGGTCGCCATCTTCGCGAACTCGCGAAAGCGGATGCCGGTGACGAGCAGCGTCTCCTCGGTCGCCCAGGCGTCGTCCAGCAGCGACGCGATTTCCGCGCACGTCCGGTTGAGGACGGTGTTGCCAAGGGGCATGCGCGCGGCGGAGAGCATTGCCGCTGCGGCGTACACCAGGAGCCAGCGTTCGATGGCGGCGCTGGCGTCGGGCAACCCGGCCTCCCGTTTCGCCGTCTCGAGCAGGGTGACCAGGTGCGCGGTGCTTGCCGGCGCTTCAGTCACGAACTGCAGCGTCTCCGCGACGGCTGAGGGCCGATAACCGCAGCGACGGAGCGCACCGGCGCCCACCGCGGCCCTCTCCGAGTCGCGCAGCCAGGCGATCAGCCTGGCGAGCGTCAGCTCAATGGACTGCGTGGGCCACATGGGTGCGCCGCGGAATCCAGGACGCCATGCCGGTGACCCACGCGTCGAACGTCGCCTGTGAGCACGCCTCGGAGTCGACGAAGCGCGGCAGGAGCAGTGGGTCCGTGGACGTCGCGGCCAGGTCGGGATCGCACGTCGTCGCCGTCTCCACGCCGCAGGCGTGCAAGTGTGGCAGGTGGGACGTGTGATACACGCCGTCCGGGTAACAGAGGTGCTGCGGAACCCGTCCCGTGGTGGAGGCGATCAAATCGCGGTTCACACGAATGTCCTGGAATAGCGTGTCTACGTCACGGGGGAGGTGGTGGCGGTGCGTGTGCATCTCGATCGCGACGCCGCGGGCTGCGACATCAGCTACTTCCGACTGCGTCATGGCAGACAGCGCACGCGCTGAGCACGGCGACACCTCGCCGCGTACGCCCCGCCACGAGAGATACGACGTGCGGAGATGATTAGCGACGACCACATCGTTGATCGCGTGACCGCTGATTTCGTCGGTCCATTGCTCGGTGGTGACGTAGACGGTTGCCGGATAGCGGCGCTCCTCCAGCAGCGGCAAAGCCTTCGCCTTGAAATCGTAGTACCCATCGTCGAAGGTCAGGACCACCGCTCGTTGGGGAAGATTCTCCGCATAGAGTCGGTCGACCGCCTCAGACAGGCTCAACACCGTGCAACCGAGACGACGCAGGGCATCGAGCCGGCGGGTGAGCGTGCGCGGCGAGATGTACAGGGTTGGATTCCACTCGTGCTCGTCGGCGAGCGAGACGCCGTGGTAGCACAGGATCATGAGGCGACGGCACCGCCAGGCGGTATCGCCGAAACGACGGGAGACACCCGCGGCATTCGCGAGGGTGAACAGCGCGGTTTTCAGCGCGGCGACTTGCATGGCGCACCCCCCGAGCAAGTCATGTGCCTCTCTGAGCGGGTACTGAAACAGCGTCGGACCGCGTCGATCTGCGTGAGCCAGCCAGCGATGGTCACAACGGGCGGGAAGTGCTCACCGTCACTCGCCAGGAGCGCGCCGCGCGTTAGTCGGGCGTTGGCCTTTCGAACCTGTCGATCACGACGACTTCGACCGGACCTCGGGCGCTCTCGAGCTTGAGCCCGAGCTGCTCCTGCAACGCGGCGGAGAGGCTCGGTGTGTTGGGATCGACGGGTGGCGCCTGCCCTTGCTTACCCAGCAGCGCCAACGTGGGTCCGAGTGGACCCGCGTCGCGGCCCTCGGGTGCGAACTTGAGCGTGAAGTCGTAGAGGCCGGTCAATCCCGTCTTGTCGATCACCGGACGACCGAGCCAGTCCGACAGCGGCGTCAAAAACTGCGCGATGGTGCGACCACTAGCGGCGACGTTCCCAGTCAGGAAACGGCCAGCGCCGCACGGGGCCGGCCCGCTGAGACCGGGAAGCGGCGGAAACGGCGGTGGGGCACCACGCCCGGCGGCCGCTTCCGCCGCGGCATTCCGTTCGGAAATTGTCGCCTGGCACTCGGTGGACGTCGCCTTGAGGTCCGGCCCCAGCCGTCCGTCCGTACGCGCCATGACGAGATTGAAGATCGGGAGGTCGCGGGTCTCGAGATGCGTCGCCAGCTGAAACCGATCCTTCAGCAGATTCACCAGCAGCGTCGTGAACGCCGACGGCGGTGTGCCATCTGGCGATTTCGCCATGATCGTGTAGCGATCCGTGTCGATCCAGCCAGGTGCGCCGAGAATCTGATAGTCCGGCTTCTGCAACGCCTGGCGGAGGAGCCATCCGATGGGCAACGAACTGTATTCGAGTCGCTGAGCGGTCGGAATGAACCGGCCGAGTGGCCCGCTGGTATCGGCGACAGGTTTGATGGATACCACCTCGAACCGGGTGTTCGGGTCCACTGGCGGTCCCGACGGTGTCGGTGTGAACTGCTGCGCGGCCAGCAGGACCGGCACGAACACGATGACGAAAACGGCCGCACCCCTTATCTGCATGCAGACATATCCCGCCAGAGTAGACGCCACCTGAGTCGTTTTCGTTGGCTCGGCGTTCTCCGGACTCGCCGACCACGTAATAGGTGAGACAATCACGGCTTCGACGGAGAACACCTACATGTCTAAGCATCGTTGCGGGCTTGCTGCCACACTCGTCGCGCTTTCGGGGATTCTCGGCGTGCTCAGTCTCTCTCCTCCATCGGTACAGGCGCAGACATGCGACCGTGCATGCCTGACCGGCATGATGACGCAGTTCATCAACGCCCTCGTGGCACACGATCCGTCCAAGTTGCCGCTGGCGGAGAACGTCCGCTACACGGAGGATTCGCGCAACGCCAAGCTCGGAGACGGCATCTGGAAAAGCGTGACGGCGAACGGCGGATTCCGTCAGGACTATATCGATACGCGCAAGCAGGTCGCTGCCGCGCACGTGCTGCTGCGAGAGAACGACACCCAGGTGCTCTATTCCGTGCTGCTTCATGTCGCGGACATGAAGGTCGCCGGTATCGAGACACTGGTGCAGCGCGTTACCGCCGGCGGAAAGTTCCAGCCCACGGAATTGGGAAAGCCGATTCGCGGCATGAACGACCCGGTGCCGGCGGGCCGGAAGAACTCACGCGAAGAGATGATCCGGATCGCGCTCACGTATCCGGAAGGTCTGCGGGTCGGCAACTTCACCGATGGCGGCACGCCATTCGCTGATGGGGCCTATCGCGTCGAGAACGGCGTGATCACCGCTGACCAGACCGATCCGCGGCGCCGCATGTACGAGCAGAACATCATCGTGCATCCGGGCGTCATTCCCAGTGTGGCGGCCGTGGACGAAGAGAACGGCACGGTCCTCTTGTGGATGAACTTTGGTCACACCGGCGATTCGTACGGCGTCGGCAATGCGCTGGTGACCTTCGAGGCGTTCAAGGTGTGGGGCGGCAAGATTCAGTCGGTCAACGCGTTCTTCAAAGGCCTCCCCATTTCGACCGGCCGTTTCTGGCCAAGCTCGGACCCCGTGCGCAGGTAAGTGCTGATTGCAGACTGTTGAACTGCCCGTCACTCAATCCTGACGAGCTGCATTCGACCGTTGACATCCCGCTCGAATACCCGTCGCTCGGTCACCCACTGCTCGGTGCCGGTCGGTCTGACGGTCGTCTCCGTCCGTTGGATCACCCGCATCGGGTCATTCGGGGACACGGGGCTTCGAGCTTCCAGTTCTTCGACCGTGTAGCGGGTGCCATCGGCGCTCGTCGTCGTCGTTCGGTGGACACGCTCACTCAGTGGCGGCCGACCGTCGGTGCCCTGCACGTCGGTGATCGGCGCATATGTTTCGACGACCGCCTGCTCCTGGTCCTTTGTTCTGGAGCTGCGGATGACGTTCATTTCAGAGACGGCCAGGTTCCCATTCATGTCGGGACGTTGAATCGTCTCTTCCTCGACGCGCTCCGTTGTTCCGATCTCCCGAACTTCTCCCCGCCGTATTTCGATTGGTTTCCACCCTCCGTTGACGTCGCGCACGAGACGCGTGCTGTCGTGCCGCACCACCTCGGGGTTGATCCGGCGGGCGGTGTACTCGGTGCGTTCGGCTTCCCGGAGCGGCTCGTTGATGCCCGGCAATAGAAGAGTAGTGTCGGTCCGCCGCACATCAGATGCGTACGATCGAGTTTCTTCGACCAGTCGCGCGGTCAGGCGAAGGCGGCCATTCAGGTCCGGAACCCATGTGTTGTGGACGGCATCGGTGTCTCCGTTGGCCCGGGTATCCTGCAGAGATTCAGTCGTTTCCGACAGGTGCCGTCGCCCGTCCGCGGAGACTTGAAACACATCTTCTCTCGTCTGCGTGGCAGCGGGACGTTGGGTCGTCTCGGTCACAACCTCTTCAAATAGCGCCAGTCTGCCGTCTATGTTCGGCCCCGCGACGGTTTCGACGACAACCGTCCGGCCGCCGGACTCGCTTCGCGTGTGCACGCGTCGCAGCGGCGTGACGTCGCCGGCCGAATACGTGGGCTCGATAACACTCGTGCTCAGCGCTTGCTGCCGCTGGCCGGCCGTATCGCTCTGCTGTTGGCCGCTGGCAATGGCTGAAGTGATGACGACGCAGAAACAGATGCTCGCGGTGCGTTGAAGGGTCATGGCTCACCCCGTCCGACGTACTTGGGTGCATATGCCTTGCCGCGGAACTACGAACTACGAACTACCAACTACCAACTAGCTCAGTCCCCCGGCTCGATCCGGAGCAATGCGCCGTTGCGCTCGTCCGTGATCACGTAGAGCAGTCCGTCGGGACCCTGGCGGATGTCGCGGACGCGCCAGCGCTTGTCCTCGAGCAGCGTCTCGCGGCTGGTCTCTTCCATGGCGCTGTTGAAGACGATGCGCTGGATGCGACCCGTGCCCGGGACCTCACCGTAGCGTACGCCGCCGATGAAGAGATTGCCCTTCCACGCCGGGAATCGGTCGCCCGTGTAGAAAGTCATGCCCGTTGCGGAGATGGACGGTACGAAGTTGACGACCGGCGCGGTCATGCCCTCGGCCTGAAAGCCACCGGGCTGATACGGCCCGGCGTAGGAGCGGCCGAGGCTGACGAGCGGCCAGCCGTAGTTGCCGCCCGCCTTGATGATGTTGATCTCGTCGCCGCCGTTCGGGCCCATCTCGGACTCCCAGATCGTCTTTGTCGGCTCGTGCCAGATCAGACCCTCGGGCGAGCGATGACCGAGCGTGTAGATCTCGGGCCGGTAGCCTTCCTTGCCGACGAACGGGTTGTCTTTCGGGATCGTGCCGTCGGCGTTGTAGCGCAGAATCTTGCCGGTCAAGCCCATCTTGTCCTGAGCCATCTGCTGCGGCTCGCCATAGGTGCTCACGAGCAGCGTGCCGTCCGGCAGGAACAGCATGCGCGAGATCGTGGTCGCGCCCGGCATCCTGATGATGTCCTCGACCTTCGTCAGCGCCGTGCCATCGAAAACCCCGCGGGCGACGGTCAGCGTTCTCGTGCCGCCGCCTCTGCCGCCGCGACCCCCGCCTGCCGCTCCCGCTGCGCCGCCGCCGCGACCTCCACCCGCCGGCGCAGCTGCTGCGGGTGCTGCTGCTGCGGGTGCTGCTGCGGGAGCGTCGGCCTTGTTGTAGACCCAGTAGACGAGCCGGTTCTTCGCAAAGTCCGGGTGCAGCTTGACGTCGTGCAGACCGCTGATGAAGTTGTCCGACACCACGTCCGGCAGGCCCGGGACCGGACCTGAGAGCTTGCCGTCCTTGAACAGACGCAGCCGTCCGTTCCGCTCGGTGATCAGGATCGACGCATCGGGCAGGAACTCGAGGCTCCAGGGATTCTCGAGGCCCGCGGTGAGCACGCGCACGCGGATCTTGGCAGTGGCCGTCTGATACTCCCACGGCTGGTCGGGCAAGGCGGGCACCGGAATGCCCCCGCGGCCCTGTGCGCTGGCGGGAGTGGCGATGATGGCGGACAGAAGTGCGGCGACGGCGATGCAAAAAGTCCTGATCATGGGTCGGGAGAATAACATGCGTCATTGCCCCCGAGTCCGGGCTCCGGGCACTTACCGCGGGAAATGCACGATGTCCTTCAGGCCGCGCACAGCCGTCCACGGAATCTCCTGATTTCTGGTTCGGACGATCACATGTGCGTCGTTGAATTCGTCGAAGTGCGCCTTCACCGTGCCCGTCAGCGTGCCGTCGGCCTTGCGCGTGCCGGTCGCGTCGATATGGATGGTGAAATTCTCGCCGGCCGAATCGCCGGAGAAGACCAGCGTGTCGCCGGCGAACAAACCGGTCAGCTTGACGGGATCGCCATGCGGCCAGTCAAGCGTTCCGGTGATGGCGCTCTTCTTCTCCTCGAGCACCAGTTTCAGTCCGATATGTTCCACTGAGAACGTCCACGCGCCTGCGATCGATTTCTGTTTCGCCTCAACCGATCCAACGGCAAGTGCGGCGCCAAGCACGAGAACTGCGAGCCTCACGTGTTTCATGTCCTGCTCCTTGCACGGAAGCGTACGGAGCCGGCGCTGAACGGCGGCTGAATGGGACGTTCAGTGATGAGGAAGGCCCGCTTCACTCACGCTCACGTCCACATCCATCCCGAGAAACGCGCCAGGCGAACCGCAGTAGGTACCCCAGAGCGGCAGCACATACTCGGGCGCCCACGCCACGGCGACGCGAATCAGATTCCTGTTGCCGATGATGCTGTTCGTCGGATCGAAATCGATCCATCCGGCCCCTGGCAGATACGCCTGCATCCAGGCGTGTGTCGCTCCGCCGCCGGCGAGACCAGCATGATCCGGCGTGTAGATGTAGCCGCTCACAAATCGCGACGCCACCCCCAGAGACCTGGCCCCCTCCATCATCAGCACCGCAAGATCACGGCAACTGCCACGCCGGCTCTCCAGCGTCTGATCCGGCGTCTGCACGCCCTTCTCGTGACGACGGACGTACGCGACCTCATCGCGGATGCCCCGCGTCATCGCGCGAAGCATCGCCATCGTGTCGGTCGAATCCGATCCGGCGAGAAACCGCAGCGCCCACTTCCGCACCCCCTCATCCGGGTAGTGCGGGGTCAAGGCACGCACGAGATTCGGGAAGTCCTCATCGGAATAGTGGAACGGATACGTGCGGGCTTGCTCTTCGAGCGGGTAATCGAGCGGCGTGGACTCGTAGTGCTCCAGAGCGACGGTACTTTCGAAGCTCAGTACCGTTGTCTCCTCGTCGAACGTGGCGATCGCCACGGAGTTATCGAAGGAGTCGTGCAACCAGCGCAGCTGCGCCGGTCGTGGCGTGATGACCAGGCGCGTCTCGATCAGCCTGAGGTCGTGGCTGGCTCTTGGGCGAAACATCATGCGGTGCGCGCCCAGGCCAACGGGCTCCCGGTAGCGGTAGACGGTCGAGTGCCTCACCGTCAACAAGGCCATCAGCGTACCGCCTGTGTCATTTCGCCTCTGGGAATCTCGTCGGTCCAGACCGTGAAGCGCTCGAGCGTGTTGGGACCGAACGTCGTGACGATGGCGACGTCGGACGCATCGCGGCCCCGCGCCATGAGGATGCGGCCGATCCTCGGCACGTTGTTGCGCGGATCGAACAGGTGCCAGCGCCCGCCGATCCAGGCCTCGAACCATGCCGCGAAATCGCCGACGGCGTACGGCGGCGGCGTTCCCACGTCGCTCAGGTATCCGGTGCAGTACCGCGCCGGAATGTTCATGCAGCGACAGAAAGCGATCGCGAGGTGCGCATAGTCACGGCACACACCCGTCCGCTCGTTGAATCCCTGCGTCGCGGTTCGAGTGGCGCGGGCATTCTGGTAGTCGAACACCAGGTGGTTGTGGACGAAGTCGCAAATGGCCTGGACGCGTGCGTAGCCGGGCGCCGTGCCGCCGAAGAGCCGCCAGGCTGTGTCCGACAGTAAGTCGGTTTCACAATAACGACTGCCGAGCAGGAACACGAGGGTCTCGTCAGGGAGGTCCTGCACCATCGCTTGTCCCGCCGTGTACTCCGGCTCATCCGGCAGGCCCGAGTCGTCGATGATGCCGTTGGCCGAGAGGCGGAAACGTCCTCGCGGCGCAAGAACGCGGTGACACTGGTTGCCAAAAGCGTCGCGGTATGCAGCGATCGGCAATAACGGCTCAGATACCGGATCGTCAGCGACAACCATGTCCGATCGGCGCGAGTCGTGGACATTCACGACAAGAATGAGTGGCGTGGGCTGTGGAAAGTTATAAACCAGCTCGTAGCCAACCTTGAATTGCATGAGGGATCCCTGTTCTGAGGAGCGCCGCTGGCGTGAATGAGCATTATCCTTCACGCATCGCGTGTTCTGTTTGCAGACTCTTTGCATCGTTTACATAGAGTTAGCGGAGGCTTGACAACCTTCGGCCGGGCGGACCGTCTAATGGGGTATGCGAATGAAGATGCTTGCTGCCGCCGCCCTGCTGACCTCGCTTGCCGTGCTCCAGACTCCGGCTCTCGCGCAGAGCGACAGCCGCGCCCAGCTTCGGCTGACCATCGTTGACGACACCAACGCGCCTCTGCCGAACGCGATGGTCACCCTGTTCACGATGTACGGCCCTCGCACCGTCACGACGGATGAGAAGGGCGTCGCCGTGTTCGCCGGTCTGCCTGCCGCGACGACGGAGTGGTGGGCGCGGACGCCGGGACATGTCTCCAGCACCGAGGCGACGAGACTGAAGCCGGGCGTGAACAAACAGGTCGTGACGCTTCCGACGGCGAAGTGGCTCACGGAGAGCGGCTCGTAACTTCCGAACGACTGCTCGTCACTCCATCCTGACGAGCCGGAGTCGGCCGGTGAGATCTCGCTAGCCCGCACTCGTTCCGGAACGAGTGCGCCGCGCGCAACCACGTCGCGTTCGCTGCGGTGGGCTTAGGATCACGACATGCGACCGAACATCCGGCCGGCTGTCATCGGGGACGAGGCGCTGCTGGCCGACCTGAATGGTTTCGTCCAGCAATTCCATCTTGCGAGCAGGCCAGATCATTTCAGGCCCACTCGATCCGCAGAACTGGCGACGTGGTACCGGTCGCTTCTTGAAAAGCAGACAACGCGCGTCTGGATTGCGGAGGAAGACGGCCTGCCCGTGGGTTACCTCGCGGCGATCCTGCATGAAGCGCGGGAGAATCCCTTCGTACGCGCCCGACGTTGGTGCGAGATCGATCAGATCGCGGTGGATCCGAGTCGGCGCAGACGGGGAATCGCGCGCTCCCTTATTCTCAGCGCCGTGTCGTGGGCTCTAGCCGAAGGGATCGACCAGATCGAAGCCACGTCCTGGTCGTTCAACAACGCCGCGCACGAGGTGTTTCAGCGCCTCGGATTTGTCCCCAAGACGACGCGCTTCGAATTGAAGTCGCGGGCGGTTGCGCTCGTTGCGCTTCTTTTTTGAAGATCCGGAACAGACAAGAACGCCCATCGTGCTCTTCTGGGCCACGAACGATGAGCCAGTTCCTTGCCGCGAACTATCGGTGTGACCCTCAGCAGGATGTCGAGTGCCGAATTCCGCGAGCGTTGAACGAAAGGAACGACCTATGAGCGCCAGCCGGCGGGCGGTATATCGGTGCGTTGTGGCCCTGACATTTGCATTCGCCGGGGTCACGTTCTGTGCCGCGAGCGTACTCGCTGGCCGGCCCGCGCAGAACGATTCAGTCGAAACACGAAGACTCAAGTCTCAGATTGGTCCGGCGAACTCGCAGCGGTACAAATTCATTCTTGATGCGAAGGATTGGGCGAACCCTTATTTGGTGATTCGCCGAGACGGCATCGAGGTCATCTCGAAAGGTCTTCCGTCGGGCCGACGGACCGTCTCGTCAACTGACCTGCGGCGAACGCTGATCGAACTGCCGACGACCGCCTGGCCCTACGGCAGGGTAGTCGTGGTGCAAGACATCGGCATTCGAGCAGCCGACCGAAGTGACGAACAGCCGATCGCTGACAATCGGAACGTGACACTCTCAATTCTCAAGACGCTTCAGGTCATCGTCGAGAGATGGCCGAGTGCCTGACGACACGTTGGCCCTAAGTCGTTGGAGAGCGTCCAGCGCCGCATCATCACGATGTCGACCTGGACACCTTCGAGCCCGTTGACGCGGTCCACCCACGGGCCCTCGACCGCGGCCTTGCCTTCGATAGTCATCCCGAGCGTGGTGAAGAAATCGAGAGCAGCGGCAAGGTCGTCGACGACAACGCTGATGTGGTCCAGTCGCTTGATCGTCATGAGCCATCGTATTTGATCTGGGTCAGCTCATTAGTTCTGCCCGCGAGAGCCCGCTACGATGTCGGTGAGTGCCCGATCAGAAAGGTTTCAGCACGGACGATCATCGGCGGCGGGTCGACACCATCGGCGAAGAGCTCGACCAATGGCGACGTCGCTTTGACGATGCGAAGGCGCAGGCGCACGATCGTCGCGCTCACCCGGATCGGCGGCGCGTGCCGCGCGGCACTGACCGTCGGCGAACCAGCTAGCGGTTGGCCTTGGGCGTCTGGCACCTTCTTCCGCGAAGCCGCTCACGACGCCGAAGACCGCTGCGATGGCCGACGAAATTGATGGCTGCTACGGAACCGCAGACGCGTTCGCCTGCGTGGCCCCTATCGAGCGGATAACGGTGGGGTAACAATGACGACTGAATGTCAGTCCTTCGCAGCCGTCGCCGCGTAATACCCGGCTCTCGTGCGAAGGCGCAGTCGCTGGTGCTCCGGGCGGACCAGGCGGATCGTGACGTCGCGCCAGCGGCCGTCCTGTCGTGGGTCCGTCGAGACGTAGCCGAGGCCGTACTGTGATCGAACCTCGCCGACGATCCGCCGATACACGTCGTCCATCTGGTTCCGTGTGTAGGCGAACATCATTGCGCCGCCGGTGTCCTCGGAGATTTGCCGCAACTGCAGTTCGTGCGCGCTGCCCCTGGCTTCGCCAAAGTCGACGCTGAAGACCGTCACCGCTGAGCCTCGGAACGCTCTCCGCACGTGCTGGAACGTCGCCGTGCTCGCCGTGTCGCGACCATCGGTGAAGACGACGAGGGCGTGACGGCCGGGTTGTTCCGTCACCGCACCGAGATACGATCGGAATCCGTCCCACAACGCCGTGGATTCGCTGTCCCGCCGAGTGATGCGGCGGACCCGTTCGACGAGCGTCGCAAACTCGCCGCGCGTGAACCGCGTCACCCGCGCATCGTTCCCGACCATGATCAACGTATAGCCGGCGGCCTCCGGCAATCGGTTGAGCACCTCGAGCGTGATGTAGCGGACATTCTCGAGCGGACCCATGCTTCCGCTCACGTCGATCAGAATGCCGAGATGAAGATCGGGCGCCGCATCGCGCTGTCCGGCGGCGAAGACACTGAGCGACTGCCGAGCCCCGTTCTCGAGCAGCTCGAAATCGTCGGCGGTCAGACCCTCGACGAGCGTGCCTGTTTTGTCGGTGACGGTGACGTCGAAGTGGACGAGATCGATACCTGCACGAATGCGCGGAGGGTCCTGGTCCTGCGAATCCGCCAGAAGAAAGAGACCATTGCTGATCGCAGAGACAACGGCGACGCCGACAACCCGTGCGAGGTGGCGCATGTCCGTAGCGTCATCAGTGTAATCGGTTGCAGTACCCTCAGGAGACTTCCACTGCGGCCGGCCATTCGCCGGCCAGGAACGTCACTGCAGCGTCGAGCACCTCCTCTGGCGCCTCGATCCAGGGCATGTGGCCGGCGTTCTCGACACTGAGCAACCGCGCGTTTGCCAGGTCACGCACCCAGGCACATCCCGCCGCATATGGAGCGCTGCGATCCCGTCGGCCGTGAATCGTGAGTACGGGTGTGAGCACCTGGGCGAGTCTGTCCGGCCCGAGCGAGAGCGCGTGCAGCTGGGGCATCAGGTACGTCGAGAAGTACTGGAATGCGGACCGCTCGGTCTCCAGGCCGCAGCGCTGGAAGCCATCGAGCTTCGAGACGTCGTCCGCGTTGACGACGTAGAGCGGACGAAGCGCGTTCCAGAAACGCCGACACTGTTCTTCAGGGTCGCCTGACGACTCGGCGGCGAGTGTACCGATGCGCTCGAGAACCGTCTGCAGTACCGCTGCGTCGGCGGGATCCTCGAGTGGATACGTGATGCCTCCATTCGGACTCGGCGGCGCGAGCTGGATGATGCGGCCAACGTGCGATGCATGACGCATCGCATAGAGCACGACAATGACTCCCGCGTAGGAGTGACCGAGCAGGTCGATTGTTTCGAACGCGAAATATCGGCGCACCGCTTCGATGTCGTCGACTTCAAGTTCGAGCGCGCGATTCAGACGATCAGGGTCGGTTACCTGAGTGGAGCGGCCACGGTTTCGCGCGTCGAAAGCGATGATCGTGTGGGTCGCCGACAATATCTGAAAGCTGTCGACGAACGGCGGGCCATTCGGAACGATCAGCGCCGCGTGGCCGTTGCCGATGCACTGGAAATAGAGCCGGACGCCGTCGTCGGTCGTAAGGTAGCCGTCCCTCGTCATCGTCACGAGGGCACTCTATCGAGGTCTTGACCCGAAGAACCAGACTGTTTATGCTGCCCCTCTTTCGCGAAGCTCGAGAGTCCCCGCTCACAGTACTTCCTGCCGAACTCTCATGGATGCAGCCTTACGGCGGCGCATGTTCACGTATTACGACAAACGCGCGCCGGACTACGAGGAGGCATATACCCGCGGGGTTGGCACGGCGTCCATTGCAGATCCGAGCATCTTCACAACTGAGGCTGAACGGCTCGCTGGAGTCGTTGGCTCTTTCGGATCCGGTCGTCTCATCGATCTCGCTTGCGGGAGCGGTTACTGGTTGCCGCATTACGCCCGCAGGTGCGTGTCGATGACGTTGATCGATCAGTCAGCGAACATGCTCGGCGAGTGCCGGGCAAAGGTGCGGACACTCGGAATGCACGATAGGTGCACGCTCGTGCAGGGGGACGTGCTTGAATACGCGTTTCAGCCGGCCGCGTATGACTCCGCCCTGGTTGGATTCCTCATCAGCCACCTGACAGAAGATCAGGAGCGCCAGCTGTTTGAATCGCTGGCGCGCATGCTTCAACCGGGCGGACGTTTCCTGATACTCGATTCGGCATGGACCGAACTTCGCGCCCGCTTCAACGCAAAGACCGAAACGCAGACCCGGCGGCTGAACGACGGCGAGGCGTTTGGCGTCTACAAGCGATACCTCGATCGACTCGACATCGCGAACTGGAAGTCGCTGTACGGCGCGATGACTGAAGTCGAATACTTCGGCGAGGCGCTGTTCGCTGTGTCCGGGCGTTTTCCCCGGTAGCGCCGCTTCTTCATCGCAACGTCCCGGGCGATCCCCAGTCCTGATTGGACTCGCGACGCAAACTGGCTATGTCTTCCCCCGGATTGAGGCATTTCTCGAGGACTCCGTAGCCCGACCATATCCGCCTCTTTCCGTCGGGCATGACGAGAAGATGTCCGGTAATCGGCCGGGCCGACAGAGAGGACGTGGACCCACTCTCGCGGGCTCGTTCGTATTCCGGTTTCATGACCGAGCCGCATACTTCGATGACATCGCCGGCTTTGAACACGTCGAGAGGGACTCCCATGCGGTTAAGCGGGTTCGGACCAGGACCATCCACAGCCCACCGCTGCGTTCGTCCGTCAGCGGTCGTTTCGTCGATGAAAATCAGACTGTGAGGATTCACGCGTTCAAATCGGACGACCGTACCTTTCACCCATACCGGCTTCGCCGTATCGAATTGGACCAGCGAATGGTGGGCGGCCATGGCGCCCGGCCAGGCCAGCATCGCGATCGCAACGGCCAACGCTCTCATCACCTTCTTCATCCGCATCTCCCTGCGTAGCGTGGCGGAACTGTATTACCGGTTTGTTACCGTGTCCGCGTTAGAGGGAGTGCAACTTTTCGTCGTCCGCTGTGTTCAGTAGGCATGCGTCACATGCGAACCGCCCTCATCGCCGGCGTCTGTGCGCTCGTTCTGCCAATCGCCGCCTGCAGCATCGACGTGTATCCCGGACCTCTGAACCACACCGTCGATCTGCCTGCGTATCCGGCCGCGCGGCCGGTCAATGCGGAGCGGCCGTCAGACCCGGACGTCACCTTTTCGGGCAATTTCGGGGAGACGAACGTTGTTCCGAGAGCGTTCGAGAGCGACGACACGCCGGAGATGATTCTCGACTTCTACCGGAGGGTGCTACGGGCTCGCGGAGCAGTGGTCGAGTGTCGCGGGACGATCAACATCTATCGCCGGCGCGGGAACGAGACGGTGGCGTGCCTCGATCGGCCGTCATCACGCGCGGTGCGATTGGTCGCCGGTGTCGAAGGAGCAC
>Ga0163163_10002186_pt1 | contig 16467 bp, 12 predicted proteins | sample S65metaG_FD_119766 | JGI IMG/M metagenome (GOLD analysis project Ga0163163, IMG submission 119766) | Switchgrass rhizosphere microbial communities from Kellogg Biological Station, Michigan, USA - S6-5 metaG | ecosystem: Host-associated > Plants > Roots > Rhizosphere > Soil | place: USA... | reverse complement strand
CAAGGCGAGGCGATAGCGTGCCACGATGGCGCGCGCGTCGGAGAGCGTGGTGCGGTCCGGCACAGTGGGGCCCGACCCGATCACCTCCGGGTCGTCTCCGGGCACGTCGGAAATGCCCACCGCGACCACCCGCGCGGGATAGGCGTGCACGGCCAGCCGTCCGCCTTTGATCCGCGACAGGTGCTTGCGCACCGCGTTGATCTCGACGATCGAGGCGCCCGATGCCAGCAGCGCGCGGGTGACCGCCTGCTTTTCCGCGAGCGAAAGGCCGGCGGCAGGGGCGATCCAATTGGCAGACGCGCCGCCTGAAATGAGCACCAGGACCAGATCGTCGGCGCCGGCGCCGTCGGCCACGGCCAGCGTCTCCAGGGTCGCCGCCACGCCCGCTGCGTCGGGGACCGGATGGCCCGCCTCCACCACGCGCACCAGCCGCGTGGGCGTGCCGTAGCCGTGACGGGTGACGGCGAGACCGCCAATTCGTCCTGCGGGCACGCCGCGCTCGTCGAGATAATGGCGCTCGGCAACCTCGGCCATGGAAGCGGCGGCCTTGCCGGCAGCGAGAATCAGCAGGCGCCCGGATGCCGGCGGCGGCGGCAAGTGCGCCGGCAGGCAGCTCGCGGGGTGCGCGGCCGCAACCGCCGAATGGAACAGGTCTTCCAGAAAGGGGCGCGCGGACACGGTGACGGCCTTCACCCGGAGACGGTGTCGCGCTTGGCGCGGGAGGGCGATGTTTCGGCTGCTCTGCTTCGCATCTGCTTTGCCATGGCCGCAAACAGCGGCGCAATGTGCCAAGGCACAGGTGCAATCGGCGCGTCGAACCGCCAGGGGGTCGTTGCGTGCCACCCACGCTGGAAAGTGGGCGGACGCATCACTATCCTATCTGTGCCAAGGTCTGAAAATCTTGGGTCCCCTTCGCCGCGAGGAAAAGGAGCTTGCGCCCATGCCGCTCGATGAAAAGACCCGCACGGAGCTCGAGGCCGCTGCGTTCCGGCGTCTCCTGGAGCATTTGCGCGCGCGCACCGACGTGCAGAACATCGACTTGATGAATCTTGCCGGCTTTTGCCGCAATTGTCTGTCGAACTGGATGAAGGACGCTGCCGACGCGCGCGGCGTGACCATGTCCAGGGACGAGAGCCGCGAGACGATCTACGGCATGCCGTATGAGGAATGGAAGACCAAGTACCAGAAAGAAGCGGCCAAGGACCAGCAAGCCGCCTTCGAAAAGGCCGGGCACAAACATTAAATTTTGTCGCCTGTGTACTCCGGGGATGAACCGTCTGCCGGCTTGACCTTGGCGGCCGCGCTTCTGAAACCTCTTGCCACCACTCGTTCGAGTCCCTGGAGGAGGTTATCATGGCCACTGCCGCCGCGGCGAAGGAAGAAGAAGCGCCCGCGACCCGTTTCGCGAAGGATCATCTGAAAGCCTTCGTCGAGCGCATCGAGCGCCTCGAGGAAGAGAAGAAGACCATCGCCGACGACATCCGCGACGTCTATGCCGAAGCCAAAGGCAATGGCTTCGACGTCAAGGCGTTGCGCACCATCGTGCGGCTGCGCAAGCAGGATGCCGATGAGCGGCGCGAGCAGGAGACCATCCTCGAGACCTACATGCATGCGCTCGGCATGCTGAATTAAGATCGAGACTGGGATCGGAGGATGCCGATGCGGCATGCGTCCTCCGGCCTCCAAAATCGCTGCGCCGCAAATCGGGTTTCCCCGACTTGCGGCGCTGCGCCCCCAACACCCCCGCGATGAAGACGTAGAATTACCTCAGCGACGCCGTGCTGAACGTGGCGGTCGATACGAAGACCACGGCGCTGCCGTCGAATTTTTCGCAAATCATCCCGCGATGCGGATCGTTCGAGAACGAGGTCATCACCGTCGTCGCCGGCTTTTGCATAAACGGACCCAGATTGCGGAAATCCGTGGCGCCGAGCAGCGTCGTCCTCAAATAGTTCTGCGCGCTCGGGCTCACGATCATCGCGCGCATCCAGGGATCGTTGAAGCGATCGCCCACCCGCACCACGCTGGCCACTTTGGTCGCGGACGGCACCACCGATGACGGACGGTCCTCGCTGCGCTTGACCGCGATGGTCGTTTCCGGCGGCGCGACGGGCGCGGCCCGCGAGGTTCCCAGGCCCATCGGCAACGTGCGTGCGGTGGCGATCGGCGTGGGCTGCGCCGCGTAGGCGAGCGCGTTGGGAATGGGCTCGCTGGCGACGCGATCGGTCAAGGGCCAGGGCGTGGCGCTCGCGGTGGCCGCGGGATCGGCGCCGGCGGGCGCGCCGCGCTTTGAGGCGGCTGCACGGGTCGCGACGGCTTGCGGCGTGTCCGCCGCATCGGTGCTCGGCAGTCCGCGCCAATAGCCGCGCTCGTTGATGATGTCGGTCACGGATTCATCTGCCGGCGCGGCCGGAGCCATGGCCGCCTGGGCGAGACGTACCGGCTTGGAGGTTGCCGACGCGACTTCGTAACGCGCCGGCACGATGGTTTCCGAAGATGCCGAGGCGAGGGCCACTCGGGCGACCGGCTTGGAGCCGGCCGATGCGACCTGGTAGCTCTCCGGCTTGGCGGGTTTGCCTTGCGGCAGCGGCACGGTGGCAACCTTTTCGGCTCGCGATTCGGCAGCGGCGGCGACCACGGTCGGTTTCTCGGTGCGTGCCTCGGGCGCGGCGGCCTTGGCCGGCGCGGACGCGGTCTTTGCATCCTCTTCCTCGTCCCTGCCGCCGCCGAAGAGACGCGCGAACAGGTTGGGCGAGCTGCGCTGGGTATCGGCCTGCGCTACGGTGGATTTGAGCTGGCCCTTCGCGAGGATGCTGGCGAGCTGGGCCTCCGGCATGCGCGGCCAGTGACGCACGCTGCCGGTGTCCATGTGCACGAAGGGCGCTCCCGAGGTCGGGTAGAAGCCGACTCCGCCGCGTTGCGCCCGCAGCCCCACTTCGCGCAGCCGCTCGAGCGGCACGCCGGGAATGTAGAAGTCGATCGCCTTGCCGAGCATGTGCTGGCTGAACTGGGCGACCCCACTCGAGCGCCGCCGCAGCATCGAGTTGGTCTCGGGCGAACGGTACCCGCAGATGATCCAGATCGCTTCCTTGGCGCCGACCTCGCGATGAACCTCCCACAACAGATCGATCAGATGCGGATCCATCTTGGTCGGTTGCGATTCGCGCCAGTCGCGCAACAGGTTGTTGATCTTCCTGAGGGCCTCTTCATCGTAGCGCCCGTTCACCTTGTAGGTGACGGTCAGCTCTTCGTCGGTATGAACGTGATGGAGGGATATCGTCCGGGTGTCGCCTTCGGCGCTCGCGCTCTGCAAGCGATTGCCGCCAAAGAGGACGAGGAGAGCGGCGATACTGCAGCAACAGGCCGCCCGGGCCGAATGCGAAGACAATAGATTCCTGTGCGCGACTTTAGCCGTCACGTGCCGACCCTATTAATTGCGTCCGCGCGTGCCTTTGCGGGCAACGGCATTCCGTCACGCGCCGCGGCTCCTGACCACAGCGAATACGGCCGACGCAGTTTTAATTAGGGAAGGGTTGACGCGAGGTTAGCGCACCCGTCCCCCCCGATACAGGAACCGTGACAGGCGACTATGGCGAAAACTTGCCGCGGTTAACCGAGATGCAAATAATCCTTAACGTTTGCTAACGCGAACGGGCGCCGAACGCTTTGCGTCCGGTGCCCGTTGGATCGAACGCAATCAGCGAGTGATGCGGCGCGGCGGCACCGGTCTCCCTTGCGGCTGGCCGCCGCCGAAGAACGACTCGAAGAACGAGACGACGCGCGGTGTCTGGGCCTGCGGAGCGACCCGCCGCTGTCCCGTCGACGCAACCTCCTGGTCGCGCTTGCGCTCCTGCATCGGTTCGACGACGCCGCGCTCGCTCTTGACCGCCGCCTGCGTGCGGCTGTCGATGCCGTAGACGTCGCGGCGAATCTGCAGCTTGCCGGCGTCGTCGACGAAGGCGGTCTGATAGGTCAGATGTACCCAGATCGGAACGGGCAACTGGACGTCCTGTTCGCCGGTGCCGAACATCCGCTTGATCCGCTCGGCGGTCCAGTTCTCGCTCGGACGCGCGATGTTGAACAGAACCTCGGCGTACTTGGCCGGGTCCTGCACGCGCATGCAGCCGTGGCTGTAGGCGCGCGTGTCGTGCGCGAACAGGTGCTTGTCCGGCGTATCGTGCTGATACACCAGGAAGCGATTCGGGAAGTTGAACCGGATGCGACCCAGGGCGTTGGCCTCGCCCGGCGGCTGATAGATGTGCACGCTGCCGTCGCGGTTGTTTATGAGCTTGAGGCCCATCCGCTCCAGCACCGTCGGATCCTGCTGCAGCGCCGGCAGATATTCGCCGTAGACGATCGACGGCGGCACGTTCCAGGTCGGGTTGATGGTGATGTACTTCATCGTCTCGCTGAGCAGCGGGGTCGACTTGTCGGGCTTGCCGATCACGATCCGCGTCGTCCAGACCTGGGCGCCGTTGTGCATCACCTTGAGGGTGAAATCCGGCAGGTTGACCACGACATGCGCGTTGCCGGGGTCGCGCGGATACCAGCGCCAGCGCTCCATGTTGGAGACGATCATGTCGATCGACTTGTCGCGCGTCGGGCCGTTGAGCTCCTTGACGGTCTTGGCGTCGAGGTTGCCGGTCGCCGGCAGCTCGTTGGCCTGCTGGAATTTCTTCACCGCTTCCGCGAGCTTGGCGTCGTATTTGAGATCGGACGCCTCGCCGGCGAGCCCGAGTTTCTCGCGCAACAGCGGAACGCGCGCATCTTCCATCGGCGCCTTGGCGTTGAGCTTGAGGAGCGCGCCGTCGGCGATCATCTTGCGTCCGTCGCCCTTCCCGCGCATCTGCGCCAGCAGGGTCTTGAGCCGCTTGTAGCCTTCGTGCTGCGGACTGAAGTCCTCGAGCGCCTTGCCGGCGTCGGCGGCACCCGCGATCTTGCCGAGCACGTCCGCCGGCTCGGGCGGGGCTTGCGGCAACTCGATGTTGTGGCTGACGCGGGTATAGGGGAAGCGACCTGCCTGCACGTGGCGGGCATAGGTCAACACCGTCTGGACCAGCTTGAGCTCGGCCTCGGCCTGGGCGTCGGCGGCAAGGCCTGCGAAACTCGGCGTCTTGTAGTCGTTGACGTCGAGGCCGTCGGCGTCGGCGCCCTGCAGGCGCGCGATTACCGCCTTGGCGCGGGCGTTCTCGATGCCCTTGTCGAGCCAGATCGGTGCGTAATTGCGATTCTGATAGAACGTCTCGGCCGCGCTGCGCTCTTTCTTGCCGGCGAACAGCTTGTCGCCCTTGGTCGCCAGCAGGTCGCGAATCTTCTCCGCGACGACGCGGTCGGCCGGATCGAGCGAGGCCATGGGATCCGGCGCTGCGGTCTGCTCGGTTGCAACGGCGGGATTGGCAGGTGTTGCGGGCGCGGCGGCGTCCTTGGCGGCGGCGGCAGGCGCGGCGACATCCTTGGCGGCGGCAGGCGCCTCGCTCGGCGCCGCTGCGTCCTTGGGAACTATCGCGGTTTGCCCCGGCGCAGGCGCCGGCGCGCTCGAGGCCGCGGCGAGCGCCGGGACCGGCGACGCCGCGGGTGATTCGCCTGCGGGCTGCGGCTTAACGGCCGCGTCGAGCCCGGCGGCGGCAAACTTTTCTGCAGCCCGCTGTGCGGCGGATACGGCCGCGCTCGCCGCAGCGGCGTTTTCGGCGGCGTCCTGCGCCATGGCGGCAAAGCCGAGCGGCGCGGTTAGAATCAGCGCCAGAGCCGTGCTCGCCAGGATCCGATCGTAACGGGGGCCGCTCATGAGGACATTCTCCCAAATTGCAACGGGACCGGCGGTCTAAGCGCGAGCCCCACGTCCAATCCACCTGCACGCGTCCAGTTCCGAAGCTGACTTGAATTCACCGACCGAGCAACTGGAGAGGACATCTTTGGCGGACGAATTTGTTCGATTTTGGTGCGCTGTCACCCGCCTGCAACGCATTGCCGATTTCTCAGCAGTGTCACCCATTTACAACGTAGCGGCGGCATACGTCTGGCGTCCGGACGAATCCAACGCGCGATCAGATGTCGCGCGCCGCCCAATCCTTGCGCGACTTCCGACACGGAGCCGCCGCAATGCTTGACGCGATTCCGGTCGCCTCGGCAGCGAGCGCAGCGCGCACGACAGGCGCGGCGGTTGCCCGCGGCCGGCAGCGCCGCGAACGCGGTACGGTGCAAAGCTACCCGGCCTGGGTCAAAGCCAAGTCGCTGGCCGGCTCACGCGCGCGAAGGCGATCGACCAGCAAGGCTCTTTCCTGCCGGCGCCGATGCCGCCCGACGCTCCATGCGCAGCACGAGCTTGACCGCCTCCGCCCCGACCAACAGCGTGCCAGCGACGGCGGTCGCTATCATCCAATCGAATGATGACAGCGGCACAGTGTGGAACGCCGTTTGCAGGAACGGGACGTAGATGACCAGAACATGCGTGAACAATGACAATGCAACCGCCGCGATCAGCCATTTGTTCTCGAAGAAGCCGCTGAAGGCGCTGCGCCAGGTCGAGCGGCAGTTGTACACGTTGAACAGCTGGAACATCATCAGCGTGGTAAAGGCCATCGTGCGGGCGTGGGTCTCGTCCGCCAAGTTCGGTCCGGTAACCGTAGCAAACAGCGTGAACAAGCCGCCGGGATAATACGCGTCGAGCACGGCGAGGGTCCCGACCATCATCACCAAGCCGATGATCGCGAGGCGCCACCAGTCCTCGCTGGTCAGCACGCCACCACCGCGGCTTCGCGGCGGCCGGCCCATGACGTCGGGATCCTTGGGGTCGACTCCGAGCGCCAGCGCGGGCGGCCCGTCGGTGATGAGGTTGATCCACAGCAGTTGCGCCGCGAGCAGCGGAAGGAACAGCCCGGGCTCGACCGATACCAGGCCGAGCATGCCCGCGAAGGTGACGCCAGCGAACATGGTGAGCAGTTCGCCGGCATTGGACGACAGCAGATAGAGCAGGTATTTGCGGATATTGTCGTAGATGCCGCGCCCTTCCTCGATCGCCTTGACGATGCTGGCGAAGTTGTCGTCGGTCAGCACCATGTCGGCGGCTTCTTTCGAGACGTCGGTGCCGGTGATTCCCATGGCGACGCCGATATTGGCGGACTTAAGGGCGGGGGCATCGTTGATGCCGTCCCCGGTCATGGCGACGATGTGGCCTTGGCGCTGCAGCGCACCGACGATGCGCAGCTTGTGCTCCGGATCGACGCGGGCAAACACGCGCACGCGCTCGACGATGGCGTCAAGCTCGGCGTCCGCCATGGCGCGCAGCTCGGTCCCGGTCACCAGCCGTGCGCCCGGCTCGAAGATGTCGAGCTCACGGGCGATCGCCTCCGCGGTCGCGGGGTGATCGCCGGTGATCATCACCGAGCGGATGTGTGCGCGCTTGGCGATGGCGACCGCCGCCTTCGCCTCCGCGCGCGGCGGATCGATCATGCCGACCAGGCCGAGCAGCACAAGCTCGTCCTCGATGCTGTCCGGCAACTCGATCCGCGCTGCCGTGTCCGGGCGCGGGACAAGTCCCAGGGCAGCCGCCGGCACGATGCGGGTGGCGATCGCCAGCGTGCGCAGCGCCTGGCCGGCCAGTGCGTCATTGCGCCGCGAAAGCTCGGCGCGGCGATCCTCGCCGAGCGGGACAATCTGACCGTCCTCCCAGAGATAGCAGGTTTTCGCCAGCAGGATGTCGGGGGCGCCTTTGACGAAGACCCGCAATGTCTCGGGGTTCTCGCGGTCGAGATGGACGGTGGTGTGGCGCTTGCGCTCCGACGTAAACGGGACTTCGGCGATGCGAGGGAACTGCGCCAGCGCGTCCTCGGTAACGCCGAACTTGCGCGCGGCGACGATCAGCGCGCCCTCGGTTGGGTCGCCTTGCACGCGCCAGCGCCCCTCGCTGTCGGTGAGGGCAGCGTCATTGGCAAGCGCCGCGGCGCGCAGCGTTTGTGCGACCCCGTCGCGGACGAGGGGACTCCCCTCGAGTGGCTCGCCGTTGACGGTGAAGTCGCCCTCGGGGATGTAGCCGCTGCCGTCAACCTCGACCAGCGCGCTGGCCGTGGCAATCTTGCGCACGGTCATTTCATTGCGCGTGAGTGTGCCGGTCTTGTCGGAACATATGACGGTGGCAGCGCCGAGAGTCTCGACCGCGGGAAGCTTGCGCACGATGGCATTGGCGGCCGCCATGCGCCGCACGCCGAGGCTCAGCCCCACCGTCACGATCGCCGGCAGCGCCTCCGGGATGGCCGCCACCGCCAGCGCGACGGCGAACAGGAACAGCCCGAGGATGGCGTTGAGATTCATGACAGGGCTCGTGATCAGCCCGGTCGCGAACACGATCGCGCAAATTCCGAGCATGATGATGCTCAGGCGCTTGCCGGTGCGGTCGAGCTCCTGCTGCAGCGGCGTCGGCTCTTTTTCCGCGGCCTCGAGCAGGCCGGCGATGCGGCCGACTTCGGTGTCCATTCCGGTCGCGATGACGACGGCGCGGCCACGCCCGTAGGTGGCGATCGTGCTCGAGAACAACATGTTGCGGCGGTCGCCGATGCCGACGTCGCCGTCGAGCGGCGCGGTTTCCTTCGTCACCGGCATGCTCTCGCCGGTCAGTGGCGCCTCGTCGGTATGGAGGTTGGCATTTTCGATCAGGCGCGCGTCTGCCGGAATGCGATCTCCGGCTTCGACCATGATGATGTCGCCGGGGACGATCTGCTCGGCTGGAATGCGTTGGCGTTCGCCGTCGCGGACAACCGTCGATTCCGGTGCAGCCAGCGCCATCAGCGCGCGGACCGAACGCTCGGCCCGCGATTCCTGGAAGAAGCCGAGCAGCGCGTTCAGCACGACGATGAGCAAGATGACGATGGCTTCATAGGGCAGGGCGGTCTCGCGGGGCTCCTGCAGCAGCCATTCCACCATCGAGATGACGGTGGCCACCAGCAGGATGATCACCAGGAAGTTCTGGAACTGCTCGAGCAAGCGCCTCCACCAGGGCGTCTCCGGGGCGCTCTTGAGTCGGTTCGGACCATGGCGCTCGAGGCGCATCCGCGCCTCGGTTCGGCTCAGCCCGCGCGCCAGGTCAGAGCCGAGCGCCGCGACCACCGCTTGCGCCGGCTGACAATGGGCGGCCGCGGGCTTGCGAATGAGTGCGTCCTCGTCCGGCGCCGCAGGATGGGCGAATCGCACCGCCTCGTGCTCGGTCGACTTCTGGTGCAGGTTCACGATAGCTCCTCACACGTTCATGGCTTTGCAGCGAGGTGGCGTCGGCGGGGTTGAGGCGACGCGTCAGCCATATGTGCCAGTCGCCCCTACTGTTCGCGGTGCGTGCCTTCCACCAGCCGCACCATCTGATCGGCATCGACCTGCGACGCGACGCAGATTCCAAATAAGGTGAGAGCCCCGGCGACGTCCCAATAGGTCATTCGGCGCTGGTCGCAGGCGCGCTCGCGAAGCATTGCGACCAGCGCGACCAGGCACGCCAGAACGAAGAAGATCGTGCTCACCACCGGCAGGACCAGGTCGCCCGGCAGCATTTTCGTGCCTGCGACCATGGCGGCGAAGGCGATCAGCAAGGTGCCTGCGAACGCCAATTCCGGGCCGTGCATCCACGGGCTGGCTCGATGCAAGCGCTTGGCTGGATTGGTGATCGACATGCTGCTCCCCCACGCGGCGCGCTCGCGGGCCGACCCGCCTCTCCTTTGCGGGTCGGAATTGTGCTATCGGTAGTTTTGGTCCTTGCGATTATTATTTGATAGTTTAGTAACTCTGAAACGTACGCAAGGCAAGGCGGATCAAGCCAGTGGCAAGACAGATTCAATTCGCCAAGAAGGCGCCGGAGGCCAAGGAACTGCGCCGCCGGGCGGGGGCCTGGCTCAAGGAGCTGCGGGCTTGCGCGGGATTGTCGCAGATCCAGCTCGCCGAGCGGCTGGGGCTGAAATACTACACCTTCATTTCCCAGGTTGAGAACGGCTTCGGCCGCGTGCCCACCGAAAGCATGGAGGCATGGGCACGCGCGCTGGCGATCGAGCCCTCCGCGTTCGCGCGGCGCCTGCTATCCTTCTACGACCCGGAGCTTCATCGTTTGCTGTTCGAGGTGAAGGAATGAACGTGATCGCGTTCCAACCGAGGATGCTGCAGCTTGACGGCCCCTGGCGGACCGGCGAGCTCAACGCGATGGTGGAGACCTTGATGCCGGAGGCGACCCGTCCGGGAGGCCTGGGATGGGATGTCGGACTCACCGAAATCGGAGACCCGCAATTCTATCTGCTCGGCCCGCCGCAGGACGAGTGCCTCCTTTGCATCTCGCGGATCGGCCGCCGGTATGTGCTGGAAGACGGAGCGGGTCACGTTCTGTTCGAGCACTATCGCCTTTCCTTGCTGGTCGAACGAGCCAAGGCGGCTCTGCAGAAGCGGAAAGCGCAAATCGTTGCCCGCGCCGCTCTCGTCTGGTGCGCGCTGCGGGAGACAGTTGAAGAACGGCTCGACGCTCTGGTGTTGGAGGGAGAGGAGCTGCTGGCGCATTGCGTGCCGCAGCTTGCCGCGCTGGCATGAACCCCCTCGCCCGCGGCAGCCGCAGCCTGGTCGCTTCTCATTTCTCCCGGAATGCCCGCCGGGCCTGGTCGGTGAGCGGCTTGAGCAGATAGGACAGCATGGTGCGCTCGTCGGTCCGGATGAAGGCCTCGACCGGCATGCCGGGCGCCAGCTTGAGCCCGTTGAGGCGCGTGATCTCGTCCGCCGTCATGCTGATGCGGACGAGAAAATACGGCTGGCCCGAACGCTGATTTTCTTTGGAACCTTGCTTGGGATCATTTGCATCGCGCATATGCGCGTGACACATGCTGCATGCGCATGTGCTCGTGTCACATGCGAAACATCACCGGCACTGCATCGTGTGTCACAAGCGTCATCTGATACAATTGTAGTGCTCATTTCGTGCTCATCCTCTGACAACCGGGTCGTGGCATGCCGTCAATCGATCGCTCACAAGTTGGATTTGTCCCGGCTGCGCCCGCCAAGCGCGGCTCCGCGCAACGTGCGGTCAAGTCGGCTTCTGCAGCCCGTCTCGGCTCGCTGCCGGAATGGAATCTGGCCGACCTCTATGCCGGCATCGATGATCCGCAGGTGAAGCGTGATCTCGATCGGGCCGACACGGAAAGCATTGCTTTCGAAGAGGCATATAAGGGCAAGCTTGCCGGGCTCGCCGACGGAACTGCGCCGGGCACCGCGCTCGCCGAGGCTGTAAAGCGTTACGAAGCGCTCGACGATCTTCTCGGTCGGCTCATTTCGTATGCCGGCCTCATCCATGCCGGCAACACCGTCGACCCCGCGCGCGCAAAATTCTACGCCGACGTGCAGGAGCGCATCACCGCCGCCTCCACGCATCTTCTGTTTTTCGTGCTCGAGCTCAATCGTATCGACGATGCCAAGCTCGAAGCCGCCATGCAGGAGCCGGCGCTCGGGCATTATCGGCCGTGGCTGGAGGATGTCCGCAAGGACAAGCCCTATCAGCTCGAGGATCGCATCGAGCAACTCTTCCACGAGAAGTCGGTGACGGCGTATTCGGCTTGGAACCGGTTGTTCGACGAGACCATCGCCAGCCTGCGCTTCAAAGTCGGGTCGAAATCGCTTGCGATCGAGCCGACGCTCAACCTGATGCAGGATACGAGTGCGGCGACGCGCAAGGCGGCTTCGCAAGCGCTCGCCAAGACATTCAAGGAAAATCTGCGAACCTTTGCATTGATCACCAATGTTCTTGCCAAGGACAAGGAGATATCCGATCGCTGGCGCGGCTTCGCCGACGTGGCCGACGCGACACTTGTCGAACCGCGTCGAGCCGGAAGTCGTGGAGGCGCTGGTCAAGGCGGTGCGTGCGGCTTATCCGCGACTCTCGCATCGTTATTATGCGCTCAAGGCCCGCTGGTTCGGCAAGAAGCGGCTGCCCCATTGGGACCGCAACGCGCCGCTGCCCAAGGTGCCTGCGCGCACCATCGGCTGGGACGAGGCGCAGGCCACCGTGCTCACCGCCTATGGCGCGTTCTCACCCGACATGGCGGCGATCGCGGAGCGCTTCTTCAAGAACAACTGGATCGACGCGCCGGTTCGGCCCGGCAAGGCGCCGGGCGCCTTCGCGCATCCGACCGTGCCCTCGGCACACCCTTATGTGCTGCTCAACTACCAGGGCAAGCCGCGCGACGTGATGACGCTCGCGCACGAGCTCGGACACGGCGTGCATCAGGTGCTCGCGGCGCCCAACGGGGCGCTGATGGCGCCGACGCCGCTCACGCTGGCGGAGACGGCGAGCGTGTTCGGCGAGATGCTCACGTTCAAGAAGCTTCTGGCCAATGTTGATCACAAGCAGCGCAAGGCGATGCTCGCTGCGAAGGTCGAAGACATGATCAACACGGTGGTGCGCCAGATCGCGTTCTATACGTTCGAGCGCAAGGTCCATGTGGAACGTCGGAACGGCGAACTCACCGCCGAGCGCCTCAACGCGCTCTGGCTCGAAGTGCAGCAGGAGAGCCTCGGTCCCGCGATCGAGCTCAAGCCCGGCTACGAGACCTTCTGGGCCTATATCCCGCACTTCGTGCACTCGCCGTTCTACGTCTACGCCTATGCCTTCGGCGATTGCCTGGTCAATTCGCTGTACGCGGTCTACGAGCGGGCGGCCGACGGCTTCGCCGAACGCTATCTCGCGATGCTCGCAGCCGGCGGCACCAAGCATCATTCCGAGCTGTTGGCCCCGTTCGGGCTCGACGCCCGCGATCCCGCCTTCTGGCAGGGCGGGCTTGGCGTCATCGAGCGGATGATCGCGGAATTGGAGGGGCTGGGCTGAGGGTTTCCGGTCGCGCCCTCCGGGCTGTGACCATCATTGACTACAATTATAGGTTGCATAAAGCCAGCGAGCATGTTAATCGTGCAGGCCTCCGGGATGGAGGCCGTCATGACGGTTGGCAGGATTTATCGCTTCGACGAGGTTTTTGCGGAAGAGGTCCAGGCAATCAATGTGCGCCGCACCGCAGCGGGCAGGACGGATCTGATCGCACTCGAGGTCGAGGACCCTGCCGCTGGCGACGGCTCCGCGGGTCCCAAATCCCAAGGGCATGCGGCGGCGATTTCGCCGCCGAGATCCAAATCCGTCACCGACGTTCGGGATGATCCGCAGTCCGGGAGCGAGCCGATCCTGCGCCCGACCGCGGAGTCGAACGTCATCGGACTTGCATTGTCCGGCGGCGGGGTTCGCTCGGCATCCTTTTGTCTCGGCGCATTGCAAGCGCTCGACAAGGCCGATGTTCTCAAGAATATCGATTACCTGTCCACCGTTTCGGGCGGCGGTTACATCGGCACGTCGCTGTCCGCCGCGATGACGCGTTCCAAGGGCAAGTTTCCATTCCCGAGCAGCCTCACCCAGGACGAACCGTATCCCGTTCAACACATCCGCAATCATTCCAACTATCTATTTCCGCGCGGCAGCATCAACGTCTTCTACAACGTGGCCATCTACCTCCGGGGGTTGCTCGCCAACGCCCTTCTGCTGTTGCCGTGGCTGCTTTTCGCCGCCGCCATCACGATCTTCATCAACCCGACCACGGCCGATCTCGCCAATGCCCGCTTTCTCGGGCGCTACGTTCCGGAGGCGTTTGCGACCGGTCATTTCAGGTTGACGTTGATATTCTTGTACCTGTTCGTCTTGTTGCTGCTCGCATGGGGTCTATGGCGCTCGCTGGAAGTGAGCGGCTGGGCGGCGGAAATCGGGTCGCACTGGACCAAGGTCTGCGCCGGGCTTCTTCTCATCCTGCTGGTCGTCGGGTTCTGCGAACTGCAGCCGATTGTCCTGGAAGGCATTTTTGAATCCGGCAAACGGCAAGACAAATTCTTTGCGAGCATCGTCGGCTGGTTGCAGGGCCTGGCCGTGGTGTTGGCCCCATTCTCGGCCGCGGTCGCATTCCTCAGCCAGCACCTCGGTCGGCTATTGAAGGAAGGCGCCGAAAAGCCGAGTTTCAGCGCCGTCGCGTTGCGTGCCGTCGGCAAGGCGGCCGTCTATGTGGCCGGAGCGGCGATCCCGTTCCTGCTCTGGCTCGTGTATTTGTATTTCTGCTTCCTGGGAATCAGGATTGTCGGCGACGGTTATCACGCGCCGCAGTGGCTCACCGCTTCTGGCGAGCGCTGGTTTCACGGCTTTCCGTGGGACGCGCCGATCGGATGGTTTTATCTGGTGACGTCATTTGCATTGTTCGTCGCGTCGCTGCTCCTGAGCCCCAACGCCAATTCGCTCCACCGCCTCTATCGCGACCGGTTGAGCAAGGCGTTCCTTTTCGATCCCACCACCATCCAGGGACGGCCGGCCGGATCGTACTCCCGGTCGCCGATATCCAAGCCGCTCGACATTGCGGTGGCGGAAGAGCTGATGAAGTACGAGAATTTCGAATTGGCGCCGCTCGATCGCTTCAAGTTGAGTGACATCTCCTGCACCGACGCGCCCTACCATCTCATCAACACGGCCTTGAACATCCAAGGATCGAAGTACGCCAATCGTCGCGGCCGGAACGCGGATTTCTTCATCTTCAGTCCGAAATTCGTCGGCAGCGGAGCCACCAAGTACGTACGCACCGAGGAGTTCGAAGACGACGTCCACGAACTCGACTTGGCGACCGCCATGGCTGTATCGGGGGCGGCGGCCTCGTCGAACATGGGCGCCAACAGCATCAAGGCGCTGACGCCGACCCTGGCGATCCTGAACGTTCGCCTGGGATATTGGGTGGCAAATCCGCGGCAGCTTGCCGTCGCGCGCAAGTCCCTGTCGGTATGGGACCAATTCTATTTCCTGCAGGAACTGTTAGGTCTGATGCGGGAGAACTCTGAGACGGTCTATCTCACCGACGGCGGGCATATCGAGAACCTCGGCATCTATGAGCTGTTGCGGCGACGCTGCCGGCTGATCATCGCCATCGACGCCGAGGCCGATCCGGAAATGGCGTTCCGCTCGCTCGTTGCCTTGCAGCGCTACGCGCGCATCGATCTCGGAGTCTTGATCGCTCTTCCCTGGGCCGAGATTCGCGATGCGACGCGAGCGGCGTCGGAGGAGATCGCCAAGACCGGAGGTCTCCCGCCGCATGCCGCGCCTCATGGTCCGCACTGCGCGGTCGGCGAAATCATCTATCCGCAAAATCAAAGGGGCATCTTGCTCTACGTGAAATCGTCCATCACCGGCGACGAGAACGACTACATCGTCGATTACAAGCGTCGCTTTCCGACCTATCCGCACGAGTCGACCGCGGATCAGTTGTTCTCCGAGGAGCAATTCGAAGCCTATCGCGCCCTGGGCTTTCACGCGGTCAACGAAGTATTCCTGGGCAACGACAATGTGGGAATGCGGCCAAAGCCGGCCCAGTGGCAGGGCACGGTGCTCACCGACCCGCTCGTGAAGGAAGCCAGAGGCCTGTTGAAGTGGCGGTCATGACCGGTTCCGGTTCGACGTCTGCGGCGCGCGGGTTCCATATCACCGAGTAAACTCTGCGGCGAGGACGATGCGCCGCCGTGAGCGGGGCGGTCGCCGGCACGCCATTGTGCTGCGCGTCGCCGGCACATGGATCCCGTCCATAAAGCGCTTCTCCTGCACGCGATGAAGCGGTTGATGTGCGGGCGCAGCTAGCGTTGCGCCCGCAAATGCCTATGTTGTCACAGCGACAGCCCTGCGGAGACCCATGACCGATCGCGAAGCCAACCGTTTCTCCGCCCGCGCCGCCCGCTACGCGCGCGTCGGAGCCAATATGAGCGGCGTCGCCGCGCGCATCGCGGGGGCGCGGCTGTTCGGGCTGACCCTCGACCGCGGCAAGAGCGCCATCGAGCTTGCGGCGGCGCTGGGCGGCCTGAAGGGACCGATCATGAAGGTGGCCCAGCTCATGGCCACCATTCCCGATGCCCTGCCGCCGGAATACGCGGCCGAGCTGATGAAATTGCAGAGCGAGGCGCCGCCGATGGGCTGGGCCTTCGTCAAGCGCCGCATGGGCGCGGAGCTCGGCCCCGGCTGGCAGAAGAAGTTCGCAAGCTTCGAGCATCACCCCGCTGCCGCCGCGTCGCTCGGCCAGGTCCATCGCGCCCGCGCCCACGACGGAGCCGATCTTGCCTGCAAGCTGCAATATCCGGACATGCAATCGGCGGTCGAGGCCGACCTGCGGCAATTGCAGCTGATCTTCGCCATTCACCGCCGCATGGACCCGGTCATCGACACCAGCGAGATCGCCAAGGAAATCGGCGCCCGCATCCGCGAGGAGCTCGACTACCGGCGCGAAGCCAAGCACGTGATGCTGTATCGGAAAATGCTCGACGGCATCGATCAGATTCGGGTGCCGCGGGTCTATCCCGAGCTTTCAACCAACCGGCTCCTGACCCTCGACTGGCTCGAAGGGCGGCGGCTGCTCGAACACGTGAAAGCCGATCTTGCCACACGCAACCGGCTTGGCACCGCGATGT